>Ga0335076_10008157_pt1 | contig 10563 bp, 10 predicted proteins | sample Lox_Sample_25_FD_206717 | JGI IMG/M metagenome (GOLD analysis project Ga0335076, IMG submission 206717) | Soil microbial communities from Loxahatchee National Wildlife Refuge, Florida, United States - Lox_Sample_2.5 | ecosystem: Environmental > Terrestrial > Soil > Wetlands | place: USA...
AAGCCCTCCCCTCTTCAGGGGGAGGGTTTGGGTGGGGCATGCAGCGGTGGCGCTTAAGATCCAGCGCTGTGCAGGCGCGCCGCTATGAGACCACGCTCTCCAGCCACACCAGGAATGCGCCGAAGGCGGCATCGCGTTCGGCGCCCGGGCGGTGGATCACGAACCAGCCGCGGCTCTCCTCCGCGACCACCAGATCGAACGGCTTCACCAAGCGGCCGGCCGCGAGGTCGTCGGCGACATAGGGCGCGCGGGCGAGGGCGACGCCGAGGCCGTCCAGCGCGGCCTGCAGCGCGAAGGCGGAGTAGTCGAAGGAGAGGCGACGGCGCAGCTTCAGCGGATCGAGGCCGGCGGCCTTCAGCCAGCGCGGCCAATCCTCCGGCGAATGGCTGACCTCCAGCAGGGTCTGGCGCAGGAGGTCGCGCGGCTGCTTCAACGACGCGGCCAGCGCCGGCGCGGCCACGGGAAAGAGTGCGGCGGTAAAGAGCCGCCTTCCGTCATGGCCCGGGCCCGGCCCGTCCGCCAGGCGGATGGTGGCCGTCCAGTCCGGCCGGAGCTCGGCGGGATCGCCGGTGGCGGTGACGATACGCACCTCGATGCGCGGATGGACGCGCTGGAATCCCGGCAGCTTCGGGATCAGCCAGCGGATGGCGAAGGTCGGCCCGACCGCGACGGTGATGGCGGGGCCGCCCGGCCGGCGCTGCAGGCTGGCGACCGCCGCCTCGAGATCGCGGAACACGTCGGAGAGGCGCGGCCCGAAGGCGCGGCCGGCTTCGCTCAGGACCAGCGCATTGGCATGGCGCTCGAACAGGCTCTGGCCGAGGAAGAGCTCGACCTCCCGGACGAGGCGGCTGATCGCCGTCTGGGTGACCTTGAGCTCCTCGGCGGCCTTGGTGAAGCTGCCCAACCTGGCCGCGGCCTCGACTGCGCGTAGTCCCTTCAAACTGGGAAGGCTCATGGTGATCAGCCCAATCTTTCCTCGGCCTATCCTAGCGCAGGGAGGGGCGCATCGCCATCCTTGGTTGGCGCGGCTCTCCGACGCGGCTTATCCTCGCCGGCGAGCGAATCGGGGCGATTCAGTCTGGAAGGATTCATGCAGGTGATGCGGCGAAATGACGGCGGTTTCACTCCGTCGCGATGGGCGTTCTTTGCTTCCGTGCTGCTGCTGGCGGGATGCGCCGGACCGACGCCGCCCGCCCCGCCGCAGGCGCCGAGCGCACCGGCCGCCGATCCCTATGCCTTCCTCCACATCGACCAGAAGACCTGTCCGACCGAGGCGGCGAGCTTCGTCGACTGGGTCCAGCACTTCGAGGCCTACGCCTATAAGAGCGGCGATCCGAAGGAGCTGCTCGTCCAGGCCTTCGCGCCGGTGAAGGAGAACCCCGAGATCGGCGCCAAGCAGGCGAAGCAGCCGGAATTCGTGACCCCGGTCTGGACCTATCTCGCGAAGGCGGTCTCCGACGACCGGGTGCAGCGCGGCCAGCAGCAATATGCGGCGAACCGCGCCGTGGTCGATGCCACGGCACGGCAATACGGCGTCGATGCCGGGACGCTGATGGGGATCTGGGGCATCGAGACCGATTTCGGCCGCAGCTTCGGCGACGTCAACGTGTTCGAGGCGCTGTCGAACCTCGGCTACGGCGCCCATCGCACCGACTTCGCCTGCACCGAGCTCATGGCCGCGCTGACCATCGCCAAGAACGGCCAGATCCCGGTCGAGAAGATGGTGGGCTCCTGGGCCGGTGCCATGGGTCACAACCAGTTCCTGCCGAGCAAGTATCTCGAGCTCGCGGTCGATGCCGACCATTCCGGCGCGCCCGACCTCTGGAGCTCGATGCCCGACGTCTTCGCCTCGACCGCCAACCATCTGGTGCATGGCGGCTGGATCCCAGGCACGCCCTGGGGCTTCGAGGTGAAGCTGCCGCAAGGCTTCCCCTATCAGGAGGCGGAGCTCGATAATTTCCTCGGCATCGAGCACTGGCAGCAGCTCGGCGTGAAGCTGCTCGACGGCCGGCCGCTGCCGCTGGAGCCCGGGCCGACCGCGATCCTGGTGCTCGCCGGACAGCACGGCCCCGCCTTCCTGGTGACGCAGAACTTCAAGGCGATCCTCGGCTACAATTATTCGACCAGCTATGCACTCTCCGTCGCCTATCTCGGCCAGCGCATCCTCGGCGGGCAGGGCGTCGTCGCGCCCTGGCCGACCACGGAGCCCCAACTCAATCTCGACGAGCGGGAGGAGATCCAGACCCGGCTCGCCGCGCGCGGCTATGACGTCGGCACGCCCGACGGCATCCTCGGGCTGAAGACGCGGAAGGCGATCCGCCGCTTCCAGGCGACCATCGGCTGGCCGCAGGACGGCTTTGCCAACAAGGCGCTGCTCGACGCGCTCCGGCAGGCCCCGGCGGTGTAGAAATCCAATCCGGACGAGTGGTTACAGTCATTGTCATCTGCGTTGCTTTTCCGCGACTGACGGGTATAGTCCCGGCCCGACGCCCGAAACGGCGCGCAGACTGGGAGAAATAGATGTTTATTTCCGAGGCCTTAGCTCAGACCGCCGGCGCGACAACGGCGTCCGATCCGCTGGGCGGGTTCGGTATGATCGTGCCGCTGGTCCTGATGTTCGGCGTCATGTACTTCTTCATGATCCGCCCGCAGCAGAAGCGCCAGAAAGAGCACCAGGCGCTGGTGCGCGCGGCCAAGCGCGGCGACCGCATCGTCACCTCGGGCGGCATCGTCGGCGTCATCAGCAAGGCGAACGACGCCGACAACGACGTCGAGGTCGAGATCGCGCAGGGCGTCAAAGTGAAGGTCATGCGCAGCCATATCTCCGACATCCTGAACCGCACGCCCGAGCCGGCGAAGACCAAGGATGCGGCGAAGGACGCTGTCGTCACCAAGGACAAGGGCGCCAACGACGCCTGAGCGGTCGCGGCGAGGCACAATGCTGCAGTTCTCGAAACTCAAGGTCACCATCATCCTCGGCATCGTTCTGCTGGGTATCGTGTTTTCCGCGCCGAATCTCATTCCGCGCGACAAGCTCGATGCGTTGCCGGGCTGGGTGCCGAAGACGGTGATCAGCCTCGGTCTCGACCTTCAGGGCGGCTCGCATCTGCTCTATGAAGTCGATACCGCGAAGTATCTCGAAGAGCACCTGAACGCGGTCGTGGACGACGTCCGCGACAAGCTCAGCCAGGCGCAGCCGCGCATCGGCTACATCGATCTCGGCGTCAAGAACGGCGCGGTCACGGTGAAGGTGCGCGATGCCGCCGACATCGAGCGGGCGCGTCCGCTGCTGAAGCAGGCCGCCGGCGACATGGATCTCAGCGTCGCCGATGACGGCCAGGCCACGATCACCTATTCCGACGCGGTGCTGCGGCAGAAGAAGGCGCAGCTGATCGAGCAGTCGATCGAGGTCATCCGCAAGCGCATCGACCAGACCGGCACCAAGGAGCCGACCATCGTCCGCGAGGGCGAGGACCGCATCGTGGTCCAGCTGCCCGGCGTCAAGGACCCGGAGCACATCAAGGACATCATCGGCAAGACCGCCAAGATGACCTTCCAGATGGTCGATGAGGCGGCCATGGTGAACGGCCAGCCGGGCGCCGGCGACGTGGTGCTGCCGGTCGCCAATCCGAAGAGCGACGGCGCCACCAAGCTGATCGTGCAGAAGACGCCGCTGCTCTACGGCCAGAACCTCACCGACGCGCAGCAGACCTTCGAGAACGGCGCGCAGCCGGTGGTCGCCTTCAAGTTCGACAATATCGGCGCCCGCAAGTTCGGCGATGCGACCGCGAAGAATGTCGGCCGGCGCTTCGCCATCGTGCTCGACGGCGCGATCATCAGCGCCCCCGTCATCAAGGACGCGATCCTCGGCGGCAGCGGCATCATCAGCGGCAGCTTCACCGTGCAGAGCGCCAGCGATCTCGCCCTGCTGCTTCGCGCCGGCGCGCTGCCGGCCGACTTGACCGTGATCGAGGAGCGCACCGTCGGCGCCGATCTCGGCGCGGACTCGATCGCCGCCGGCGAGCGGGCCTGCGAGATCGCGATCGTACTGATCGTCATCGCGATGTTCGCGCTCTACGGCCTGTTCGGCTTCTTCGCCAACATCGCCCTGGTGCTGAACGCGGTGCTGATCCTCGGCGCCTTGAGCCTGCTCGGCGCGACGCTGACCTTCCCGGGCATTGCCGGCATGGTGCTCACCCTCGGCATGGCGGTCGATGCCAACGTGCTGATCCTGGAGCGCGTGCGCGAGGAAATGCGGAACGGCCGCTCGCCGGTGACGGCGATGGAAGCGGGCTACCGCGAGGCCCAGGCCACCATCATCGACGCCAACGCGACCCACTGCCTCGCGACCCTGTTCCTGTTCTACTTCGGCTCCGGCCCGATCAAGGGTTTCGCCGTCACCCTCCTGATCGGCGTCGCCACCTCCTTCTTCACCTCGGTCTTCGTCACGCGCCTCATGACCTCGGTCTGGCTGCGCCGCGCACGGCCGAAGCTGCTGCCGCTCTGAGGCCCCGACGATGTTCAAGCCCCCGCATCTCGTCCCGGCCAATACGCGCATCGATTTCATGCGCTTCCACAAGCCGGCCTTCCTGCTCTCGGTCATCATGGTGGTCGGCAGCCTGGTGCTGCTGTTCACCAAGGGATTGAACTACGGCATCGACTTCGCCGGCGGCATCACCATGGAGGTGCAGCAGGAGCAGCCGGTCGATCTCGCCGCCTTGCGCACCCAGCTCGACGGATTGAACGTCGGCGAGATCACGCTGCAGACCTTCGGCACGCCGAACGACGTCCTTATCCGCATCCCGCAGCAGGCGGGCGGCGACAAGGCGACCCAGGAGGCGGTGGCGAAGATCAAGGCCAGCCTCGGCGACAAATGGCAGTATCGCCGCACCGAGACCGTCGGCCCCAAGGTCGGCGAGGAGCTGAAGTCGAGCGCGGTCTGGGCCTCGCTCGGCGCGATGCTTGCCATCATGGGTTATGTCTGGTTCCGCTATGAGTGGCAGTTCGGCTTCAACGCGCTGCTGGCGCTGTTCCACGATTGCGTGACGACGGTCGGCCTCTTCGCCCTGACCGGCATGGAATTCAACCTGACGACCGTCGCCGCGGTGCTCACCATCGCCGGCTATTCAGTCAACGACACGGTCGTGATCTATGACCGCATCCGCTACGACATGCGGCGCTACAAGTCGATGCCGCTCGCCGATCTCATCAATCTCTCGCTGAACTCGACCCTGAGCCGGACCACGGTCACCAGCGGCCTCACCCTGCTCTCGGTGCTGGCGCTGGCATTGTTCGGCGGCGAGGTGATCCGCGGCTTCTCCATCGCCATGATCTGGGGCATCGTGATCGGCACCTATTCGACGATCTGCGTCGCCTCGCCCTTGCTGCTTTACATGCATCTCCACCGCATCCGGGGCAAGGATACCTCCGGCAAGGACTCTTCGGGCAAGGACAAGCCCGGCAAGGATTCGTCGGACACGGATAAGCCGGCGCAGCGTTCGCAGCAGACCTCTCCCGCGAGGTGAGGCCTGGGTGAGGAGGAGGCCGCCCTGACTCCGTTCAGCCGTTCCCGCACCAGGCCGCAATGGACCTGACCCCGCTGATCCCGCAGGGCCGCCAGATCGTCGAGAGCTACGGCGAGCGGCGGTTTCGCGTCACCGGCGCCCTGCATGAGGGATCGGTCCTGGTCTTCCCGAACCGCACCGTCCTCTGGCCGGTGGGCGAGGTCGCCGAGATCTCGGAAGCCAGCCTCGACAGCATCAGCGCCGCGGGCGAGGCCGGCGAGATCGATCTTCTGCTAATCGGCTGCGGTCTCCGCATGGCGCTGATCCCGGGCAGCCTGCGGGCTGCGCTACGTCAGCGCGGCGTGGTCATCGAGGCCATGGATACCGGCGCCGCCGCCCGCACCTACAACGTGCTCGCCGCCGAGGGCCGCAAGGTCGCGGCGGCGCTGATCGCGGTGTAGAGCGTCACGGCTTTCTGGATCGGTCTCAGGCTGCGGCAAGACCCTCACCCCAACCCTCTCCCTACGGGAGAGGGAGTTCAGCGGAGTGCTCGCTGATATTGAGCGAGAATGGCTGCTGCAGCAGCGTCCCTTCTCCCAGAGGGAGAAGGTGAGGATGAGGGGCTTGACGCTGCCTGAGGCTTTGCCAGCTCAAGCTCACCGTCGCCAACCCACAAAACAAAAGCGGCGCCTTGCGGCGCCGCCTTCGCGTTCTCTGTCGGCGATCTCAGCCGAGCTTTTGCAGGACCATGCAATAGAGCATCGGGATCGACAGCATGGTGTTGACGCGCGAGGCGATCATCGCAGTGCGCGCGGCGAGCTTCTTCGCATCGGGGTCGGCCTGGACGATGCCGAGGGCCTTCTTCTGGTTCGGCCAGATCACGAACCAGACGTTGGCGGCCATGATGAGCGCCAGCCACATGCCGGTGCCGATCGTGGTGTAGCCCGATTGGAAGGTCAGCGCTTCGACGATGTACTGGTTGGCGCCGGCGGTCAGCAGGCCGAACAGCACGGTGCCTGCCGCCGCCCAGCGGAAGAAGAAGAGGGCGGTGGGCGCGATCACCTTGCCGATCGCCGGCTTCTGCTCGTCCGGGATCTTCGGCATCGACGGGATCTGCACGAAATTGAAGTAGTAGAGCAGGCCGATCCAGAGAATGCCGAACCAGACGTGGATCCAGCGGAACAGATGCGCGAGATAGCCGCTGGTGGTCAGATACTCGCTATGCCGCCAGATGGCGACCAGGATCGCCAGCACCAAGCCGGCCAGCAGCACGCGGTGCAGGTTCTCGAAGAATTTTCCCATCATACTCCCCCTTGACGCGGACTCGGGCCCAAGCCCTGAACAAGCGCTGGGCGCATTCTACAGAATGGGATAGTGGAGACAACGGGATTGCCGTTCGGTGACTCCGCATGATGCACAAATCCCCTCCGCAGCTTAGGGCTTTGGATTGGACCCCTCTGGATCAGATTCGGATTTCGACTACTGCCTCGACCAGCTGCGCCGCCTCGACCGCGACCGCTACCTGACCGTGCTGGCGGCGCCGGGCGCGGCGGGCGCCGATCTCGCCGTGCTCTACGCCTTCAACCTGGAGCTTGCGGTCATCCGCGACTCGGTCAGCGAGCCGATGCTGGCGCGGATTCGCCTGCAATGGTGGCGCGAGGCGGTGAGCGAGATCTTCGCAGGCAAGCCGCCGCGCCGCCATGCCGTCCTCACCCCGCTCGCCGCACTCATCGCGCGGCGCCCGCTCGATCCAGCTCGGATCGAGTGCATGATCGAGGCCCGCGAGCGCGAGATCGACGACGGGGCGCCGACGGACATGGATGCGCTGATCGCCCATGCCGAGGACACGTCGGCAAGCCTGCTCGCCCTCGCCGCCGCCGCGGCCGGCCTCGACCCGGATGCTGAGGAGGTCGCCGCGGTCATTCGCCCTCTCGGCATCGGCTTCGCGCTGACCGGGACCGTGCGGGCGACATTGCATCTCGCCGGCCGTCGCCGGACGATGCTGCCGGCGTCGCTGCTGGAACGGCATGGGGTCTCGCTCGATCGGCTCTACGACCTGAAGCCGCAGCCGGAGCTCCGCCGCGCCCTAGCGGACATCGCGGCCGAAGCGCGTCGGCAGCTCGCCGACGCGAAGCGGCATCGCGCGCCGGCGGCGCTGCTGCCGGCCCTGCGCATCGGCACGCTGGCGCGGGCGCAGCTCGCGCGGTTGGAGCGGCGCGGCTACGACCTCTTCGATCCGCGCAGCATCGAAGCCTCGCCGCTCGACGTCTGGCGGCTGGCCGGGAAGAAGCTGATCGGAAGCTGGTGAGGGTCAGTTCGCGGCGCCGACGGTCGCCATTGCGGAATAGGCGGAGGCAGCGTCGATCCGGCCCCAGCCGAATTCCGGATCCTTCTTCGGCGGGCCGAGATCGGTGGCGCTGCTTTCGAGGAGACGCCGCAGGTCCACCGAGGTCAGGTGCGGATCGGCGGAGAGCAGCACCGCCGCGAGGCCGGTGGCATAGCCGGTCGCCATCGAGGTCCCGGTGAAATAGTCGTAGGCGCTGGCGCCCGCCTTGCCGGGTTTTGCCGCCAGCACCGCGACGCCCGGGGCGGCGAGCGAGACGTAGTCGCCGCGATTGGCGCCGCTGTAGATCCGGTCCTTGTCGTCGGTCGCGGTGACGGCGATGACGCCGGTCTGTGCGGCGGGATAGGAGGGCGGCGCGTCCGGACCGGAATTGCCGGCGGCGGCGATCACCGTCGTGCCGGTCAGCACCGCCTCCTCGATTGCGGTCCGGACCAGGCGGTCGTTGGGGCCGCCGATGCTCATGTTGATGATCCGCGCCTTGGCGTCGAGCGCGGTCGAGACGCCCTCGGAGACATGGAACGAGTCGGAGGTCGATTCCCCGCTCTTGGGGTCGACCTCGGTAAAGGCTCGGATCGCGATCAGGTGCGCGCCCGGCGCCAGGCCCTTCACCTTGCCGGAGCCGGCGATGATGCTGGCAAGCGCGGTGCCGTGGGTCTCCGGCGGCGGCGCGGCCTTGCCGTCGACGAGATCGACCAGAGTGAGGCTGTCGCCGCTCAGTGATTCGTGCGTCGGCTCTACGCCGCTGTCGATGAGCGCGACCGTGACGCCCTGGCCGCGCGCCGCCTGCGGCAGGTCGAGGGCGCGGATCTTCGCCAGCGCGTATTGCCGGGTCGGCTGCGCCGTCGTGCCGTCGAGGCTGATGAAGCTGTAATCCGGCTGTACCCAGAGTGCCCGCCCGTCGCCGTTGGCGCGGCGCAGGGTGTCGTTGTAGTCGGCACCGTCGGGGATGCGCATCAGATAGACGCGGAGCCGGAGGCCGGAAAGATCGTATTGCCGCTCGATCCGCAACTTCAGCCCGCTCGCGAAGTCGTTGCCGGTGCTGTCGGGAGTCCCGGGCCGGAACACGACGCAGATGAGGTCCGGCGCATGCGGGCCCTGGACCGCCGGCAGGCCGCCATTGTCGTTGCCGCCCGGCGCGCCGCCGAACGTGTCGAACACCGGCTCGCCCGGCAGTCGCGGCATACCCGGCGTGCCCGAGGCATTGCTGCCGACGGCGCCTGCCCCTGCCCCGCCACCGACACCACCGCCACCGACACCGACACCACCCGCACCACCGCCGGCCGGCGCGGCTGGAGCGCCCGCAGGGCCAAGAACGGGCGCGACCTGCGCGTCGGCAGGCTGGGCCGCGAAGGCGCCGATGAGGGCGAGGACCGGCAGGAATCCGAAGCGGCGCACGGCGCGCATGGCTCAGGAGCCTCGATCGACGGAGGCGATGAGGTCGCTATGGCTGTGCAGCTTGGCGATCGCGGCATCGACGTCGGCACCCTGCGGCAGCGCAATCACATAGGCGCCGTCCGGCATGGGGCCTTTGACGATATTGCCGCCGAGGTCGGAAACAACACTGCCGGCCGCGGCGAGCCCGGCATTCGGCTGGAAGGTGACGATGAGCTGCGGTCCGGCTGCCGTCGCATCCGGCGCCGAGGCGGTCTCATAGGCGCCGCCGGAGCCGGTCTGCCGCAGCAGAACCGCGCTTTCGACCACGACCACCAGGCAGGCAATCGCCAGCGCCAGCCGCAAGGCCGGCGTCGGCATGAAGCCGAAGAGCCTGCCCAACCATCCGCCCGCAGCGCCGCGCGCCGGGTCGCGATCGTCGCGCGCGATCGGCGGCAGCTGTCGCGCACCGTCGAGCTGGCCGAGCATGTGGTTCAGGAGCTCGGGCGGCGCATCGCCGAACGCGGCGCCCGCCTTGGAGACCTGCTGCTCGCGGCGGACCATGGCGAGCTCGGCCTGCAGCCGCGGCGAGCCCGCGAGGCGCTGGTCGATCGCCTTGGTCTCGTCCGGCGTCGTCTTACCGATGGCGTACCAGGGCAGCAGCTCGAAGATGTCTTCGTCGGTGAGTGCCGTCTTGATCTGATTGTTCCGGCGTTCCGTCATGCCACCGCTCCCTGCACGCCGGATTTCTCCAGCAGCGCTTTCAGCCGTTGGCGGGCATAGAACATGCGGGTCTTCACGGTGTTGGCCGGCAGGTCGAGCGCGTCCGCGATCTCCTGGACCGAGAATTCCTGGTAATAGGCGAGGTGCAGGATCTCGCGATGCTCGAACGACAGCTGCTCCATCAAGGTCGCGAGCAGCCGGTTCATGTCGCTGCTCTCCGCCCGCGCGTCCGGGGTCGGCGACTCGTCCTCGATCGCCGCCGCGGATTCCTCGTCGAGCGCGGTCTCGCGCTTCCGCCGCAGGCGGGACACCGCCCGATGGTGGGCGATCGAGAACACCCAGGTGTTGACTGAGGCGCGGCCTTCGAAGCGCGCCGCCTGGCGCCAGACTTCCATCATGGTCTCGTTGAGGACGTCTTCCACCATCTCGCGCTCCCTGACCAACTTCATCAGATAGCCATAGAGCGGCCGCTGCAGGCGGCGATAGAGCTCGGCAAAGGCGTTACGGTCACCGCCGGCGACCCGCTGCAACAGCGCGGCATCGACGGCGCCTTCACCGCTCTTCGCGCGTGTTCCGGCCATCTTCATGGGGTGGGTCGCCCGAACCGCGCGGTCGGTTCTG
>Ga0335076_10008158_pt1 | contig 10563 bp, 8 predicted proteins | sample Lox_Sample_25_FD_206717 | JGI IMG/M metagenome (GOLD analysis project Ga0335076, IMG submission 206717) | Soil microbial communities from Loxahatchee National Wildlife Refuge, Florida, United States - Lox_Sample_2.5 | ecosystem: Environmental > Terrestrial > Soil > Wetlands | place: USA: Florida...
CTGGTGGGTATGGCCTAAGGAAGCTCCGGAACAAGAGTCGACTCAAAAGAGTTCCGGTTCGAAGGCAGGCCAGGGGTAGCGGCTCGTAGCTTATGGAGGACACCGGAGCGCAACTGGGTTTTTCATGGTTCACGGGTCCGGTGCTGTGATGTTTCTCGCGGACCGTGCGGGAGGTCGTGCCGCCGGAATGTCCGAAAGTCCAAACGGGGAGCGGCCTTCGCTCACTCGCTGGAGCATCACGTAGAACACGGGAATGAAGAAGATGCCGATCAAAGTGGCGATAAGCATTCCGGAGACTACCGCAGTCCCAATCGACTGTCGCGCGCCTGCTCCGGCACCGAAGGCGATCGCCAATGGGACGGCGCCGAAGATGAACGCGAACGAAGTCATCAGTATCGGTCGGATCCTCAGTCTCGCGCCATCCAGCGCGGCCTGAATGATCGTCTCTCCTCGCTCGTGCCGGAGCTTGGCGAACTCGACGATCAGGATGGCGTTCTTGGCAGCGAGCCCGATCAGCATGATCAGCGCGACTTGCGTATAGACGTTGTTGTCGAAGGACCGCAGGAGAAGGCCGAGGAATGCCCCGAGCACGCCGAACGGGATCACCAGCAAAATGGCGACTGGCATCGTCCAGCTCTCATACAGGGCAGCTAGAACCAGGAATACGAATGCAAGCGACAACGCGAAGATATAGCCCGTCTGCCCGCCTGTTTTCTTCTCCTGATAGGTCGCCTCGCTCCACTCGTAGCTGAAGCCCTCCGGCAATGCCCGCGCCAAGTCTTCCATTGCGGCAATCGCCTGGCCGGAACTGTACCCCGAGGCATTCGAGCCGTTGATGGTAGCTGCTCGATACACGTTGTACCGTTCGAAGTACTGAGGTCCGTTGATGGACCTGATCTTCACCAGTGTGCTGAGCGGGACCATGACGCCATCGGCGCTGCGCACGTAGAAACGATTGACGTCATCCGGCTGAGTGCGCTCGCTGCCCTCCGCCTGTGCCAATACCCGATACGTGCGGCCATAGAGATTGAAATCGTTAATGTAGTAGCCGCCGAGCAGGGTCTGTAGCGTGAAAAACACATCGTTCAGCTGTATTCCAAGCGACTTCACTTTATCCCGGTCGACGTCGTATTCGATCTGAGGGACGCGCGGATCGAATCCGCTGTAGACGAAACCGATTTCCGGGCGCTTGCGCGCCTGCGCCATGAAGTCCTGCAGCACTTGCGAGAAGCGGGCGACATCGGTTCCGCCGCGATCCTGCAATACGAAAGTGAATCCGCCGGTTGTACTCAACCCGCGAATCGGGGGCGGGTTGAGCACCAGTACACTGGCATCTTTGATCGCAGTGTTGAGCTTCCCCATCAACACAGGCACCAGGCCGCTTGCGGTTGTGGCAGCACCTCGGCGCTGATCCCAGGGTTTGAGTCGGAGGAATGCCGTCCCGTTGTAGGACACGCTCTGAAAAGTGAGAAGATTGAAGCCGCTGATATAGACCACTCCGTCAACCCCCGGCACCTTGTCGGCGATTTCGGTGAGCTGCGACATGGCCGCGGTCGTGCGTTCCAGCGAGGCGGCGGGCGGGAGCGTCACAAGCGCAATCAGATACCCCTGATCCTCGGGCGGTACCAAACCGGTCGGGCGCGTGGCGATAAGACCCCATACGGCGATCAGCAAAGCACCGAACGTAAGTGCGATCAACGCGGTGTGACGCGCCAGCGCGGACACCGAGCTCAGGTAACCGTTGCGAGAGCGCTCGAATGCCCGATTGAACTTGTCGAAGAACCAAGCGAGCGGTCCCCCTTTCGCGCGCGCGGTATCGGCTGGCTGCAGCAATAGAGCGCACATCGCCGGAGTAAAGGTCAACGCACAGATAGCCGAGAGCACCACCGCGACGGCCAGAGTCAAGGCAAATTGCTTGTACAGCTGACCCGTGAGCCCACCGACAAACGCCACCGGTACGAACACGGCCGCCAGCACCAGAGCTATCGCGATGACGGGCCCTCCGACGTCGGCCATCGCCGACTTGGCGGCATCTTCCGGCGAGAGCCGTTCCGCATCCAGCCGTTGCTGTACCGCCTCGACTACCACGATGGCGTCGTCGACGACGATGCCGATCGCCAATACCAGTCCAAACAACGTCAACGTATTGATGGAGAACCCGAGCGCAGCGAATGCAGCAAAAGTTCCGATCAGAGACACCGGCACCACCATGATCGGGATCAGGGTTGCTCGCCAGTTCTGCAGAAATATGTATACGACGAGCACTACCAGGACGAATGCGATCAGCAGAGTCTTCACGACTTCCTTCAGCGATTCCGTCACGAATGGCGTGGTGCTGTACGGAACCGAATAGACCATGCCTGGCGGAAAGCGCTTGGCTTGATCGTCCATGACCTGCTTGACCAGCTTGGCCGTCTCCAGAGCATTGGCATTGGGTTGCAGGAAAATGCCGATCAGCGCGGCTCCCAGCTTGTCGACCGCGCCATTGATGGTGTAGTCGGCCGCGGCCAGTTCTATGCGCGCGACGTCCTTGAGGCGCACCACCTGTCCGTCGGCGCCTGCGCGCAGGACGATGTTCTCGTACTCTTCGACACTGGCAAGGCGTCCTTTGACAACTACCGAGTATTGCATCTGCTGGCCGCGCGGGACCGGGGGCAGGCCGATGCTGCCGGCGGGCGCCACAACGTTCTGCTCGTTGATGACGTTGGCCACGTCGGTTGCCGTCACTCCGAGCCTGGCCATCTTGTCGGCGTCGAGCCAGACCCGCATGCTGTAGTCGCGCTCGCCAAAGATACGCACCGTGCCCACGCCCGGCACTCTTCCCAGCGCATCGTACAGATTCAGCAAAGCGTAATTGCTGAGGAATACGCTGTCGTAACGCTGCTGCGGAGACGTGAGGGCGATCACCTCGAGGAAGTCGCTCGAGGCTTTGCGGATCGTGACGCCATTGCGAATGACGTCCGCGGGGAGCTGACTTTGGGCGACGGCAACCCGGTTTTGCACGTCGACCGCGTCGATATTCTGGTCGGTGCCAACCTCGAACGTCACTGTCAATGTGTAGGAGCCGTCGTTGCCGGACTTGGATCCCATGTACAGCATGTCGGTGGCGCCATTCACCTGCTGTTCGATGGGTGCAGCGACAGACTGCACCACGACATTCGCGTTAGCCCCTGGGAAAGCGGTGGACACTGTGACCTGAGGCGGAACAACCTGTGGGTACTGGGCGATCGGCAGGCGGAACATCGCCAGCGCGCCCACCAAAGCGATGATCAGCGCGATGACCGCGGAGAAAATGGGGCGCTCGATAAAGAAGTTGAACATCGATCGAACTGGCTGCCGAACTTTGCGTTGTCGGTCGTTAGTCGAGTCTGCCCGTCAGCCGGGAGGTCTCGCAGCGGCAGGCGACTGCTTGGACGCGCTGGACGTAGACACTTCTCCGCTCGAGTGTTGCCCGTCTTGTGCCGTCAGTGCTGGTTTGACGGGAGCCCCAGGGCGCAGCTTACCTGTCCCCTCGACCACGACACGCTCTCCCGGTGTCAAACCGCTGTCGACTACCCAATCGCTGCCGACGCGGTATCTCGCTTCGATCTGGCGAGGCTCCGCCTTGTTGCTACTGTTAACCACGTAGACGGACTTCAGCCCTTGCAGCTCCTGTACAGCCTGTTGCGGAATGCGTATGGCGTTACGCTCCTGCAAGCTCGGGACGGTCACGCGGACGAACAGCCCCGGACGCAAAACGCGATCCGGGTTGGGAACCGAGACGCGAATTTGGAGCGTGCCGCTTTTCTGGTCGATCGCGGCGTCCACGAAGTTGAGGTGTCCTGGAAAGTTGTATTCGCTGCCGTCGGACAACCAGACGTGAAACGGATTGGCTTGATCGGGACTCTCTCCCGGCGGGCGCTGCAGAGTTTTTTGCAGCTCGAGCAGCTTGTCTTCGCTGACGCTGAACGAAACCCACATCGGATCGCTCGAGTACAGCGTAGTAAGCAGCGTCTGCTGCGCAGTTATGACTGCGCCGGGCTTGACCAGAGAGGCGCTGATGTAGCCGCCGCGAGGGGCACGGATCGTCGTGTAGCCAAGGTTGAGGATGGCATTCCGTAGCAGAGCCTTTTGTGCGGCGACGACGGCCGCGGCAGAGCGCTGCTGCGCCAGCGTATTGTCGTACGCCTGCTGGCTTACGAAGTTCTCAGCGACCAGCCGGGTATCGCGCGCAAGATTCTGTTGTGCGTTGATCAGGCTGGCTTCCGCCTGCGCCAGCTGCGCCTTGATCTGTGCAACCTGTGCTTCAAAGGGGCGCCGGTCTATTTCATACAACAGTTCGCCCTTGCGGATTTGCTGTCCGTCGGCAAAGGCTTGCCTCTCGAGTAGACCGGTCACTTGAGACCGGATCTCGATAGTATCCGGTGCCTGCGTCTGCGCTACGTACTGGTCGAAAATCGTCACCGGGGCGGCTTGCACCTCGACTACGGATACTTCGGTGGCAGGGAGGATTGGTTGCGACTGCGCGTTGCCCTTGCAGCCGCACGTGCCGACTAGAAGAAAAACCAGGAGTCCCGTACAGGACCAACGCGACCATGGGTCCACGTTCTCAACTTGACGTCGCGACGCGTTGCCAAATGCGCTCGTCACTATCTAATACGCCCTCTTGGCATCGCTGCCGAGCGCCGCCTGGTGTGCGGCGGGTGCGAGCCTGCGGAATTCGCCGCGCCGGCCGGCCTTGTCGTCTTCTGTCGCTGCAGACTCAGGCTCTCCCGTCCATGCCGTGAGGTGATAGCGCACGCTGTTCAGATGAACGACTGCGACCGCGAGGCCGGCGATCAATACAGCGAGTGTGCCACCGACAATCCAAAGCGGGACCAAAGGCCGCAAGGGATAGGGCAATACCTGCAGAACCGAAACGATATGTTCCAATACCTTCACTGCGCCCCCGTCTGAAGGTTCACCTTGGCTCCCGAAGCGGGAGTCAGCTGGCGTCGCGGAAGTGAGCAGCGGGAACTCGATCGCAGTGGATCCGCGAACGCTTTCATGCGGGTTGGCGACGCGTTAGGCTGGACCGTCTCTGCGCTTGGCGCGGCAAGGCAATCTACGGTGTCCTCACCCCATATGATCGCGTCGCTCGCGCGCTCGAACTCGTGTGCAACGGCGTCAGTGTTGGGCGCCTGGAGACCCTGATCGAACGTGACGACCAGATGTGCGTCGATCGGACCATCGGCGCTTCCCGGGGGGTTGCTTGGATCAAAGGCCCACCCGAAGCCTTCGATCTCGTCCGAAAGAAGTCTGCCCACTTGTGACGCGACGACGACCCCACCCGGGATCAGCGTCACTGCAGCGACAATTGCCAGAATCACGCCGTCACGGCGGTTCGACCTGGACATGGACGGTGTGCGGTTGAGAAGCCAGCATGGTCGACGAGGAGACGAAAGAGGCGTCCAAGTCGTGTACTACGAACACGATGTATGCAGGATTGCACGGAACCTCGTGCAACCGCGGACCAAGTTCGAAGCTCGGGTTGCTCATAACTTGTCACCAGCCTGTCGCCGGCATCCAAAACCGCTATGCCGGAGCGCATCTCTTTTCTGTGACCGACTACCGGCAGGCTTGGTTCATTCGACAGCTCACCCGACTTTCCCAGCAGCTGTCGCCCCCGTCAGGGTAACTGGTGAATACGATCGAAAAGCTGAAGTTTGAGCGGTTTCCCGCCAACGGGATGAGCGCCCCCCCTCGGCCGATGACGTCTGCTGGCTGGCGAATTCGTGATGCCCGGCGCACGGGTTGTAAATTTTACAGCGCGCACGGACTGGAGCGCGCGGGCAACGGGCTGGACCGTGAATCAGCTGCGAGTTGGCGACGCTGATATCAAGACATCGACCGACCATTCCTCTGCACTGGCACCCGCCAGTGCTTCGACCCGCGCCTCGTCATCGGCCAGCTCGCGAGCGCGGCCCTCATAGACGATAGCCCCGTTGTCCAGCACGTACGCGTAGTCGGCGATATCCAGACTCATTCGTGCATTCTGCTCCACCAGAAGCACGGAGATGCCCTCGTCGCGCATCTGCGCGACGATGCGGAATACTTCCCTGACGATCAAGGGAGCAAGCCCTTGGGACGGTTCGTCGAGGATCAACAGCTTGGGATTGATTAGCAGAGCGCGCGATATCGACAGCATCTCCTGCTCGCCGCCGGAAAGTTGCCGTCCCAGGTTCCCCCGGCGCTCCTCGAGACGCGGGAATAGATTATAGATGCGGGTCGGGTTCCAGGGACCCGCGCGAACGATAGGCACACGCAAGTTCTCATCGACCGTCAGATTCGGGAAGATGCGCCGTCCTTCCGGCACGTAGCCCACTCCCAACGCAGCGATCCGAAACGGAGGCCACTGTGTCGTCTTCTCGCCAAAGATCGTCACTTTGCCGCACTGCGCCGGCGTCAGCCCCATGAGACTGCGCAGCGTTGTGGTCTTGCCGGCGCCGTTGCGGCCGAGCAGTGTGGTGATCGCGCCTTCGGGAACGCGCAGGCTGACATCATGCAGAATGTGGCTCTTGCCATAGAACGTGTGCAGGTTTTCGGCTTCGAGCGCGTTCATGTCGTCTTCCCGAGATAAGCGGCCTGCACGGCATCGTTGTCGGCAATCTCCCGCGGCGTACCCTCCGCCAGCAGGCGGCCCTGGTCCAGCACGGTGATCCGATCTGCGAGATGAAAGATCAGCCGCATGTCGTGCTCGATGAGTACGATGGTATGGCGACGGTCGCGATGCAGGCGGCGGATCAGCGCAGCGATCTCGTAGGTTTCCTGATCTCCCATGCCGGCGGTAGGTTCGTCGAGAAGCAGAAGCCGAGGCTTGAGCGCCAGCGCCATGGCGATCTCTGCCGCGCGCTGGTCGCCGTGCGCTAGCTCGCCCACCAGTCGCTGTGCCTTTCCGTTGAGGCCCGTCAGCTCGAGCACCTCATCGACACGCTCGCTTACCGTCGCAGCGTGCTTGCGGCTCGCCCATGGCCGCAAGCGGGAACCCATGGCTACCTCGACCGCGACGCGGATGTTCTCGCGCGCCGTGACTTCGGGAAATATTTCGGTAATCTGAAAAGTTCGCGCCATGCCGCTCTCGACGCGGCGATGCGGCGGCAACTTCGTCACGTCCCTGCCCTCGAACAGGATCTTCCCTGCGCTAGGCAGAGCGGAACCGCTGATCATGTTGAACAGAGTGGTTTTGCCGGCCCCGTTCGGACCGATCACCGCGCGAAGTTCCCCGGCGGCCACTTTGAGGGACACGCCACTCACTGCGACCAGACTGCCGAACGTCTTGGTGACGTCGTCCACTTCGAGTACGTTCACGAGTAGCCGCCTCAGTGTTACGTACCGCGACGGCGCAGCTGAACCCCGATGGAGCGGATTCTCTCCATCAGATTCATGCCGAGCACCCCGCGTGGGAAAAACAAGACCATGAGCACGAAGATCGCGCCCAGGAACGACATCCAGTTCGTCGTGAGGCTGGAGAGGTAATCCTGCAGCACCACGAACACGGCGGCCCCGAGCAAGGGACCCCAGAACGAACGCATGCCGCCCAGCACGACCATGATTACGATCTCCCCCGACTGCGTGTAGTTGAGCATGGTCGGATCGGCGAAGTTGTTCAACAGCGCGTTGAGGCCGCCGGCCAAGCTGACGAAGAAGCAGGAGATGGTGAAGGAAAGCCAGATGTGCTGCTCGATCGGGATGCCGAGGAAGCGGGCGCGGCGCTCATTCTCGCGAATGGCCTGCAGGGTGCGGCCGAACGGCGAGCGCAGCAGGAAGCCCATCGCGCCCGTCGCCAGGGCAAACATCGCCAGAACGAAATAGTAGAAGAGCGTCGGCTTGTGCAGGATGTCGGCCGTCCACACGCCGAACTCCAGCGGCTGGCGCTCGAAGCCGCGCAGGCCGTCGTCGCCGCCGGTCAACGTATTCCAGCGGAATGCGATGAAATAGAACACCTGCCCGAAGGCGATCGTTACCATGGCGAAGTAGACGCCGCGCCGGCGCACGATCAAGGTGCCGAGCACTGCTCCGGCGATGCCGCCCAGCAGAGTGCCGAGCAGCAGAGCGAGCGGAGTGCTGTGAGTGAATAGCTTCAAGGCGAGCCCGGTCCCGTAGGCGCCCAGGCCGAAGTAGGCGGCGTGCCCGAACGAGAGGACACCGGTGAAGCCAAGCAGGAAATTGAGCGACATGGCGGCGAGGCCGAGCACCAGCACGCGCGTCCCGAGCGCCATGTAACCGCCGATCAGCGGCAGCCAGACCGGCAACGCCAGCAGCAGCAGCCAGATCGCACCGAGTTTCCGAAGACCCTGCCGATCGTGGCGCGTCATGACATCAATCCCTCTTCGCCCAGCAGGCCGCGCGGCCGCAGCAGCAGCACGACGGCCATCATGACGTAAATAACCGCCTCGCTGGCCGACGGCCAGAATACAGTGGTAACGCCGGCGGCGACGCCGATCAACAGTCCGCCGAGCAGCGTCCCCGGCAAACTGCCGACTCCGCCGACGATGATGGCAACGAAGCTCGGCATCAGAAGGCTCGCTCCCATGGTCGGTTCGAGGCCGATCTGCCCGGCTGCAAGCACTCCGGCTAAACCCGCCAGGAAAATTCCGAGCGCGAAGTTGAAGCTGCGCAGAGCGCGTACATTCACACCGAGCGATGACACTGTGTCAAGGTCCAGGGTGCCCGCGCGGATGCGCAGCCCCAGGCGCGTGTAACGCAAGAAGAGAAACAATCCGCTCACCGCGAGCGCGACGACGGCGACCATGAAGAGACGGTAATAGGTGATGAAAAAGAGTTGGGCACTTACCGGTTGCGAGAGAAACGTCGGCACAGAGAACGGGAGTCCGGTGGCTCCCCAAATCGCCCGCAGCAGGTCTTCGAAAATAAACGCAAGGCCGAAGGTGAGCAGCAGACTGTACAGCGGGTCGCGGCCATAGAGACGATGAATCATCAGCCGCTCGATGGCGAGACCCAGCAGGGCGACCAGGATAGGGGAGATCAACAAGGCCGCCCAGAAGCCAACGATCGGAGAGATCGTGTAGGCGAGATAACCACCGAGGGCTAGAAACCCGCCGTGGGCGAAGTTGATCACACCGCTCAAATTGAGGATGAGCGACAGGCCCAGGGCCATCAGCACGTAGAAGGCGCCAATGATGAGCCCGTTCGTTACGTTGAAAAGCAAGAGGTCCGTCATCGACGCGCTGTCCGAAGAGGTGGAGGTGCTGGGAAGATCGTGGTCTCAAGCATGTGGTTGATCCGCGCACGGATGATCGCAGAAATTCAGGGCCGTGAACGTCACGGTCCTGAATTCTGCCGCGCGCTCGTCGGTAGTGAGCGCAGTCGCGTCAGGCCGGAAAGTTGATTGTGCAGCCGGTCTCCGTGACCGGCCCCGCGGCTTTCTCGCCGGGGATCCTGGCGTGCACGGTGAACATGTTGTCGGGATCGCCCTTTGCATCGTGGGCCTCGCCGGCAAATACGGTGCTCATGAGCTCGTGATCGCCCGCACGGTACTCGGGCTGCCCCGGCTGGAGCGCGACCTCGGGAGGTAGCTTGAACCCCTGCAGAGCGTGTGCGAGCTTGACCCCATCGAGTGTCTTCGCCTGATTCGCGATCAGTGCAAAGGTCTGGACCGATGCGTAGCCGAACCAGTTGCGGGCCGACGGGATTTTGCCCGTTGCTTTCTTTATCTTGCCCACGAACTCCTTGACGTGAGGATTGTCCGGCTGGTCCCACCACCATTCCATGGTCCACCAGCCGATGCGCGCCTCCGGCGGTACGGCGCGCAGGCTCTCCAGCTCGAACAAAGTGCCGCCTACCGCCATCTGGTTCTGCAGGCCGAATCCGACGAACTGCTTCAGGCTGTTGACCTGATCGCCCCCGCCCATGACATCGACCAGCACTTTGGGACCATACGCCTTCGCCTTGATGAGGTAGGCGGAGTAGTCCGCCGTACCCAAGGGCACCAGGTCGCCGGCGTATTCTCCGCCGGCAGCCTTGAGCTTCTTCACGAACGCCGCCTGCACCGAATGGCCGTAGGCGTAATCGGGCGTGATGAAGTACCACTTCTTGCCAAATTTGTCCATCAGCGTGTCGGCAATCGCGTTGACGTCCATCGTCGTCGTGTTGCAGACCCGAAACACGTTCCAGTGACAGTCTGTTCCGGTTACGCCGTCCGTGTGGCCCCCGGAGACGATGTGCAGCACCTTTTTCTCCGACGTTACTCCTGCCATTGCCAGCGCGATACCGGAGTTGACGTCGCCGATGATGCAGTTCACTTGATCGCGGTCGATGAGCTTGCGAGTCTTCTGCACTCCCGTCCCCACGTTGTTCGCCGAATCCTCGACGAGCAGCTCGACCTCACGCCCCAGTATGCCGCCCTTCTTGTTGATCTCCTCGATGGCGAGCTTGGCGCCAGCGACCTCACCTAGCGCAACCGCGGCATAGACGCCCGTCAGCGGATCCACCATTCCGAGTCTGACTGGGACTTCCCCCCTTGCGGACAGGATAAAGGGCGAGGCGATCTGCAAGACGCCCGCTGCAGCGCCTGCTTTCAGTACG
>Ga0335076_10008160_pt1 | contig 10562 bp, 11 predicted proteins | sample Lox_Sample_25_FD_206717 | JGI IMG/M metagenome (GOLD analysis project Ga0335076, IMG submission 206717) | Soil microbial communities from Loxahatchee National Wildlife Refuge, Florida, United States - Lox_Sample_2.5 | ecosystem: Environmental > Terrestrial > Soil > Wetlands | place: USA...
TCGTCCAGCTTTCGGCCGGGGATGGCGATTGCCACCTGGTGCGCATACCGCCGCCCGGAGAGGGCGGCGACGAAGCGCCGAACCTGAAAGCCCTGATCGGCAACCCGCAAGTCCTCAAGCTGCTCCACTTCGCCCGTTTCGACATCGCGGCCATGCAGCACCGATTCGGCGTCGCCTGCCGGCCCGTCTACTGCACCAAGACCGCTTCTCGACTTGTCCGCACCTTCACCGATCGGCACGGCCTCAAGGACCTGTGCAAGGACTTGCTCGGGGTCGAACTGAAGAAGGAACAGCAGTCGTCCGACTGGGGGGCGGCCGAGCTGACACAGGAACAGCTGCGGTATGCGGCCGCCGATGTGGTTCACCTGCATGCCCTGAAGACCAAGCTCGACGAGATGCTGGCCCGCGAAGGACGGGCTCACCTCGCCCAGGCCTGCTTCGACTTTCTGCCGGTCCGGGCCGAGCTGGACCTGGCCGGCTGGCCGGAGGTCGATATCTTCGCCCATTAAGCAAATCTTGCTGGCGATGCCGGTCGATGCTGCGGCTGCATTGACGGCCGGGCCGATGAATGCCTAATTTCCCGGAAGGGGTGGTCGCCGATTCGGACAGCTTTGCCCGTCGCCCATCGCCGACGAACCTCGCCGACCATCGGCCGCGCCGCGGTGCGGGCCGACGGCGTGATCATGCGTGCATGGAGAATGGAACTGTCACTGTGACGGCCGCGATCAAGCCCGACCGGATCAACCGTGAGCGCAAGCCGAGCGAGAGCGCCGACTTGGCCGTCGCCGACCGCGTGCTGCGGACCGAGGCCGACGCGGTCCTCACCCTCGGCCGCACCCTGGGCGCCGATTTCGTCCGCGCCCTCGACATCCTCTCGCAGGTCCGCGGCCGCGTCGTCGTAAGCGGCATGGGCAAGAGCGGTCACATCGGCCGCAAGGTGGCGGCGACCCTGGCATCGACCGGGACGCCGGCGCTGTTCGTGCATCCGGCCGAGGCCGGTCATGGCGACCTCGGCATGATCGCGCCCGGCGACGCCGTCCTGGCGCTCTCCAACTCCGGCATCACGCCCGAACTCGCGGTCATCGTCGGGTACACGCGCCGCTTCCGCATTCCGCTGGTCGCCGTCACGGTCGGGTACCGCCCTCGCCGAGGCCGCCGACGTGCTGCTGCTGCTGCCTCGCGCCGCCGAGGCGTGCCCGCTGGGATTGGCGCCAACGACATCGACCACCATGATGCTGGCGCTCGGCGACGCGATCGCGATCGCCCTCCTGCAGCGCCGCGGCTTCTCGACCTCCGACTTCCAGGTCCTGCATCCGGGCGGGCAGATCGGCCGCAAGCTGCTGAAGGTCGCGGACATCATGCACAGCGGCGACAGCCTGCCGCTGGTACCGCCGACGACCTCGATCAAGGAAACGGTCCTGGCCATGACGGCGAAGGGCTTCGGTTGCGCCGGCATCGTCGATCGCGACGGAACGCTCATCGGCATCATCACCGACGGCGACCTCCGTCGCCACTGGTCGGACAATTCGCAGACCGCCGTGGATGTCATGACCCGCCAGCCCAAGACGATCCGCCCGCATGCCCTGGCGCAAGAAGCGCTGGCCATGATGAACTTGAGCGAGCGCCCGTTTACCGCCCTGTTCGTCGTCGAGGATGGACGGCCGGTCGGGATAGTCAACGTGCACGACGTGCTTCGGGCAGGCGTCGCATGAGCAGCCGGGCTGCAGCCATCCGCAAGCCGGTCGAACCGGTGGAACTTCCGTCGCCGCTGCCGCCGAGGAACGCCGCGCCGAGCAAACGGCCGGGCCGGTTTGCCCGGGTCGCCAAGATCGCGCTTCCGCTCGTGGCGCTCATCATCGGCGCCGTGATTCTGGCCTGGTCGCACGTCAACCTGCAAATCGTGCGCCTGCAGATCAGCGACAGCGAACTCGCGCCGCAGGAGGCCGACACGATCAGCATGGTCAACCCGCGGTTCGCCGGCGTGGATGCGAAGGATCGCAGCTTCAACGTGATAGCGGACGCCGCGACGCAGCAGAGCGACACCTCGGATCTCGTTCATCTGCAGAATCCGCACGCCGAGATCGTGCTGTCGAACGACACGACGGTCGCCGTCAACGCCGACGCGGGTCAATTGCAGCGGACCACCCAGATCCTCGACCTCAGCGGCGCGGTGAACCTGGTCCAGAGTCGAGGCTACAAGTTCCACACCACCAAGGCGCGCATCGACCTCGGCGAGCGCACCGCCGCTGGCGATGCGCCGGTCGAAGGCACGGGTCCGCACGGCGAGGTGCAGGCGGAGGGCTTTCAGATCGTCGATCAGGGCACGCGCGTCATCTTCCTCGGCCATTCGCACGCCGTTTTCAAGCCGCAGCCGGATCCGTCGGCGCCGTGACCTGCTTCGTTGCGCCACCGTCCCGCCGTCGGGCGCTCACCATCGCGGCCGGCATGGCCGCGGCCGCGGTTCTGCCGCGACCGCGCTCGGCAGTCGCGGCTCAGGGACAGTCGAACGATCCGTTCGGGTCCGGCCAATCCAACCTGCCGATCGAGATAGAAGCCGAGCAGGGGATCGAATGGCGCAAGAACGAGAAGGTCTACATCGCGCGCGGCAATGCCACGGCGAAGCGCGGCGACCAGACGGTCTACGCCGACACGCTGACGGCGCACTACCGCGACAAGCCTGATGGTGGCACTGAGATCTGGCAGATCGAGGCCGACGGCCACGTCCGCATGACTTCGCCGGACCGTACTGCCACAGGCGAGCATGCGGTCTACAATCTGGACACGCGCGTGCTGCACATGACCGGCTCGAACCTTCGCATCGACACCGGGAAGGAGACGCTAACGGCGCGCGACGGCATCGAGTATCAGGATAACGCCTTGATCGCCATCGCCCGCGGTAACGCCGTCGTCGTCCAAGGCACCAAGCAGGTGACCGCCGACAAGATGACCGGGCATTTCGAACGCCAGACGGACGGCAAGTCGCGCCTCGTCCGTGTCGAAGCCAACGGCAACGTGCAGGTGAAGACGCCGAACACCTTCGCGACGGGCAACGAGGGCGACTACGATGTCGACAAGGACTTCATGACCCTGACCGGCAACGTCAAGGTCACGAACGGGCAGAACCAGTTCAACGGCGAACATGCGGAGGTCGACGTCAAGAGCGGCGTCAGTCGCCTCGTGGGGGGCAGCGACGGCACAGGGAAGGTCAAGAGCCTGATCATGCCGTCATCGTCGTCATCATCCCCTTCGTCATCGACGACAACGCCGTGATGGCATCCGTACTCCCGATCGACGAGCCTGACGTGCGTTCGTTGCGCGCCGATCAGTCCGACCAGACGGCGAAGATTGCAGCCCTGGCTCCGGGTCTCGTCGCCAACAATCTGACGAAAGAGTTCCGCAAGCGGCCGGTCCTGCGCGGCGTGTCGGTTTCCGTGCGGCGCGGCGAGGTGGTCGGACTGCTGGGCCCGAACGGTGCCGGCAAGACGACCTGCTTTTACATCATCACCGGTCTTATCACGGCCGATGCGGGAAGCATCGTGCTCGACGGCGTCGATGTCACCAACCTGCCGATGTATCGGCGCGCCAAGCTGGGGATCGGCTACCTGCCGCAGGAAGCCTCGGTGTTCCGCGGGCTGACGGTCGAGGAAAACATCCGCGCCGTCCTCGAAATCGTCGAACCGTCGCGCGAGGCCCGTTCGGCGCGCATCGAAGGATTGCTGGCGGAGTTTTCGATCGAGCATCTCCGCCGGGCGCCGGCGGTCGCGCTCTCCGGCGGCGAGCGCCGGCGGGTCGAAATCGCCCGCGCTCTGGCGTCGCGGCCGAATTTCATCCTTCTGGACGAGCCCTTCGCCGGCATCGACCCGATCACGGTCGGCGATATCCGCTCTCTCGTCAGTCACCTGAAGGATCGCGGCATCGGCGTGCTGGTCACCGACCACAATGTGCGCGACACTCTCGACATCGTCGATCGCGCGTATATCCTCTACGAAGGTAAAGTCCTGCGCGAAGGACGGCCGCCGGAGATCGTCGACGATGAAAACGTCCGACGCGTTTACCTCGGCGACAGGTTCAGCCTTTAGGCACGGGGTTGCCGTCGACTGCCTGGCACCGGCACCCGGCGAAGGCGACCACCAAGAGCAAGACGGCATGGGCCACCTCGTCGTGAGGGCCGGTGCGGGAAAGGATTGATGGGATGGCCGTTCGCCAGCGCATGGATCTGCGGCAGACCCAGTCGCTGGTGATGACGCCGCAGCTGCAGCAGGCGATCAAGCTGCTGGAGCTGTCGAATCAGGAACTGGCCGCCTATGTCGAGCAGGAAATCGAACAGAACCCGCTGCTGGAGCACGAAGACGCCGCCGAATCGATAGGCGATGCCGCCGGCAACGACTCCGATGTCGCAACAGCGGGGGTGGAGCCACGCGACACCAGCGAGATCGCATCGACGGAAGCGATGCCTGACGTCGCCGAAACGTCCCTCGACAGCGACTACGACAATCTGTGGACGAACGACGGTTCGGAGGGTGGCGGCAGTGCGCCGTCATTGCTCACGGCCGGCGCCGGGCGCGGGCCGGACAGCGACGGCGTGGACACGGCGGACGCGCTTGAGCAGACACTGAGCCGCGAAGTCAGCCTGCGCGAGCATCTGCTCGAGCAGATCGCGGTGGATCTGAGCGACCCGACGGACCGCATCATCGGGTACGCCCTGGTCGAGCAGCTCGATGAGGCCGGATACCTGAGCGGCGAACTGAGCCAGGTGGCGAGCCGTCTGGGCTGCCCGCTTGCCCGCGTCCAGGCCACACTCGAGCGGCTCCAGCAATTCGATCCTCCCGGGGTGTTCGCGCGCGATCTCGCCGAATGCCTGGCCCTTCAGCTCAAGGATCGGGACCGCCTCGATCCGGCGATGCAGGCGCTTCTGTCCCATCTCGATCTGCTCGCCCGCGGCGAGCGCGATCGGCTCCTGCGCCTCTGCCGTGTCGACGGCGAGGACTTGGCCGACATGATCGCCGAGATCAAGGCCCTCAATCCGAAGCCGGCGGAGCCGTTCATGTCAACGCCGGTGCCGCCGGTCATACCAGACATCCTGATGCGGCGCGCTGCCGACGGCGGCTGGATCATCGAGCTCAATCCCGACGCGCTGCCGCGCGTGCTGATCAATGAGAGCTATGTCGCAAAGGTGCGCCGGACCGCTACCGACAGGGCCGCGCGCGACTACATCGCCGACCGCATCAACGCCGCCAACTGGCTGGTCCGCTCGCTGCAACAGCGCGCCACGACGATCCTGAAGGTGGCGACCGAAATCGTGCGCCAGCAAGACGCGTTCTTCCGCCACGGGGTCCAGCAGCTCCGGCCTCTGACCCGGCGCGAGATCGCCGATGCGATCAGCATGCACGAGAGCACCGTCAGTCGCGTCACGACGAACAAATACATGGCGACGCCACGCGGGTTGTTCGAACTGCGCTATTTCTTCGGCAGCGCGCTTGCCGACGCGGAGGGCGGGCTCGGGCACTCCGCCGAGGCGGTTCGCATGCGCATTAAGACTTTGATCGATACCGAGGACGGCGGCGCCGTCTTGTCGGATGACCGGCTGGCCGAGCTGTTGCGCCAGGAGGGCATCGAGATAGCCCGGCGGACCATTGCTAAATATAGGGAATCATTGCGGATACCCTCATCGGCGCAGCGCCGGCGCGCGAAGGCATTGCGGTTGCGTTGAGGCCACTTAGATGTAACGATGTGATGAGGGGGCGTTCCGGCCGACCTTGACTCGCGGCAGTGCCCTACCTATTTTCCCGCGCCTTGTGCGGCGGGGGTTCGGTTTTTGGTGCCACAGATTTCGCCGCTCGTGCGGCCGCCCTCGGAACCAGCGAGCCAAATGCAACTCAACGTAAAAGGGAAGCACCTCGACATTGGCGACGCCCTGAGGGTGCATGTCGAGGAGAGCCTGCAGGGCGTCTTCGGCAAGTATTTCGGCAACCCGATCGATGCCAACGTCGTGTTGTCGCGCGAGGCGCATCTCTACCGGGCCCAGATCAGCGTTCGCATCGGGCGCGGGATCAGCATGCAGAGCCAGGCCGACGCCGAGGCGCCCTATGCCGCCTACGACGTCGCCGCGGACAACCTCGCCAAGCGGCTGAGGCGCTACAAGCGCCGGCTGCGCGATCATCACCGCACCGAGGCGCCGACGGAACCGGCGGCTCAATACATCCTTGCCGGGGACACGGCGGAAGGGGACGCGCCGGTCGAGGACAGCAACGGCGCGCCGGTCATCATCGCGGAAATGTCGACCGACATTCCCACGCTGTCCGTCGGGGAGGCGGTGATGCGGCTCGATCTATCAAGCGGCGTCGCGCTGATGTTCCGCAACCGCGCACACGGCGAGCTCAACATGGTCTATCGGCGGCCGGACGGGACCATCGGATGGGTCGACCCGCGCGGCAATGCGTCCGCCTGATCGGCAGGATCCACGCGTACGAGGACAGGGATGGAGATCGAGGATCTTATCACGCCGCAGAGCGTGATCGCCCGCCTGCGGGCGACAAGCAAGAAACAGGTGCTGCAGGAGCTGGCCAAGCGCGCCGCCGAGGCGACCGGACTGCAGGAGCGGGCCATCTTCGACGTCCTGCTCGAGCGCGAACGCCTCGGCACCACCGGGGTCGGCGACGGGATCGCGATCCCGCATGGCAAGCTCGCCGAATTGCGGCGGCTGCACGGCCTATTCGCACGGCTCGAAACGCCGGTCGATTTCGATGCCGTCGACGACCAGCCGGTCGACCTTATCTTCCTCCTGCTGGCCCCGGAGACGGCGGGCGCCGATCACCTGAAGGCGCTGGCCCGCGTCTCCCGTCTTCTGCGCGACCGCTCTGTCTGCGAGAAGCTGCGCGGCGCCGACAAGGCCGACGCTCTCTACGCCCTCCTGACGGAATCACGTACCAGTCACGCCGCCTGAGGCGGCGCTTCTTCGCCCCTCAGTGCACCGTAACGAGGTCGAGCTCGTTCTCGCGCAGCACTTCGAACGCATGCTCGACCGTCGGTACGATGCCGATCTGCCGGCCGTCGGCGGCGAAGATTACGACGGCCTGGGCGCCATCGACGACGGTCGGCCGGATGTAGGCGACGCCCTGCACGCCGAGCCCGGCAAAATCGGACGGGGACATCTGTCGCAGCCGTTCGGTTGTCGTCACGGCGCCCTCCTCGTTACCGCGCCGACGACGGCCCGACGCTGCCGGCCGCATCGGATGTGCGGATCGCGATCGTCCGTACCTGGTCGATCATCGTTGGCCGCTGCACATCGATGGCCAACATGCCGTTGTCGAGGCCGGCAGAGACCACGTCGAGGCCCTCGGCCAGCACGAAGGCCCGGCGGAACTGCCGCGCCGCAATGCCGCGATACAGATAGACCCGTTCCGGCTGCTGCTCGGGCTGCCGCCCGCGAATGACGAGTTGGTTGTTCTCGACCTGCACGCTGAGATCGTCCGGCGCAAAGCCGGCCACCGCCAGAGTAATGCGGAAGCCGTTCTCGCCGATCTGCTCGATGTTAAAGGGCGGATAGCCGTCGCCGGGCTGCTTGGCGATATGCTCAAGCAACCGGTCGACCTGCTCGAAGCCGAGGAGCAAGGGATTGCTGGAGAGAGACAAACGGGACATCGATCGGCCCCTCCTATGAGCGAGCAGCGTTCCCATCGCCCGAAAGCGCCACGACGCCCTTCGAACGGACGGCCCGATTTCGGCGCCGTCCGGCGGTATGTAAGCACGGCCGGGCGGGGGATCAAGGGAACCAGCCGGTCCGAGGCCTCGGACCACACCGGCTTTCGCGCGGATTTTATCGGCTTTTAACGAATTACCCTTAACCTGCCGGCTCGATCTGCGCAGACCGCAATGGCCCGCACGAGGGGCCGCAGAGCAGCCGCCCGGGGGAAAACCAAGCACCATGATCCAGGCCGCGCATCTACACGGCTCCTACGATCCCATCCTTGTGACCCTGTCGGTGGCCATCGCCATCTTCGCGTCATTCACCGCCCTCGACCTCGCGGGGCGTATGAACGCCGCGGGCAAGCAGGGCCGCACGTTCTGGCTCGTTGCCGCCGCCACGGCGCTTGGCGGCGGCATCTGGTCGATGCATTTCGTCGCCATGCTCGCCTTCGACCTCGGTCCGATGGCGATCAACTACGATGCCGGCTCGACAATCGCCTCCCTCGCCGCGGCGATCCTGGTCGTCGGAATCGGACTCCACATCGTCAATCACTGGCCGCGCCGATGGGGCGCGCTGATCGCCGCCGGCACCGTCACCGGCCTCGGCGTCGCCATCATGCACTACACCGGCATGGCGGCGATGCAGATGCATGCGGATGCGCACTACGATCCGCTGATCGTCGGCATTTCCATCACCATCGCCGTCGTCGCCGCCACGGTCGCGCTGTTCCTCGCCACCTATCTCACCGCCACCTGGCATCGCGTCGCGAGCGCCTTCGTCATGGGCGCCGCCATCGCGACGATGCACTATACCGGCATGGCGGCCGTGCAGTTCACCACGGCCGAAGGCCCGATGACGGTGACGGCGGCGGCGATTCCGCCCCAGATTCTCGCCCTCCTGATCGGCGGCGCTACGGTCATCGTCCTCGTGCTTGGTCTCGTCGCCGCGCTGATCGATCGGCGGCTCGCCTATCAGGCGCAGATGGACGAGGCGGCCCGGCAGAACGAGGCGTCGAAATTCCGCGCCCTGGTCACCAACATTCCCGGCGCCTGCTACCGCTGCGCGAACGACGCCGCCTACACGATGGAGTTCATCAGCGACGCCATCGAGAACATCTCCGGCTACCCGGCCAGCGACTTCATCGGCAATCGCGTCCGCACCTACTCCAGCCTGTTTCATCCGGACGACACCGCCCATGTCGACAAGATCGTCGGCGATGCCGTGGCGCGGCGCGAGCCGTTCACCATCGAATATCGGGTGCAGCACAAGGACGGGGTATACCGCTGGGTCCACGAAAAGGGACTGGGCATCTTCGACGGCGACGGCAAGCTGCTGCATCTCGACGGCGTCATCTTCGACATCACCGATCGCCGCAAGATGGAGGAAGAGCTGCGGCAGACTCTGGCCGACCTCCACAACGCGACCGACCGCCTGGCGGTGCAGGAGCGCTTCGCGACCATCGGCCAGGTGGCGGCGACCGTGAGCCATGAGCTGCGCAATCCGCTCGGCGCCATCCGGAATTCGATGGGCGTCGTGCGCCAGGTCGTCGGCAAGGAGCGGCCGGCCGTCGAACGCGCGCTCGACCGCGCCGACCGCAATGTCGACCGCTGCGCCAAGATCATCTACGACCTCCTGGCGTTCACGCAGAAGCGCGAAATGAAGCGCGAGCCGATGGCCATCGACGCCGGCGTCGCGCAAGCGCTCGACAAGGTCCCGCCTATCGAGGGCATCGCCGTGGAGCGGGATTTCCGCTGCCGCGACGAGGTCGCCGTCGACCGCGAGGGGCTGCAGCAGGTCGTGCAGAAGCTCGTCGAGAATGCGGCGCAGGCGCTGCAGGATCCGGCGTGGCAGCGGCCGGCCGGGCATGAGCGCCGCATCGTCGTCCGCACCGAAGCGGCCGGCCCGCTCGTCCGCCTGTCGATCGCCGACAACGGACCCGGGATACCGGCCGACATCCTGTCGAAGGTGTTCGAGCCGCTGTTCACGACCAAGAGCTTCGGGGTCGGGCTGGGCCTGCCGACGGTGCGGCAGATCGTCGAGCAGCATGGCGGCACGATCGACGTCGAGAGCGCGGTCGACGAAGGCACGACGTTCATCGTCTGGCTGCCCCGCCGGACCGTAGGCGAAAGCACACCGAAGGCTGCCGCCTGATCGAGGCGCCTACGTCACCACGCCCAGCTTGCGGCCGACCTGCGTGAAGGCGGCGACAGCGCGATCCAGGTGGGCGCGCTCGTGGGCCGCCGAGATCTGCACGCGGATGCGGGCCTCGCCCTTGGGCACGACCGGATAGGAAAACCCGATCACATAGATGCCGAGGGTCAACAGCTCGGCCGACATCTTCTGCGCCAGCGCGGCGTCGCCGAGCATCACCGGCACGATCGGGTGGATGCCCGGCTTGATCGTGAAGCCGGCGGCCGCGATGTGCTCGCGGAAATAGCGGGCGTTGTCCATCAGCTTGCGGCGCAGGTCGGCGGTGCGGGTCAAGAGGTCGAAGACCTTGATGCCGGCGGCCGCGACCGAGGGCGTGATCGAGTTGGAGAAGAGGTACGGGCGCGAGCGCTGGCGCAGGAGATCGATGACGGGCTGTTTGGCCGTCGTGAAGCCGCCGGTGCCGCCGCCAAGCGCCTTGCCGAGCGTCGAGGTGAAGATGTCGATCTGGCCCTGCACGCCGTGGTGCTCGGCGGAACCGCGGCCAGTGGGACCGACGAAGCCGGTGGCGTGAGAGTCGTCGACCATGACGACGGCGGCGTGCTCGCGCGCGAGCTGCACGATCCTGTCGAGAGGGGCGATGTCGCCGTCCATGCTGAAGACGCCGTCGGTGGCGATGAGGCGGGTGCGCGCTGACTTCGCGGCCGTGAGCTGGGCGCGCAGGTCG
>Ga0335076_10008161_pt1 | contig 10562 bp, 9 predicted proteins | sample Lox_Sample_25_FD_206717 | JGI IMG/M metagenome (GOLD analysis project Ga0335076, IMG submission 206717) | Soil microbial communities from Loxahatchee National Wildlife Refuge, Florida, United States - Lox_Sample_2.5 | ecosystem: Environmental > Terrestrial > Soil > Wetlands | place: USA: Florida...
ACAAAATTCTCATTGCGCACATCCTGGTGGTCCCACGCACCCCAACCCAGCCGAATCATCTCCATAGTGCCGTAACCGAGCGGCATCACGACGATCATCGGCTTCACTTTTCCTTGCGCGATGAGGTTATCGAAAATGACGTTGGCATGGCCCACAGCGGTCCATCCGCTGGCATCGTCGCTGAAACCATGCAGCAGGTAGAGAACGGGATATGCCTTCTTTGCTGTCGGATCGTATCCAGCCGGAGTGTAGACGTAGTAGTCGCGGTCGTCGTTGGCAACGGCAGATTTATAAAAATGATGGTGAACCTCCCCGTGCGCTACGTCCGTCGCTTCCCAGGGCTGTCCCGGCGCGGGGATGTGCACAGCGTTGGCGGGCGTCAAGAGGTTGGGCACGAGCAAGTGATTGTAGGGATCGAGCATGCGCACGCCATCGACGAGCACGGAGTAGCCGTAATAGTCCGGAGTCAGTGGAGGCGTAGTCACACTCCATACGCCTTGATCGTCCTTGTGCATACTGATCGGCTCTGCGCCCTCCCGCTCCAATTTCACCTCCTGCGCATTCGGTGCCAGAAAGCGGAAGGTCACGCTGTTGTCAGGATGGACCTCTGGCGTCACCAGCCACTCCGGACGCTGCGGGGCTGGGGCTTGTGCCGGCTTAGCCTGTTGCGGCCACGCCAAGGTAGACATTAGGAACACCCCTGGAATCAGTACGAGAGACAACTTCATGAGACGGCCTCCTGCGAGTGGGAAGCGCCATTGTACGCTCGCGGAACTGCGGCAGCGGAAGCGGCAGAAAAAGTTTGCCTCAGGCAGCGTTTTCTGTCACTTCCGAGTTGAAATGCTCAGCGGATCGCCGTATCTTACACACATTGCCTGCTGGCCGGTGCACCAACTGCGGAAGGTAGCTCGGCTCGTGGGGTTGTCCCCCCTTGTTCCCAAGGTAGCGGGAAGTCTTTGGGAACATGCTGTTGGCTTTGCACCTGCCTTTGGCCGAAGTTGGGCGGGTAAGTGGATGGTTCGCAGTTCACAAAAAGAGGAGATCGGCGATGGACAGCAATAAGCCGGCGCAAAACATTCAGGATTCCTTCCTCAACACGGCCCGCAAAGAGAGAGCGAGCATCACGATTTATCTACTCAGTGGGGTCAAGTTAACGGGCCGCATCCGCTCTTTTGACAAGTACTCCGTGGTGCTGGAGGCGAACGGTCAGGAGCAACTGATCTTCAAGCACGCCATCTCGACCGTGGTCATGGGACGGGTGGCGTCGACGCATGTAGCCCACGTGCCGCATCCGGAGAAAGCGGCAGCCGTTGCAGCTCCTGTTTCGGCAGCACCGGCCTCGGGCACCGAAGGATAGCGTTTCGGCTTGGGAAGTTCTACTCGCAAGAAATCCCGCGATACAAAGCGCGACGGTGGGCGTGTGCCCATGGTCGACGTGGCCCGCGAACACAACGCGCAGGAACGGGCGTTCCTTGTCGGGCTGGATGTGCGCTCGCGGCGGACGCGCGGGAGCGTGACGGCTCAGGCCGCGGCGGCTCGGGATGCCGCCAATACGTCGCAAACCGCGCGAAAAGAGGGGGCATCGGGACGAGCGGAGAGCAAGCCCAGCATCCCCGAGTTTGACGCGGACGAATCTCTCGCTGAGCTGCGCACGCTCGCGGAGAGTGCGGGCGCGCAGATTGCCGGAGAGATTCTGCAGCGGCGCGAGAAGCCGGATCCTGCAACGCTTGTCGGAGCCGGGAAACTGGAAGAAATTGCAGGAGCTGCCGCTGCCGTTAACGCCGATGTTCTTCTCTTCGATCACGACCTCAGCCCGTCGCAGCAGCGCAACATCGAAAAAATCGTCGACCGGCGAGTCATCGACCGAACGCAACTGATTCTCGACATCTTCGCCCGCCACGCTCGCACTCGTGAAGGCCAGTTGCAAGTGGAGTTGGCCCAATTGCAGTACATGCTGCCGCGCCTCGCCGGACGCGGTATCGAAATGTCGCAACTGGGCGGCGGCATCGGCACCAGAGGTCCCGGCGAAACGCAGCTCGAAACCGATCGGCGCAAAATCTATCGCCGCATTCGGCATGTCGAAGAGCAGATTGAGAACGTTCGCCGGATTCGCACCCAGCAGCGTCAGCGCCGCGAGTCCGCGCCCGTCGCAACGGTTGCGCTGGTCGGATATACCAATGCCGGCAAATCGACATTATTCAATGCGCTCACCAAAGCAGGCGTGCTGTCGTCATCTCGCATGTTCGCCACGCTCGATCCGACCATCCGCGGCGTGGAACTGCCCTCCAAGCGCAAAGTTCTGTTGTCCGACACCGTCGGTTTTATCCGCAACCTGCCGCACACATTGGTCTCGGCATTCCGCGCGACGCTGGAAGAAGTGCAGCGCGCCTCGCTCGTCCTGCATGTTTCAGACGCGAGCAGCCGGTTGTCCGCCGAACAGGACGCGCAGGTGGAAATCGTCTTGAAGGAACTGGAAGCGGAGAAGAAGCCGCGCTTGCGCGTGATGAATAAAGTCGATCTGCTCGATGACGAAGTGGCGGAAGGTTTGATCGCCGATTCGGCGCGCACTGGCCAGACCATGTATGTGTCCGCAGTGGAAGGCACGGGGCTGGACCGCCTGCTCGAGCGCATCGACGCTATGATCGAAGAAGATCCAGTCAGCCGCGTCCACCTGAGTGTCCCGCAAAAAGAAGGCAAGCTGCTGGCGTTGCTGGAAGCAAAGGCGCGGATTCATTCTCGCAAATACAAGGGCGGGAATGTGGAATTAGAGGTGGAAGCACCGGAATCGGTGGTGCGAAGGGTTCGGGGGTGGGTGGCGAATTGAAATCGTCGTCTGTGGTCGTTGGCCCGGAGCGAAACCTTCCTTCGCTCGCGGGATGACGCGGTCCCCGACAAAATTCTCCCGCGTTCCCACGAGATTCCTGATTCAATGCAGGCGAGAAGTGAGCGAACGACGATCGGCCAACGACTAACGGCCAAAATTAAATGGGCCGGCAACCAAGAAGCGGTGACATTCCTTGGCTATCGGCCCATTCGATCCTGAATTGGATCGGAGGTGATATCTCTATGCTAATCCTGTTTAGCCCGAAGTCAAGGGATATATGCAGGATTCTGCATGGCAAGCGAAAGGCGAAAGATCGGCGAATATCTCACAACTCCTAACTCTTCTGTTATCAGACTGTTTTCCGCGGCGGGCACCCGGCGACATACCCCGCTAAACCGGTTTTCCCGCTCCCGGAAATATCCCCAAAACCTGTCCGGATTCCGTTGACACACCGTTACAAAGATCGTTAGTATTAACAGTTTTCATAGCCCTCATTTTCCGGTCTAACGCCATCACCACATGGATGAAACTCTTCACCAACTAGGCGAATTACTGCTCGGAGCGGTGCCGACGGTGATTCTGCTGACGCTGCTGTACGCGCTGTACACACAGCTCGTACACAAGCCGCTGCGGCGTGTTTTGGAAGAGCGGCGGAGCAAGACCGAGGGCGCTGTGGAGAAATCCCGCGCTGACATCAGCGCAGCCGAAGCGCGCACCGCCGAGTACGAACAAAAGCTGCGCGAGGCCCGGGCAGCCGTATTCAGGGCACAGGAAGCCAAGCGGCAAGCCGCCGCCCAAGCCCGCGCTGCCACCGTAGCTGAGGCGCGCAATCGGGCACAGGCGCAGGTGCAAGCGGCGAAACGCGAGATCGAGGCTGACCGCTTCGCAGCGCAGGCAGCATTGCAGGGGGATGTCGCCGCCCTGGCACAAGAGATCGTTCGTCGCGTGCTTCAGCCGGCAGGAGCGGGGCGCTGATGACCTCCACTAGAAGAATTCTCACGACCGGTGCGATGGCTCTGCTGATGCTGAGCGGCCTGAGCGTGCGAGTTCGCGCCCAGCAGGAACCCCCGGCCCCAGCACCGGCGCAAGTGCAGCGAGGCAACCAGGAAGGTGTTCGGCCCGGACGCGAGTTGGCGCACGAGAGCCGCGAAGCCGCTGGACAGGAAAAAGACGAGATGGCGGAGTTCAAGGAATCCGCCTCGGTCCGCGCCATCGCGAAGATTACCGGCTTGAATCTGCAGCAGTCGTACTGGCTGAGCGTGATTTTGAATTTTGCTGTGATCGCGGTCGCCCTGGTCTGGGCCGGCAAGAAGTTCCTGCCCGGAATCTTCCGCGACCGCACTGCCGCCATTCAGAAGGCGATGCGTGAGGCGCAGAAGGCCAGCGAAGATGCCAAGGCGAAGCTGGCGGAAATTGAAGCGCGGCTGGCCAAACTGGATGTGGAAATCGCGGCCATGCGCGACAGTGCCGAAAAAGAAGGTGCGGCCGAAGTAGCGCGCATCGAGGCTGCCGCCCGCGAAGACGCCCACAAGATTGTCGCATCTGCCGAGCAGGAAATTGCTGCCGCCGGAAAAGCAGCGCGCCGCCAATTGACCGCGCATGCCGCCGACCTGGCTGTGGGGTTGGCGCAGAAACAGATTCGAGTCGATGCCGCCACCGACCAGGCTCTCGTTCGCAATTTTGCGACGCAGCTTGGAAGCGAGACTCCCGGAAAGGACGGGAACTAGATTTTGGCTTCTGTCGCCAGCACATACGCCCGGGCCTTCGCGGATGTCGTTTTCGCCGCAAAACTCGATGCGAATCGAGCTATCGCAGGTCTGCGCGAGATCGAGCGACTCCTGACGGAAAGTGCGGATCTGCGGCGTATCTGGGAAAATCCCGCGGTGCCAGCCGATCAGAAGCGCAAATTGCTCGACGCGATCGTGCAGCGGGAAGGCATCGATAAGGAAGTTCGTAATCTGGTTGCGGTCCTCATCGATCACCGGCGCATAGCGTTCTTGCCCCGGATCGTGGAGCAAGTTGGCAAGGAAATCGACGCGCGATTGGGATTGGCGGAAGCGCAGATCTCCAGCGCCCGCGAGTTAGGTAACCCTGAGAAACGCGCATTGGAAGCGCAGATCGAAAAGGTGACGGGAAAGAAAGTCCGGGCAACTTACGGGCTGGACGCTTCCCTGCTCGGCGGCGCGGTGGTCCGCGTCGGCAGCACGATTTACGACGGTTCGGTAAAGGGACAGTTGGAAAAGATGAAGGAAGCTATTAGCTCTTGAGCGATGAGCTACGAGCTTCGAGCCGCGACATTTCGCGGTGGCAGTACAAGTAATGATTGCGGACTTGAAAAGAAAGCTGCTCGCTCGTAGCTCAAAGCTCGCAGCTCAAAGCTGATTCTATGGCACAGATCAAAGCAGACGAAATTACAAAACTGATCCGCGAGCAGATCGAGAACTATGAGTCGCAGATCTCCGTGGACGAAACCGGCACCGTCATCACCTTGGGCGACGGCATTGCGCGCGTGTACGGCCTCGACAAGGTCATGGCCGGCGAACTGTTGTCCTTTCCTCACGGCGTGGCCGGAATCGCCATGAACCTGGAGGAAGACCAGGTCGGCGTGGTACTCCTCGGCGAATTCACCGAAATTAAAGAGGGCGACGAGGTAAAGCGCACTGGCCGCATCATGAGCGTGCCGGTCGGCGAGGCCATGATCGGGCGCGTGGTGAATTCCCTGGGCCAGCCCATCGACGGCAAGGGTCCAATCTCGACTGATAAGTTCATTGCCCTGGAGCGCATCGCCCCCGGCGTGATTGATCGTCAGCCTGTGCGCGAACCGATGGCAACCGGCCTCAAGGCCATCGACAGCATGATCCCGATCGGCCGTGGACAGCGCGAGTTGATCATTGGCGATCGCCAGACCGGAAAGACGGCGGTGGCACTCGACACCATCATCAACAGCAAGGGCAACGATCTCATTTGTATCTACAATGCGATCGGACAAAAGCGCTCGTCGATTGCGCAGGTGGTGAAGATTCTGGAAGATGCCGACGCGATGGAATACACCATCGTCGTCGCCGCGTCCGCCTCCGAACCCGCGCCGATGCAGTACATCTCGCCGTACGCGGCGACGGCGATGGGCGAATACTTCCGCGACTCCAAGCGTCACGCGCTCGTTATCTACGACGATCTTTCCAAGCACGCCGCGTCGTACCGCGAAATTTCCCTGCTGCTGCGGCGTCCGCCGGGCCGCGAGGCGTATCCCGGAGACGTTTTCTATCTCCACTCGCGTCTGCTGGAGCGCTCGGCCAAGTTGAGCGACAAGAACGGCGGCGGATCGCTGACGGCTCTGCCGGTCATTGAAACGCAGGCGGGAGACGTCTCGGCCTACATTCCAACGAACGTCATCTCGATCACCGATGGCCAGATTTATCTCGAAACCGACTTGTTCAACCAGGGCGTCCGTCCCGCGGTTAACGTTGGATTGTCGGTGAGCCGCGTCGGCGGCAGCGCGCAGATCAAAGCCATGCGGCAGGTTGCCGGCACCTTGAAGTTGGAACTGGCGCAGTATCGCGAACTGGCCGCCTTCGCCGCGTTCGGCAGCGATCTCGACAAAGCCACGCAGGCGCAGTTGAATCGTGGACAACGGCTGGTGGAACTGCTGAAGCAGGGACAATATTCGCCGCTGCCTTTCTCCAAGCAGATTCTCATCATCATGGCGGGCACTGGCGGATTTCTCGACGATATGCCGGTGGCGCAGGTGCGCGAGTTTGAAACGGAGTTGTTCAAGTACGTGGATTCGACGAATCCCGGCATCCTGCGCACGATCATGGAGAAAAAGATTCTCGATGATCAGCTCAAGTCGCAGTTGCAGGCCGTGATTAAGGAAGCGAAACAGCAGTTTGTGGCCGCACGACAAGCAGCAGCGAAGTAAAGGTTTTCGATCCTCAGATCGCAATCAAACTGAGCTAAGTGGTCCTGACTGAGAACTGGGTACTGGCAACTGGCAACTGATTTATGCCTAACATTCTCGACATCCGGCGCCGTATTCGCAGCGTGATCAACACGCGGCAGATCACCAAGGCCATGAAGGTGGTCTCTGCGGCGAAGTTGCGACGAGCCCAAGAGCGCGCCCTGTCGGCACGTCCGTACGCGCAGATGCTGACGAATGTACTGAAGTCGCTGGTGGCGCGCGCCGAGATTTACGATCCGGAGACTGGCGAACCCAAACATCCGCTCCTGGCGCAGCGCGAAGAAAAGAACATCCTGCTCATTGTGGTCACCGGCGATAAGGGCCTGGCGGGCGCATTCAACGCGAATATTACCAAGGCGGCTACGCGATTCCTGGAATCGAAATCGGGCAAGAATGTCGATATTGAAACGATAGGCCGCAAAGGACGCGACTTCCTGCGCCGCCGCTTCCCAACCGCCAAAGTGCAAACCCGCAGCCTGGCCGATCTTGCGGAATCGATCGAGGTGGAAGCCGAAGCCGGCGAGCGCAGCGCTCCAATCCAGATTACCGGCGAGCACGTCGGTATCCTGAATAAGATTGCGTTCGCACAGGCATCAGCGTTGGCTGAAAACGTCATTGCCCGCTACAAACGCGAGGAAATCGACGCCGTCTACGTCGTATTTAACGAGTTCAAGTCGGTCATTGCTCAACGATTGATCGTGGAGCAAATTCTTCCCATCGAGCAGATCGGCGAGCAGGCAGTGCGCCTGGCCGAGGAGCCAACGGAAGAAGAAAAGAAGAAAGCCAAGGAAGCCGCGATCAGCGCTGGCGTTGGCATGCACGGCACCGAAGGCGTTCCAGAGGCTGCATCACAATTCGGCACGGCCCAGGTCGACTACATTTACGAGCAGTCGCCCGAGGAGTTATTCAAGGCCCTCCTGCCGAAGTATGTGAGCATCCAGATTTTCCGCGCGTTGCTGGAGTCGGTAGCAGCCGAACACGCTGCCCGCATGACGGCCATGGATTCGGCCACCAACAACGCCACCGACATGATCGATTCGCTGACGCTGGTCATGAACCGCGCGCGTCAGGCCAAGATCACGAAAGAGATTATCGAGATTGTCAGCGGCGCCGCCGCAATGTGAAGAAGCTGCCAGCTCTGAGCTTCGAGCTTCGAGCAAAGCGGCGACGATTAAGACTGAGGAAATGAGGTTAAGAGCCAGCATGCTGGTCGCGAGGTTTTAACTCGCGGCTCATAGCTCGTAGCTCGAAGCTTTTATGGCGCAAAACGTAGGACATGTCATACAAGTCGCAGGACCCGCGGTCGACGTGCAGTTTGCCGAGGGAACTCTGCCTCCGATTTATCAGGCCGTGGAAGTGGTCAGCGACGGCTTCAACGTTCCCACCCCAATCAACGTGATTCTCGAGGTGCAGCAGCACTTGGGCGAGGGACGCGTGCGCTGCGTCGCCATGGAACCGACCGACGGCATGGTGCGCGGCATGAAGGCGATCGATCAAGGCGGACCGATCTCGGTTCCCGTGGGCCGCGGAACGCTGGGCCGCGTGATGAACGTCATCGGCGAACCGGTCGACCAATTGGGTCCGATCGAGTTCACAGAGAGGCTGCCCATTCACCGCCTCGCTCCGGCATTCGACGAGCAGGCCACCACCGCCGAAATGTTCGAGACGGGCGTGAAGGTCATCGATCTCATCCAGCCGTTCTTGAAGGGCGGCAAGATTGGATTGTTCGGCGGCGCCGGCGTGGGCAAGACCGTCGTCATCATGGAGTTGATCAATAACGTTGCCAAGAACCACGGCGGCTACTCTGTGTTTGCCGGCGTCGGCGAGCGTACTCGCGAAGGCAACGATCTGTGGCTGGAAATGTCCGAGTCGGGCGTGATCAAGCCCGGAAAGCCTGCCGAGTCGAAGGCCGCGCTGATTTATGGACAGATGACCGAGCCGCCAGGAGCGCGTCTCCGTGTGGCGTTGACCGGACTCACGGTCGCCGAGTATTTCCGCGATGCCGAAGGCGCCGACACTTTGCTCTTCATCGATAACATCTTCCGCTTCACGCAGGCTGGCTCGGAAGTGTCCGCGTTGCTTGGCCGCATGCCCAGCGCCGTGGGTTACCAGCCGAACCTGGCCACCGAAATGGGCGAACTGCAGGAACGCATTACGTCGACCAAGAAAGGGTCCGTCACCTCAGTCCAGGCGATTTACGTTCCGGCGGACGACTTGACCGATCCCGCTCCGGCCACGACGTTCGCTCACCTCGACGCGACCACGGTGCTCTCGCGCGCATTGACGGAAATCGGAATTTATCCTGCGGTCGATCCGCTGGCTTCCACCTCGCGCATTCTTGATCCGCGTATCGTCGGGCAGGAACATTACGACGTCGCACAGCAGGTCAAGAAGACGTTGCAGACCTATAAAGATCTGCAGGACATCATCGCGATTCTGGGCATCGACGAACTGAGCGAAGACCAAAAGCTCACCGTCGCGCGCGCCCGCAAGATTCAGCGATTCCTGTCGCAGCCCTTCCACGTGGCCGAACAGTTCACCGGAGCGAAGGGGAAGTACGTCAAGATCGCCGACACCGTGAAGGGCTTCAAAGCCATCGTCGAAGGCAAGTACGACGACATTCCCGAGCAGGCTTTCTATATGAAAGGCCCCATCGAGGAAGTGCTCGAAGCCGCGGAGAAGATGAAGGCAGCAGCGTAAGAACTGTCGTTGGCCGATGGTCGCTCGTCGCTGGCAGAGCATCGCCGGCGCAAACGTACAAGCCAACGGCTAACGAAGAAGAACCAGTGGCCGATACTTTCAAACTCGAGATCGTCACGCCGGAGAAGAAAGTTGTAGAAACGGCGGCGGAGGAAGTCCAGATTCCCGGCAAGAACGGGTATCTGGGCGTCCTGCCGGGCCATGCTCCGCTCATTACGGAGCTTTCCGTCGGAGAGATCATCTACCGCGAGAATTCCACCGAGCAGCGGCTCGCCGTTGCCTGGGGATTCGCCGAAGTTCTGCCTGACAAAGTGACGATCCTCGCCGAGTCGGCCGAGCGTCCATCGGAAATCGATGTGGCTCGTGCCGAAAAAGCCAAGCAGCGCGCCGAACAGCGCCTGACCTGCGGCGACCCCAGCATCGACGTGGAACGCGCTCTCGATGCCCTGCATCGCGCCGAATCCCGCATCGACGTCGCCGCGAATAAGTAGCCGCTGAAACTCCAATCCTGTTGACACCTGCACCTACAAAGTGCAGACTTTCCTCGACTCATTTCAACTCATTTGTCATTGGTGCGGTGCGTAGCCGCGTTTGCAACCATTTCAATCTGCAGTCCCTTGCGGAGGAAACATGCATCATTTCGTTGCCATGGCAGCGGCTGTGTTGCCCGAGATTACGGGCAAGGAAGCAACCCAACTCATCCTGCGCTGGTTCCATTTCATTGCCGGCATTCTCTGGATCGGCCTGCTGTATTTCTTCAATCTGGTGAACGTCCCTTTCATGAAGCAGGTGGACGCCGCCGCCAAACCGAAGATTTTCGAGAACCTCACGCTGCCCGCGCTCAACTGGTTTCGCTGGAGTTCGCTAGTTACGGTCTTCGTTGGCGGCTGGTATTGGGGACAGTTCCTCGTCGGCCGCGACGCCGAGTTGCAAGGTGGTGGCGCCGGTAAAACGACCGGGTTCTTCCTGCTGCTCTGGATCGTGACCTGGGCGATTCTGTATCTGCTCATCAAGTTCGTTACACCTAGCGGCTACATCCTGGGCGCGATCACGGCGGTCGTCGTCTATGCTGCCGGCTGG
>Ga0335076_10008162_pt1 | contig 10562 bp, 7 predicted proteins | sample Lox_Sample_25_FD_206717 | JGI IMG/M metagenome (GOLD analysis project Ga0335076, IMG submission 206717) | Soil microbial communities from Loxahatchee National Wildlife Refuge, Florida, United States - Lox_Sample_2.5 | ecosystem: Environmental > Terrestrial > Soil > Wetlands | place: USA: Florida...
TCAGAGCGATTTGTAGAAGGCGACGCTCTTCGGGACCTGCGTCAGCACGTCGGGGCTCTCGTCCTCGATGTAGTTCATCTCGACGCCGGCCTTCGCGCCCGCGGCCACGATGGCCTTGATGTCGATCTGGCCCGTGCCGAGCACCACGTTGGCCTTGTCGAAGTCCGCGCGCGGACCGGCGACGTTCGTGCCCTTCGCCATGTCCTTGAGGTGCGTGAACCAGAAGCGGCCGGGGTACTTGCCCAGAAGCTTGACCGGATCGGCCCCGCCGACGGTGACCCAGAAGACGTCGGCCTCGAAGCCCACCTCGGGCCCCGTCTCCTTCACGAGCACGTCGAAGAGCGTGCCCTCGGGCGCCGGCCCGAACTCCTGGCTGTGGGTGTGGTACGCGAAGCGTTTGCCGTTCGCCCGGCACTGCGTCGACCAGCTCGCGAAGTCCTGCGCGGCCTTCAGGATCTCCTCGCGCGTGGCGAAAGGCTTCGCCTTGTGCGGCAGGTAGGGGTTGACGACCGTCCGGACGCCGAGCGTGTCCGCGTCCTTCATCACGCCCGAGAAGTCCTTCGTGAGCTGGTCGTAGCCCACGTGGATCGCGCTGCAGCGCAGCCCCGCGTCCTTGAGCGCCCCCGCGATCGGGGCGCCGTAGTCGCCGAAGGCCTCCACTTCGTCGAAGCCCCAGGCCTTGACCTGCTTGAGCGTGCCGGGCACGTCCTTCTTGAGCTGGTCGCGAACGCTGTAGAGCTGCAGGCCCAGCGGAGGCTTGCCGGCGCCCGCCGCCCGCACGCGTCCGGCGAGGCTCGCCGTCGCCGCTCCAGCCGCCAGGGTTCCGAGGAAGGTTCGACGCGTCGTCATGGGGGCTCCTCTCAATCGTGTCAAGTCACCGAATCCCGCGGTACGCCTTGCCCTTCGTGCGCGCGAGCAGCTTCAGGTTGCGCTCGATCAGTGCGGTGCGCTGCGCGAGGCTCGCGCTCGAGCTGCCCGTGTCGGCCGGCGTGTGGGTCACGTAGTCGAGCAGGCGCTCGACCGTCGTCGATGCGACGTGGAGGCGCGCCTCGCACGAGGCGTAGTAGACGAGCACGTCGCCGGTCGCACGCGCCACCGCCCCAGCGCAGGAGAGGCCGCTCGTGACCTCGCCCGCCTGCTCCCCGCCCTCGGCCGCGAACAGATAGCCGGCAGGCTCCGCGACCACGCGCGCCGGATCCTCGAGGTCGCACAGGAACGCGTACAGAACCGAGCGCAGGCCGGCCGCGGTGGTGCGCGTGCCCTGCGCGAGGTGCAGCCATCCGCGCGCGGTCTTGAAGGGCGGCGCCCCTGCGGTGTTTCGCGCTTCCTTGAAGGTCTGATATGCGCGGGCGTCGATCACGGCCGGCTCGCCGAGCTCGGCAGCTTCGATGTTCTCGCAAAGCGCGAAGCCGATCCCGCTCTCCTTTGCCTCGCCGGACGCCTCGTCGAAGGCGCCCTGCGCGCGCGTGTAGAAGGCGTACTGGCCGCGCACGAGCTCGGGGTGGAGCGCCACGCTCTGGGGGCCGATCGCGCGCGAGCGCAGGTCGGCGAGCCGCTCCCATTGCACGAGGTCGCGCGTGCGGACGATCCCGACGCGCGACAGCGCGCGCGACGTGTCGCCCGCGGGCGCCTTCGGGTCCTTTCGCTCCGTCCCGAACACGCCGTAGACCCAGCCGTCCTCGTGTGCGGTGAGGCGCATGTCGGTGAGGCTGGCGTCGGCCTCGCCCGCCTCGGGCAGCGGCACCGGCGCGTCCCAGAAGCGGAAGTTGTCGACGCCGTTGTCGCTCTCGGCCACCGCGAAGAAGCTCTTGCGGTCCCGGCCTTCGACTCGCGCCAGCAGGAGGATGCGGCCGCCGCGCTCGATCGCTCCGGCTCCGCCCACCGCGTGCACGCCATGGCGCTCCAACAGGAACGGGTTGCGGCGACGGTCGAGGTCGTAGCGCCAGAAGAGCGGCGTATGCGCCGCGGTCAGCACCGGGTTCTCCCAGCGCTCGAAGACGCCGCTCGCGTCGCGCACGCGCCGGTTCTTGAGCTCGACGAGCTCGCCGTGCTGCTCGATTCGGCGGCGGAGCACCTTCTCGAAATCGAACGCCACGCTGGCCTCCGCAGCAGAGCGTATCCGATGTTCGTCGAGGAATGTTCCAGGCAGCGCGACGCCGGCCTTTGGCAAGATCTCCTTACACCCGAGGCGTCTTTTACAACCCTCGCTCCTGGCGGGGCGTGAGGACGCTGGGCGGCGAGGGCCTTCGCTTCAGGAGCTTGCACGAGCGTTCGCGAAGCACCCGAGCCGGGTGCGCTAATTGCAAGAGTCTGCACAGGACTTGTATGCCTCGGCCACTCAGTGGTCCAGGAGGGAACATGAAACGGACGGTTCTGCTGGCGGCTATGACACTTGCAGCGATCACGGCGGCGGCGCCCGCACGCGCCACGGTCGTGAGCGCGCTGCCGGACGGCGTGATCGTCCCGATCCCGCCGGCGAGCGACACGCTCGGCTTCGGAGCCGGCCCGGTGAGCTTCGGCCCGGGCATCACCTGGACCTCGACGACCGCGAGCTCCGTCTTCGGTTACACCGGTGCGTTCGGCTACGGCTTCGACGGCAACGGCCTCTGGAACTCGCTTCTCTTCCCGATGGCCGGCCTGAACGACAGCGAGGCCACGATGACGTTCGCCTTCGACAGCCCGGTCGCCGGCGTCGGCGGGTTCGTGAACTACTCGCCGAGCTTCGGTCCGGCCACGCTCGCCATCTACGACGGCAGCATGAACCTCCTCGACAGCGTGAGCCTCACGTTCACGACCGATCTCCAGTTCAACGGCGGCGAGTTCGTGGGTTTCCTGCTCGACACTCCCGAGATCCGCTACTTCACGCTGTCGGACAGCTACGTGGGCGTCACGCAGCTCACGGTACAGGACATGGTGTCGACGGCGCCGGTGCCCGAGCCCGGCAGCCTGCTGCTGCTCGGAGCCGGACTCGCGGGCCTCGCGAAGCGGAAGCGGCGGGCCTAGCCGAGCCTGAGACGGCTGGCGAGCGCCCGCGCATCTGCCGTTATCATCGCCGCGAGATGGCTCGCATCGACTGCCGGGCGCTGCTCTTCGACCTCGACGGCGTGCTCGTGGACTCGACCCGCGCCGTGGCGCGCGTGTGGTCGGCCTGGGCGCTCGAGCACGGGTTCGATCCCGCCGACACGGTGAGGCGCGCGCACGGGCGCCCGAGCCTCGAGACGGTGAAGGAGCTGCTGCCGCACGCGGACGCCGAGCGTGAGAACGCGCGCGTCGAGCAGGCCGAGCTGCTCGACGTCGAGGGAATGGCCGCGCTGCCCGGCTCGCTCGCGCTCGTCACCGCGCTGCCGGAGCAGCGCTTCGGCGTCGTCACCTCGTGCACGAGGCGGCTCGCCCTCCGGCGGCTCGAGGCCGCCGGGATGGCGGCTCCCAGGCACTTCGTGACGTCCACCGACATCCGCCGCGGCAAGCCGGACCCCGAGCCCTACCTGCTGGGGGCGGAGCGCCTGGGCCTCGACGCCCGCGACTGCGTGGTCTTCGAGGACGCCCCGGCCGGCGTGCGCTCGGGACGAGCCGCGGGCGCGCGCGTCGTCGCGCTGCGGACCACCACCAGCGACGCCGTGCTCCGCGAGGCCGGCGCGAGCTTCATCGTGGACGACCTCGCTTCGGTCGTCGCCCAGGTCACGCCGGACGGCCTCCGGCTCGAGCTGAAGGACGCCTAGCGCCGCCGGCCGCCGCCGCCGCCGCCGCGCGCCGCCCCACCGGCGTAGCTGCCGCCGCCGCCGCTCCTGTAACCCTGGCCGTAGCCGCTCGTGCGCGCGTGGTCGTAGCCCTGCGTGCGCGCCGCGCCGTCCGTGCGGGCACCGTACTGCCCGTCGAGCGCGCCGGTCTGCGCGCGGTCCTGCACGTGGTCCCAGTTCCCTCCCGGCTGCTGCTGGTCCCAGCTGCCGTCGCCGTTGCGCTTGTAGATGTTGCCGTCCTTGCCGGCGTAGACGTCGTCGCCCACGCGGGCGACGCCGCCCTGCTCGCCGCGCACCCAGCCGGCCGAGCCGGACTGCCCCGAGCCCGTGGTGCCCGAGATGCGGCCGGCGGTCACCTGGTTGCCGCTGTAGACGTTGCCTGCCGTGACGCGGCCGCCGCTCACGGAGCCGCCGCCGCGCGTGTTGACGCTCGAGCCGCGCCCGCCGTACGCGTAGTTGCCGGTGTAGACGTTGCCGACCGCCGAGCGCTGGCCCGCCGACAGGTTGCCGGTGCGCGAGTTGTAGGACATCCCGGCCGAGTTGCGCCACGCGTTCCCGGTCCAGGCGTTGTAGCCGCCCGAGTGTCGCGTCACCGCGCTCGTCGCGCCCCAGCGGCTGTAGACGTTGCCCGTCGTGGCCGCCCAGCCGCCGGGACCCCACACGGCGCCGCCACCCCACGGACCCCAGGCCGCACCGCCCCAGTAGGGGGGCCGATAGTACGGGTAAGGGTAGTAGTAGCCCCAGCCGACCGGCCCCCACCACGGATACGGGCCGTAGCCCCAGCCGACGGTCACGGCGCCCCAGCTCCAGCCGAACCCGAAGCCGAACGCCCAGCCGGTCCACGGCGTGTAGGTCATGCCGACGCCGACGCCGTAGGTGGCGGGCGGACCGTACCACACGCTGCCGACGTACGGCGGGTAGCTGTAGCCGGTGCCGTAGACGACGACGCTGTTCGTGACGCAGGCGCCGTAGTAGCCGCCCGTGTAGCCGACGTAGACGCTGTCGCCCTTCGTCTCGTAGATCTTCACGTACGTCACGTAGTGGAGCGGCGAGCTCGGCGGGATCGAGTAGATGGCGCTCGGCACCGAGGTCGCGACGGCCCACGGCCCGCCCGCCGAAGGCCCAGTGAACCAGACCGCGTCCTGCACCGCGTACCAGGAGGTCGGGCTCACCTGGATGATCGGCGTCGCCGTGTTCACGACGTACTGGAGCGAGGTGCCCTCGATCGGCGCGAGCTTCACTTCGCCGTCGAACTTCGGCGGGTCGATCTTCGTCTGCGAGACCTTGACCTCGGCGGTCTGCGGGATCGCATTGGCGATCAGAGCTTCCTTGGCTTGCGGCGTCCCGGCGACGGCGGCCTTGACGTTCTCCTTCGCGCTGTCGTCCGGGATCTTCGCGAAATCGGCAGGCAGCGCGTCGCCCGTCACGAACTCCCAGGGCCCCCCGAAGGAAGCGGCGCGGAAGAAGCGCCCGGACACCAGCAGGTAGATCTTCTGGTCGCGGGTGTCGCGGAACACGTTGCCGGTCGTGTTCTCGACGTACTCGAGCTGGGTCCCCGGGATCGCCGTGTACTTCGGCTCGCCCTCGGTCACGATCAGCTCGGTGGGAGACGTCGCCACGTAGATCGCCGGCACCTTTCCCGACTTGAGCGTCGGCAGCGTCTTCGCGTCGTTCGGGTTGCCGCCGGGGAGGAAGTCCACCTGGCCGGAGGCCTTGGCGTCGGCGAGCGCCTTCTGCAGGTCCTTGCCGGGCTTGTCGACCACCTCCCAATCGCTGTTCTCGAGCTGCTTCGACTTCAGCCAGCCGTCGAAGACCTTGATCAGGTGCTCGTCGCCGTCGCGCAGCAGCAGCACGCGCGTGTTGATCACCCGCTCGAGCTTCGTGTCCTTGACCTTCTGGTAGGACGGAGCGCCGTCCACGTAGGCCAGGATCGCGATCTGCTTCGAGAAGACGATGCGCGGCGGGTCGTTCTTCACCGGCACGGCGGCCGCCATCTTGTCGGCGGCCGCGATCTCGAGCAGCGCCGCCAGGCGGTCGAGCCCGATCGTCTTCACGGCAGGCTGGACCTCCTTCTGCAGGACCTGCCTCCACGCGTCCTGCTCGCCCGGCGCCGAAGGGATGACGAGCTTCGTGAACTCGCGGTCCTGCAGGCTCACCACGCGCGCGTCCTTGTCGACGCTCGTGCGCGCCTTGCCCCAGAGCACGCCGTACACGGGCGGCACGTCGGCCTTGGGCCGCAGCGACACGGCGGCGCGGAAGGAAAGGGTCACGCCGTCCCAGTCGTCCACCTGCGGCACGTAGAGCGTCGCGATCCCCCGCGTGGTCACGATCTCGCGGGGCCAGGTGCCGTCCGTCGTCTGCGGCGCGGGCGGCGCCTTGGGCTTGGCCGCGGCCGGCGCGGCCGGTGCTGCTGCGGGCTTGGCCGCCGACGGCGGGGTCGCCGGGGTCGCCGCCGGCTTGACCGGAGCGGGCGCGGCCTGCGGCAGCGCCGCGGCCAGCACGGCGCCGGAGAAGGAAGCCGCGGCGAGGAGGGCGAGAGCTCGAGGCTGGATCATGTCCTTCAGTCCACACACGGCCGCCCGGGAAGTCAAGCGCGCCGCGGCGAGCGCCTCGAGCCCGCTTCGATCAGGTCGCCCGCGGCGGATCCCCGGCCGCAGGGACGGGTGCTGCGGGCGGCGGCCCTTCGGCGGGCAGCAACGCCGTTTCCCCCGCTTCGTCGGGGTGAAGCTGGTAGCTCTCGACGAGCGCGGTGACGACCGCGGCCACCACCGGCCCCAGCACGATCCCGATGAAGCCGAATGCGCTGACGCCCCCGAGCAGGCTGACGACGAGCACGAGCGTGTTCATGCGCGCCGAGCCCGAGAGCAGCAGCGGCCGGACCACGTTGTCCACGTTGCCGAGGATCAGGAGGCCGACGAGCGCGAGCACGATCCCCTTCACGAGCGATCCCGAGACGGCGAGCCAGATGGCGGCGGGAGCCCAGACGAGCGCCGCGCCCACCGCCGGTAGCAGCGCCAGCACGGTCATGAGACCGGTCCAGAGCGCCCAGCCCGGCACCCCGAGCAGCACGAACGCGATGCCGCCGAGCACCCCCTGGGTGAGCGCGACCAGCAGCGTCGAGGTCACGCTCGCCGAGACGATGTCGCGGATGAGGGTGAGCAGCCGCTCGTTCTGGGCGCGGCCGAACGGCATCAGGCGCGGCGCGACCTGGGCGAGCGACGCCGAGTCCTTGAGCACGAAGAACAGGATCCCGAGCGTCAGCAGCACGTCGAAGAGCAGCGACAGGGCGCCCTTGACCACCGTGCCCGCTTGGGACGCCATGTCCGCGGCCAGGCCGCCGATACCCGCCGAGATCCGCCCCACGATGTCGTCCTCGGCCGGCAGGAACGGCAGCCGCTCGTGCAGCCAGTCCCAGACGATGTGGAAGAGGCCCATCGGCCCGCCGCGGTCGACGAGCTGCTGGTGGACGTAGTCCACTACGGTCGAGCCCTGGCGCAGCAGCGCTCCGACGACCGCGAGCGCGGGCACGAAGAGCAGCAGCAGCACGAGCAGGGTCAGCAGGGCCGCCGCTCGCAGCGATCCGATGCGGCGTGCGAGCCGTGTCTGCGCGGGGGCGAGACAGATCGCGAGCACGAGCGCCCACGCGATCTGGACGAGGAACGGCTGGACGATCTGGTAGCCGAGATACGCGACCAGGAACAGCGCGCCGTAGAAGAGCAGGTTGCTGACGCGCTGGGCGTCGTCGGGCCGCGTCATGCCGGACCGCTCGCGCCGCGGCTCACCAGGCGCGGCACGCGTTCTCGCGCACCATCGGCTGGCCCGCCTTGCAGCCGAAGGCCTGGGCGAACTCGGCCGAGTTGCTGACCGCGCCGATCACGCGGAAGCGGCCGGAGGAGTGCGGGTCGGTCTGCGCGAGCTGGCGCGCCGCCGCGTCGGTCACGTTCTGGCACCAGACGTTCGCGAAGCCCAGGAAGAAGCGCTGCTCGGGCGTGAAGCCGTCGAGCGTCCGGCGCGGCTGCCCGGCGAGCGCCTTCTGCAGCGCCAGGTACGCGACCTTGAGGCCGCCGTTGTCGGCGGTGTTCTCGCCGAGCGTCAGCCGGCCGTTCAGGTGGACGTCCCCGTTCACCGGGTCCGCGAGCGTCACGTACCCGCTGTACTGGTCCGCGATGCAGCTGGTGCGCTCGTCGAACGCCTTGCGGTCGGCCTCGGTCCACCAGTTCTCGAAGTTGCCGGAGGCGTCGAACTTGCTGCCCTGGTCGTCGAAGCCGTGCGTGTACTCGTGCCCGATCACGACGCCGATGCCGCCGTAGTTCACCGCGTCGTCCATGCCCTTGTCGAAGAACGGCGGCTGCAGGATCCCGGCCGGGAACACGATCTCGTTGTTGGCCGCCTGGTAGTACGCGTTCACGGTGGGCGGCGTCATGCCCCAGAGCGTGCGGTCGGTCGGCTTGTCGATGCGCGCGAAGGCGCGCCGGATCTCGAACACCTGCGCGCGCAGCGAGTTGCCGAGGTAGTCGTCGCGCTTCACCTCGACCGTGGAGTAGTCCTTCCACTGGTCCGGGTAGCCGACCTTGCTGGTGCCGAAGGCCGCGAGCTTGGCGAGCGCGCGCGGCTTCGTCTCGGCGGTCATCCAGGACACGGCCTGGATGTCCTCGCGCATCGCCGCGGTGAGCGCCTCGATCATCCGCTGCATGCGCGCCTTGCCGTCGGCGCCGAACGTCCTCTCGACGTAGAGCTGCCCGAGCGCGTCGCCGAGCGCGCGGTCGGTCGCCTGCACGCAGCGCTTGTAGCGCGGCTCGATCTCGCGCGCACCCTGCAGGTACTCGCGGAAGAAGCGGTAGTCGGCGTCGACGAAGGCCTTGCCGAGCATGGGAGACGCCGCGCGCGCGACCTGCCAGCGCAGCCAGGTCTTCCAGTCGGCGAGCGGTGTCTGCGCCACGACCGCGTCCGCCTTCTCGAAGTAGGGACGGCTCGACAGGTTGAGCTGGCTGAAGGCCGGCGCGCCGGTCGCTGCCAGGTAGGCGTCCCATTCGAATGCGGGCGTGAGCCGCTTGAGCTCGTCGAGGCTCATCGGGTTGTCCCGGTTCTTCGGGTCGCGCAGCGCCACGCGGTCCAGGTACGCGTTGGCGAGCGCCGTCTCGAGCCGCAGCACCGCGGCGGCGCCCCGAGCCGCGGCCTCGGGCGAATCGCCGAGGAGCGACAGCGTGCGCGCGACGTGCTCCTCGTACTTCGCGCGCTTCTCCTTCGACTTCGCGTCGTCCTTCAGGTAGTCGTCGCGGTCCGGCAGTCCGATGCCGCCCTGGCCCAGGTTCGCGACCGTCCGGTTCGAGTCGTGGAGGTCGGGCGCCGAGCCGAAGCGGAAGAGCGCCGGCAGGCCGGCGGCCTCGTGCTCGCCGAGCAGCCGGAACAGCTCGCGTTTCGACGCAAGCGCTTCGATCCGCGCGAGCGCCGGAGCGATCGGCTTCGTGCCGAGCGCCTCGATCCCCGCCTCGTCCATGCACGAGGCGTAGTAGTCCCCCACCTTCGCCTCGACCGCGCCGCGCTGGCGCTTGGCGTCCTTCGCCTGCTCGAGGATCTGGTGCAGCTCCTCGCGGTTGCGCTCCGCGAGTTCGTTGAAGCGGCCCCAGCGCGTCTGGTCGGGCGGGATCGGCGTCCGCGCGCGCCAGCCGCCGCAGGCGAACTGGTAGAAGTCCATGCACGGGTCGACGGAGCGGTCGAGTGCCGAGCCGTCGAAGCGGCCCGGAACGGCCGGCCCGGGCTCCTCGGCCACGGCGGCCGTCGCGACGAGCAGCAGGATCGTGAGTCGCTTCAGCATGCGCGCGAGTATCCCCCCTTCGCAGCGGGCGAGACAACCCGCCGGCGCGCCGAAGCCGGGTGCTACCATCGGGGCGCGTGCGCGCCGCGCTCTCACTCCTGTATCTCTTCACGCGGCTGCGCGGCCTGACCCTGCTCCCGATCTTCCTGGACGAGACCCTGCACGTGCGCTGGTCGCTGCTGATCGCGCAGGGCGACAAGCCCTGGGACGCGACCTGGAAGTGGGGCCGCGCGCTCACGATCTGGCTGGGCGCGCTCGTGAGCCCGTGGGCGAGCGATCTGCTGCTCGCGAATCGGCTCGTGAGCGTCGCGATCGGCCTCGGGACGCTGCTCGCGACCTTCGAGACCGCGCGCCGGCTGTTCGGCCAGCGCGCCGCGCTCTTCGCGGGGCTGTTCTACGTGCTCTGCCCGTTCACGCTCTTCTACGACCGGATGGCGCTCACGGAGGCGGGCTTGTCCGCGGTCACTTCGCTCGCGCTCCTCCTCGGCGTTCGCCTCGTCCAGTCGGGACGGCCGTTCGAGGCGGTCGCCTGCGGCTTGGTGCTCGCGCTCGCGACCTTCGTCAAGGCGATCGGGGTGCTGATCCTGCCGGTTCCGCTGCTGGCCGTGATCGTGCTCGGCGGGCTCCGCGGACTTCGTGAGCGTGGGAAGGCTCTCGCGCTGGCGTACGCGGTCGGGATTCCGCCCACGGCCTGGGCCCTTCACCGCTTCGTGGCCACCGAGAACGCGCAGCACATGGCGCAGCTCTTCACGGCCGGAGGCGGCGCGCTCGCCGGGCGCCTCGCCGCCGCCCTCGTGGAGGGAGCCGGCTGGCTCTGGATCTGGTGGACGCCTCCGCTGGCGCTCCTCGGCCTCGCGGGGGCAGCGCTTGCACTGGGGTCGCGCGATCGCAAGGGGCTCCTGCTCGCGCTGCTCGCGGCCTATCCCCTCTTCGCGTTCTCGGCGACCCTCACCTGGCGCATGCCGCGCTACCTGCTGCCGGGCACCGTGCCGCTCCTCGTGCTGGCGGCG
>Ga0335076_10008163_pt1 | contig 10562 bp, 5 predicted proteins | sample Lox_Sample_25_FD_206717 | JGI IMG/M metagenome (GOLD analysis project Ga0335076, IMG submission 206717) | Soil microbial communities from Loxahatchee National Wildlife Refuge, Florida, United States - Lox_Sample_2.5 | ecosystem: Environmental > Terrestrial > Soil > Wetlands | place: USA: Florida...
AGATGTGCGACCTCGTGGTCGCGGCCGAGAACACCGTCTTCAAATATCCCGAAGCGCAAGTCGGTTTCACCGGCGGCTTGATCGCTAGCGCCGTCGCGCGCCTGCCGCACAAGATCGCGATGGAGTTCATGCTGCTCGGCCAAGACCTGACGGCACGGCGCGCGTACGAAGTGGGCATGGTCAATCGCGTCGTCGCGAACGGAGAACAGCGCGCCGCGGCGCTCGACTACGCGCGCATCCTCGTGCGATCCGCGCCGCTCGTGGTGGAAACGTTGAAGCGCTTCTCGCTCGAGACGCTGAACGCGAGTCCGGCCGAAGCAGCCGCACTCGCGCGCAGGCAATTGCTATCGGTACGCGACAGCGAAGACGGCGCCGAGGGCCGGCGCGCGTTCGCGGAGAAACGACCGCCGTCGTTCAAGGGCCGGTGACGATACCGGCCGCGACCGCTACTTCGGCAACAAATGCGCGACCGCGTCGCGCTCTTCGCGCAGTTCCGTTTCGGTCGCTTTCATGCGCTCACGGCTGAAATCGTTGATCGTGCGGCCTTGCACGATTTGCCAGTCGCCGTTCTTGCAGACGGTCGGATACGAGTAGATCAGTCCTTTCTCGATACCGTAGCTGCCGTCGGAATACACGCTCATGCTGACGGTGTCGCCGGCCGCCGTGCCGAGCGCCCAGTCGTGCATGTGGTCGATCGCCGCATTCGCAGCGGACGCCGCGCTCGACGAGCCGCGCGCTTCGATGACCTTCGCGCCCCTCTGCTGGACCGTCGGAATGAACTCCTTCGCGTACCAGTTCGAGTCGATCAAGGTCATCGCGCCTTTGCCGGCGACGGTCGCCGCGTGCAGGTCGGGGTACTGCGTCGCCGAGTGGTTGCCCCAAATCGTCACGTGTTTGACGTCGGTCACGTGCTTGCCGGTTTTCTTCGCGAGCTGCGCGACAGCGCGGTTGTGGTCGAGCCGCGTCATTGCGGTGAACTGCCGCGGGTTCAAATTCGGCGCGTTGCGCTGCGCGATCAGGCAGTTCGTGTTCGCAGGGTTACCGACGACGAGTACTTTGACGTTGCGCGATGCGTGCTCGTTCAGCGCCTTCCCTTGCACCGAGAAGATCGCCGCGTTCGCTTCGATCAGATCTTTGCGCTCCATGCCTTTCGAGCGCGGCCGCGAACCGACCAGCAGTGCGTAGTCGGTGCCTTTGAACGCGACGTTCGGATCATCGGTCGGGATCATCCCGTGCACCAACGGAAACGCGCAGTCCTCGAGTTCCATGATCACGCCATCGAGCGCGCCGAGCGCGGGCGTGATCTCGAGCATCTGCAGGATGAGCGGTTGGTCGTTGCCGAGCATCGCGCCGGAGGCGATGCGGAACATCAGCGCGTATCCGATCTGGCCGGCGGCGCCGGTGACCGTGACCCGGACGGGTTGTTTCATTGAAGCGATTCCTTTTCCGAAATGTGTAGCGTCCGAAATGATTGACGCTCGATGGGTTCGGTGGTCGAGCGGCGTCGGATTGTAGCAGCGCGCACCGTACTCGCCGAAAGCGGCCGGCGCGAGCGCGACCGGCTTATCCGGCGTTGACCGACGCTAATGCTTCGACGTGCGTCTCAATCGACGACCTCGCCGAACCATTCGCCGCGCCGCCGCATCTCGAGCACGCGCGCAACGTACGGCACGGTCTGTTCGGGCAACGCGGCGGTCGCGAAGAACCCGATCGCGTCGAATCGCTCGGGTTCCGCCAACCGCGGCTCACCGACGAAATCGCGGCACGCCATGATGAAGTCGACGCCCTGCTGTCCGTCGCTTCGATACGGCAGCGCCGCGACGGGCTCGACGTGCGCGGCGTCGAGCACGATCCCCGTTTCTTCGGCGCACTCGCGGATGGCGCACGCGACGATCGCCTCGCCACGCTCGAGGTGACCGCCCGGCAACGCATACCAACCGTCCAGGTAACCGGTGCGCGCGCGACGCAACAGCAACACCGCGTCGCGCCGGAGCAGCAGCGTGTGGACGATCACCGGGAACGTGTCGCGCATGCCGCATCGTAGCGCGGCCGGCCGATGAAAGTTCCGCGCGGCGCCTCTAGCATCTCGGCTTGATCGAATCGGTGAACGGCGATGACTCTCCAACTCGAACGGCGCGTCGAAGAAGCGTCGTTGAATGCCTGGCCCGCGCTGCAGCAGACGCTGCTCGACGGCTGGGTGCTGCGCTTCTCGCGCGGCTTCACGAAGCGCGCGAACTCGATCGTGCCGCTGTACCCGTCGCAGCAGGACGCGCTCGACAAGATCCGCTACTGCGAGAACGTCTACGCCCGCGAAAACCTGAAGACGATTTTCCGGCTGACGACCGTGGTCGACTCAAACCCGCTCGACGCCGCCCTCGAATCGCGCGGTTACAACCGCGTCGACCCGACCCTCGTGCTCGTTCACGCGATCGACGCGCCGCCGCGCGACGCGCGATTCATCGAGCTGCCGCGGGCCGAGTGGCTCGAGGCGTACGTCCGCAACGCCGAAATCCCCGTCAACGGCGCCCAGCTGCACGGACTCCTACTCGCGGGCATCCAGGCCGAGCACGTCTTCGGTGCGGAAATCGCCGACGGTGTCTCGATTGCGTGCGGTCTCGCGGTGCTCGAGCGCGAACTGCTCGGCCTGTTCGACCTCGTCACCCACCCCTCGGCACGGCGTCGCGGTTATGCGCGGGCGTTGGTCGAATCACTGCTCGAGTGGGGCGCTCAGCGCGGCGCGAAGCACGCGTATCTGCAGGTCATCGAAGCGAATCACCCGGCCCGCGCGTTGTATCGGCAACTCGGATTCGTCGAGCTGTACAGGTATTGGTATCGAGTCGCGCCGTAACAGCGCGCACGGATGCCGGCGGCGTTGCAGAACGCGCAGAGTGGGTCCGCTATTTGCTTGATTCGCCAATGTGATTTTGAGATTGTGAACGGCCCCGCGGCACGCAGCGCGGCCGGCGAAAACGCGTCACGACGTTCACCGAATCGACGCTCGCCCGGCCCGCAAAACAACACCTACAACGCGCGCCGCCGGAGGACTCACCGCATTGCTCTACAGGCATTCGGTTGACATTGGAGGGACGGATGATAGATTCGCCGGTCGCTTTGCCGATGCAGCGCGCTCCGACGGACGTTGCATCGCGTGCCCCGGACCTCGCTTCGGGCTCCCGAGCCGGTCCGACGTCGCGCACATCGCGAACTTGAACGACGCCGATGCGGCGAGCACTCATCACCTTGATGCATCGGGCCTTCGTCGAATCGACGGAGCCGAGGCAGTCTTTGACTGTGGAAAGTCGGGAATTTTGGAGTTAGCGCCATGACGAGTCGCAGACCGAGCGCATTCAAAGACGAGCTTGCCGTCGGCATGCCGGGCGCGCGCGGACTCTATGATCCGCGCTTCGAGCACGACAGCTGCGGCGTCGGTTTCGTGTGCGACATCAAAGGTGTTGCTCGCAACCAGATCGTCCGCGCGGCCGAACACATCAACTGCTGCATGGTGCACCGCGGCGGTGTCGGCTACGAAAAAAACACCGGCGACGGCGCGGGCATCCTGACGGCGCTGCCGCACAAGCTCTTCGCGAAATTCGCCAAACGCTCGCTGAAGCAGAAGCTGCCGGCGCCCGGCCGCTACGGCGCCGGGAACATCTTCCTGCCGCGCGCGATCAAGGAGCGCCAGCACTGCAAGTCCGTGATCGAGGAGCGCATCAAGGCCGAAGGCCAGACGCTGCTCGGTTGGCGCAAAGTGCCGGTCGATCCGGACGGCGCCGGTTTGGGCAAGGCCGCACGCCGCGCCATGCCGACGGTCGAGCAACTCTTCATCGCCGCGGCGTCCGACATCGATCAGGACGCGTTCGAGCGCAAGCTCTATCTGATTCGCAAGCACGCGACGCACCTGCTGCGCGGCAACGAGGCGCTGGCCGAACGGAAGCTGTTCTTCGTCTGCAGCCTGTCGAGCAAGGTCATCGTCTACAAGGGGATGCTGACGCCGCATCAGGTGTTCCCGTTCTATCGCGACCTCGACGACCTCGACTACGAGTCGCACCTCGCGATGCTGCACTCGCGCTTCTCGACGAACACGTTCCCGTCGTGGGACCGCGCGCAGCCGAACCGGTTCATGAGCCACAACGGCGAGATCAACACGGTTCTCGGCAACAACAACTGGATGAACGCGCGCGAAGGCGTCGCGGAATCGGAACTCTTCGGCGACGACTTGAAGAAGCTGTTCCCGATCGTCGAGGCGGACACCTCCGACTCGGGCAAGTTCGACAACGTGCTCGAGTTCCTCTTGATGTCGGGCCGCACGCTGCAGGAATCGATCTTGATGATGATTCCGGAAGCGTGGCAGCAGCATCCGAACATGTCGGAAGAAAAGCGCGCGCTGTACGAATACCACTCGTGCTTGATGGAGCCGTGGGACGGTCCGGCGTCGATCGTGTTCACCGACGGCAACTACATCGGCGCGGTCCTCGACCGCAACGGCTTGCGGCCGAGCCGCTATTACATCACCGACGACAACATGTGCATCATGGCGTCGGAAGTGGGCGTGCTGCCGGTCGATCCGGAACACGTCGTCGCTAAGGGGCGCTTGCAGCCCGGCAAGATGTTCCTGATCGACTTCGAGCAGGGGCGCATGATCCCCGACGAGGAAATCAAAGGGGAATTCGCGCGCCGACACCCGTATCGCCAATGGCTCGACGACCAACGCGTCGATCTCGCCGATCTCTCGGCCAAAGGCGACGCGCACGGCTTCCACCCCGAGACGCTGATCGAGCGCATGCAGGCGTTCGGTTATACGCAAGAGACGATGCAGTTCATGTTGTTGCCGATGATCCGCGAGCTGCGCGACCCGCTCGGCTCGATGGGCAACGACGCGGCGCTCGCGGTGATGTCCGAAAAGCCGCGGATGCTGTACGACTATTTCAAGCAACTGTTCGCCCAAGTCACCAACCCCGCGATCGACTCGATCCGCGAGGAAGTGATCATGGCCCTCGAGTGCTACATCGGGCCCGAAGCGAACATGCTCGAGGTATCCGAGCGCAACGCGCACCGGATGCGCGTCCCGCACCCGATTCTCACCAACGAGGAAGTCGCGGCGCTCAAGAGCGTCGATCATCGCGGTTGGAAGTCGCGCACGATCGACATCACGTTCCCGCGCGATTCCGGTAAGCAAGGCTTGATCGAATCGCTCGATCGCGTCTGCAGCGAAGCGAGCAAAGCAATCGCCGACGGCATCAGTTTGATCGTTCTGACGGACCGCGCGATCTCGCACGACCGCGTACCGATCAGCGCGCTGATCGCGACCGGCGCAGTGCACCACCACCTCGTGCGCAACCACGAGCGCACGCGGATCGGCATCATCGTCGAGACCGGTGAAGCGCGCGAAGTGCATCACCACGCGCTCTTGATCGGCTACGGCGCCGATGCAATCAACCCGTATCTCGCGTTCGAATCGCTGTGGCGCGCGCGCGCCGACGGCGTGCTGGCCGACGCGCCGCACATCAAGAAGGACGACGATGTCGTCTACGCCTATCGCAAAGCGACCGCCAAAGGGATCTTGAAGATCATGGCGAAGATGGGCATCTCGACGCTGCAGTCGTACAAAGGCGCGCAGATCTTCGAGGCAATCGGTCTCGCCGACGACGTGATCAATCGTTGCTTCGCCGGCACCGCGAGCCGCGTGCAAGGCGTGGGCTTCGACGTGTTAGCGGAAGAATTACAGCGGCGGCACGCGATCGGCTATCCCGGACGCGATGTCGTCGCGCTGCCGGTGTTGCCGAATCCGGGTGATTTCCATTGGCGCAAAGGCGGCGATCGCCACATGTGGGATCCGACCGCGATCGCCGAACTGCAGGTCGCGGCGCGCACGAACAGCGAAGACGCCTACTGGCGCTTCTCGAAGCACACGAACACGGAAGCAACGCGCAATTCGATGCTGCGCGGCTTGATCACGTTCAATACGAACGTGAACGGCGGGCCGGTGCCGCTCGATGAAGTCGAGCCCGAGAAGGACATCGTCCGACGGTTCGTCACGGGGGCCATGAGCTTCGGCTCGATCTCGAAGGAAGCGCACGAGACGCTCGCGATCGCGATGAACCGCATCGGCGGCAAATCGAACACAGGCGAAGGCGGCGAAGATCCGATCCGTTTCATTCCGTTGCCGAACGGCGACTCGAAGCGGTCCGCGATCAAGCAAGTGGCGAGCGGCCGATTCGGCGTCACGATCAACTATCTGACGAACGCCGACGAGTTGCAGATCAAGATCGTCCAAGGCGCGAAGCCGGGCGAAGGCGGCGAACTGCCGGGCCGCAAGGTCGACGAATACATCGCCGGCATTCGCCATTCGACGCCGGGTGTCGGTTTGATCAGCCCGCCGCCGCACCACGACATCTATTCGATCGAAGACATCGCGCAGCTGATCCACGATCTGAAGAACGCGAACCCGAACGCGCGGATCAGCGTGAAGCTCGGCGCCGAGATCGGCGTCGGCACGGTCGCCACCGGTGTCACGAAGGCGCGCGCAGATCACCTCGTGATTGCCGGAGATACCGGCGGTACCGGCGCGTCGCCGCTGACGTCGATCAAGCACGCCGGCGTGCCGTGGGAACTCGGCATCGCGGAAACGCACCAGACGCTCGTGATGAACAACCTGCGCTCGCGCGTCGTGCTGCAAACCGACGGTCAGCTGAAGACCGGGCGCGACGTCGCCATTGCGGCGCTGTTGGGCGCCGAGGAATTCGGCTTCGCGACCGCACCGCTCGTGACACTCGGCTGCATCATGATGCGCAAGTGTCACTTGAACACGTGCCCGGTCGGCGTCGCGACTCAGGATCCGGAGCTGCGCAAGAAGTTCAACGGCAAGCCCGAGTACGTCGTGAACTTCATGTTCATGGTCGCGAAAGAGTTGCGCATGATCATGGCAGAACTCGGCTTCCGCACCGTCAACGAGATGGTCGGCCGAGTCGACGCGCTGAAAGTCGACGCAGCGGTGAATCACTGGAAAGCCAAAGGCTTGGATCTGTCGAAGATCCTCGCACCCGCCGAACAGCCGGAGGATTTCCTCGGCTCGTATGCGCAGCACAAGCAAGATCACGAACTCGACATGGCGCTCGACAACGAACTCATTCGTCTCGCCGAGCCCGCGCTCGCGAACGGCGAAAAAGTGCAACAGAACCTGCCGATCGTGAACACGAACCGCGTCGTCGGCGGCATGTTGTCCAACGCGATCATCCGCCGCTGCGGACCGGCGATGTTGCCGGACGGCACGATCCACTTCCGCTTCTTCGGCAGCGCCGGTCAGAGCTTCGGCGCGTGGCTCGCGAAGGGCGTGACGCTCGAAGTCGAAGGCGACGCGAACGACTACGTCGGCAAAGGATTGTCGGGCGGCCGCATCATCATCTATCCGCCGACGACGAGTTCGTTCGCGGCAGAGCGCAACATCCTCGTCGGCAACGTCGTGCTATACGGCGCGACGAGCGGTGAAGCCTATTTCCGCGGCGTCGCGGCCGAACGGTTCGCCGTTCGCAACAGCGGCGCCAACGCGGTTATCGAGGGCGTCGGCGATCACGGTTGCGAATACATGACCGGCGGACGCGTCGTCGTACTCGGCGAGACAGGCCGTAACTTCGCAGCGGGGATGAGCGGCGGCATCGCGTACGTGTACGACCCGCACGGTGAGTTCCCGCAACGCTGCAACACCGAAATGGTCGAACTCGAAACATTGGCGGAAGACGAGGACATCCTCGAACTCAAGAAATCGATCGAGAACCATCTGGCATTCACCGGCTCGACGGTCGCGAAGACGATCCTGCACGACTGGGGTCGCAGCGTCGGCCGCTTCGTCAAAGTGATGCCGGTGGATTACAAACGCGTGCTCGAAGCGCGCAAGACCGGCGCGCCGCTCCCGTTCGCTGCCGAAGCCTAAAAGCAAAGAAGACATCAGACAGCATGGGTAAGCCGACCGGGTTCAAAGAGTTCCCACGCAAGACCGAAGCCTACCGAGACGCCACCGCTCGGTTGCTCGACTTCGACGAGATCTACACGACGCACGATCCGAAGCATCTTGCGACGCAAGGTTCGCGCTGCATGGATTGCGGCGTGCCGTTCTGTCAGTCGACCGACGGCTGTCCGATCCACAACTTGATTCCCGAGTGGAACGACTTGGTCTATCGCGGCCGTTGGCGCGAAGCGCTCGATCGCCTGCATCAGACGAACAACTTTCCCGAGTTCACCGGCCGCGTGTGCCCGGCGCCGTGCGAAGGCGCATGCGTGCTCGGCATCACCGATCCGGCAGTGACGATCAAGAACATCGAGATGGCGATCATCGATCGCGGCTTCGAAGAAGGTTGGGTCGTCCCCGTGCCGCCCGCGAATCGCACCGGCAAGCGCGTCGCGATCGTCGGTTCCGGGCCGTCGGGGCTCGCCGCCGCCGCACAGCTCAACCAGGCCGGCCATCTCGTGAAGGTGTATGAGCGCGCCGACCGCATCGGTGGGTTGCTGATGTACGGCATTCCGAACATGAAGCTCGAAAAGCGGCTCGTGAATCGCCGCGTCGATCTGCTGCGCGCCGAAGGTATCGAGTTCTTCCCGTCGACCAACGTTGGCGACGGCAGCGACGGCACGTTCGACGTGCGTTCGCTGATGCGCGACAACGATGCAGTGCTTTTCGCGACCGGCGCGACGGTCGCGCGCGATCTGCCGATCCCGGGGCGCGAGCTCTCGGGGATCCATTTCGCGATGGACTTTTTGCGGGCGAATACGAAGAGCTTGCTCGACACGAAACACGCGGACGGCAAGTACATTTCGGCGAAGGACAAAGACGTCATCGTGATCGGGGGCGGCGACACCGGCACCGACTGCATCGGCACGTCGCTACGGCACGGCTGCAAGACGCTCGTGAACTTCGAGATCCTGCCCCAACCGCCGGCCGGGCGTGCGCCGGACAATCCGTGGCCGACGTGGCCGAAGATCTTCCGCACCGACTACGGCCACGAAGAATCGACGAAACGCTTCGGCGCGGACCCGCGCGTGTACTGCATTTCGGGCAAATCGTTCGAAGGCAAGAACGGCAAGCTGACCGGAATCCGTACGACCGAAGTGAAATTCGTCGGACCGAAGCTCGAAGAAATCCCGGGCACCGAGAAACTCTGGAAGGCCGATCTGATCTTGATCGCAATGGGTTTTCTCGGACCGGAGCATCGCGCGACCGATCCGCTCGGCATTGCCTATGACCCGCGCAGCAACCTGCGGGCCGATTACGGCAAGTACGCGACGAACGTCGAGAAGGTGTTCGCGGCGGGTGACTGCCGCCGCGGCCAATCGCTCGTCGTGCGCGCCATCAACGAAGGCCGCGAAGCTGCGCGCGAGATCGATCGTTTCCTGATGGGGCAGACGCTGCTGCCGTAGCGCGCGGCCGCGCCGTCATTGCATGGCGGACTGCACCGACGCGAACGTGCGTATCCACGGTTCGACCTTGCCGATGTTCGCCGGCAGCGACGACGCTGCGGTTTTCGCTTCCGCCTGCGTCGCATAAACGCCGTACGTCACTGCGTACCACGGCTCACCGTTGCGCGTGGTCTCGAACGTAGCGAACCGGTCCGGGTGCTCTTGTTGGTTGACGAACGCATCGCGCTTTTCGCGGCTCGTCGTCGCGAACAATTGCAGCGTGAAGTACTTCGCCGGCTGCTGGCGCAACCATTGTGCGTTCTGCGGCCTGCCGACTGCCGCAGTGGGGGGCGCGCTCGCGGTTGCGCCCGACGGCTTACGCTCCGATGCGAGCGCAACGACCGGCGCGGTCGGCTTCTTGGTCGCGTCCGTCTTTGTCGCGTCGGCCGCGGTTGTGTCGGCCTTGGTTGCGCCGACGGTCGCCATTTCAGGCTTGCTCGTCGCGGTCTTGGTCGTTTCGGTTTTGGGCGCATTCGACTTCGAGACGTCGCCTTTCACGAGCGCGGCTGCAATGTCGGCCTTCGCCGGCGCGCTTTGAACGACAGCGTCGGCGTTTGCCGGTTCGACGGCCAGTGTCTCCGTCGCACTGTTGTTTCGGACGTCGACCTTCGACGACGCGTCGGTCGATGTCTCCGATTTGGAGGACACACCCGTTTCGATTGGCAACGCGATCGCTTCCGATACGGCCGCGTTGGAAGGTGCGATGTTCGATGCGGGCGCCTCGTTCGGCTCGCGCGCCGCAGCCGATTCGTTGGACGCACCGGCCCGCGGTACAGCCAACGCCAGGGTGGATTTGTCGCCGCTGACCACAGGCGCTGGTGCAGGCTTGCCCGCGGGCACCGCGGTCGAGCTCGCTACACCCTTCGCGCCGTCCCCCGCGGGGTTCGACGCGCTCGATGACGAGTCGTAGTTGTAGAAGATCAACCAACCCATACCCGCTGCGATCAACACCAACAGCGCGAGCGCGCGATGCATCCGCGGCAGCCATCGGCGCTCGTCGTTGATCGTCAATTCACCGGTGAGAATTGCGCTCGCGAGTTCGTCGATGCGCCCCGGCAACCCGCCTGAACCGCCGACGATCACGGAGAGCTGATTCGGCGTGAACGGCGAGCGAC
>Ga0335076_10008164_pt1 | contig 10562 bp, 7 predicted proteins | sample Lox_Sample_25_FD_206717 | JGI IMG/M metagenome (GOLD analysis project Ga0335076, IMG submission 206717) | Soil microbial communities from Loxahatchee National Wildlife Refuge, Florida, United States - Lox_Sample_2.5 | ecosystem: Environmental > Terrestrial > Soil > Wetlands | place: USA: Florida...
CTGTCTCAAGTGGGTAAAGCGAGATTCTTATCTTCCACACGGAAGCCACGGTTTGAAGGCTGTCACTACAGCAAAACTAGGATATGATCCCTTGGAATTGGACCCTGAAGTCATGACAAAGTGATTCATCCATAAGCTGCGACTGACGATAGATATGCATACGAACAGCCGCAAACACTCGCTCAATATTCAGTATCTGATGCTGTCGCTACCTATTATTTATACATGAAATACGTTCATCCATTCATCTTCTCTTTGTGCAACATTATCCCTATGAACCCGGACGATGTATTACGGAAAGGATCGGGCACGCTTTGCGAGACCCTTTTGATGGTGGTCCGATTCCCCACTCACTACTCATTGTAGGTACAAGCATACAAGCGAGACATCGTTTTACCAAATAAACATGTCGATCCAGCGGAAAAACACTACAATGGACATCTACTAGAGAGTGAGACCTACGTTGGCGGTCATGTAGAAGCATTGGAAGCAGGCGTGTTTCGAAGCGATATCCCTATTAAATTTGAAGTCGATACCACGGCAATTGATGAGGTATACTCCAACTGTACATTTTATCTGACTCCAGTTACTTCACGATCTCGATTCAGCATTGAAGTTTAGCATTGAGGTAGAAGGCAAAAAAAAGTTGGAGGATGTCGAAAATTACGATGAGGTATAAAGCCCACTTAACGTATGCTCATATCAGATTAAAGCGGCTGTTGCGGCACAGCTGCAACAACTCAATGACAACCCGTCACGAATGGAGCGACCCAAAATCTACCACCTTGACGTCTCGGCAATGTACCCCAACATCATGATTACAAATCGACTGCAACCCGACTCCATGATCGATGAATCCGTTTGTGCCTCTTGCGACTTTAACCGTCCGGGCAAGACTTGCGATCGTCGCCTCCCTTGGTCCTGGCGCGGTGAATTTTACCCTGCAAAAAGAGACGAATATAATATGCTCCGGAGAGCCCTTCAAAACGAGATGTTCCCCGGAAAATTTGCCTATTCAGCGCCTCGTCGATTCGACGACCTGTCAGCCACGGAGCAGGCCACTCATATTCAAAAGCGTCTGTCCGATTATTGTCGCAAAGTCTACCACAAGATTCACGAGACCGAAGTTGTTGAAAAAGAGGCTATTATCTGTCAAAGGGAGAATCCGTTCTACATTGATACTGTCAAGAGTTTCCGGGATCGACGATACGAATACAAAGGTCATCACAAGGCGTGGAAAAAGAATCTGGAGGCCGCTACGACCGTATCAGCGGTTGAGGAAGCCAAGGCAATGGTGATTCTATATGATTCACTGCAGCTTGCGCATAAAGTCATCCTCAACTCTTTCTACGGGTACGTAATGCGAAAAGGATCGAGATGGTATTCAATGGAGATGGCCGGTGTCACCTGTTTGACAGGTGCATCATTGATTCAAATGGCTCGGGCCCTAGTTGAACGCGTTGGTCGACCTCTCGAACTCGATACTGATGGAATCTGGTGCGTCCTGCCGGACACCTTCCCCGAAAACTTCACATTCCGATTACGTGGCGGCAAGACTCTATGGCTCTCGTATCCGTGCGCCATGTTGAATCACCTCGTTCACGCGAAATATACGAATCATCAATATGCAGAGCTCGTGGATCCCGTCCATCTCAAGTACAAGACAACTAGCGAAAACTCCATCTTCTTCGAAATTGACGGACCATATCGTGCCATGATTCTTCCCGCCAGTAAGGAGGAAGACAAGAATCTCAAAAAGCGGTATGCAGTCTTCAACGAGAACGGTTCGCTCGCCGAATTGAAGGGTTTTGAGGTCAAACGGCGAGGAGAACTGAAGCTCATTAAAATTTTTCAGACTCAAATCTTCAAAGTTTTCTTAGACGGTATGACGCTGGAGGAATGTTATTCGTCGGTCGCCAAAGTCGCCAATCGTTGGTTGGACGTGCTGTTCAGCAAAGGTAGGACGCTGGCGGACGAAGAATTACTGGAACTCATTTCGGAAAATCGAAGCATGTCCAAGGTTCTCGAGGAATACGGAAGTCAAAAGTCAACATCAATTACAACAGCGAAACGTCTCGCAGAGTTTCTCGGTGATCAGATGGTCAAAGACAAGGGATTGGCGTGTAAATACATAATCTCCTCTATGCCGAAAGGAGCACCGGTCACCGAGCGTGCCATCCCCGTCGCGATATTCTCTGCCGAACCGACATTGAAACGTCACTTTTTACGGTCCTGGCTAAAAGACAACACGATGGGAGAGTTGGATTTACGATCTATCCTCGATTGGGATTACTATATTGAACGCCTTGGCGGGGTTGTTCAGAAACTTATCACAATCCCAGCCGCCATGCAACAGGTCGAGAATCCGGTACCGCAAGTTCCTCATCCCGATTGGCTTCGTCGTCGGCTCACGGCACAAAACGATAAACTCAAGCAGAAAAAGGTAACGGACATATTTAAGAAAGTCGACGCTCCGAAACTTACCGACCTCACAAACCTTTCCAATTCGGTCACACATGCTGCGAAGTCCCTACTTCCCGCGAAGAGAAAGGAGGTACATTCTTCGGAATCCAAGGAGAATGACCCTCCGGATACCGTGGTGGAAGAGACTTGCCCTGCGACAGATGATTATCCGTCATGGCTCGCGTTTCAGAAAAAGAAATGGCGACATCAACGACAATCGCGGGCACGGCGACGCAAAATTCTTGGCGAGAGAGGCCTTGGATCGGGATTAGGTGGATATTTCAGACACCAGTCTGAGTCGTTGTTCACGCAGAAGTGGGAGATAATTCAACTCCGCGAAACCGAAGTTCCTGGTCAACTCAAAGCCTTCGTCTTAATTGATAGTCGGATTGTTTCAGTCAAGATCAATGCCCGGCGGAAGATTTACATCAACTTTAAGAGTTCTGATCTCCCAAACGTCGATATCGTAGGATGTGAAATCAGGAAGGTGGTCAAATTGTTGCCCAACGGGAATCCGTCGGTAAATCTCTTCGAGGTGTCCGTAGCAGAACCCGTGTACGGAGCAAATATCGCCAAATTCCGAACGGTATTTAATCACCACAGCGTTGAGGGAATATTTGAACGACAGATTCCCCTGAAGACGAGGACATTGCTCGATCTTGGGACAACCTGTCATGTTCATGTTCCCGAAGGCGGGGATGTCAGCCAAGCGGTGGATCTCGGCTTCGATGTCAACAATCTCAAGAAACTCGAGGATCAAACTACATACCTTCAGCAAACCCAGTTCCAATATCTCTACCTGTACAAAGTCACAAACGGTCGACGCCACGTATTCGGTTTATGCTCGTCGGTGCGACAAGACGCCACCGCTCTCATTGTTGACCCGTCCAAGGATAGCCCAGATGTCCCCAATTTGACAAAGATTTATAGCGAACAACTGGCTACCAAACAACCGAAGGGGGATACAGACCCATTGGCATTCGAATACAGCGATCGTGTCACATTTGAGACGTCGAAAGTTAGGTCTGAGAAAGTCTATTCAACACTAGCCAAGGCAATCTCGCGGTTCCAAGCCGAGCGAAAAGCACCTACCATCGTTATCATCGATTCGAAAGATTCAGAGTCGCTTCTGAAGCATCTCCCGACACTGAAAGATTATCCAATCCTATTGTTCCCCACGGGTGAGAAAGATCATGCACTGCCGGCGGTGGGATGGCTCGCAGCGGCCTCAAAGCGGATGGTGAGCCACTTTCTACAGCTCTCTTCATGGATTGCGCATCGCATCGGTCTCGCGCGATACGGTAATGTTCCCGTTTGCGATTTTGAGGAAGACGAAACGAAATTCCTTACCGATATCCTATTCGCACGGCGCCTCTTGGATCAGAACGTCGTACTATGGTGGTCACCAACCCCATATCCCGATCTCGGTGGACGGACAAACGAAGATCCGTTTATGACTCTCCAAGAAATCGAAACCCCAGAATTTAACACGCCTGGCTGCTATACCACCGCTTGCATCGAGCTGGAAATCCGGAATCTGCACATCAACACGATCCTGACGTCAGCCTTGATCAACGAGCTCGAAGGATCGGACGCGTATCCACAGATGAATGGGGCAGGAGGATTAAATGTGGATGAAGATGCCGGTGTTACGTTGAGCGACAACTCATTTTCCTCCATCGCAGTTTCTGTTTTGAAGAGCATGGTGAAGCATTGGTGGGATGAGGCGAGCATCGGGAACAGCATTGCTGATCTCATGGTTTTACATTTATTGCGATGGATACAAAGCACGGATGCGTACATGTACGATCGATCGTTGCATCGTCACATCGGGGTTATCACGAAGAAGGCGTTGCTGCAATTGACGAGGGAATTCAAGAAGATGGGATCTAAAGCGATTTATGCGAGTCCCACCAAGATTATGCTGTTGACTACCAAATCTTCGGTGGGAGTCGCCTACGCTTATGCCAACTACATCGTCAAAGCGATTAAGTCAAAACCTCTGTTTGGCTTTCTCGATCTCTCGATTCATGAGTACTGGGACTATTTGCTGTGGATGGATCCGGTAAACTATGGCGGGAAAGCATGTACGGAGATCGAATCGTCGGAGAATCAGAAGTTGGATACTGTCCTCAATTGGCATATCAAGAGTTTCCTTCCATTGGCGTTGCAGCAAGAATTCCAAAGATGGGTCATTGAATTCATCGACAAGATGCATGAGGCCAGGGATTCAGAGATAACAGACACCCCGAGAATCCCAACTCAATTTCGCGGCGCCGATGCTTTATCGAGTCAAGAGTACAAACGGACGAACGACGAGGACGAGATTCCATCCGGCATAATTGATCAACATTTTGCAAAACCCCTTATCAGCCGAGTCAAGTATCTGCTTCGGAAACAAAATGAGGCTGAATCTCACGGCAACAAGGAACTATTGGAAACCTTTGCCTTTCCCGATGTTCCTGGCTCCACACCTCGTCGAAACCCAACTTTACAATTCGTCAAGCACCTTTGCGCGATATTCGCCTTGTCGAAGGAACACCATCTGGAAGCGAGAATGTTGCGCCGAGATCTCCTATCAATCCTCGATGTTGCCGAGTTTAGCAAGGAAGGAATATTCACGGATCCGTCAGAGTCGTTGAAGCTTTGTGAAGTGGTCTGTTCTCATTGTGGGTCAACACGCGACTTGGATTTCTGCAAGGACGCGGATTTATTCCCAGATGAAGGGGCAGATCACGCCATTGCGTGGAGATGCAATCAATGTCATCATGAGTACAGTCAGTTAGCATTACAGGAGCGGATGGTGATGCAGATCCAGGCTCTTTTAACGGCATATCAATTGCAGGATCTTAAATGTTCGCGGTGTAAGCAAGTTCGGGGGGATGAATTAAGTGAACATTGTGTCTGTTCTGGGGAGTGGATTGGGAATATAGGGATCATGGAGATAAGAAGGAAATTGGGTGTATTTAAGAGCGTTGCCGAGTTTTATAGGCTAGATATGCTGACAGGGGCTGTGGAGGAAGTGTTTGTATTAGCTGATATCTAAAATAGCATCAGGGACATATATTGGGCATAATGCATGTAGCGGAGACCACTTGTGATAAGAGCTGAGCTGACCCATGCAAAATCCGTGGATCCGGATCGGAGAATCTCAATCGCAGGGAACGATTTCTGAGTATCTGTACGTCGGACGTCTGCTGCCTCAACCTTGTCCGACAGAGTTCCTTTGTTTCGGTTATTGGTGACCTCACTGGGCAGGCATCCGTTGGCTCCCCTTCAATTTCCGCCTGCGTCTGTGCGGAGGTGCACGTACGCAGTTCCGGGGCAAAATTTGGAAACTGCCTGGAGAGGTGCGCGTTGTGTGAGAAAGATGAAAAACCACAATCAAAATTTTTTTTGGTGGAACAAACCAGCACGGGAAAAAGGGGGGTTTGAAAACCGTTGGCCTCCGCCGTAACTCCATAAATACTAAAGAAGGAACATCTGTGGACGCGCAGAGCGATACGCTGGGGCAAGGATGGCTTTGGTTCCTCTTCTGAACGCGTTGATGTCTGGCAACAACGAGATCCGGTCACAGGCTGAGCAGTCGCTCAACGACCATTGGATCGCCCATGACGCTGACTCGCTTTTGATTCAGCTCGCAACGCAGACAAGGCTGGGCGGTGACGAGACGGTATGCACACGCTGAAACATGGCGGATGCTCACTGTGCCAGACTCGTTCTTTTGCGGCGGTTTTGCTGCGAAAGATTGCGTTCAAGACCACAAAGACGGCCGACGACGGGCTGCTCATCTGGGAAGGATCGGCAGAAGCGACGCGCGAACAGGTCAAGTCCCTCCTCCTCGAGGGCTACGAGAAGGAGGCCGTCGTGGCAGTGCGGAACCAGCTCTGTGACACCATCGCCGACGTCGCACGAGATGCCGAAGAAAAGTCAAGTACGGGACACCTCAACCGTACGAAAGAGGGGAGCGGCGCTGATTATGTGTAGATCCGTGGAACGAGCTGTTGAACGCCCTGTTTCAGAGCACTAAATCTCCTGAAGCTGCTCATCGAGAGTCGGCGTTCCGCGTCTTCGCTGCGCTGCCCTCCATCGTCGACAAATCCCACGTCGATCTGCTAAGAGGCGTCTTTCTCGAGGGTCTTCAAGACAAAGCTCCACAGGTGCTTCTTCCTTTGGGACTCCCTGTCTAACGCCTGTAGGTCCGACTGTCTGCGTTCAAAGCCGTGTGCGGATTCTTTGTCGTTTCCGAACAATCCCTCCGTTCCAAAATGAGTTCTCTCCTGGACGCATTGTTAAACATCCTCCCACCTCTCCTGGCGGAAAAGCGATCCGACCAACTCAGGGAAGCCTTGATGGAGTTAATTGAGGTTGCAACTGAACATCCCACTATGTTCCGTTCTGCCTTTTCGCATCTTGTGCAATTTGCCATCGGCGTGATCAAAGAGAAACAACTGGAGGATGATACGAGACAGGCCGCGTTGGAGTTGCTCGTGACGTTTGCGGACGGTGCACCCAATATGTGTCGAAAGGATGCGAGTTATACAATGGCTACAATCGAACAAATCCTCGGGTTCATGTGCGATCACGACACGGAACAGGATGCACTTGAGGAATGGAGGAATACTGATGATGTATAACCCCTGCCTCATTTCAATCTGACGTTCTAGTTGGACTTTGACGAATCGGATGCAAATTGGGTGGTCGGGGAACAAGCTATTGATCGACTCGCTCGGAAACTCGGTGCAAAGACAATCATCCCGCCGGCTTTCACCTATCTTCCTCGTCTCATCTCATCCGCTGACTGGCGTGAGCGACACGCGAGTTTGATGGCCATCTCTTCCATTGCCGAAGGATGTGAGAAATACATGAAGGCCGAGCTCGGTCGAGTCCTCGATATGATCTTGCCATGTCTTAATGACCCTCATCCCCGTGTTCGATGGGCTGCATGTAACGCAGTGGGTCAACTAAGCACCGATCTCGCACCAACGATCCAACAGAATGCCCACGAACGTGTCATGCATGCCATCGTTCCTCTTTTGGATACCCCAGAACCCCGAGTTCAAGCCCACGCGGCCGCTGCGCTCGTCAACTTTTGCGAACCCATTGCTGCAGAAGATCAGATTATCGAGCCTTATCTGGATGGAATTCTCGAACGTCTTCTTAGTCTCCTTCAAAGCCCGAAACGATACGTCCAGGAACAAGCTGTTACGACAATCGCCACCGTTGCGGACGCTGCGAACGAGAAGTTTGTGAAATATTATGATCATATTATGCCTCGTCTTATCAGTGCAATGAGCCTGCACGGAGACGACAAGGAATATCGTATCTTGCGAGCAAAGGCGATTGAATGTGCTACTCTCATTGCATTAGCTGTTGGCAAGGACGTATTCAGCAAAGATGCTCTTCAAGTCATGCAACTCATGGCCAGAATTCAACGTTCGTTTTCCCTCGCGGGCCTGGACTAATGATAGAATCAATTAAGGAAGCTGATGATCCTCAAGCAAGTTACCTCATTACCGCGTGGGGCCGAATCTGTCGCACTCTCGGATCTCAATTTGTACCGTTCCTCTCGGACGTCATGCCACCCTTGCTTGCCTCGGCACATCTCAAGCCCGATTTTGCAATTATCGATGGTATCATCATGCACGCTTTCCACATCTAACATTAGATGAATCGGAAAAAGACCAATATGCCGCTGAAGACGGATGGGATTTCATCCCTGTCCAGGGCCAACAAGTCGGTATCAAAACCAGTGTCCTTGAGGAGAAATGCACTGCCTACGAAATGCTCTGCTGTTATGCCCAAGAACTCAAAGGCGATTTCTTCCGTTTTGTCCCGTCTGTTCTTGAAGAACTTATCATCCCGGGCCTGAAATTCTATTTCCACGACGGGGTTCGTTCAGCATCCGCCAAATGCATCCCTTTTCTTGTCGATTCCGCCAAGGAAGCAAACCCGCACGACCCCTCTGTCGCCCAAAAAATCTTCAGATCCGCTATCGAAGCACTCCTCGCCCGTCTGAAGGACGAAGCGTCTCCAGATATTTGTGCCGAATTCTACGAATCTTTTTACGAGACGGTGGATGTCGGGGGAAACAACTGTCTCACGTCCCCGGAAATGAATATGTTCATTGAGGTGACGGCAAGTCAGCTGAGGGATTACGGGACCAGGAAGACACAGCGGGATGAACAAATTGCCTCAGGGGAGAGGGATATTGAGGAGGATGAGGATATCCAAGAGGCCATTGATACGGATGAGTTTTTATTGAGTTCGATTTCCAAGTCGATTCATACGATCTTTAAGAGGCATAAACTTGGCTTTTTGCCAATATGGGCAAAAATGACACCCTACATTGAGGCTGGCTTGGCGACCACCGAATCGAGTACGAGGTCTTGGGCGATTTGTATCATTGACGATGTCATTGAATATTGCAACGGCGATGCATTGCACTATATTGGGAATTACCTTCCCGTTCTCCTCAATTGTGTCACGGATGAATGTATCTTGCCTCATTGGGAATGATTTAACGGTAGCTTCTGAGATTCGACAGGCTGCTGCGTATGGCGTTGGTGTAGCCGCTCACCACGGCGGGCCTCAGTATGCTGCGTTCTGTGCCATGGCTCTTGCACCTCTATTCCAATGTATTGGCCGACAAGATGCACGTACCGAAGAAGCTGTTTATGCGACCGACAACGCATGTGCTGCCATTGCAAAGATAATCCACTTCAACGCAAGCAGCATCCCAAATCTGGACCAAATCATTAGTTCGTGGCTCGATACGCTACCCATCGTAAACGACGAGGAAGAAGCTCCTCATGCCTACAACATTTTGATGGATCTTGTTGACCGGTATAAGTTCCATCCTCTGCCCCAGCTAATTCAATAGTGGGAATCCAGCTGTCACGAGCCAGATCCCCAAGGTCTTCAATGCGGTTGCTGCTGCTATCGAGTACGGATCCATTGAAGGAAAAACGCTCGAGCGAGCAGTTCAAACAACCAAGGGCTTACTGCTGGCTTTGCCAGAAGGAGAAGCGGACAGACTGCTCACCGCTATGGGCCCCGAGCGGCAGCGTGCCGTGATAGAGAAGTTCAAATAACTGCGGACTAACTGGATTGAGTTGGAAATGGTATCACGGAGACTAGGGGTTAGTTTAGCATCCAAGTGTCGTTTATTGCTTGTTTGGTTTTTTTATCCGCCATACTATTCTTTGAGTAGTGTTCCACATGTTGGCGACGTATGAATATAGCAGAGGAATTTGACGACGTATATTAATACTACGTAGAAAATCCAGTGCGTGACTCTAAACTAACACTAATATTACCAAACCGCAATTCTGAGCTAACCAGAAACATGGAACAAACATAACGAAGCTTGCCAACAAACATACAACAGAGGAAACGCAAACGGAAGAAAAGATGGCAAATGAAAAAGAGGTAACAAAGCTGGAAAAATAGTCGGGAAAAGAATATGAACAAATCAAAGCAAAATATAATATTTCCCCCCAGATTTCCCGTTTAACGCCAAACAGAGATAAGACGATTTCAGTATCCAACATGCACGCACATTCTCTTTTAACTTCTCTCTTGCTCCTTAATATATAAAAAAGACTTTTTTTGGTTTTCTTCATTACGATGATGAATTGAAAGTAGCGTTAAGATTGTCTGGCATAGTTTGATTCGGGTTGCCATTGTTGGGTTGAATGAGGCCCCAAGTTGTCAGGAGCGTACCGCCGATATTCGTTGGAACATTATTTCCTGAGACATTAGAGTTAAATCGGATAAGGTAGAATACCAGCAATAAGAGGACCAACGATTAGGGCAAGAAACACGATGAAAATGATGAAATACAACGTAGCGTATCGGCGAACTATACGCTTACGAAGTCTGTTCTGCTTCATCGAGAAGATAGGCGGTCGGATTTGCCGACTAGGACGGAGCCAGAATAACATGACCGAATGCCATCGATCGACGTAAGGGATGAGAAGGGCGGCGAATTGTAGGAAGAGGAGGATATGTGCCAGAATGAAATCGGCAGCAAACAAACTCAACTCGATAATCTTACACAGATATTCTCGAGCAGGTTGAGAGAGCGCATGATAACC
>Ga0335076_10008165_pt1 | contig 10560 bp, 9 predicted proteins | sample Lox_Sample_25_FD_206717 | JGI IMG/M metagenome (GOLD analysis project Ga0335076, IMG submission 206717) | Soil microbial communities from Loxahatchee National Wildlife Refuge, Florida, United States - Lox_Sample_2.5 | ecosystem: Environmental > Terrestrial > Soil > Wetlands | place: USA: Florida...
GATCCCGATCCTCGGGCAGCATCGTTTCGAGACCAGCCGGCATGACGAGGTTGCGAAGGCAGTTTCCGACGGCCTCTTCCGACGTGTAGCCGAAGATGCGCGTGAATTCGCGATTGATGCGCAGAATCCGGGGATTCCGCAGGGTCGTCAACACGACCGCGTCGGGCGCCAGCTCGAACAGCTCCTCGAAATAAGTCTTCTGCCGGAGGAGCTCTGGGTCAGCTCGCTCGCGGTGCTTGGTGTCCGAGGGAAAACTAGAGGGCTCGATCATGTTCACTCCGCCGTCGTCGTTTGGGCTGATTCGCTCGAGCTCGTGCTTCTCTGGCGCTTCCCCAAAAGCTGTTCACTTGCCTTTCAGGATGTCGCGGACTGCACGCAGCAACTGTTGACGCGTGAAAGGCTTCGGCAGCACTCTCTCGACGTGCAGCCGTTGGGCCGGCTCGCTGGAGCCACGCAGGCCACGGTGAAACCGAGCGGACAATGCTAGGATCGGCGCGGCGTAGGCCGCCTGCAGCGCCTCTATCGTATTCCCTGCGCTGCCGGGATCGGAAATATCGGTGATCACCAGGTGAGGCTTAACCATCCCCGGCGCATGGTCTTTAGTGGCCAGGACAACCTGATATCCGGCCTCGACCAGCCAGCGTTCGAGAAGCTCGCGAATGAGCTCGTCGGGTTCGACGACGACGATGCAACCCTTGGCGGACACGGAAAACTCCTTGCCACGTAGAGACCCCTCGGCACCTCCGTCGTGCCGCCGCTCGTAATCCCATTCGATATGTGCGGTCATACAAGACTGTGGCACCCGGCCACTCGAATGTGACAAACGACACACTGTGCCCAGTCGGTGACAAATCCAGCTCACGTCGATCGGCGAGTGTGCCGGCATAATGCTCGCCCGGGGCCTCGAATCCGTTTCACATATGCCTGCGCGGCAAGCAACGCTTGCGCCTATTCACGTCCTAGCCGTCGACGACGACCCATCGGTGCGGCAGATGATCGCCGACTACCTTGGCGATAACGACATCGAGGTCAAGGCCATTGGAACGGGCAGGGAGATCGCTCAGGCGATGGCCCGCGAGACGATCGACCTCATCATTCTCGATCTGAAGCTGCCGGGCGAGGACGGGATGCAGATCGCCCGCGAGCTCCGGGCCGAGTCGGACATCCCCATCATCATGTTGACCGGCCGCAAGGATGAAGCGGACCGCGTCATGGGGTTGGAGCTCGGCGCCGACGATTACCTCACGAAGCCCTTTTCTCCGCGCGAGCTTCTGGCACGGATCCGGGCGCTGCTCCGGCGCGCTCGGGCGCAGGAAACCGTGGCCGATGGCCTCGCCCGAATCAGGGCGTATCGGTTCGCGGGATGGGAGCTCAACGTACGGCTGCGTCGGTTGAAATCCCCGCGAGGCGAGATTGTGCCGACGACCAACAGCGAGTTCAACCTATTGGTCGCATTTCTAGCAGCCCCGCAGCGCGTTCTTTCACGCGAGCAGCTGCTCGAGCTCTCCAGGCTGCACAACGACGAAGTGTATGACCGCTCCGTGGACGTGCAGGTCGGACGGCTGCGCAAGAAAATCAGACCCCAGGACGGTCACGCGCAGCTGATCCGCACCGAGCGTGGCGCCGGATACGTCTTCACGGCGGCAGTCGAAACTGTTCGCTAGGGTTCTGCACGGGAATAGTGATACCGATCAGACGGAACGTGCTCTGCGCACGCCGTTGTGCCGGCGGCGTGGTGAGCTGCGGTTCTCCCGTCATGAGTAAGGCCTGCTCCAGCCGACCGTCCGGCTGCCACGTCCGACGACGGGGTCATCACCGACCCGTCGCTACATTCCATTTCCGGCTGCGGCCCTAACGCTCCGCACGGCGGCACGAATTTTCCTTCGCGGCGCAGCTGCAACGCCGTGCGCCTGCAATCCTGCGCGGACGCGCCCGGCACTGCACTGCGCGCCGCCACGTTGACAGCGTCCTAACCGCCGGCGCGCGTTTGTGTCCCCTGTCACGCAATTTCTTTGAGGCGACATCATCGCGATGCTCGCTCGCCGGACACTGGCGCCGCAAGTTTCAGATAGCAAAGTCACGCCGATGAGCAAGGGCCACCTCCGCGAAGCGTTGATGCCTGCATGCAGGGGCAATGCTGGATCATAAGCGCGACATTGGCGTTTGGCGCGCAGGAATGATCTCAAAGGCTCTTTTGTGACCGGCGTCGGCAGGCGTGGTGACCCTCTTGAAGAGTCCCTTCACCGCACGCGTGCCGATGCGGCCGCGATGCCGCAATGGTAGTCACCCATGAATCGGACGTGCGAATCGAAGACGACCGAAAGGACAAAGCAGCCATGGCAACGCAAACACAGACACCAACTGGACCGCAACAAGACCATGCCGTCGAGGAGAAGATTCGGCAGTTCCGGGAGCTGTTCGCCGACGCGCCGGAACTTGGAAGAAAAGCGCTGGAGAACGCTGTACAGGTTCTTAAATCGCAGGCGTCGGATCCGCCGCCGCCCGTGGAAAGCGCCGGCCGCGTCGGCGCGCGGCTTGGCAAGGTGTCGGAGCTCACGATCATCGTTCCGCTCGCACCCGGCGGCGCCAAGCGGTTGCGCGCCTTCTTGAGGTTGTTGGGCGGCAACCTCTCGCAAGGCGCGGACAAGGTCGGCACCCTCCACACGATGCGCTTCGTGTTCTTCGATAACGACACGCGGCTGCTCTTCGCCACGGCCTTTGACGGCGACTGGGACACTTATATCGACGACTTCGTGGCGAAGATTCCCGACTACCTGGACATCATCGACTCCGCCTGGGACGGGTGGCCGGGCATTCGCAGCCCAGGGGCGAAGGATTACCTGATCAAGCACCAGATCACGGCGGAAGGCTGGTACGTCGCGTACCCGGACCTGACGGTGGCGGAGATCAAGCGGCTCCAGCGCATCGGCAAGGCGGTCGACGAATTCCTCGACAAGATTGGATAGCAGGGCGGGCAATGTCCGTTCAGGAATCCGTCTCGGGCAATCTGTCGACGCGCGAGGCGACGCTCGACCTGCACGAGATCCAGGCGACCGTTCTTAGACCGAGGCCGGCGCCCTACTTCGGCTCTCACGTGGCCTTGCGCGTCGACAATGCTCAAGCGGGCCGCAAATTCCTCCGCCGGCTGGCACCTCATGTCGATTCCGCCGCGGGCTGGTGGAACGCGGCCGATGCCTGGCTGTCGGTTGGGATCAGCTATGCGGGCCTGGAAGCGCTCGGCGTTCCGCAGGATTCTCTGCAAAGCTTCCCCGAGACGTTCCGCGAAGAGATGGCGCGTATCACCTTATGTGCATAAGGAGGTTTTCATGAGTGCCCTCACCACCAAGTCGATGGAGGTTAATGCAATTTCCAGCAGTCCCACCCAACGAATGAAAATCGGCGACTTCCTGCTTCGCCGTCTCGAGGAGGCTGGCGTCCGTCACCTGTTCGGTGTTCCCGGCGACTACAACCTGGCCCTATTGCAGCAGCTTGTGGACACCGGCACGCTGAAATGGATTGGCACATGCAATGAGCTCAACGCCTCCTATGCGGCGGACGGCTACGCGCGGCTGAACGGCCTGGGTGCGCTACTGGTGACGAACGGCGTCGGCGCCCTGAGCGCGATCAACGGCGTCGCGGGCTCCTACAGCGAGCACGTCCCGGTCATTTGCATCAGCGGGTCGATACCGCTCCGGTCCATCGACCGTGGTCTCGGGATGCACCACACAATGGCCGACGGTACCTTCGACCACTTCCTCGGCGCCTACGCACGGGTGACTGCCGCGCAGACCAGGCTCACTCCTCGCAACGCAGCCACCGAGATCGATAGGCTGATCCTCACCGCCTGGCGGGAGAAGCTTCCGGTGTACCTGGAGCTGCCGTCCGACATCGCCTATCTCGACATCGAGGTTCCGGCAGGTCCGCTCGTCCTCACCGAACCGCCGAGCGACGCGGAGCGGCTGCGCTCGTGCATCGCCGCGATCGCGGCGCGACTGTCCGCCGCCAGGTCGCCGGCGATCCTGGTCGATGCGGACGCGGACCGGTTCGGGGTCGCGTCCGATCTCATGAAGCTGGCTGAAAAGATGCAGGCTCCCGTGGCAGCGATCAACGCAGCCAAAGGCGTGATCGACGAAACGTTCTCTCATTACCTCGGCATCTACGCCGGCAAGGCAAGTGAGCCAAACGTGCGCGAGGCCATCGAAACCAGCGACTGCCTGTTCTCGATCGGCTACCGGCCAATCGAGGTGACCACGGGCGACTTCACGGCCTCGCTGCCGGCCGACACGATCCACGGCCGCGGATATTCGGTGGACATCGGCGATGACAACTATCAGGCGGTGACGCTCAAGGAAGTCGTGCGCGGCGTCATCGATGCGGTCCCCCAGGTGACGAACCGTGCCCCACGCGGTGCTGCGGCAGCGATCGCGGGCACGCACGCCGACGGATCCACCAAGCTGACTCAGGTTGCCTACTGGCAAGCGATCCAGGGCTACCTCCGGCCGGGGGACGTCCTGTACGTCGACAATGGCACGTCATTCGTTTTGCTCGGCCTGAAGCTCCCGCCTAACTGCACCTTCGTTGGCTCCATCAACTGGGGGTCGATCGGCTACTCGGTCGGAGCCCTGCTCGGCGCACTGACCGCGGCGCCGAACCGGCGTCACCTGCTGTTCATAGGCGATGGCTCGTTCCAGGTTTCCGCGCAGGAGCTGTCGACCATTCTGCGACACGATCACAAGCCGGTGATTTTCCTGATCAACAACGGCGGATACACCATCGAACGCGGCTATCTCGGTAAGACCGAGGCCTACAACGATGTCGCTAACTGGGCCTATTCCGATCTGCCGAAGGTGCTTTGTCCCGACACTTCGGCGCGATCGTTCATCGTCAAGACCAGCAACGACCTGCAAAGCGCCCTCAGCACGCCGAACGACACAATGATCTTCGTCGAGTCCATCATGGACGCCCACGATGCTCCCGCCGTGGTCACCAGGAGCAGCAACAAGGGCGCCGAGCTCGACTACGGGCCTCGCGGGCCGCAATACCGGGACAACCTGCAGCTTCGGCCGGTCATATAGGACCGTGATCTCACCGGTATCGCCTATGCCCAAGGCAGACAAACGCCTCGGAGATAATCACATGACTGACACTGAGACTATTCACCGCATTGCCATCGTCGGCACCGGCGTCATCGGTGCGAGCTGGACCGCCCAGTTCCACGCCAAAGGACTGCACGTTGATGTGATCATCGCGTCGAGCTCGCCGGGTCTCACGATGAGCGACATCCAATTGGGCGCCGCGTCGACCTGGCGTGCACTCGAGCCGGCCAATCGTAGCGAAGTACCGTATCGCACACCTGCATTGGCGCTCTTCCTGAAGGCGAGAGCCGCGCGTTTACACAATCGCGCTAGGATGAGTACCGCCCTGCTTTTCCGTTCCTTTTTGACGGCGACGGCGCTCGCGGCTTTACTAACAATCGCGTGCGTGACGAAGAGCAATGCGCAGGCATTGCCTGGCCCGTGGCCGACCTACAACAATGGCTACAACGGGCAAAGGTTTTCTTCCGCGAATAAGATTACGCCGGCCAATGTCGCGACGCTGAAGCGCACCTGCGAGGCGCACCTGGGTGACGTCGGTTCATTTCAATCCGGTCCGCTCGTGATCGGAAGCTCGATCTACGTCACAACCTCGCATACCACTGTCGCACTCGATGCCACGACGTGCGCGATCCGCTGGCGCCACGTCTACAAACCGGTGCAAGACGAGGTTTACGCCGCTAACCGCGGCGTGGCCTATCTCGACGGACGTCTCTTTCGCGGCACCGGCGACGGCCGCATCTTCGCGCTCGATGCCAAGACCGGCAAGCAACTGTGGCAGATCAAGGGTGGGGACCCGCTAGTCGGTGAATTCTTCAGTTCCGCGCCCATTGCGTGGAAGGGGTTGGTCTTCATCGGCGCTACCGGATCGGACTGGGGCATTCGCGGCTTTGTCATCGCGCTGGACGCCGCCACCGGCAAAGAGAAGTGGCGCTTCTACACGATCCCGATGGGTAATGAGCCCGGGGCTGACAGCTGGAAAATTCCGGAGACCGCAAAACGTGGCGGCGGCGCGATGTGGACCAGCTACACCCTGGACCCCGTTGCGGGTGAGTTGTTCGTGCCGGTCGGCAACCCGTCGCCCGACATCGCGCCAGACCTTCGTCCCGGGGACAACCTCTATACCAATTCCGTGGTGGTGTTGGATGCGCTCACCGGCAAGCTCAAGTGGCATCACCAGTTCGATCCGAACGACGGTTTCGACTACGACCTCGGTGCGGCCCCGGCGCTATACACGAGCGGCGACGGCAGAAAGCTGCTCGTCGCCGGCAGCAAGGATGGGTACTTGTACGGGATCGATCGCGCGACCCAGAAGGTCGTATTCAAGACAGCGGTCACCACCATCAAACGCCCCCCGACGCCGCCAACTAAGGAAGGCACCGAAGCCTGCCCCGGCGCGCTCGGCGGCGTCGAATGGAATGGTCCCGCGGTCGATCCATCTTCGCGCGCGATCTATGTCGGTTCGGTCGATTGGTGCTTCATACTGACTTTGAAGCCGCCCGTCGTCTACAAGGCTGGCCAGTTCTATTTCGGCGGCGATCAAAAGGGGGTCGCCGACTCGAGTGGCTGGATCCACAGGGTCGACGGCGACAGCGGCGATGTTCTGTGGAAGTACCACGCCGAAGCCCCGGTCGTTGCCGGCGTGACCCCGACGGCTGGCGGAGTGGTCTTCAGCGGTGATCTCGCCGGCAATTTCTTTGCGCTGGACGCCAAGACGGGCGCGGTGCTGCACAAGTTCAATACCGGGGGTGCGATGGCCGGCGGCGTGGTTACCTATGAGGCCGGCGGCAAGCAGTATGTGGCGTTCACCTCTGGCAACATTGGGCGCGGCACGTTTTCGGCGGCCACCGGCGCGCCCAGGATCGTCATCCTGACGACCGGCTTGACCAAGGACGACCCGAAGATCGTCGCCGTCAAGGAAGAGGCGCCGCACGCTGCCGCCGATGGCGGCGACAACGCAGGGACTGGCCGCGGCAAAGTCCTTTATGGACAGTACTGCAACGCATGCCACGGCAAGACCGGCGAAGGCGGGATGGGTCCGCCACTCAGGGGCGAGGCCGCCAAGAAGAACACCGACGAAGTCGCGGCGTTCATCAAGAACCCGAAGGCGCCCATGCCCAAACTCTACCCGTCCCCGCTAAGCGACGCGGACGTGACCGCACTGGGGCAGTTTGTTGAGACACTCCGGTAGCGCAATGCCCGAAATCACGAAGCGTTTCGCCAATCGGATCGGACCGACAACCCTGCTCGTCGCCCGGGGCAACCTCACTGGCATGCGTGCGTCGAGTTGCCTACGTTCCATCAGCCGAAGGCTCCGTCAGGTCGTCGTTAGCTCAAACTCGGAGTGACCGACGATTACGTTATCGCTATGAAGGAGATCGTAAATGAATGTTCCAACCGCCCGATTGACCGATACACCCGTGACCGATCGTTTGAGCGAACGACTCGCATCCAAGCTTACCAATCCCGCGATCTCACCGGATTTCGACCTGCACGAAGAGCTGAATCAGGTTCTGGCAGATGTAGGAATGACGACCTCCGACAGCTACGGCAAACTCACCTTCTACGGACTCGACCCGATCATTCCCAGCCCCCATCGGTTTGGCAGCATGGCCGCGATTGGTCTCGCCGCCAAGGGCGTTGCAGTCGCGGCGCTTTGGCAACACCGCACCGGTGAAGGACAGGACATCGCCGTAGATGTTCGCAAGGCGTTGCGACGCTTCTGCGGTTTCTTCGAGCTGAAATGGGAAACCATCAACGGACGTCCTCCCACGGCCTTCGTGGACCCCTTGAACCCGTTCATCGATCCAAACCTGTTTCACGAAACACGCGACGCGCGGCATGTCGTGGCTATAAATATTTACCCCAAGCTAGCTGCTCGCGCCCTCAGCCTCCTCAAGTGCGGCGCCAGCGCGGATTCCGTACGGAATGCCATTCTGCAGTGGCAAGCAGATGATTTGGAGAACGCGGCGGCCGAGGCCGGGCTTCCTTTCGCCAAGGTGCGCACCTTCGAGGAGTTCCGCAATGAGCTTCAATACACCGAAGTGCTTTCCATGATGCCGCTGATCACGGTGGAGAAGATCGGTGAAAGTGAGCCAGTCCCTTTGAAGAAGGATGGAAAGAGCCCGTTGGATGGCATTCGTGCATTCGGAATGGGGCATGTGATTGCCGGAGCCTGCATCGGCAGAGATCTCGCTTGCTACGGAGCCGATGTCCTCAACATCTGGCGGCCCGGCGATACCGAGATCGAGTCGTTTGTCTGGGACGTCCAGGTTGGGATGCGTCAAACCATACTCGACCACTCCAAAGACGATCTCGCAAAGTTCGATCGCCTGCTGAAGGATGCCGACGTGTTCTTCGCCAATAGACGCCCGGGCTATCTGGAGCGGGACGGCCTCGATGCCGAAGAACTCTGCGCAAAGAGACCGGGGCTGATCCACGCTCATGTCGTTGCGTACGGCGACAAAGGCCCGTGGAAGGATCGCACCGGGTTTGATGAAACCGGTGCAGCCGTCACCGGGCTGTTCTGCACTGAAGGCACGCCTACGCATCCCAAGTCGCCGCCGATCATCCCTATCTGTGACAATGTGGTCGGCTGGTTTGGCACAGTAGGTATTCTTGCCGCGCTGCGCCGGCGTGCAGTCGAAGGTGGCAGCTATCGAGTCACGGTCTCTCTGACGCGCACGGTGCTGTGGCTGCTTTCGCTAGGCATTTTCGACAAGGCCTACGCCCAGGCGACGGCCGGGTCTTCCGACGAGCACGCGTACGTTGCTCCCGATCTGTTCACCGCGGAGACGCCGTTGGGCACATATCAGGGACTTACCGACCAAGTGGTCCTGTCGCGGACCCCCGGCTCCTTCAGAACTGTGCTCGTGCCGCGAGGTTCGAACAAACCCGAATGGCTGGCGGCTTGAGAATACCGTTCCTGAAACGGCACTGCGCGGTCCGGAAGGGGAACCTGAAAGGATGGTGGCACGATGTCCATCACGGATATTGTCGGCAAGAACTCTTCGACACGCGAGCCGACACTCGACTTGCACGAGATCCAGGCGACCGTGCTGCGCCTGAGGCCGGCGCCCTACTTCGGATCTCACGTGGCCTTGCGCGTCGACAATGCTCAGGCGGGCCGCGAGTTGCTCCGCCGGCTGATACCGCATGTCGATTCCGCCGCGAACTGGTGGATGCCCGCTAGTGCGTGGCTGTCGGTTGCAATCAGTTTTGCGGGCTTGGAGGCGCTCGGCGTTCCGCAGGCTTCGCTGCAAAGCTTCCCCGAGGCGTTCCGCGAAGGGATGGCGGCGCGTGCCAGACAGCTCCGGGACGAAGGTGTCAACGATCCGAAGAATTGGGAGCCGCCGTTCGGCAAGGGCCAAATCCACATCGGACTGAACGCCTTCAGCGATTCCGAGGAAAAGTGGCGGCACGTTATCGCTATAGCTCGCGAGCAGTACGAGGGCTTGTCGGGCATCAGCGTTTTAGCCGTCCAGGACTTCGGCGCCCAGCCGGGCGACCGCAATTCGCTGGGTTACAAAGACGGCATCGACCAGCCCCCGATCGAGGGCAGCGGCGTCGAACCGCTGCCGGGCCAGGGACGGCCTCTCAAGGCCGGCGAGTTCATCCTCGGATATCCGGGTGAGGCCGGGGTTTCCGTGCCCACGCCGGAGCCGCAGATACTCGGTCGCAACGGCACCTATGTGGGCTTCCGCAAATATCAGTCGCGCGTCGGCGCGTTCAACCGATTCCTCCGGGCGAATGGAAGCACCGAGGCAGAACGTGAATTGCTCGCCGCGAAGCTGGTAGGCCGTTGGCGCAGCGGCGCCCCGCTGACGCTGGCGCCGGACGTCGACGATCCTGCCCTCGGCGCGGACCCGCAGCGGAACAACAACTTCGATTACGCAAGAGACCCGCATGGCCGACAGATCCCGTTTGGAAGCCACATCCGGCGGATGAACCCGCGGGACACAAAACTCACCCGGCTGACCGACGTAAACATCCATCGCGTCATAAGGCGGGGCACGACATATGGGCCACCCTACGATCCGAACGCGCTGTCCGAACAAGATGATCAGGTGCCGCGCGGCGCCATCTTCCTGTTCATCAGCGCCAACGCGATGGCCACGATGGAATTCCTGCAAAAAGAGTGGGTCAACGATGGCGACTTCATAGGGGCGAACGGCGAGCGTGACCCGATCATCGGGCTGCAGGAAGAACGGGCGACGTTCACGATCCCGAAGGAGCCGGTCAGACACCGCATACATGGCATCGAAACCTTCAACGTGCTTCGCGGCGGCGAGTACTTCTTCATGCCGAGCCTATCGGCATTGAACTGGCTCGCGAACCTAAGCGCATAAACGGGGCCAACAATGTCCGATCACGTTGACGGTCCGCGGTCGATCGGCGAGCCTGCGGCCGACGTCACCGACCTCTTCGCGTTCACGAGTCCGGAGAACCCCGCGCGCACCGTGCTCGC
>Ga0335076_10008166_pt1 | contig 10558 bp, 9 predicted proteins | sample Lox_Sample_25_FD_206717 | JGI IMG/M metagenome (GOLD analysis project Ga0335076, IMG submission 206717) | Soil microbial communities from Loxahatchee National Wildlife Refuge, Florida, United States - Lox_Sample_2.5 | ecosystem: Environmental > Terrestrial > Soil > Wetlands | place: USA: Florida...
CAGCAGCAGGCCGAGCCAGTGCGAGCACGCCAGCAGCCACAGGCCGAACCACACCACGGCGTCGCCGAAGTAGTTCGGGTGCCGGGTGTAGCGCCACAGGCCGCGGTCGAGCACCCGCCCGGCGTTGGCCGGGTCGGCCCGGAACCGGCGCAGCTGCGCATCCCCGACCGCCTCGAAGCCGAACCCCACCGACCACACCGCCACGCCCAGCCAGGTCACCGCCGAGATACCCGCGTGCTCGTACATGGCCGCCTGCACCGGCAGCGACACGAACCACATGACCCGGCCCTGCGCCCAGTAGATGTAGCGCAGCACGAACGCCGCCAGGTTCCCCCGGTTGCGCCGCAGCAGCGAGGCGTACCGCTTGTTCTCACCCTGCCCGCGGTTCCGCGAGTAGATGTGCGCGCCGAGCCGGAGCCCCCAGACCGCGGTGAGCACCAGCACCAGCACCCGCCGCCCCGGCAGGCCGGACCCCGCGGACAGCAGGAACGACACCGCGGCGATGAGCACGAACCCGAGCGGCCAGATCGTGTCCATGATCGCGTGCACCCGGGTGCGCATCGCGTACGCGAAGGTCGCCAGCATCAGCACGGCCACCAGCCCGGCGGTGACCGCGAGGTTCACCAGCAGCGGCCCCCAGCTCATGACGCGTCCCCTCCCATCAGGTCGTAGAAGGCGTCCACGGCCACCCGGAACTCGCGCGGCTCGCCGCGCCCGCTCTCGGCCAGCAGCGCGTGCAGTTGAGAAGGGCTGAGATCCGGCCCGTTCGGCAGCAGGACCGTGCCCCATTCCACCGCCGACGCCCGGCGCAGCCGGCCCCCGCCGGTGACGATGTACTCCCCGTTCAGCCGGCACTCCGGGCTGGCCAGCGCGGTCAGCACCGGCGCTACCAGGTCCGGCTCCATGAGCTCGCGGATCCCGGCCGGCCCGGCGCCGGTCATCTGGTTCTCGGTCATCTGGGCCTCGGTCATCTGGGTCAGCGCGTACGGCATCAGCATGTTGGTCAGCACGCCCCGGCCGGCGCCCTCGGCCGCCAGCGACCGGCCGAACGCCAGCAGGCCGCCCTTGCTGGCCGCGTAGGCGGAAAGCCCGACGTCGCCGTGCAGGCCGCCGGCGGAAGCGACCAGGATGATCCGGCCGAAGCCCGCCGGGCGCAGCACCGCCATCGCGGCCCGGGCCAGCCGGACGCTGCCGTGCAGGTTGACCTCGAGTACCTCGCCGAACTGCGCGGCGGGCTGCTTGTGGAACATGCCGGCGGTCCCGATCGCCGCGTTGGCCACGCAGATGTCCAGCCGCCCCCAGCGCTGCACGGCGGCCGCGACCACCGCCTCCCCGCCGGCCGGATCGGCCGCGTCGGAATAGTCGGCCACCGCCTCCCCGCCCGCGGCCGTGATCTCGGAGACCACGCGGTCGGCCGGCCCGCGGCCGTCCGCGTCCGTCACCCGGTTGCGGTTGCTGACCACCACCTTCGCGCCCTGCCGGGCCAGGGCCAGGCAGAACGACCGCCCGAGCCCGCGCCCGCCGCCGGAGACCACCGCCACCCGCCCGGCCAGCGGCCCGTCCCTCATGGTCGCCTCCTAGCCGGTTTGGCCCGAACGGGCCGGGTTCACCGGCTCCCCGAAGCCGGTCTGCTGGCCAGGCTCGATAATCTCCACCGCCCGCACCGCCCTTCTGCCGCGCAGCCCATGGACGGCCGATGCCGCTCCGTTTACTGTAGTGTCGTGTCTGAGACCGAACCCTGGTCGTACCACGCCGACGGCTCGCCGGTCTACTCGCTGGCCGACATCATCGCCGAAGCGGTCCGCCGTGACTCCCGCGGTGATCGCGCTGACCGAGGCGGACCGGCTGACCTCGTTCGCCCAGCTCGACCGGCGATCCAGTCAGGTCGCCCGGCGCCCTCGGCTTCGACTGCGACACCCTGATCACCGACCTGGACTATCTCGCCTGGCGGGACTACGCCCCGGAGGGCGATCCCGGCGAGCTGGCCGACCCCGACGAGACCGCGCTCATCCTGTACACCTCGGGTACCACCGGCGCGCCCAAGGGCGTCGAGCTAACCGGCCGCAACCTGGGCTGCGCCCTGCACGAGCTGCACGCGAGCATCGACCTGGACGAGGGTTCGGTCTGCGCGGCTCCCGTCCCGTTCTTCCACATCGCCGGCCTCGGCATGCTGCTGGCCGCCAACCTGAACGGCGGCAACCTGCTGCTCGAGCAGCAGGCCGATATGACGGGCGTGCTCAGCATGCTGATCGACCGCAAGGTGACCCACGCCGTCCTGGTGCCCACCGTCCTGCAGCGGCTGCTGGCCCTGCCCGAGTGCAGGACCGCCGACTGGAGCGCGCTCAGCTACGTCGTCTACGGGGCCTCGCCGATCCCGCTGCCCGTGCTGCGCGATGCCACCGAGATCATCGTGTCGGCCCGGCCGGCGCGCGCCCGGGCGGGCCAGTGCACGCCCGACCACAGCTCCCGGTGCTCACGCGTTCCGGCCCACGAACGCGTAAGCACACTCCCGTCACTCTGACACCACTCGCACCAGGCCGTAAGGCATGGATGCCGCGTTCACGTCGTTTGAACGACGTGGTTGGGACATCCACGCCTTATCCTCGGGCCCGGACCGGGTGGGGGCAAAGATCACCATGGCCAAGCGGTACGACCTCTAGCTGCATGAATTTGGCATCTTCCTCAACAGGACGTGGTGCGGACGGTACTGGAGTGACGGGCCATGAGGTCATTACCAAGCCGGTGTGATGCGGGTGCTAAGCTGTCCCTCTGCGGCGCTGGTCTGGTCTCCCTGTACAAGACCTCTCCGGCGGCGTGCGTGAGGGGCTATGGCGCAGCTGGTAGCGCGTCTGCATGGCATGCAGAAGGTCAGGGGTTCGAATCCCCTTAGCTCCACCAGGTCAGAGGCTTGCGGAGACCGATTCATGATCATCCGGGAGCAAGTAGGGGAGCAAGCCGTTCGCCATCCTTGAGTCATGGGTGATCACACCCCTGGTGCCCGGCGTCGCGGGCGCAACGAAGGATCGATTTACCAGGATGAGGCCAAGGGCTGCTGGTACGCGACGGCGGGGGCGTTATCGGCTGAGGCGCGGCCTTCTGCGCCGCCGCCAGCCGGCGGCGGGTACGGCGATCAGGGCCAGGGAGCCTGCGGCCGCGGCGGGCTGGGCGTAGCCTCCGCCGTGGTGGTGCGCCGGGCACCACGGGTTGGCAGGCACGCCGGCGCACGGGTGCGGCATGGCCGGCAGGCCGGACGGGAGCGGCTTGAGGATGACGGTGCCGTTCGGCTTGGGGTAGGTGGCGCCTGGCGGGCACGGGGCCAGGCCGGCGTCGCACAGCACCTGCGGGAACAGGGCGCCGCCGGTGTTGCCGGCGGTGGTGGTCCGGTCGCAGGCCGGGTGGGTCTTCTCCAGGTTGGGCGGGGCGCTGCCGTCGGGCGCGTGGTTGTGCGCGAAGCAGTTTGCCGGCTCGCCGCCGAACAGCGTGATCTGGCCGAAGTCGGAGTTGCTCGGGTTCCCGAAGAAGCCGTTGTGCCGGAACGTGTTGTGCAGCAACGCGTCACCCCACGGATCGAGCACGCAGCCGAAGCCCGGCACCTGATGCCCGCCGGAGCCGGTGCAGGTCTGGTGCAGGCTGGGCGTGCCCTGCTGGGCGTAGGGGACGAACAGGGCACCCCACGCGCCGTTGTTCACGATCGTGTTGTCCATGACCGTGTCGTAGCGGCCGCCGGAGATCGTCAAGCCGGTGCCGATCGGCCCGGCCGCCGCGCTGCCCGCGGCCGGGACGGTGGCGCTGTTGTTGTCGTGGATGTAGTTGTGGATCAGTACCCAGCAGGAGATCGTGCGGGTGACCGGGCTGATGCCGCCGTGCGGGCACCGGCCGTCCTGCGGGGCGGGCGGGTCGCCGATCACCGCGGTGTTGGTGTCCAGGCCGTCCTGGTTGCCGTCGAACTGGGAGTTCTCGATGACGATGGTGCCGCCGGAGTTCGTGCCGGAGTAACCGAGCGCGTTGTTCTCCATCCACATCCGGTTCATGACCACGTCGCACTGCCGCCGGCAGGCGCCCACGTAGACGCCGGAGTCGTTCATGTTGCTGCCGTACAGCTGCGTCAGCCGGGCCGGGCCGGCCGCGTTGCCGGCGAAGATGCCGTACTCGGCAGCGGTGGCCTCGTTGCCGAAGAACGTCGAGGTGGCAGTCAGGTAGCTGCCCCAGTAGCCGGTCAGGCCGATCTTGCCCGAGTCGGCGCCGCCGTTCCACCAGACCTGGTTGCCGGACGCGCCGGTGCCCGCGAGGAAGTTGCAGACCGTCAGGTTCTCCACGCTGACGTGGCTGGCCTTCCAGACCAGGATGCCGTTGCGGCCGACCGGGGCGCCCTTGGCCCCGGTCCGCCCGTAGTCCTGGGCCGCCGGATCGGAGCTGCACGCCGCCGAGCCGGCCTTGGTGCCGTCCACGATCACCGTGTTCCGGTTCATGCCGCGCAGCGTGATGCCGGACTTGGTGATGTACACCCCGCCCATCGCGCCCGCCGCCGGGTTGCCGAACGGGCCGGTCTCATCCGCGTGCTCGTGGTAGTCACCCGGGCCGACCAGGATCCAGTCGCCCGGCCGGGCCGCATTGACCGCGGCCTGAATGCTCCGGTACCTGCCCGGCACGCCGCGGAACGTGCCGACCAGCAGCACATGCGGCCGGTGCCTGCCCGCCCCCGCGGCGCCGGCCGCGGCGGCCGGGAAGGCGAAGGACGTCACCAGGCCGCCGGCGAGTACCGCCGCGGCGAGCCCGGACATGATCATGCGCGAAACACCGCCAGCACCAGGCCTCACTGCCGTCCCCTTCGTCCACCGCCGGATTATGGCAAAACCATACGCAGGCCGGCCGGACCGGCGCCAGATGTTACCGGCGGGTTTCCCCGCCACAGCGCGGGCTACCCCCGCCACCACCTGCGCCAGACCCCCGGGTACCCGGCACCTGGCGCACACGACGAGCGGACGCTCCAGCCAGGCCGGGCCGCACGCAGCCGCCACGGCCAGCGACGCCGAGATAGCCAACCATCGGGCCCTAACCAACACCGACCACTGCCCGGCACGCCACCCGGCATGGAGCACCAGGTACCCCAACTCCCGGAACCGATGACCAATATCCGGGTAACCGAGCGTTACCGAGACGGCCTGCCTGCCTGAGGTAATTCCGCGCCTAACGCCTACTCTGCCCGGCAATGATCATTCCCGTTAGTATCAGCGGTTGCGCGCAGATAAACAATTCGGTGCGGCTATGGCTGCAACCGCAATCGATATCCGCTGCCGGGCCGCCCCGATCTCAGCTGGTTATTGCCGGTCCATTGATGGGCCTGAGCCGCTCAGGCGGCACTGGCTCGGTGCAGCCTTCCGGCTCTGATGGCTGCCGCATGTAGATAATGGTGAGCATAACAACAGCGGCCAGCAGGACGAAACTTAGAACCGCGCAGACATGACCGACGCCCCAGGTCGCCGAGGACTGCCAAGCCCAGGTCACCCACCGGCATGTGACGAGCGCCGCAGTGGTGACCCAGCCCAAGACCAGTGCGCCGCCGAGGGCATGTGCTCGAAGGCTCATGGCATACCAGGTAACAGCCGACACGGCGAGCACTCCTGCGATGCCCAGTACAATCAAGGTCGACCCGATGTAGCCGTCGTAGCCGAGGAAGATCCCGTTTAGCGTCGCGTAGAAGATCAGTGAGGAAACCTGGCTAAGGGCCGCGACACCTAGCAAGATCATTGGGAGCCTGCGAATCTGCGGCGTCCGATGCCTATCGGCAGCAGGACCCCAAGAAACCCTCAAGAGTACTGCTGCGGCGACGCAGAGCGCATAACTGGTAAATTCGAGTAGCGTGACAGCGAGAACGCGGCCGCCCGCGAGGGATGGCCGGGCAAGTACCACTATGCTCGCCATCAGAGATGGCGCTGCTAGCCACAACATTCCCTGAAGGAATCCGGTAAGCACTAGCGAGCGTGGCCGCATCAGCGCGATGGCAGCCACGACAGCAAGCACCACGAAAATGACTATGCCGAAGAAGTAAGTGATGCCATTCTGGAGGGTGAGTTGGCCGAAGGTTAGAGTGTAGTCCCCGACGTGGGCGAGGGGTTCAGCAATGATCCCAGTAATCCCGCCGAGAAGGGCTATCGCCGTTCCCTTGAAAGCTACGCCTTTGCGGATCGGTGGCTGCGCGGCTGAAGGGGTAACTGCCGTCACCGACTGCGGCGCAGCAGCAGAGGAATCTGCGGTGAGGTCTTGGTGGCCGCGAGCCTCCGCAGCTCGCGGTTCGCCGGCCGTCGTGGCGTCCTGGCCGTTCTGTTCCGTCGTCTCCGGCCTGGTGGCCTGCTGACCTTGCCACCGGTGCTTTGGTGCAAACCCTGTCGTGGGCGGGTCCGCAGGGATGGGGGGTGCTATGACCTCGTGGCTAGCCGCACTGGTCTGGTATTCGATGGGGGATGCCTGTGCCACGGGGGAGAGGAGTTCGACGTCGATGGCGATTACCGCATTGCCTGTAGGTCCCTTCAGGTCAACGCTTCCGCGCAGGGTGCCAGTGCTAGCGGTGTCGACCGAAACGTCAAGTCCCTCGGTGGTCTCGGTGACGTGGATCCAGTCTTCAGAGGAGTGAGGGGCGCAGGCGCGGGCGATCGGTGGGCCGAGCAGCCTGATCCCTCGGTGCGGTGGGTCTGATCCCTGCCGTTGCTCGCCGAAGTGAAGTTCCGTTTCCTCCGGCCGCACCGCGGCGTGGCGCATAGCGGCTGTGGCCGGGTCGGCGACAAACTGGATATCGGTCCGGGCGAGCTCGGCTAGCACCTCGTAGGCGCCTGCGGCGACCGGCAGATCTTCACTGGCTAGCCGGGTCTCCAGTTCGTGGACCGCGCCGCGGCGGGTGTACATATTGTGGTCGGTAATCGCCGCCTGCAGGTCGGGCGGGATCGGAGCCGGACGGATCCGCCGCCGTCGGCTGCGGGCCAGGTACAGCTCACCCTCCAGCTCGACCTGGCGGCTGGGGGTCTGGTGCGGATTCTGCTCCCGGACCTTGTCAAAGACATAGTCGTAGAGCTCATTGAGCGAGACCAGGCCGTCCTCGTCCCGATCCGCGTCGCCGGTGGCCAGCCCTTCGACCAGGGCGCTGGTGAACACCGACGGACGCTGGTGCTGGTCATCGGCGAGCCGGTCTCCTTCGAACGCGTACTCCATCGCGTTGGACGCGGTGATCACCGCCCGGCCGCGCCCGCCGCCCGACCTTCCCTGCGGGAAGCTATCCAGCACGTTGACATCACCGCTGGCCCGCACCGTCACCCCCTGGGCGAAGGCGCCGCCGTAACAGCAGTCCAGCAGCAGCACGATGCTGCGCGACCGGGCATCCCGCATGCACCGCTGCACGAAATCCGCCGCGACCGCCGTGGACCCGAGCCGGTTCGGCTTTGTGTTGCATGCGGCGAAGAACAGCTCCCCGGACTCGCTCTTCAGCCCGTGACCAGAAAAATGCAGCACCAGCACATCGTCGGGCCGGCTCTCCGAGAACAGATCTTCGATCTGCCCCTCAATAACGTATGAGGGCTCATTCCGCACCACCTCTACGGCGAAATCGCCGATCTGGGCATCGCCGAGCACCCGGCCGAGCGCCTCGGCGTCCGCGCCCGGGGCCAGCAGGTTGCGCAGCGCCTCCTGCTCGTATTCATCATTGGCGATGATCAGGGCTTTCCGCTGGCCGCTCACGACGCACTCTGCCCTGTCGTGTGCCTACGGACGAACAGTTCGATCAGCCGTTCCTGATCGGTCGTGCTGGCCTGCGAGAGCTCCAGCGCATCCCCGCCGAGTTCCAGCCGCACCGTGCGGCCTTTTCCCTCGCCGCGTCGCAGCCAGCCCTTGATCGCCGAGACCACCAGCCGCAGCCCCTCAGCCGACTGGCCAAGCGCGATCAGCAACGCGCCCACGGGCGCCGCGTCCAACCCCCGGGCACCAGGCGGAGCCTCGCTGGCCGGAAGCGCCCTCACACCCTCCACGTCAAGCTGCAGAAGTTCCGCCCGCAGGTAGCCGGTCAGCATGGCGAGCCGTTCGGCGTCCGCGCCGTCCTCCGACAATTGAAGGCGCAGGTCATTGTCCATAACTTCCCCCAGGCCGAGGCATTACCGGGATAGTGCACCCACAGGTGCGTCAGTGCAGTAGTGATGCGAACTCCGGGTAAAGGTGGCAGCAGCTGCGGTATCACCTGTACCTGCTGCTCTGAACGGACAGAGCGTGTTCCGTCGGCTGTGATACATAACAAACCCGAACACGCTCACCTCGACGCGCCGAACGGTTCTTCTACGGAGCCAATCGGCGCCTCCGAAGAAGACGTTCAGGTAAGCCGAAGCCTCATCCGGCTACTGAAGCTGTCGGCAAGGGCACCCGGGCTGCAAGCGCACGAGGGCTACGCCTGGTCGGGAACATCGGCCCTGATTACTGGGCCGCGTAGAAGACGACGTGCTCGGACTTGATCTTGCCGCCGTCGTCGAGGAGGTAGAGCCGGGAGCCGGGCAGGGTCAGCGTGCCGGCGCCGAAGTCGGCCTGGACGGTCAGCATGAGCAGTGCGTTGCGGTCATCGCCGGTGCTGGCGATGATGCGCGCGCTTCCGGGCACGACGGCCTGGGCGAACTGGATCAGGCCGGTCATGTAGTCATCGGCGCCGGTCAGGTCGGTAGGCGGCGGGAACGCCATGACCGCGGCGTTCGAGTCGGCCGACGTGGCTGCCATCATCGCGCTCATGACCGAGGATGCCTGGCTGACCATGCCGCCGCTGCCGCTGCAGTACCAGGGCCGCGAGCTGGCCGCCGAGTTCCTGACCGCCACGGCGTTCCGGCCTGGCTGGACCGCCCGGCTCATCCCGGCCAGGGCGAACGGCCAGCCCGCGTTCGGCTTCTACGTCCGCGACCCGGACACCGGCAGCTACTACACGGTCGGGCTGATGGTCCTGACCCTGTCCGGTGCCCAGGTCTCGGCGATGACACGCTTCGACCCGGCCGTCCTGCCCAGATTCGGGCTCCCGCCATCCCTCACCAGCTGAGCCCGGCGTGTATCTGCTCCAGCATCGCGGCAAGCACCATGATCTCGCCGCGCCGGAGCCGCCCTCCCGCGGGCGGTGCCGGACGCCGGCCGCTCAGGGCGGTCAAGTCGGCGCGGAGGCTAGCCCTGCTGGGTGTAGGCCTGGCCGTGCGGCAGCAGGTAGCCGAACCAGTAGTTCCCGCCGCCGGTGATCTGCGCGCTGCCGCCGAACAGTTCAGTGATCAGGTCGCCGGTGTGCAGGGTCCCGGCGGACTGCGCCGGCAGGTTCCGCGCCGCCGGCGTGCCCGTGCTGGTGACCTGGTAGTTGATCCAGCCGGCCATCGGGCCGGTCCCGCTCATCGACTGGCCGGTGCGCGGGTCGGCCTGCGCCTTATAGGTGCCGATCTCGGTAACCCGGACATTCCAGACGTCCGGCTGCCCGGTGACCGGGGTCGCGGTGAACGTGGACGCCAGGTCGTCGGTCGCCCACTGCGGGCCGTTCGGCGAGTCGGTGGTGCCCGGCCCCGCGTGGTCGGTGGTGTCGGGCACGCCGGAGCGGTGGGTGTGCGCGATGACCACCTTCGGAGCCGGCGCAGTGGCGTGGACAGCCGCCACGGTGACCGCCGCCGGGGCGGTCGCCGCGGAGGCCTGCCCGGCGGTGCCGAGCAGCACGCCAGCCAGTGCGGCGGGTGCCGCCGCGGCGGCGAGGATGACGGTGAGCTTCCTCATCTGAAGGTGTCTCCTTAAATCGTTGGTCTCGGAGCCGTGTGCTCCGGCCCGCGCCCAGCACAGAGCCCGCTCCGGGCCGGAGGGGTGCTGTGCGGGATGCGCGCCGCGCTCAGAACCGGGCGGCGATCATGCCGAACCTGACCGGGGTCCGGCGGGGGTCACGCTCCACGATCGTCAGGGCCGATCGGCCAGGTGGTCGTGGGATGGTCTCCGGGATCGCCACGGTGACTGATAGTTATGTCAACCGTGAGTGTGTCTGCTTTAGTGCGGCAATCCGCCCAGACTCAGTGGTACTTGTTGGGCAGGTTGCACAACAAACCATGGCGGTCATGCCCGATGCCGGACGGGGCCGGCCACGCGGTAAGGCCTAATGTGCCGCGATCATGGCCCCGATGGCCAGGATCGTCCCGATGATCGTGAACACGACGAACAGGACCACGGCCACCGGGCTCCCGCTGAGGATGACGGCCATCAGGCCCGCGTTCACCAGCCCGGCCATGCACGCGCCCCCGGTGACGGCGGTGTTAAAGGGGATCCGGCGCCGCGCCCGGACGGGCGGGCGGCGCGGCAGCGCTCCGACCAGTTCGGCCGGGATGTCGGCGATGACCGCGGCCAGCTCCGCGTAGGTGCGCGACGCGAGGGCCCGGCCGATCCGCGCGTCGAATTCGTCCCGGTCCAGCCGGCCCTGAGCGAACGCGGCCTTGAGCAGGTCGATCACCCGCTCGCGGTCGGCCCGCGAGGCCCGCAGGCCCGCCGCTGCCGCCTGGGCTCCCGGTTCTGGTCTCACCGGCGCCTCCCA
>Ga0335076_10008168_pt1 | contig 10557 bp, 6 predicted proteins | sample Lox_Sample_25_FD_206717 | JGI IMG/M metagenome (GOLD analysis project Ga0335076, IMG submission 206717) | Soil microbial communities from Loxahatchee National Wildlife Refuge, Florida, United States - Lox_Sample_2.5 | ecosystem: Environmental > Terrestrial > Soil > Wetlands | place: USA: Florida...
ACAAATCCCTAATGATTCTACCTACTACTGGTTGGAGGAACTCGATGGTACACCGTTGGCTACTACATTCGCTGGGAATGGCTTCAAACGGTTCTTCTTCAACATGGAGCTTGACGACCGCCATGCCGAAACATATGAAATGGTTCGGATACATGATGCATTGGACGCTGAGGATGGAGTGCAACCCAGAGTATTGGATGAAGAGGATGAATGACTGGGAGTGGCAGATGACGATGAAGCAGAGGAGTTGTAAATGTGGAGAGCGACATTCTTTTTGCTATGTCCGTTCTGTTTTTCCATTTTTTGGGTTTTATTCGATGCATTTGGGAATGGAAATACAATGTTGGAAAGGCACTCACTTGGTTTTGATTCAGGTATTCAGAGATGTCCGCCGGTTGAGCCAAATCGGGGAGTCGACCGGGGACCGACCGGCTTTTTTGCATTTCGGATCGAGTTCGGGTTACAATTGTTGTAACCCAAACCGATTTTCCATCGAGTTCGAGTTACAATTCTTAAAAGTGAACCGGATCCCGGATCATCAAAGTTACATTATCGATCGAGTTAATTTAAATGTCGATCAAGTCAGGTTTTCATAATTCAATCAATCGGTTGAGTCCGGTTAGACTATTGTGGCGATCCGAAGTCACATGGTTTTATGTAACGGGCAATTAATCACGAATTGTATGGCGATCAATATTCCCGTTACATTGTCACCTACAACCGTTACAAATCCAGATCAAAAACACTGATTGGTCCGTTACAATGTTGAATCGACCATCAAATCGGTCGAGTCGGGCTTGACAATAATTAAACTCGATCTAGAACCGGTCGGATCAGACGGATGTTAGAACCCGACTGATCCGAAAATCGGTTGGGTGACAACTCCGCTGTAACCCGATCGATCTGAAATCGGTCGAGTTACAACGTGCCGGCACGATCTACCGGTCAAATCGGATACATCCCAGAACCGGGATCCAACTCGACCGGCAGACATTACTGCATGTATTACTGCTTTTTATCTCCTGTTTATTTGTTTGTCTGTATTTTAAAGCACGATTATGGGGCAATCGTACTGGATGGGGAGAGATGTCGTGGAGTTGGCGGCAATTTCAATGGATTGGTTTGAAATTTCATCTCCATCTATATGTAGCCATAGCCATTACCGAAAATGTCATACTTTCTGACCACACTAAACAGTTCCTGGATGCTACGATACAAGCTCTGGAAAACAAGTCTGGCAGTTGTTCAACCATTTGTGATATATATATTCCCGCAAAGAAAAGCGAGTGACTTCTTTGGTTTGTGGTTTGTACCAGGTTCTTGTAAAGTTTCATCTGAAATGAATGATCGACCAATATACTGGCATTTGCAAGTCAATTGGTGAGAAGGAACAAAGTTTTTGATGACTCTATCGTCCAGTCTCCGTCTTTCATCCACTGGTACTTCAAAATACGTTCCTCATCTCTGATCTGATCGCGCATTTCTTATGCCGCCCAGATCTTCGCTGTGCTCTGTGACAAGAAGACCCCAAAGATGAAGGCTAACGTCGGCGGAATGTGTCGCTGAGCTATTCTGAAACTACTAGCCGAAAGTCTTGTTGGGAGAAAAACGTTGATGGCCTCAACTTTGCTCTTCGCTCATGCCGGTATACCGGGTATTTAGGCGTGAATTATCTGAAGACATAAGGGTCAGGGCCAGTAGAAGACGGTCCCAAGTTTTGAACGTTAGTTTCATTAAAGAATTCGGCTGCGCCCGAAGAACAAGGCCTTCTGGACAATGGACCATCTAATTGCAAATATTCCGGCCCCTTGGCCAAGGAAATAGGACAGTTCACACCCAACAACCCATTTAGATAAGTTTGTTGATGCTGATTGGTGCCATTTCTAATGAGACAGCTGCTTAAGCAGACTGCGGCGCCTGTTGCACTTTAAGGGTTCTAAAGCGAACTCGGGATGGCAAATCTGCAGCCGGAAGCATCCATAACGACCAATGAATGGATTGTGTAACCACACAAGAGAAATATCTGACGTGGATTGGCCATGCATTGTCCATTCTACTTTTGCGCTTTTGCGCTTTTGCCTTCGGAGTGGAGTTTTATGGTCGTCAATTGGTAAAGGTTAAACGATCCTCTAATCGGTTTGATCCGTTTTCAAGCGGCCGGACACAATGTTGCAGGCTAGAATAATCGCGGCTGGCGGCATTCGGTAGGCCCCAATTTGCAGATAGAATTTATTGGCAAATCTAACATTTTTTTATGAAAAGACCTCGTTGTGTTCAAAAGGCATGTTCTAGCGCAAATGGTTTTATATAAGTCTTGTTATGCGATTGCCAATGCAAACAACCAACTTTCCTCGCCTGTGACGAGGAAGAACCCAAGCATATTGGTAGCATGGTATACCTTTCAAATATACCTCCTGCTAATGTTAGGACAGCACTTTCGGCCAAGTTACTAGAAGTAGTGAACATCTCTCATTGCGTGGACCTTCTTCAAGCTGGATCTAACCAATATAGAGGCATCCTCTTATATCCTCTGTGACAACCAAGGCCATTTGGATCAGCTAGTAATGTCCGCCGGTCGAGTCAGATCCCGGTTCTGGGATGTATCCAATTCGACTGGTAGATGGTACCGGCGCGTTGTAACCCAACCGATTCCAGATTGATCGGGTTACAGTGTACTTGTATCTCGACCGATTTTCAGATCGGTCAGATCACAACGTCGGCCCGATCCAACCGGTTTAGGATCGGATTTAAATATTATCAACCCGATTCGACCGATTTGATATTCGACTAGACATTGTAACGTATAAATCAGGGTTTTTGATCCGGATTTATAACGGTTGTAGGTTACAATGTAACAGAAATATTACTCATGACGAGATTTGTGATTGATTGCCCGTTACATAGAATCATGGGACTTCGGATCGCTGCAATGGCTCAACCGGACTCGATCCATATGTTGGATCGTGAAAACCGGACCTGATCGATACTTAAATTAACTCGATCGACAATGTAACTGTGGTGATCCGGGATCCAGTTACTTTAGCAGAATTGTAACTCGAACTCGATCCGAAACCGGAAAAAGCCGGTCGGTTTCCGGTCGACTACCTGGTTTGGCTCGACCAGCGGACATTACTGGGATCAGCTCAAGACCCATATTAGAGCCGTTATAAATTTGACATCTGCTGATGAAAAAGCTGTGATTTTTCTCGATTGCGAAGGCCGTGACCTTGGGCGGATAGACCGAAAGCTTGCTCTTATCCAACTGGGCATCGAAAGCAACATTTATCTAATCGACATCATTGCTTTTCTAAAAGCAACCGCTATTGTAAAGTAGATTCTTGCGGATTCTAGACTCGAAAAGGTGGTTTGGAATGCGACTATGCCGAACTCTGGCATGGGCATGGAATTGATCTCAACCCTGTAATCGACTTGCAGCTTGTTCAGGTGTACAGATTCTGTGGGGGTTCTCCCGGACCTAGAGGATTTATTGCGCTAATGGATATGTCCACAGTGTTCTCAAGGCTCAATTTTTGCCAGTGGATTTGTGTTGACCTTAACAGGTTGACTACAGGTTTGCCAGCTTGTGGGGCAGGGGGTTGATGATGCCAGTACATAACACAATTAAATAAAGATACAATCGGGATGAGATGGCATTCTGAGTATCTCAGCCCCTTGACACCGACCTACTGGATTATGCTTCCTTCAATATTGCGTAAATGCAGGCACTTTACAAGTCGTATGGCCCCACCATGGGCCATTATCCATATATCTCTGCTGAGTCAAAAAGATATGTTGAATTGTATCGAGACAGCAGAGGTCCAGCGGAGGCATGGTACATCGATCAAAGTGTCCTGCCACAAGAAATCCTGGAGCGCTCAGATAGAGCGAAATTGTGCTGGGATGAATTGGGGACAAAGAAGTGTGGTGTCTGCCACGTGACTTCGAGCACTCAATCGCTGGGGAGACTAAGTCGCAAGGGTTGAAGAGGGAAAACGGGCCATTTTGCTATACCTGTCGACAGGTGAAATACTTCAAGGATAATCCACTTCCATGTAAATAGGACCCGTGAAACGCATAATATTAGGGCTGTTGTTGATGTTCGCATCTAATATGGGGTAGGGTTGAGTTCTCTTGAGCAAGTCAGCTCTTGATAAACGCCATGAAAATGTTTGAAAATATCCAACTTTGTAGGGTTATTTGAATTAAGTCTTACAGGGTCATAGATTCTAATTTAATCAAAGTTTACTTCTTCACTTAACAGTTCACTGCGCATTCGTCAACAAAGATGTCAATGTTTTAAAAACAAACGCCACGAGGCCCAAGAACTTGACAGTATGGTCGGAAGCTGATGTGTAGCAGGCTATCTGGGCTTTGTTCCAGAAAACATTTGACAATCTTGAAGCTTCATGACACAGCTCAGTGAGCCCCTGCACATCTCCGGTTCCATGACTTCCATGACTCCTACTACTGCTCCTCCTCCTACTGCTACTCCTGCTATATAATACCGTTTGTTTATTTGTTTACTGTACATCTCATTATCATTTCGGCATAGTGGCGCCATAATACAAGACCAGGTCGCGTGAGCCACCGCCATATTGAAACGCCATTTCGAATGTCCGATTTAGAATTGGGGTATCGGTGTTCGAAACGGATATTATATATGGTGGTGGTTCCTTGACCGGCGACTCTACTGTGAATTACAACTCCTCCTTCCACTCATGATTCCATCCATTTTTATGACAACATTGCAACGAACGTTCCACACACACCGGATACAAGCACTTTCATTGAACACACATAAACTTCTCCTTCTACTCTACAATAATCTTACAGAACCCTTTATTTAGGCTCGGTTGTGCATAATGGTACCTGGCAACTAATGGGACTTACAACTTCTGTGGTTTAGACTTCACAAAACAACAATAATGGCATTGCCATTAAACCCCCACAGTTCCAATTACAGGGTACAATAAGAAGCTTACGCATCCGTTATACATGTATGGATGTTTCTACTGTATTGATTTCGGTTGGTATTGATGGCTGCCATGTTCAGATAATTCTTCTCACATCAAATTCAAACCGACCTTCCCTTCGACCACTGCGGTTAAGCCTGACCCATCGCCTGTAAGTTGATCATATCGTATAGGCCCCATGCTAATAAGCCAGGAGTTGATCCGCCATCACAGACACAATGCGTGAGATTAACACGACGATGCCTCAGGCTCTGAAGGATTTCCCAATTTCCATGGCGACACGGTGTCCGGTCTTCTTATCTTAGCTATTCCACCTCTGATATGATTAAGGCAGCACTTTAACAATTGCAAAGATGATCAACGAGGGCATGAAGGATAGCTATTGGAATTGCAGCTTATTTATAGTGTCAGATATTTTCATCAGGCTCACCTGGCTACGAGAAAGAAAGGTCGAAATTCTGAAAACTACCTGTGATACCATGATGGTTCCGAAGTTGTTGTGCAGAATACAGACTGAAAAAGATACAAACTACATGCCAATCCAATGAGACAGATCCCTGAGCTGGAAGAAGCCCCAAATATTTCTTCTAGTGGCTGTCCAGTGAATCCATCTCAACCGTTCTACCAGGTAAAAGTTCAACGCTTCAAAAATTCGGTAGTGAGTAATTGGTGAAACTCATGATGGAGCATGACAAGAAAAATCGTTGGTGCTGGATCCACTCATGATCTTTGTACACTCCACAGCGGGGGCTGCCTTGGATAACCCACTTGTCACATAAGCATCACAAGGGTGACATCACATTCAGTTGATATCTCCCTTCTGAAACTTCAGACGTGGAGAGAATTGATCTATAAATCCGATTTATTAGAGGAGAGGGTTGACTTAACAGGACGAAGATAATGATTTGATTGATGAAAATATTCGACGCAAAGTTATTTGAAACTCCAAAGAAATCAGACTTATCTCCGCCATGGAGCTATACATTAACTGCAATGCCAATAGCTATCCTTCACAGCCTCATTGATCATCTTTGCAATTGTTAAAGTGCCACCTTGACCGTATCGCAGTTGAGATAGATAAGATCTAAAGATCTGACACCGGCGTCGCCATGGAAATTGCGGAATTCTTCATAAATTATCTATTTTAGCTATGCTGGTAGAATAGTTATGCGTATTCGTCGAAATTTGCTGATAAATCAGCATACTGTACAAAAAGAATCGGCATGGCCATTGTGCCGATTCGGGTTGGGCTGTATTTAAATATTTGTGTTCGTTGGAATACGACACGCAACGAATTGACAAAACCACCTCTACCGACAGTTCCTTCCCCCACAACTGTAGCATAATGGGGTCCAGGAACTTGAAGTTGTAGTCGGAAGGTAAATTAGTTCTTGGTGATAATCTCGCTAAGGAGGCCCGAAAAATATATACTTTGATCCAGAACAAAATTCTCAATCCCACGACCTCACTGCCTTAATGTACCGTTAAGGGTCCCGTATTATGAAGGGTTCCGACCATCCCTCTTCCGTAGATTAGAGCGACCTTCGTATAATTTCCAACTGACATTTGTATAATTTCCAACACTTCATTAATCATATCTTTCATTCCGTTAAATTCTCGTCCCGTACTCCATGTACACATTAACAACCCGACTGACTGGTCCGAATTGAACCTGTAATGCATTCACTGAATTCTCTCTCCATGGCATCAATTTCTTTATTGACATCATCGATTTTGTGAAATATTATTTTGGACCGACGCAGAACATGGTATGCCTCTTTATAGTTATTTATCAGTTCTTCCACAAGCATATTAGTCGTCTTCGGAATGCGGTGTAGATTTATTTGCTTTAGGGTCCGTCGCACTTTCTTTAGTGAATGCGCATTGGTAATCGACTCATTTCGAAGCTCATGGATCCTCTTAAATTTGTCAAAGTTTCCATAAAGCAACTTGCAACATGAATTGGCGGAGTTCATTGAAACTCCATTTGAGCTGTCGGTGATGAAGCTGGCAAATTTTAAGTGAGAAGGAGTCGTTGTCAGAATGAGAGGGAGTAGGATGCTAAACATGATTGTTGCACCAATGAGGAACCAACGGGAAAGATTACAACATTGAAAAGGAATCATATCGAAGTCAGAATTTTGCCTAATGACTTTGGTTCAGATAGGTTTGGATGGTGATAGCTATAGTTTATGTTATGATTTGAGTCAATCGATGTTCGGTCAGTAAATAAATAAATGAATGAGCATACTATTTAGTGTGACCTAGCACTCCTATTAGTTTGTTGGTAATTCATTTATTACATCTTAGAATATTGTGAACCACATTGTTCCATCACTGTTCAGGTGGGAAAACTAGAGGCACGCCACGACGGTATTGAAACTTGCGTGATGGTTACGGTCATCCCATCAGCCAATGGCAATAGCCACAATATTATGAACACAATGCTGAAGCACATTGTTCCTGATAATTTCTTTCTGACAGTCTGAACGGTGCCCTGTCCCATTCTTTTCCCATAGCATGCATCTCATTATCCTTTCGGCATTGTGGCGCTGTAATTCAAGACCGGGTCGCGAAATGAACAACTGTTATATTCAAACGCCATCTGGAATGTCCGATTTCGAAATGGACATTAAACATGGCGGTGATTCATTGATCGGCGATTCCATGACTCTATCATTTTACATGACACATTGCAACGAACATTCCATGCACACTGGATAGGAAACCTTCATTGAACACACAAGTATGCTTCTATTTCCGCTCCATTATAATATCCTCACAAGTAACCCTTTATTTTGACTCGGTTGTGCATAATGGTATCTGGCGAGTAAGGGGACTTAGCTGTTCTCTGGTTTAGACCTCATGAAACAACGACAATGGCACTGCCAAACCCGCACAATTCTAATTGCGCGGAATAACGGGAAGCTTACACATTCCATGAATGGACGTTTCTTTTGAACGAACGACTTGAGAATCTTATTCTACTCTATCAAACAACATCTATTTAGACTAAATCTGACCGAAACAAGAACAACAAAACAATTATTAATCCAATTTGTATCACCCTTCCAGAACCTTCCAGGCGACAGTTCCATTAGCAATTACAAATCCACTTGTGTCATTCTTCCAGCGTCTTCTACGTTCAACAGTTCAGCCATCCATCGAAGAGTTTGGAAGCCCGATATCGATATGGCGAGGTATTATAAGCCGTGTGGTATTCACAGAGGATGGAGATAGTAGAGGCACTAATTCAATCGATGCCGAGGCCATGTGCTGAGGCGAAGGGTGGATGGACAAATTGATTAGTAAAGGAAAGCATAACAATATGCTCAAATTGAATTCCCAATATCGCAACAATTGGTTGGCTTGGTCACAAGAGTTTGTGTCTTTTGTCCCTTGTACGCAATCCACGAATTTGGTGGTGGCTGGGTTCACGTGCCGCATACTGTAGTTCGTCTGCTACCTGTCGAATTACGCCTCCCCATGCTGCGCAACTCATCGGTTATAGATTATCTGAATATGCCAGATGAAGGGGGGAGTGGTAAAGGGGCTGCTGAAGGTTGAGACTGTCTGTTTTGGCCAACATAGGCGGTGATGCATATGTTGATGCATGTGGCAATTTGTATTTAAATCAGTACTTCCATAGCCGTCAAATCAAGCTATATTCGCTCAATTCAACACTACCGCCATTATTCTCGGAGCCCCGAGCAAAACGAACCCTCAGATGTCGTGAACACATCACCGCAACTGAATTCGACTTTGTGCGGAAAGGCGTTTGACTACAGTATGCATCACGTGAAATCGATCATCACCAACTCCGGACCACCACTGAAGGATACAATTTCTACGATTTCTCCACAACCACGGGGCTTATCATTATGGGATTCTGGGATAGGCGAGACAGATGCCCGTTCTTCACTATTATGAACTAATATTTTATAGATCCACCTTCCGCCTCAATTACAAGCTGACATCGCTTTGGCATACTTCTCACAAGTGACTCCACCATTTCCAGTCCTTGATTGTACTACACATCTTGTAGCACCTCTCCGTACCAATAGCGCGCTTCTAGACTCTTAGACGGACAGTTGAACAGCTCGATAAATTGCTTGTGGAATCGGCATTTGAATTCATCCCATAAATTCTCGAGTGGGTTTAAATCGGGAGATTGCGCAGGCCATTCCATCACAGGAATTTGATTTTCTTGGAGGAATTCGAGAATGCAGTGGGCCTTGTGGCATCGGGCGTTGCCTTGCATAAAGAGGAAGGTATTGTCATCGCTAACTTGTATTGTATCGGATTCTGATGGTTGTAAAATGTCGTCAATAAGAGAGAACAATCCGTCATATAAAATATCTTCATATTCATTCGCTCCGATCCCTCCCTTGTCACAAACAACCAATGGACCCAATCGATTCCCAGTAAAACATACCCAGACCATTACCTTAACTTGTGCACTTTTGAATGTTTTCTTCACATACTTTCGATTAAACCTTTCCCCAGGTGGACGAATGACCCATTGCCGATGCGGATTAACTCCAATCCATACGCTAGATTCATCCGACCAAATTACCTTTTTCCAGTCTTCGATGGTCCAATCTTTGTACTTTATTGCCCATTCTAGTCGCCTGCGAATATTCTCAGCTGATAGACCCAGTTTTTCTTCCGCAATGTAACTTCCCAACCCTGCTTCCGAGCGCCGATGACGAACTGTTGCTGTCGAAATACCAAGGGCGAGTTTATTGGTAATATCTCGAAGCGGAAGGTCATTGTTTTGTTTTAGGGTACGTAAAATGTATCTGTCTTCTCGTTCGGATGTCTTTCGTGGGTATTCTCACCGTGGGTTGCGTCCTTGGAAGGTTTCAAAAACATACATCGCGAGAATATTTTGGATCGCATTCTGAGTGCACTTCATAAGCGCGGCAATTTTTCGCTGTGGCCACGCCGCTTTGGCAAGTCCGAGTATTTTTCCAATGTCAACATCAGAGAGGTGCTTCCGTTTTTCTCGCGTAGGTGGAATGTTCTCCATTGTCGAGCAATCGAGGATTGAAGGTGGGGGGGCCAAAATTGCGCGACGGATTGTTTTGATTTTGATCGATTTCACGTGACGCATACTGTAGCTCCTCACCAGCCTTCTCCCGTTCAGACACCCGGATCATACCCTTGTCCACAAAAAAATTCCAATTTTTTTCACTGATGCCATACTTGGTACAAAGGTGAGGGTCAGCCAGCGCAACAGGATCCCGCGTTTTTCTGTCAACACGAAGACAGATCCGACTATCTCGCTCAATGAATTTGAAAGCGCCGAGGTATGGATAGTGACTGCCAGCTGTTGTCTGAGGATATATGAAGGTACCATCATTGGTAGGGAGGAGATCAATCTCCAGCTTGAGGCAAATATTTCGACACGGAAACACTTTCCCATTGTGTTCAATGCTATAGGGAACAAACTTTGCCAAGAGAGTACTGGCACGGCGATCTCGACACGGGAGATCGCAAACAAGGGAGAACTGGACTCTTTGAGCGCACGGAGGTTTGTGTGAAGGATATGAAAATTTGCTGCTGTGCCAAAGACGCCGAG
>Ga0335076_10008171_pt1 | contig 10554 bp, 9 predicted proteins | sample Lox_Sample_25_FD_206717 | JGI IMG/M metagenome (GOLD analysis project Ga0335076, IMG submission 206717) | Soil microbial communities from Loxahatchee National Wildlife Refuge, Florida, United States - Lox_Sample_2.5 | ecosystem: Environmental > Terrestrial > Soil > Wetlands | place: USA: Florida...
CAATGCTGCGGGAGCCGCCCGACATCCTGATCACCACGCCGGAGTCGCTGTACCTGATGCTGACCGGGCGGGCACAGGAGCTGTTCGCCGGCACCGAGTCGTGCATCATCGACGAGATCCACGCGGTGGCGTCGACCAAGCGCGGCGCCCACCTGGCGCTGACGCTCGAGCGGCTGACCACGGCCGCCGGGCGCGAGGTCCAGCGGATCGGCCTGTCGGCGACGCAGAAGCCGCTCGAGGAGATCGGGCGGTTCCTGGTCGGGCCGGCGCGCCACTGCCGGATCGTCGACACCGGGATCCGGAAGGAGCTCGACCTCGAGATCAGGGTCCCGGTCGACTCGATGGTCGAGCCTGGGGAGTCGCCCGGGGGGCGACTCCCTGGCGAGTTTGCTGCGCAAACTCGGGGGGCGGAGCTGGACCCTCTGGCCGGTGGCGAGGCGACGCGCCGGTCGATCTGGCCGGCGATCTACCCCGAGCTGGTCGAGCTGGTCCAGGCGCATCGCTCGACGATCCTGTTCGTCAACAACCGGCGCGCCGCCGAGCGGCTCGCGCTGCGGCTGAACGAGCTGGCGGAGCACGAGATCGCGCGCGCCCATCACGGCTCCCTGGCGCGCGAGGAGCGGTTGGTGGTCGAGGAGATGCTGAAGGCAGGAGAGCTTCCCTGTCTGGTGGCGACGTCTTCTTTGGAGCTCGGCATCGACATGGGTGCGGTCGACCTGGTGATCCAGGTCGAGTCGCCGAAGTCGGTGGCGCGCGGGCTCCAGCGGATCGGCCGCGCCGGCCACTCGGTCGGCGACGTCAGCCGCGGCCGCATCTTCCCCAAGTTCCGCGCCGACCTGCTCGAGTGCGCGGTCGTCGCGCGGCGGATGCGGGACGGCGACATCGAGACCACGGTCGTGCCCAGGAACGCGCTCGACGTGCTCGCCCAGCAGGTCGTTGCGATCGCGGCCGCGGCGCCCGACGACCGGCCGGTCCCGGTCGACGACCTGCACGCGCTGGTCACGCGAACGCATTCGTACGCCGAGCTCAGCCGGAAGCAACTCGAGAACGTGCTCGACATGCTCGACGGCCGCTATCCGAGCTCGGAGTTCTCCGAGCTGCGCCCGCGGATCGTCTGGGATCGGGTTCGGGGTTTGATTCGCGCGCGACCCGGCGCGCGGCAGCTCGCGGTCACCAACGCGGGAACGATCCCCGATCGCGGCCTGTACAGCGTCACGCTGCCCGACGGCCGTCGCGTCGGCGAGCTCGACGAGGAGATGGTGTACGAGGCCCGCCCCGGCCAGACGTTCCTGCTCGGGGCGAGCACGTGGCGGATCGAGGAGATCGGTCGTGACCGCGTGATCGTCACGCCGGCGCCGGGCCTGCCGGGCGCGGTGCCGTTCTGGAAAGGCGACGGGATCGGCCGTCCCAAGGAGCTCGGGGAGGCGATCGGCGCGTTCTCGCGGTGGGCCGTGGAGCAACCGGCCGAGGTTCTCGAGCGCAACTACGACCTCGACGGGCGCGCCGCGAATAACCTGGTCGAGTTCCTGCGCGAGCAGCAGGAGGCGACTCGGGTCGTCCCCTCGGATCGTGCTGTGGTCGTCGAACGCTTCCGGGATGAGATCGGCGATTGGCGGCTGTGCGTTCTCAGCCCGTTCGGCGGGCGCGTACACGCCGCCTGGGGACTCGCACTGAGCGCGAGAATCCGCGACCAGCTCGGGCTCGAGTCCGACGCGATCTGGTCCGACGACGGGATCATCGTCCACCTGCCCGACGCCGAAGAGCCGCCGGGCGCCGATCTGGTGATGCTCGAGCCCGATGAGGTCGAAGACGCCGTCGTCGGCGAGCTCGCCGCGAGTGCGCTGTTCGGTGCGCGCTTCCGCGAGAACGCCGCCCGCGCCCTGCTGATCCCGCGCGCCCGGCCGGGCAAGCGGACGCCGCTGTGGCAGCAGCGGCTGAAGGCCCAGTCGCTACTCGAGGTGGCCAAGAAGTACGGCGAGTTCCCGATCATCCTCGAGACGTACCGAGAGTGCCTGCGCGACGTGCTCGATGTCCCCGGCCTGGTCGAGCTGCTGACCGCTTTGCATCGTCGCGAGCTCACGCTCGTCGAGGTCGAGACCGCGACCGCCTCGCCGTTCGCCTCCTCGCTGCTGTTCGACTACGTGGCGACGTACATGTACGAGGGCGACACGCCGAATGCCGAACGGCGGGCAGCGGCGCTGTCGCTCGATCGCGAGCTGCTGCGCGAGCTGCTCGGGCAGGAGGAACTGCGCGACCTGATCGACCCCGGCGCGCTCGAGCAGGTCGAGGACGACCTTCAGTTCCGCTCCGAGATGCGCCAGGCCACGAGCCGCGACGGCCTGCACGACGTGCTCCGCGGCGTCGGCGATCTGACGGCGGTGGAGGCCGCGCTTCGTGTTGTTCAGGGGCTCGACGCGTCGTCGATGCTCGAAGACCTGCGACGCGAGCGCCGGGCTGTGGTGGTTCGACTCGCCGGCGAGGAGCGGTGGATCGATGCCGCCGACGCCGGCCTGTACCGGGATGCGCTCGGCGCGGCGCCGCCGGGCGGGTTGCCGGCGGCGTTCGTCGAGGACGTGCCCGACGCGCTCTCGCGGGTGGTCCGCCGCTACGCCGCGACGCACGGTCCCTTCACGGCGGATGACCTGCGCGCTCGCTACGGCGTCGACTGCGGTGCGGTGCTGGCGGCGTTCGAGCGCGGCGGCGAGCTGGTCCGGGGAGAGCTTCGACCCGGCGGGAGCGAGCGCGAGTGGTGCGACCCCGAGGTCCTGCGGCGCCTGCGCCGTGCCTCGCTCGCGGTGCTGCGCAAGGAGGTCGAGCCGGTCGATCCGCGCGCGCTGGCGCGGTTCCTGCCGGCGTGGCAGGGAGTCGACCGCCACCCGCCGACGGGCGCCGGCGTCGACCGGCTGCGCGAGGTGCTGGTCCCCTTGCAAGGGTTGGCGGTACCAGCCGAGGTGTGGGAGCGCGACGTCCTGCCGCGCCGGACCGGCGCCTATTCGCCGGCGTGGATCGACCAGCTGTGCGCGAGCGGGGAGCTCGTCTGGATCGGCGCCGGCGCCCTCGGGCGGTCGTCCGGCCGGGTCGCGCTGTATTTCCGTGAGGACCTGCCGGTGCTGGGCCCCCCGCCCGCGCGCGGATCGACGCCCGATTTGCCGGCCCACGACGCGGTCCGGGCGCGGCTCGCCGCCGGCGCGTGCTTCTTCACGGACCTGCTCGTCGACGTGGACCTTGCCCCCGAAGAGCTTCAAGAGGCGCTGTGGGATCTGGCCTGGGCGGGCGAGGCCACGAACGACGCGTTCGCGCCCCTCCGCGCGCCGCGGCTGACGCTGGCCCGGGCCCAGCGCGAGCGCGTGCGGAGCTCGGCACGGCCTGGGCGGTTTGCCGCGCGCCGGCGCGGCGCCGGCGCCTCCGCGCAGGTCCAGGGGCGATGGTCGCTGACCGAGCCGCTGTTCCGTTCCGCGACCGACCCGGCGGCGCGGCGCCGCGCGCTGGCCGAGCTGATGCTCGAGCGCTATGGGATCCTGACGCGCGAGCAGGTGCGGGCCGAGGGCGTCCCGGGTGGGTTCTCGGCGATCTACCCCGAGCTGTCGCAGCTCGAGACTCTCGGCGTAGCGCGCCGGGGGTACTTCGTCGAGGGCCTCGGTGGAGCTCAGTTCGCGCTGCCGGGAGCGGTCGAGCGCCTGCGGGCGGTGAACACCGAGGAGGAGGCTCCGATCGTGCTGGCAGCCGTAGACCCGGCCCAGCCGTACGGCGCGGCGCTCGCCTGGCCGGCGCGTCCCGACCGTCCGGATGACGCGCGTCGGCCCGCGCGCGTGCCCGGCGCCTACGTCGTGCTCGCGGGTGGCGAGCCCGTCCTCTACGTCGAGCGCGGCGGGCGCGCGCTGCAGACGCTCGTCGGCGCGGACGATCCGCGGCTCGAGCCGGCGCTGGTGGCGCTCGTCGAGCAGGTGCGAGCCGGCCGTATGAAGCGGATCGCGCTGGAAAAGATGGACGGCGAGGCAGCGATCGAATCGACGCTCGGTCCGGCGCTGGTGGCGCTCGGCTTCCAGCAGGGTCCGCGCCGCCTGACGCTCAGTGCGTAATGCCGGAGGGCGACACGATTGCCTACGCGGCCAACCGCATGCGCCCGGTGCTCGAGGGCCGGGTGCCCGACGAGATCGTGACCCCGCAGCCGCGGCACGCCCTCGACCGGTGGCCGTCGCGTCTGGAGGGCCGCGCGATCCGCAGCATTGACACCCACGGCAAGCACCTGTTGCTGCGGTTCGAGGGCGATCTCGTGCTGCATTCGCATCTCGGGATGGTCGGGGTGTGGGGCGTGTACGGTCCGGGTCGACGGTGGGGCCGTTCGGCCCGGCGCGCGTGGATCGTGTTCCGTGCCGGCGAGCACGAGGTCGTCGAGTTCGACGGCCCGCTGCTCGAACTGATCACCGAAGGGCGGACGCGGTTCGACCAGCGGCTGGCCGCGCTCGGGCCCGATGTGCTGGCGGACGAGTTCGACTTTGCGCGGTGTCTGGCGCAGCTGCGGTCGGATGATCCGACGCGTCCGGTCGGCGATGCGCTGCTCGACCAGCGGAACGTCGCCGGCATCGGCAACATCTGGAAGGCCGAGGGATGCTGGGAGGCGGGTGTCGATCCGTGGCGGCCACTCGGGACAGTCGAGGACCGCGAGGTGGTGGCGATTATCGAGCGAGTGCGGCCCCGGATGCTGCAGTCGGCGATCGAGGGCCCGCGAGCGATCCGGCCACGGGTGTACCGACTCACGGGTCGCCCGTGCCCCCGGTGCGGGGGTCGGATCAAGTCCCGTGGGCAGGGCGACGCGAACCGGACGACATACTGGTGTCCGGGATGTCAGAGCTGAGATCTCGACTCCGCCGGGTGGGGCACAAGGGCGCCGACTTGCTCGCGCCGGGCAACACGTACGCGAGCTTCGACGCCGCGCTCGACGCCGGCGTCGACATGATCGAGTTCGACGTCCTCCCCGAGCGCGACGGCGACGGGCTGATCGTGGCCCACGATTACGAGGACGCGGGAGGCCGCGCGCCGCAGACGCTCGAGGAGACGCTGACGTACCTCGCCGGCGATCGGTTTGCAGGGGTCGAACTCGACGTCGACCTCAAGCTGCCGGGGTATGAGCAGCGGGTACTCGATGCGCTCCGCGCCCACGGGGTCCTCGATCGTGCACTGATCGCCACCCAGTATCGAGAGAGCCTCGAGCTGCTGCGTGCTGCCGACCCTCGCGTTCGGCTCGGATGGTCGGTGCCCAAGCTGACGCGGGATCCCTTCCGCTCGCGCGCGACGCGCCTGCCGGCGTTCGTCGCGCTGCAGGTGTTCCGGTTCGCGCTCCCGTGGCGGGCCGCGCGCGCGATCCGCGAGCTTCGCTGCGACGCGCTGATGGTGCACTGGCGCCTCGTGACGCCGCGGCTGGTACGCCGTGTGCGCGGCGCCGGCGGAGAGGTGTACGTGTGGACGGTTGACGAGCTGCCACGCATACGGGCGCTGGACGCGCTCGGGGTCACCGGCGTGATCACGAACGACCCGCGGCTGTTCGGGGCGCTCGCGTGAGTTAGTACGTGTGTGATGGATCCCGGGTCTGCACGTAGTCAGGGTGTGAGCGAGACCTTGACGGCGCCGGCCTCTCAGACGAGGGACACCTCGTGGGAGCGGTTCGAGTCCCTGTACCGATCGAGTCGCGATGATGTGTACGCGTACGTCTCGACGCTGCTGCGGGATCCGGCCGCCGCCGAGGATGTGACCGCACTCGCGTTCGAGCGCGCCTACCGGCGCCGGCGGACCTTCGATCGACGCCGTGGTGAGGAGCGGGCGTGGCTGTTCGGTATCGCTCGCAACGCGGCGCTGGACGAGCTTCGCCGGCGCCGACGGGTCGTGACGCTGGTGACCGACCCCGAGGACGCCGCCACGGCGGACGCCGACGATGCCGAGGTGGCGCTGCGCCGGACGGCCGTACAGAACGCGCTCGCGAAGCTGCCCGCCCGGGAACGGGAGATCGTCGCCCTGAAGTTCCACGCCGGAATGTCCAACGCCGAGCTCGCCGGCGTGCTCGGTGTCAGCGAGTCGAACGCGGGCACGCTGCTGTACCGCACGATGGAGAAGCTCCGGAAGGCCTGTAATGCCACAGCTTGACAAAGATCCGATCGATCCCGAGATCGCCGCCACGCTCGACGCGATCGACGCGACGTTGGCGGGCGAGCCGGTCGACGGGCGGTTCGCCGAGGTCGCCGAGATCGCGCTGCTGCTCGCGTCCGAGCGGCCGCAGGTGCCCCCGGCGTTCGCCGAGTCGATGGATGCGAAGGTGCAGCGGCGGTTCGCGCCGCTCGACGGGAAGGCGCGGCGCTTTGGCGCCGGCGGCCCGCGGAAGCGTCGGCGCTGGTCGGGCGTGTGGCAGGGGACGGGCGCGGTCGCCGCCGGTGCGGCGGCGATCGTGGCGATCGCGGTGGTGGCCGGCGGCGGGCACGGCGCGTCGTCGGGTGCATCATCCTCGGCCGCTGCCGGTGCCCCGCTACGCAGCCTGAGCTCGGCGTCGCCAGCGAACGGCTCGGGCTCGGCGACGAGCGCCCACTCCGTTCCCGCGCGCGCTCCGTCGGAGAGTGGTTCGGCGGCGAATGGTTCGGCAGCGGGCTCGGCCGCCTCGGTACCCCCGATCGTGCAGCCGCCGACGAGCGGTCGTAAGGTCGTCCAGGGCGCCCAGCTCAACCTGTCCGCCGCCGCGAACCGGGTCGAAGCCGTGGCGCAGGAGATCTACAACGTCGTCGGTCAGGCGAACGGGATCGTCGAGAACTCGTCGGTGACTCAGGGTGGACCGGGCGCCGGCGCCAACTTCCAGCTGAGCCTGCCGAGCGGGGGATTGGCCGAGACGATGAGCCAGCTATCGACGCTCAACTACGCGCAGGTCGTCTCGCGCACCGACTCGAGCCAGGACATCACCGACCAGTACGGGGCGACGACGCGCGCACTGGCCGACGCACGGGCACTCAGGACCTCGCTGCTCAAGCAGCTCGCGAACGCGACCACCACCGAGCAGGTTGACAGCCTCAACGCTCAGATCCACGACGCCGAGGCGTCGATCTCGAGCGATCAGGCCACGCTCAACCGCCTCAATCATTCGGTGAACTACAGCGAGGTGTACGTCACGGTCGCGGCCAAGTCCGGGCCGGTGCCCGCCTCGCATGGCGGTGGCGGCTTCACTATCGGCCGCGCGGCCCACGACGCCGGGCGCGTACTGACAGTGGCGGCCGGCGTGGCCCTGATCGCGATCGCGGCGCTGACCCCGGTGGCGCTGGTCGTCGCGCTCGTGTGGTGGGTCGGGTCTGCGCTGAAGCGACGTCGGCGCGAGCAGGCGCTCGACTCCGTCTGACCTCTAGCGCAAACCCTCGCCCGGGTGGGCGTGTGGTATGCATGCGGACAATGGCTTCGAGCAGCGAGGACACCATCGCGCTGCTGCACCGCATTCCGGTCTTCTCGACGCTCTCGCCCGAGGAGCTCGAGCACGTGGCTCAGGTGGCGGTGCCCCGCCGGTTCGAGGCGGGCGAGATCGTGTTCAAGGAAGGCGACGAGGGGAGCACGTGCTATGTCGTCCGCTCCGGCCGGGCGCGCGCGGTGCGCGAGCATCCGGATGGCCGCTCGATCACGCTCGCTCACTTTGGTCCCGGAGACATCTTCGGGGAGATGGCGATGCTCGACGGGGAGCGCCGCTCGGCGACCGTCGAGTCGATCGAAGACACCGACGCGATCGCGATTCTCAGCACGGATATGCACCGCCTGCTGCGGGAGTATCCGGACATCTCGGTGAAGCTGATCGCCGCGCTCGGGCAGCGTCTACGTGAGACCAACGAGCGTCTCGCGCGTCAGTCGTTCCAAACTGTCCAGAGCAGGGTGGCCGCGGTGCTTGCCGAATTGGTTTCGACGGCCCGTGCGCAAGGTCAAACCGAGGGTGACGTCGTGATCACATCGACCCAGGCAGAGCTCGCCCAGCTCGCCGGTTCATCGCGCGAATCGGCGAGCCGCTTCCTGGCCGTGCTCGAACGCGCAGGAATAATTAGTCAGGGACGGGGAAAGCTCACCGTGCATGACCCAGAGGCACTCGGGCGATACGTCTACTAGCCCGGAACCTGAGATCGAACTGTCGGCGGGCGGAGCCGTTGTCCACAACGGCGACGTGATCGTGATCGTGCCGGTCAAGCGCGATGCGAATCGGCGGCAGGTCCTCGGACTTCCGAAGGGCCACCTCGACGAAGGTGAGACTCCCGAGGTCGCCGCCACGCGCGAGGTGACCGAGGAGACCGGCGTCACCGCGGAGCTGATCGACAAGCTCGGTGACGTGGAATACAGCTACGAGCGGCGGGGCCGGCGCCGCGCGAAGCGCGTTGCCTTCTTCCTGTTCGAATATCGGTCCGGGAGCGTCGAGGACCACGATCACGAGATCAAGGAGGCGCGCTGGATGCCGCTTGAGGAGGCCGCCGAGGCGCTCACTTATCCTGGCGAGCGCGAAATCGTGCGCCGCGCGTTGTCGCGGTTGTCCCCGGATCGGTAGGCTGGCGCCGTGCGCGTCCTCAACTTCTACTCGTCGGTCTTCGCCGACCAGCTTCGCCGTGGCCGCAAGACCGCCACCATCCGTCTCGGCGACAAGTCACACAAGTACCGCAAGAACGACTGCGTGCTCGTGACCATCGGCTACCAACACTCTCCGCGCGAGAAGATCTTCAATGCCGTAATCGACCAGGTCGAAGTCAAAAGGGTTCGTGACCTGTCCCCCCGCGACATCGAGCACGACAACCCGGAGTTCCGGCGTGTCGACGAGATGATCCACTTCCTCGAACAGATCTACGGCCGCAAGGTGTCGATGGACGACACGGTGACCGTCGTTCGCTTCTCTCAGATCATCGAGAACCCGCCCGAGCTGCGCGACCGCATGCACGGGTTGGGCGCCGCGCGAAACTGACGCCACCTAGAGGAGCCCGGACTCCGCGTCAGCCCTTCGGGGTGCGCTTGACCGTCCGGTCCGCCCTCCAGGATCCGCCTTCCCTGACGAGCGCGTCGGTCTCCGTGTAGGGCTTGCCCTGGACCGTGTTGGTGTAGGTGACAGTGGCCCGGTTGCCGTGCACCGACAGCGACTGGATCTTCGGCACGCTGCTGCCGGCGAACGTCTGAGCAAGCTGCGAGCGCGTGATCCCGGTTTCCTTGATCAGCTGCGCGAACGCGTCCGAGCAGCTCGAGACGCCCCGCAACCCCGCCTTCTTCGCGCCGGCGACGAGCCGCGACTGCTCGCGCTGCGAGAAGTGCGCGCACGCCGCCGGGTAGTCGCCACGCGCCATCGCGCTGTCGAGCGCGGAGAACATGTTCGTGATCTGTGTCCGATCGGACGTGCCGCCACCGCTGCTGCCGCCGCACGCGGCGACGGCGAGGCAGAGCAGGCACAGACAAGCTAGGCGGCGCCTCATCCCACGGCGATGATCGCAGGGGCTGTGTGCCGTTGCGCCGGTCGCGAAGCGCGCGTGATTGGCACTCTCGACCACTGAGTGCCAAAAGCCCTTGAAACGCGCCGGGAAGAAGCTATATTGCTCGTTGGCACTCTCGTGGGAGGAGTGCCAAAGGCTAAACACCGGCTCATTCCCTTCCAACCGGAGGTTGCATCACATGAAGCTCAAGCCCCTCGGCGATCGGTTGATCGTGCGGGCGATCGAGGAAGAGGAGACGACCGCCAGTGGCATCGTTCTGCCCGACACCGCCAAGGAGAAGCCCCAGAAGGGCAAGGTTCTCGCGGTCGGCGACGGCAAGGTCAACGAGGACACCGGCAAGCGCACTCCGCTCGACGTCGCAGAAGGCGACGAGGTCCTCTACAGCAAGTACGGCGGTACCGAGATCAAGGTGGACGGCGAGGAGCTCCTCGTCCTCCGCGAGTCCGACGTGCTGGCCAAGGTCCAGTCGTAATACCCAGGAGAACCGAAACAGAAATGGCACACAAGGAACTGAAGTACGACGCGGAGGCACGCAAGGCGCTCGAGCAGGGCGTCGACGCGGTCGCTAATGCCGTCAAGGTCACGCTCGGCCCCAAGGGCCGGTACGTGGTCCTCGACAAGAAGTTCGGCGCGCCCACGATCACCAACGACGGTGTGACGATCGCGCGTGAGATCGAGGTCGAGGACGTTTTCCAGAATCAGGGCGCACAGCTCGTGCGCGAGGTCGCCACGGCCACCAATGACGTGGCCGGCGACGGTACGACGACGGCGACCGTGTTGGCGCAGTCGATCGTGCGTGAGGGCCTCAAGAACGTCGCCGCCGGCGCGAACCCGCTTGGTCTCAAGCGCGGCATCGAGAAGGCCGTCGACGACGTGGTCAAGAACATCGAGTCGCAGTCGACCGAGATCTCCGGCAAGGACCAGATCGCCCGCGTGGCGACCATCTCCGCCGGCGATGACGAGATCGGCGACGTGATCGCTGACGCGATCGAGAAGGTCGGCAAGGACGGCGTGGTCAACGTCGAGGAGGGCCAGACGTTCGGCATGGACCTCGAGTTCACCGAGGGCATGCAGTTCGACAAGG
>Ga0335076_10008172_pt1 | contig 10554 bp, 7 predicted proteins | sample Lox_Sample_25_FD_206717 | JGI IMG/M metagenome (GOLD analysis project Ga0335076, IMG submission 206717) | Soil microbial communities from Loxahatchee National Wildlife Refuge, Florida, United States - Lox_Sample_2.5 | ecosystem: Environmental > Terrestrial > Soil > Wetlands | place: USA: Florida...
CGCGGCGAGCGTCGCGTCCGCCGCGGCGAGCTCCTGGTCCTTGTACTGGAGCTGGTAGAGCTTCCAGTAGATCCCGCGCCGCGCGAGCAGCTCCTGGTGGGTTCCGCGTTCACGGATCCGGCCCTTGTGCAGCACCAGGATCTCGTCCACGTTCTGCACCGTCGAGAGCCGGTGCGCGATCACGATCGCGGTGCGGCCCTTCATCAGCACGGCGAGCGCCGCCTGGATCAACTGCTCGGTCTCGGTGTCGACCGACGAGGTCGCCTCGTCCAGGATCAGCACGCGCGGATCGTGCGCCAGCGCGCGCGCGAAGGACAAGAGCTGCTTCTGCCCGACCGAGAGCGTCGCCCCGCGCTCCCTCACCGGTGTGTCGTAGCCCTGGGGCAGCTTCTCGATGAAGCGGCCGGCGGCGACTGCCTCGGCGGCCGCGCGCACGCGCTCGATCCCGATCTCGGAGCCGAGCCGGATGTTCGAAGCAATCGTGCCGCTGAAGAGGTGCACGTCCTGGAGCACGAGCGCCATCGAGGAGCGCAGCGCCCCGAGATCCCACTCGCGCACGTCCCGGCCGTCGACGGTCACGCGCCCCTGCGCCACGTCGTAGAAGCGCATCAGCAGGCTGATGATCGTGGTCTTGCCCGCGCCCGTCGCGCCCACGAGCGCGACGCTCTTGCCGGGCTCGACGCTGAAGTCGATGTCGCTCAGGACGGGCGGGCCTTCCCCGTACGCGAACGTCACGCCCTCGAAGCTGACGCGGCCCGCGGCGCGCTCCTGGCCCAAGGCAGCGGGCGGCGAGACGACCTGCGGCGCCGCGTCGAGCAGGCCGAAGATCCGCTCGGAGGCGGCCATCGCCGCCTGCAGCACGTTGAACTTCTCGGAGAGGTCGGAGATCGGGCGCCAGAAGCGCTCCGAGTACTGGATGAAGGCCACGAGCGCGCCGAGCGTCAGGCCGGAGGCGACCACGCGCCCGCCGCCGTAGACGAGGATGAGCGCGGTCGCGATCGCGGCGAGCAGCTCGATCAGCGGATAGAAGACCGCGTAGTAGAAGATCGCCTTCATGTTGGCGTCGTAGTGGTGGCGGTTGATGTCGGCGAAGGCCGCGCGGTTCTTCGCCTCGCGGCGGTAGAGCTGCACCACCGACATGCCGGAGAGGTTCTCCTGCAGGAAGGCGTTGATGCGCGCCACCCACTTGCGCGTGTCGCGGAACGACTGGCGCGCGCCGCGCCGGAACCAGTCGGTGAGCAGGAAGAAGAGCGGCAGCACCGCGAAGGTCACGAGCGCGAGGCGCCAGTCGAGCGCCAGCATCACGCCCATGATCCCGACGAGCGTGAACAGGTCCCCGAACACGGTGACGACGCCGGAGGTGAAGAGCTCGTTGACCGCGTCCACGTCGGTGGTGACGCGCGTCATCAGCCGCCCGACCGGATGCCGGTCGAAGTAGCCGACGTGCAGCCGCTGCAGGTGTCCGAAGATGTCGCGGCGCATGTCCTGCATGATGCGCTGGCCCGTCATCTGCATGATGTAGGTCTGCAGGAAGCGCACACCGAAGGCCACGACCAGCGTGAGCAGGAAGAGCAGCGCCACGCGCGCCAGGCCCGGGGCGTCTCCCTTCGCGATGTGGCGGTCGATCGCGACCTTCGTCAGGTAGGGGCCGACCAGGTCGACCCCGGCCTGCGCCACGATCAGGACGAACGAGACGAACACCGCGACGGAGTGCGGCCGCAGGTAGCCGAGCAGGCGCCGGAGCAGCCCGAGGTCGGTCTTGGTCGGCGTGAACGCCTCGTCGTCGGGGGCGCTCAAGCGGCGTCCTCTCCGGTCTCGATCTCCTGCTCGAGCAGCTGGCGCCGGTTGAGGTCGGCGTAGAAGCCGCCCTGCGCCACGAGCTCGTCGTGGCGCCCGCGCTCGACGATGCGGCCGTCGCGCAGCACCACGATCAGGTCGGCCTGCTTCACCGTCGAGACGCGGTGCGAGACCAGGAACGTCGTGCGCTGGCGCATCACCTCGCGCAGGCCGAGCAGGATCTGCTCCTCGGTCTCGGTGTCGACCGCCGAGAGCGAGTCGTCGAGCACGAGGATGCGCGGGTCGGTCGCGAGCGCGCGTGCGAGCGCCGTCCGCTGCTTCTGGCCGCCCGAGAGCGTGATGCCGCGCTCGCCCACCGTGGTCTCGAACCCCTGCGCGAACTCGCGCACGTCCTTCTCGAGCTGGGCGACTCCGGCGGCCCACTCGGCCCGCGCGTCGCTGCCCTCGGCGAGCGCTATGTTCTCGCGCACGGTCGCCGAGAACAGGAAGCTCTCCTGCGGCACGAAGCCGATCGCGCCGCGCAGCGTGCGCAGCGGAAGCCGGCGCACGTCGTGGCCGTCGACGAAGACGGTGCCGGGCGGCGGGTCGAAGAGCCGCGGCAGCAGCGACACCAGCGTGCTCTTGCCGCAGCCGGTCGGGCCGACGATCGCGACCGTGCTGCCAGCCGGCACCCGGAGCTCGACGTCGCGCAGCACGGGCACGCCGTCGTAGGCGAAGCTCAGCGATCGGAACTCGACGTCGCCGCGGATCTCGCTCAGCGCGAGCGGCGCCGCATCCTCGATCTCCGGCGGCTCGTCGAGGATCTTGTGGATCCGGCCCATCGACGCCTCGCCGCGCTCGACCAGGTTCACGACCCAGCCGAGCGCGATCATCGGCCAGTTGAGCATCGCGAGGTAGACCGTGAAGGCCACGAGCTCGCCGAGCGTGATCGCGCCCGAGATCACGAGCCGCCCGCCGAGCCAGAGCACCGTCACCCCGCCGAGCCCCATCAGGAAGCCGATCCCCGGGTGCAGGATCCCCGTGATGCGCACGAGCCGGCGGCTGCGCGTCACGTACTCCCGGTTCGCGGCCGCGAAGCGCTCCTGCTCGGCGGCCTCCTGTGTATAGGCCCGGACCACGCGCGCGCCCGAGAGGTTCTCCTGCGCGAGCGCGTTGAGCTCGGCGAGCTGGGCCTGCACCTCCTCGGAGCGGTCGTGCACCTTGAGGCCGAAGTGGCGCACCAGCCAGGAGACGAGCACGAGCGGGAGGAGCGCCAAGAGCGTGAGCCGCGGCGAGATCACGAGCATCACCGCCACCGAGCCGACGAAGGTCGCGGCGGTCGAGGCCGTGTACATGATCCCGGGGCCGAGCACCATGCGCACGGCCGTCATGTCGTTGGTGGCGCGGCTCATCACCTCGCCGATGCGGTTTCTCTGGTAGTAGCGCGCGGAGAGCCGCGTCAGGTGCTCGAAGACGCGGTTCCTGAGGTCGTACTCGATGTCGCGGCTCAGGCCGATCAGGATCATCCGCATCTGGTAGCGGAAGACGCCCTCGAGCGCGACGAGCGCCAGGATCGCGCCCGCGTAGAGCCACAGCTTGCGCGCGGTGACGGCCAGCTTCAGGTCGTCGATCGCGTGGCGCAGCACCCAGGGGCCGGCCACGGAGAGCGCGGTCGTGAGCGCGAGCGCGAGCAGCCCGAGCAGCAGCCGGCGCCGATGCCGCAGCAGGTCCGGCAGCAGCCGCCGGAGGTGGGGCAGCGTCACCCCGGGCCGCCTAGCGCAGCGCGGCGCGTGCGGCGGCGCGCGCGGCCCGCCGCTCGCGGTCGAGGGCCTGGCTCGCGCGCAGCAGCTCCGGCAGGTTCTCCTTCTCCCACGCGAGCGCCTTCTGGTGCTGCGGGAAGCGCGCTTCGGCCTCGCGGAAGGCGCGCGTGTGGTACACCGTGCGCCCCGAGCGGTCGGAGACGCCGCCCATCAGGTGGTGGAGCATCTCGTGGTGGACGACGCTCTCGAGGAAGAAGCGCGGCACCGCGGGCCGGTCGAGCACCGGGTGGATGCGGATCAGGGCCAGCACCGGGTCGTAGCTGCCGAAGGTGAGCCCGCTGCGGCGCGCGCGGCCCACGCCGCGGCCCCAGGTGATCGGCACGCGCACGCGCCCGCCGAAGAAGCGCTGGTTGACGTCCGCGAACACCGCGCCCAGGTCGTGGACGCGGCCGCGCGTCACCAGCGGCGGCAGCGCGCGCGGCGTGCGCCGCACGCGGTGCAGGTTCTCGTTCATGAAGCGGCGCACCTCGCCGTCGGCGGCGGGGCCGTGGCGCCTTATGTTGCGCGCGAGCGCCGCGACCACCGCCTCCGGCGCGTGCAGGAACATGCGGTGCAGGCGCACGAGCGGCCCGCGCGCCATGCGCCTCACCGACAGCAGGACCGAGCGGTTGTCCGTGACCACGACCGAGAGCGCGCGGCCGGCCTCGCGCGCGAGCGCCGACTCGAGCGCGCAGGCGTCCCAGCGCGGGGCCTCCTCGAACGCGAGCACGAGCTGACGTGGGCTCATGGGAACCGGACGACGATGAGGATCGCGCAGCAAGGCACCCTCGTCAAGCGACCTCAGGACCGGACGCGCGGCACGTAGTACTGCGTGCCCTTCCCCATCGCGCGGATCTGCTTCAAGAGGTCGGCGATGTCCTCGTCGCTGTGCGCGAAGTCGACGCCCTCGGTGTTCACGACCAGCAGCGGCGTCGCCGTGTAGTGGAAGAAGTAGTGGTTGTAGGCGCGGTTCACCTCGGACAGGTACTCCTCGGAGAGCTGGCTCTCCTCGGGCCGCCCGCGCGCGTGGACGCGCTTCACCAGCACTTCGGTCGGGGCCTGCAGGTAGACGACGAGGTCGGGGCGGGGCGCGCTCTCCTGGAGCAGCGAGTAGAGCTTGTCGTAGATCAGGAGCTCGCTGTCGTCGAGATTCAGGTACGCGAAGAGCCGGCTCTTCTCGAACACGTAGTCGACGAGCGTCGTTTGCGTGAACAGCTGTCGCTGGACCAGCTCCTGCTGTTGCCGATAGCGCGAGAGCAGGAAGAAGAGCTCGGTCTGGAACGCGGCGCCGGCCCGTCCGTCGTAGAACGCGCCCAGGAAGGGATTGGTGGACCAGTCCTCGAGCGCCTTCTTCGCCTCGAGCCGCTCTGCGAGCCGGTCGACGACGGTCGTCTTGCCGACGCCGATCGGCCCCTCGACCGCCACGTGGTGCGGCGTCATCGGGCGGGCGCTCCCGCGAGGCGTTTGACGGCGGAGGCGTCGGGGCAGCGCGCGAGCAACTCGCGCGCGGTCACGCCGAACGCGGGGTGCACGAGCCCGGGCAGGATCTCGACGAGCGGCTCGAGCACGAAGCGCCGCTCGTGAAGCCGCGGGTGCGGGACGATCGGGGCCGGCCCTTCGAGCCGCTCCGCGCCATAGAAGAGGATGTCGACGTCGAGCGTGCGCGGGCCGTTGGGCTCGGCGCGCACGCGACCGAGCTCCTGCTCGACCGACAGGCACGCCTCGAGCAGCAGCTCGGGTGGAAGCTCGGTCTCGCCGTCCGCCACCGCGTTCACGAACCAGCCCTGCGGCGGCCCGCCGACCGGCTCGGTCAGGTAGAGGGAGCTGGTGCGCGTCGCGCGGTAGCCGCGGGTGCCGAGGCGCGCGAGCGCCTGCGCGATCGTGGCCTCGCGATCACCGAGGTTCGAGCCGAGACCGAGCACGACGCCCGACGGCACGCTCTCATTATCCATGCCGCTCCCCGCCGCCGCTCGCAGGCCGCCGGGTTATCATTCGACCGGGCGCCGCGACGGCGATCCGCGCTATGGCCATCCAGACGCTCGGAGAGCTCTTCTACGCCTCGGTGGACGGCTTCAAGAAGCCCGAGCACCTGCGCTACAAGAAGGACGGCGCGTGGCGCGGCATCAGCTCCGACGAGCTGCGCGCGGCGGTCGAGCAGACGGCGATGGGCCTCGTCGCGCTCGGCCTCGACAAGGGCGACAAGATCGCGATCCTGTCGGAGAACCGCCCCGAGTGGGCGTTCGCGGACATGGCCGTGCTCGCGCTCGGCGCCGCCGACGTGCCGGTCTACCCCTCGCTGCCCGCCGCGCAGGTGCGCTACATCCTGGCCGACTCGGAGACGAAGGCGATCTTCGTCTCGAGCGCGAGCCAGGCGGCGAAGATCGCGGAGGTCCGCGCCGAGCTTCCGCAGCTTCGCCACGTGATCGCGTTCGAGCCGGCGCCGGGAACGCTCGGGCTCGAGGAGCTGCGGGCCCGCGGCCGCGCCGTGCTGGCGCAGGCCGCGGACGCGGTCCGCAAGCGCGCCGCGCTCGTGGCGGCTTCGGATCTCGCCACGATCATCTACACCTCGGGCACCACGGGCGACCCCAAGGGCGTCATGCTCACCCACGGCAACCTGGTTTCGAACGCGCTCGCCGCCGCGAAGGCCTTCCCCGAGCTCAGGCCCGATTGGGTGTGCCTCAGCTTCCTGCCGCTCTGCCACGTGTTCGAGCGCACGGCCGGCCACAACCTGATGCTCCACGCGGGCGCGACGATCGCGTACGCCGAGAGCGTCGAGCGCGTGGTCGAGAACATGGTCGAGGTCGCGCCGCAGATGATGTGCTCCGTGCCGCGGCTCTACGAGAAGATGTACGCGCGCGTGCAGGAGAAGGTGGCGAAGGACCCGGCGTGGCGCCGCGCGCTGTTCCGCTGGGCGATCGAGGTCGGCCGCGCGGGCTTCGCGGCGCGCGTCGAGCGCCTCGCCCCGGGCCCGCTCTTGCGCCTGAAGCTGTGGCTCGCCGACCGGCTCGTGTTCTCGCAGATCAAGGCGCGCACCGGCGGCCGGCTCGAGGTCTTCGTCTCGGGCGGGGCGCCGCTCGCGCGCGAGATCGCCGAGTTCTTCGGCTCCGCCGGGATCCTGATCTGCGAAGGCTACGGCCTCACCGAGACGAGCCCGGTGATCACGTGCAACCGGCCGCGCCGCTTGCGTCCGGGCAGCGTCGGCCTGCCGCTCGAAGGCGTCGAGCTCGAGATCGCGGAGGACGGCGAGATCCTGACGCGCGGGCCGCACGTGATGCAGGGCTACTACAAGAAGCCCGAGGCGACGCGGGAGGCGATCGACGCCCGCGGCTACTTCCACACCGGCGACATCGGGCACGTGGACGCCGACGGCTTCCTGGTGATCACCGACCGCAAGAAAGACCTGATCGCGACCTCGGGCGGCAAGAAGATCGCGCCCCAGCCGATCGAGAGCCGGCTGAAGACCAATCGCTTCATCAGCGAGGTGGTGATCGTCGGCAACCGTAGGAACTTCGCAGCGGCGCTCGTGGTGCCGAACTACGAGCTGCTCGCGACCTGGGCGCGCGAGCACGGTCTCGACGGTCCGCGCGACGAGCTGGTGCGGCGGCCCGAGGTGGTGGCGCACTATCTCGAGCTCGTGCGCGCCATGACCGGCGACCTCGCGCAGTTCGAGAAGATCAAGAAGGTGGCGCTGCTGCCGAAGGAGCTGACGCAGGCGGCGGGCGAGCTCACGCCGACCTTCAAGGTGAAGCGACGCGTCGTGGAGGAGCGTTACAAGGAGCTGATCGACGATCTCTACCGGGGGGCGGCCTGACGCGCATGAGCCGCCTCACGCGCTTTCTCTACCTCGCGACGCTGGCGTTCATCCCGTGGGCGGCGCTGCTGCCGTTCCCCTGGATCCACGAGAACGCGCGCTGGAGCGACGTGCTGTTCGCGCTCGCCACGCTCGGCTGGGCGCTCGGGCTCGCGATCGAACGGCGCCTGCCGCAGCTCCGACCGCTCCACGCCGGGCTCGTGCTCTACGTCGGCTGGGCGGCCGTCTCGCTCCTGGTCGTCACGCCGCGCCAGCCGAGCGGCCCCGCGAAGCTGCTGGGGCTCGCGATGCTGGCCGCGCTCCTCGTGGTCACCTCCGACCTCGCGTCGCGGCCGGGCATGCAGGCGGCCATCGGCCGAACGATCGCGGTGACGTCGCTCTTCACCGCGCTCGCCGCGATCCTCGGCGTGGCGCTCTCCGGCTACGGTATCCTGACGCCGCTCGTCGGCACGTGCGGCGACCTCCTGCCGGGCCCGCTCGCGCGCGCCGAGGCCGGTTTCCCGCACCCGAACATGCTCGCGAACTATTGCGTCTTCGGCTACGGCGTCGTGTCGCGCGAAGAGGCCGGCCTGTCGCCGAGTCTGCGCCGGCTCGCGGTGCTGGCGCTCGCGGTCTCCTGCCTGCTCGCGACCTCGCGCGCGATCCTGGCGTTCGGGCTGGCCGCGGCGATCCGGCACGCCGCGACGCCCGCGCGCCGGCGCTTCGCCTGGGGGACGGCCGCCGTGCTCGTGGCGCTGATGGTCGTGCTCACGCTCGTGAACGTGACCTTCTACCCGCTTCGGCCGTGGGACCTGCGCTTCCCGCACGGACCGTCGGTGCGGCTGCAGTCGGTCACCAGCTCGTTCGAGACGCTCTTGGCGCACCCCCTCTTCGGCTCGGGCATCGGCAGCTCGCCGGGCCGGCGCGGCAGCCTGCCATTCGACGCGCACCTCACCCCGCTCAACGTCGCCGCGACGCTCGGGCTGCCGGCGCTCGCCGGGCTCGTCGTGCTGGTCGGCTGCCTGTGGCGCGCGCGTGCGCGCCCGACGGACCTCGCGCTCTGGGGCATGCTCGCGGGCATGGCGCTCGACGGGCTCGGCGAGGACGTCGAGGACTTCCGGCACCTCTGGGTCGCGCTCGGCCTCGCCGACGCCTCGCGCCGGGACGGGGCGACCGCCGCATGAAGCTGCGCGCGGCGCTGCTGCTCACGGCCCTCAGCCTCTCCGGCTGCGGCGAGCGGGCGTGCGGCGGCCTGGGCGGGCTGCCTCCGGCGGGGATGGCCGCGGTGCAGCGGGACGGAAAGACGTACCGCGTGCTCGACCGCGGCGCGTGGAAGGGCTACTACGACAGCCAGGGCCGGATCGCGATCGCCGAGTACGACAGCGACGGCGACGGCCGCGCCGACTACATCGCGCACTACGACGAGAACCGGCAGATCCGGTTGATCGAGGTGGACGAGGACCACGACTCGTGGGTCGACCGCTTCGAGTACTACGACGCGGCGGGGATCCTCGAGAAGGTGGGGCGCTGCCGGAAGCAGAAGGGCCGCGCCGACGAGTGGACCTACCGCGCGCCCGACGGCCGGCCCGCGCGCATCGAGTACGACGACGACGGCGACGGCAAGCCGGAGCGCGCCGAAGTCTTCAAGGAGGGCGCGCTCGTGCGGGTCGAGATCGACTCGGACCGCGACGGGCGCATCGACCGCTGGCAGAACTGGGACCGCGGCCGGCTCGTGAGCGAGGAGATCGACACGAACGGCGACGGCGTCCCCGACCGCCGGCTGGTGTTCGGGCCCCAGGGCCGGCTGCTGCGGGTCGAGCGCATCGCCCGATGAGCGAGCCCGAGCGCGCAGGCGCGACGGCGCTGCGCGTGCTCGTGCTGCTGCTGCTCGCCGCGGCGCCGCTCCTGGCCGGGGCGGTCCACGAGCCCGTCTTCGTCCCGCTGCTCGCCGGCTGCGCGCTCGCCGGGCTCGCCGCGCTCTGGCGCGCGCGCGGCTCCGAGCGCCCGCGGCTTCCCGGCCTCGCGCTCGTGCTCGGCCTGATCGGGCTCGTGCTGTTCCAGCTCGTGCCGCTGCCGCCCCCGCTGCTCCGAGTCGTGAGCCCCGGCTCGTTCGCCTTCTACGACCAGGTCACGCTGCTGCGCCCGCTCACGGCGTGGAAGCCGATCAGCGTGAGCGCGCCCGACACGCTGCGCGGGCTCGCGTTCCTGTCGGCCTTCCTGCTGCTGGCGCTCGCCGTCTTCCTGGAGCTGGGCGAAGGCCGCTGGCGCCGCCGGCTGATGCGCACGGTCGTCGGCGTCGGCCTCGCGCTGACGGTCGTGGCGCTCCTTCAGGCCGTGTCCCCCGAGCCGCGCCGGCTCTACGGCCTCTGGCAGCCGCGCTGGGACTGGGCGGTCTTCGGGCCGTACGTCAACCGCAACCACTTCGCGGGCTACCTGGTGATGGCCTGCGCGCTCGCGCTCGGCGAGGCGCTCGACGCGCTCGCGCGGCTGCGCTCGGCGTGGGGCCGGCGGCAGCGCGGGTTCCTGGTGCTGGGCGAAAGCGAGGGCCAGACGCTCCTGCGAGCGGCCGCGGTCGTGATGCTGGTGGTCGCGGGCCTCCTGGCCTCGCGCTCGCGCGGCGGCGTCTCCGCCTTCGCCTGCGCGGTCGTCCTGATGCTGCTGCTGATCGTCTTCGGCGAGGTGCTGCCGCTCGGCACCGCGGGGCGCGTGTGGACCGCGATCGCGGTCGCCGTCCTGGTGGCGAGCGGCGTGCTCTGGATCGGCCTCGGCGGCGTGATCGACGCCTTCGAGGCGCGCGGGATCCGAGGCAGCCGCCTCGACCTGTGGCGCGACATGCTGCCGATGGCCGCACACTTCCCGGTGTTCGGGGACGGCTGGAACGCGTTTGCGACCGCCTACCCGTGGTACCAGACGATCTGGCGGACCGAGTGGATCGGCGAAGCCCACAACGACTATTTGCAGTCGCTCCTGGACGGGGGCCTCGTCGGGTTCCTGCTCGTCGCCGGAATCGCGGCGATCGTGTTCCGGGGCGCCCTGGCGCGTGCGCGCCGCTCGCCGATCGAGCTCGGGCTCTTCGGCGCGCTCGCCGGCTTCGCGTTCCACGAGCTCGTGGACTTCAATGGCCAGATCCCGGCTAATGCGGCGACGTTCGTGGCCCTGGCGGTGCTCGCGGTCACCCCAATGGAGGGC
>Ga0335076_10008174_pt1 | contig 10551 bp, 9 predicted proteins | sample Lox_Sample_25_FD_206717 | JGI IMG/M metagenome (GOLD analysis project Ga0335076, IMG submission 206717) | Soil microbial communities from Loxahatchee National Wildlife Refuge, Florida, United States - Lox_Sample_2.5 | ecosystem: Environmental > Terrestrial > Soil > Wetlands | place: USA: Florida...
CGCCGAATTGCCCGACACGTCGGGCCAGCGCGGGCCGGTGGTCAGCGCATGGACCGGCACCGACGGGTCGGCCAGCAGCGCCGACACCGGTCGGTGCAGGGTGGGCCGGCCCAGCATGATCACCTGCTGCGGCCGCAGCAGCGGCAGCGCCAGCGGGTGCAGCGGATTGGCCGCGGGCGGTGCGGTGGGCTCGGCAACGGTCGGCAACGCGGCCAACGCGGGTTGCTCGCCGGCGCCGTGACCGGCGATGACGACGGTGTCCAGGCGCAGGTCGATGTCCAGTGGCTGGTCGAAGCTGACCTGCGGGGAGTACGTCCACGGTTTGCCGCCGGCACGCCCCGGCGGGGTGGAACCCGGATCGGGATCGGGCACCAGCGGCTCGCGCAGTGGGATGTCGAATTGCACCGGCCCGGCGTTGGCGCTGCGGGCACCGGTCGCGGCCGACAGCACGCGGCAGGTGGCCGATCGCCAGGTCGCGTTGAACGCGTCCATCCGCTCCGGCGCGTCCTCGGCCAGCCCGAGGCTGATCGTGGCGCGGACCTGGGTGCCGAAGTAGCCAAGCTGCTCCATGGTCTGGTTGGCGCCGGTGCCGAGCAGCTCGTAGGGCCGGTTGGCCGACAGCACGATCAGCGGCACCCGCGCGTAGTTGGCCTCCACCACGGCCGGACCCAGGTTGGCCACCGCGGTGCCCGACGTCATCGCCACGCACACCGGCGCGCCCGCGGCGATCGCCAGCCCGATCGCCAGATAGCCCGCCGTCCGCTCGTCGATGCGCACGTGCAGCCGGATCCGGCCGGCCCGGTCGGCGTCCTGCAGCGCGAACGCCAGCGGGGCGTTGCGCGAGCCCGGGCACAGCACCACGTCGCGGACGCCGCCGCGGATCAGTTCGTCGACGACGACGCGGGCCTGAGCCGTCGAGGGATTCACCAGACCAGCCTAGATCGTCTGGTTCAGGCCTCTGGAGTGGCGAAGAATTGCAGGATCGCGGCGTTGACCGCCTCCGGCCGTTCGAGGAAGCCCAGATGCCCGGTGTCGGCGAGTTGCTGGTACTCACCGTTGGGTATCGCGTCGGCGACCTCCCGGCCCAGGTGCGGCGGCGTCACGATGTCGTCGGCGAACCCGAGCACCAGCACCGGGGCGGTGATGTTCCGATAGTTGGGCAAATGGTTGCCCTGTGGCGAGATGGCACCTTGCCGAACCAAACCCGGGGTGAGCTTGATCGGCCAGACGTTGAACATGCCGATCCATTCGGCCACGGCCTCGTCGTTGTTCAGCGTCTTGGGTGAGAAGCTCTCCAGCAGCCGGATTTTCGCGTCATAGGAGACCGGCAGCTGGACGCCGGCGGCGGCGAACTCGTCTTCGGCGGCGCGGAAGAACTCGCGTGCTTTGTCCAGCCGGCCGCGGGTGGCCATCAGGACCGCCCGGCTGACCAGGTCGGGCCGGGCCACCATCAGTTCCTGGGCGATGAACGCCCCCATCGACACCCCGACGATGCGCACCGGGCCGATACCCAGCTTTTCGATCAGCGCCGCCGTGTCGGCAATCATGGTCTCCGCCGTGAAACCGTCGGCGTTGGCCGTCGCGCCCACCCCGCGGTTGTCGAAGGTGATAACGCGGTAGCCGGCTTTCAGGAAAGCCGGGACCTGATACAGGTGCCAGGTGCGTCCGGCACCGCCACGGCCGGCGATGAGGAGGATCGGCTCACCGGTCCCTTGGTCGTCGTAAGCCAGGTTGGTCACGACGACGAACCTACGCGACGGCCTCGCGGTGGCAGTATCTGGCAGTTCACTGCGTCGACCTGGCAGCAGCCTCTGAGCTCCAATTTTGGGGTACGCGGAATCGAGGAGTTCGAGGAGGAACGACCGACATGGCACAGCTGGCATTGAGGCAGGCCACCATCGAATACCAAGAGTTTGGGCCGAAAGATTCGGCGCATCCGCCGGTCTTTTTCGTGCACGGCATCCTGGTCGACGGGCAACTGTGGCACGGCGTCGCCGACAGCCTGGGACGCAGCGGCTACCGCTGCATCGTGCCGACTTTGCCGTTGGGCTCACACACCATCCCGGTCAACGACGCCGCGGCGCTCTCGCTGCCCGGTGTGGCGGAGATCGTCAACGACGCGATCGCGGCCCTCGACGTGTCCGACGTGACGCTGGTCGGCAGCGACACCGGAGGCGGGATATGCCAGCTGGCGATCGACGCCCGGCCGGACCGGATCGGCCGCGTGGTGCTGACCAACTGCGACGCCTTCGACAAATGCCCGCCCTACCCATTCGACGTTGTGTTCAAGTTGCTTCGCGGGCCCGTCTCGATCAGGACGCTGTTCTGGCTGATGCGGATCCCGGCGCTGCGAAACTCTCCGCTCGGCTTCGGTTTGCTGCTCAGCCGGCCCGATGCCCGTCTCACGGCCGACTGGATACGGCCGTGCCTGAAAGACGCTCGTATCTGCCGTGATCTGGCAGCACTGCTGCGTCAGGTGGCCACTGCCGATCTCACCGACGTCGCGGCCCGCCTCACGCGGTTCGCCAAACCGGTCACGCTGGTCTGGGGTCAGGGCGATCGGGTTTTCACCCCGAGGCTGGGCCGCCGGCTGGCGGAGGTCTTCAGCAACGGGAAACTGATCGAGGTGCCGGATGCGAAAACTTTTGTCTCGCTGGATAACCCCGACGCAGTGGTCGACGCGATCGCGGCCTAGGGAGAGACGCGTCGCTGGAGTGCTTCTCCGGCGGGCAGCCCGTCGATGAAGTCCCCCAGGACGGCTCGGCAGGTCTCGAGGCTGGTCGAGTTGACCGTCGTCTCGATTGCGGTGTGCAGCTGATCTTCGATCTCCCGGAGTCGGGGAAGCAGGACTCGGGCGGCGGGCGTGAGCCTGATCCAGCGGGCGCGATCATCATCGGGTGACGGCTCGGTGGTGAGCAGACCGGCCGAAACCATGCGGTTGACCAGACGGCTGGGATGCTCGCCCTCGCACACCAGCAGCAGTCCCAGCTCCCGGATGGTCAACGGTTCGCGTTCGTCGAGCACGCTAATCGCTTCGGCCCACGCCGGGGTGAGCCCGAGTGGCTTGAGCGCCCCAGCGAACATCCGATTGCCTTCCCGCTGGGCGGCCAGGACCAGATAGCGCAGGTGTTCGCCCGGTCTCACGCCCGCAGCTTATCGACCGCCGTCACCGCGACGGTCGAACGGCGTGGCCGTTATCGCGTCATCGATGAAGTCGACGATGGTGTGCCCGTACAGGTCGGGGTGGGTGAAACGGAACATGTGGCCGGTAGTCGGCAGGACCACCTCGCGCACATCGGGAATGCCGGCGAGCATCTCCTTGGCGGCGTCGTCGCCTACGAGCTTGTCGTCTTGTGGTGTGACGAGAAGCGTCGGGACGTTGACCCGGTCCAGCCGGTCGCGCACGTCGAAGTCGATCACAGAGGTGACGCGCGCGGTGTAGCTGCGCCGGGGGGTGTTCTTGATGAACAGCTGCCGATAGTCGTTCTGGGTGAGGGGGATTTCGGCGTCGGCATCGAACTTCGAAGCCAGCTGGAAGGCGTGGAACCGCAGCGTGCCCTGCCGGTAGAGCGGGCCCCCCGCAAAGCGCGATGCCCGGGAGGCGATTCCCTTCCAACGGGGCAGCGGGTTGGCCGCAAAGCCGCCGGACAACACCAGCGCGACGAGGCCCGCGGGCCGACGGGTGGCCAGCGTCAGGGAGATCACCGCGCCGAAGGAATCTCCCACCAGCACATAGGAGTCGAGGTCGGCCACCTGCTCGACGACGAAGTCGGCGTAGGCCTCGACGTCGTTCAACCCTTCAGGGAGTCGCATCGTCCGGACCTTGCGACCCGCGAACGGCTCGAGTTGGCGATCCTCCCACGGCGCTCCTGAGAAGCACGGAATGGTCACGATGGTGGTCATGGTCGTTTCCTTTTCTCTCGGTCGTCACGCCGTGCTAAGCGTATGACACAGCATATATGCTGTGTCATACATAGTCAAACCGCGGTTCCACAGCGCAAATCAGCTGAGGCTGACCGGATAGTTGCGAGCGCTTAGGCGGTTACGTCCAGAACGCGCACTCGTGGCCGCTTGATGCGATCCGATCCAGGATCCGGTTGATGGCCACCGCCGGCTCGCCGGTCAGGTCGAAGCCGGTGAACTGCAGGTCGACCACAACGTTGGATTTTGCCGCCAAGGCCCGGATATCTGTGTAGTGCTTGTCGCCGGTTATGACGTTGGAGATCATTGTCACGCAACCGGAATCGATGGTCTCGCCGATACGGTAGGTGTCCTGCCAGTCATCGGGGCGCGGATAGGCATACGTCAACTGCCGACCGGCGCATCGGCGCCATTGCGCGACCTGTCTGGCGACGAAACGACTTGCGGCCGAGTCGCTGTCGAATGTGGCGACGCTCTGATCGACCCAGTGCGGCAGGTCTCCCCCGGTCACGTCCGACAGCCTGACCTCATAGAAGTCGCCGTAGCCGCTACCGTCGTAGGAGTCCGCCATGCTGCTGAACACCGCACCCACACAGCCGGCGGGCTCGTAGATGCCCCGTGCGTCGGGCTGGGTCACGGTGTCCTCGACGCCCATGTCGTCGAACTTCAGCAGCTGCTTCATTTCGTCAAGGCTGAGCAGCAGGCCCGCCAAGCCGTGTGGTTTTCCGGGGGCCGAGGCCGCGCCGGGGCGGACGACGGCTTTGCCGGCGACGGTTGAGGAGCAGCCCGATATGGCCAGGCATACCGCCCACACCAAAACCGCGATGACGCCGAGACGCCGCATCTGCCAAGCATATGGGCGCTAGCGGCCATTCAGTCGCAGCAATTCAGCGGCGCGCCGCCTTGGTCCGTGCAACCGACAGCGCGCGGTCCCACAACAGCAACGTCCCGGCCTTGAGCTGGGCCGGCTTGGCGCCATCCCGCACCATCAGCGCGGTTGCGGCCGCCTTGGTCTTCGCCGACGCCTTGGACATGTGGCCGCAGTCGAACGGCGGCTGCGGGTCGTATTCCATCGACAACTGGATGACCTTCGCGCGCTCGTCTCCTCCGATTTGGCCGGCCAGCCACAGCGCCAGGTCGATGCCGGCGGACACGCCGGCGCTGGTGACGATGTCTCCCTCGTGCACCACACGTTCATCGCCAACCGGGCTGGCGCCCAACCCTTTCAACATCGGAAGGGTCGCCCAGTGCGAGGTGGCGCGTTTGCCGTTGAGCAGCCCGGCCGCCGCCAGGATGACCGAACCCGAGCAGACCGACGCCGTCCAGGTCGCGTGCTGATGCGCCCGACACAGCCACTCCAGCAGCGTCTCGTCACGGGCGTGTTCGATGGTCGTCATTCCGCCCGGCACCAAAATCACGTCCGGCGAAGGGGTTTCGGCAAACGAGTGAGTGGCCCCGATGACGAGCACGCCGGAGTCGGCGGTGATCGGACCCGGTTCGTGCCAGACGAAGCGGACTTGCGCGTCGGGCAGCCAACGCAGCACCTCGTAGGGCCCGATGAAGTCCAGTGCTGTGAAACCCGGATACGTCACGATCGCGATCTGTGTCATGCCATGCTCCTTCGGTAGTGGTCCGGTGACACGCCGACACGTCGAATAAAGTTGCGGCGCATGGTTTCTGAGGTGCCGAAGCCGCAACGCGCCGCGATCGTCGCGACGGTGTCTTCGGTCTGCTCGAGTTGGCGGCGGGCCGCCTCGGTGCGGACCCTTTCCACGTATGCTCCCGGCGCCTCGCCGACTTCGTCGGTGAACACCCGGGTGAAATGCCGCGGGCTCATCGCGGCGCGGCGGGCAAGCTCGCAGATGCTGTGCGCGCCACCAGGTTCTGACTCGATCGCATCTTGGACGGCGCGGATCGGCGCACGCCTGGCCCGCGCCACCCACACCGGCGCGGCGAACTGCGTCTGCCCGCCGGGCCTGCGCAGGTGCAGCACCAGGTAGCGGGCCACCGTTTGCGCCAGCTCGGTGCCGTGATCCTCTTCGACCAGCGCCAGCGCCAAATCAATGCCCGCGCAGACGCCGGCCGCGGTCCACACGCCGGCCGAACTGCGCACGAAGATCGGGTCCGGGTCGACCTCGACCGCCGGGAATTCCCGCGCCAACTGGTCGGCGAAGGCCCAATGGGTGGTCGCCCGGCAGCCGTCGAGCAGGCCGACCTGCGCGGCCAGAAAGGCGCCGGTGCACACGGTGACGACCCGGCGGGCATGCGGCGCCGCCGCGGCGATCCAGTCGATGATCCGCGAATCCTGTCGGGCCGCGTGCACGCCGTAGCCGCCCGGCAGGACCAGGGTGTCGATGGGTTCGCTCGGGTCGGGCAGCTCGACGGTGGCGAAGGTCAGCCCCGTCTCGGTGGACACGGGTTGCCCGTCGATCGACGCTACGAACGGCTGGTAGGGCTCCTTGCCTGCGGCGGACAACGCCAGTGATGCGCCGGCGAACACATCGAACGGGCCGACCACATCCAGCGGTTGGATGCCCGGGAAGCCGACGATCAGGACCTTTCGCGCCACACCGCTAAGTGTCGGCGACGAATGCGATGGCGTCTACGCCATGTATCCCACAAATCAGGACACCAGCGGGTAGCAGGCCCTGACCCGGTCGATCCACCACTGCCGTCGCTGCGGCGGCGCGGCCAGCGCCTGCAGTCGCGCCGGGTCCGGTGTCACGGGCGCGACCGGCAGGTAGCCGTCGACGGGCTCGACAGGCTCAGCGACGTCCTCGATAAACAGCCGGCCGGTGCCAAGCCCGCAGGCGTGCCGCAGTTGCGGCAGGGCCGCGGCGGCGGCCAGGCCGATGCCGATGCCGACCGCCGAATCCAGCGCGCTGGAGATCACCACCGGGATGTCGATCTGCGCGGCAATCGCTAGCAGGGCCGAAATACCACCCAGCGGAGCAACTTTCAGCACCGCGATGTCGGCGGCGCCGGCGTGGACCACGGCCAGCGGATCGCCGGCCTTGCGGATGCTCTCGTCGGCAGCGATCGGGACGTCGACGCGGCGGCGCAGTTCGGCGAGTTCGTCGACGGTGGCGCATGGCTGCTCGAGATACTCCAGCGGACCGGTCGCGGTCAGCGCGGCGGCGGCCTCGGTCGCCTGCGCGACGGTCCAGGCGCCGTTGGCGTCGACCCGAACGGTGGGAACCAGGGCGCGGACCGCGTCCACGCGCGCCACGTCGTCGGCGAGGGTCTGATCGGGCTCGGCGACCTTCACCTTCGCGGTGCCCGCGCCGGGGAACCGGTCCAGAATTTCCGGCACCTGCGCGGCGGGCACGGCCGGGACGGTGGCGTTGATCGCGATGCGGTCTCGTCGCGGCGGCGGCGACGGCCGATAGGCCGCCTCGAGAGCGGCGGCCAGCCAGTGCGCGGCCTCGGGGTGGTCGTATTCGACGAACGCGCCGAATTCACCCCAGCCGGCCGGACCGTCGATCAATGCCAGCTCGCGGGTGGTGATGCCGCGGAAGCGCACCCGCATCGGCAACGCCACGACATGCAGCCGGTCCAGAACCTCGTCAAGAGCCGGCGTCACTGCGCGTAGACCTGGCGGCCCGCCAGATACGTCGCACGCACGTCGAGCTCGGCGATCTGCTCGGGCGGTACCGTGCGAGGGTCGGCCGACAGCACCACCATGTCGGCGTACTTGCCGACTTCCAGCGAGCCGATGATGTCATCGGAAAACAGTTGCCAGGCCGCGTCGATGGTCTGCGCCCGGATCGCCTGCTCGACCGTCAGCCGCTCTTCGGGTGCAAGCACGCGACCGCTGGGCGCGGTGCGGGTGATTGCCACACTGATGTTGCGCAGCGGCTCCTCCGGTGTGACCGGCGGATCGTTGTGCAGCGAGATGCGCATGCCGGTGGCCACCGCGGATCCCGCTGGCATCCAACGGGATCCACGTTCCTCGCCGAACAGCCCGTCGACGATGACGTCACCCCAGTAGTGGATCTGGTCAACGAAGATGCTGCAGGTGACGCCGAGGTCGGCGGCGCGCTGGAGTTGCTCGTTCCGGATAGCGCCGACGTGCTCGAGCCGCAGCCGGTGGTCGTCGCGCGGATGTTGGCGCAGCACTTCTTCGTAGACGTCGAGGATGGTGTCCACCCCGGCGTCGCCCTGCACGTGGCAGGCCATCGGCCAGCCCAGCGGGAAGTACGCCGCAACGATCTCGGTGAGCTGCTCGGGGGTGTAGTTGGCGTGGCCGCACGAACCGGGTGTCACGCCGATGGTGCGGGTGGCGGCGGTGTCCAGATACGGGAAGGACAGGTCGATGTTGCCGATCCACGGCGAACCGTCCACCCAGATCTTGATGCCGACCTGGCGCACCATGTCGTCACCCTGGCCGGGCGTTGCGTCGGTGGACATCTGCGGATTGGACATCTCGTAGGTCCGCAACCGAACCGTGAGTTGGCCGCGCAGGCCGTCGACCAGCGGCCGAAGCGCCGGATCGAACGCCATCTCCGAGCAGGTGGTCAGCCCGGCCCGGTTGAGCCGGGCACTTTCCGCCAGCAGCATCGCCGGGTAGTCAGCGGGATTGATGGCACCCTGCAGCAGCGGAAACACCGCGCCGGTTTCCTCGGCAGTGCCGTCGAGGTCGCCGTTCGCGTCACGGCCGAACTTGGCGCCCTTGGGGTCGGCGGTGTCGCGGTTGAGGCCGGCGCGTCGAGCGGCGCTCGAGTTGAAGAAGGCTTTATGTCCGGAGTTGTGGATGATCACCAGCGGGCCGTCGGCTGCGATCTCGTCGAGCCAGGCCTGGGTGGGCTCCGGCAGGCCGGGCTGCAGCAGCGAGTCCCAGCCGTTGAGGTAGGCGCCGTCGGATCCGCGCCTGCCCACCTCGCGGCGAATGGCCGCGACGACGTCGCCGGCGTCGCCAATGGTGACCGGCCGGATGTCAACCAGCCGGTCCGACAACGCGATGGCTTCCATCAACGGATGGCCATGCGCCTCAATGAATCCCGGCATGACGCAGCCGTCACCGACATCGACGGTCTCGGTGTCGGGGCCGATCAACGCGGCGACGTCCGACCTGCTGCCGACGGCGACGATCCGGCCGTCGGCGACCGCGAGCGCCTCGGCGGTGGGCAGGGCGTCGTCGACGGTCAATACGGTTCCCGTGATGACGAGATCTGCGTCGGCCATGGGCAAGAAGCGTAGTGGCGATCGCGAGTGCGGCGGAGCCGGATGAAGCGGGTCGCCACAATCAGACGGGGTGGCGATCGCGAGTGCGGCGGAGCCGGATGAAGCGGGTCGCCACAATCAGACGGGGTGGCGACAGGGTGCGCCAGATACGAATTGCAACACGTTCTAGTGTGGCCATATGAGTGACGACCTGTTGCGCCATCCGACCCATAACGGCCACTTGCTGGTGGGCGCGCTCAAGCGCCACAAGAACCGGCCGGTGCTCTTTCTCGGCGACACCACGCTGACCGGTGGTCAGCTGGCCGAGAGGATCAGCCAGTACACCCAGGCGTTCGAGGCGTTGGGCGCCGGCACCGGTGTGACCGTGGGGCTGTTGGCGCTGAACCGCCCCGAGGTGCTGATGATCCTCGGCGCCAGCCAGACCCAGGGGTACCGGCGCACCGCGCTGCACCCGCTCGGCTCACTGGACGACCACGCCTATGTGCTGTCCGATTGCGGCGCCAGTTCGCTGATCGTCGACCCCAACCCGATGTTCGTCGAGCGCGCGCTCGGGTTGCTGAAGAAGGTGGACTCGCTCAAGCAGATCCTGACTATCGGCCCGGTGCCAGAACAACTCAAAGATGTAGCGGTCGACTTGTCGGCCGAGGCGGCCAAGTACCAGCCCAAGCCGCTGGTGGTCGCCGAGCTGGCGCCGGACCACGTCAGCGGCATGGCATACACCGGCGGCACCACCGGCAAGCCAAAGGGCGTCATGAGCACCACCGGGAACATCGCCACCATGACCCAGATCCAGCTCTCCGAATGGGAGTGGCCCGAGCACCCGCGGTTCCTGATGTGCACCCCGCTGTCGCACGCCGGTGCGGCGTTCTTCACGCCCACGGTGGTCAAGGGCGGCGAGATGGTGGTGCTGGGCAAGTTCGATCCCGCCGAGGTGCTGAAAACCATTGAAGAGCGGAAGATTACGGCCACCATGCTGGTGCCGTCGATGCTGTACGCGCTGATGGACCACCCGGATTCGCACACCCGCGACCTGTCGTCGCTGGAGACCGTCTACTACGGCGCCTCGGCAATGAACCCGGTGCGACTGGCCGAGGCGATCCGCCGGTTCGGCCCGATCTTCGCCCAGTACTACGGCCAGTCCGAGGCGCCGATGGCGATCACCTACCTGGCCAAGGCCGACCACGACGAGAAGCGGCTGACGTCCTGTGGGCGGCCGACGCTGTTCGCCCGGGTGGCGCTACTGGGCGAGGACGGCAAGCCGGTGCCGCAGGGAGAGCCGGGCGAAATCTGTGTCAGCGGACCGCTTTTGGCGGGTGGCTATTGGAATCTGCCCGAGCCGACGGCCGAGACGTTCAAGGACGGCTGGCTGCACACCGGCGACATGGCCCGCGAGGACGAGGACGGCTTCTACTTCATCGTCGACCGGGTCAAGGACATGATCGTCAC
>Ga0335076_10008175_pt1 | contig 10551 bp, 11 predicted proteins | sample Lox_Sample_25_FD_206717 | JGI IMG/M metagenome (GOLD analysis project Ga0335076, IMG submission 206717) | Soil microbial communities from Loxahatchee National Wildlife Refuge, Florida, United States - Lox_Sample_2.5 | ecosystem: Environmental > Terrestrial > Soil > Wetlands | place: USA...
TGCCGAGCATCAACGCGAGGCCGAAACGCCGCAGCAGCGGGTCGTTGCGATCCATTCGCTCGCCCATCTTCAGCAGGACCGCCATGCCGATCGGGAACATCATCACCGTCGTTGCCGTGTTCGAGATCCACAAGCTGACGAACGCCGTCGACAGCATGAAGCCGAACACGATGCGGCGCGGGCTGACGCCGATCGCCGAGATGATCGTCAGCGCCATCCGCCGATGCATGCCCCATTGCTGCATCGCCGCAGCGATCATCATGCCGCCGAGAAAAAGAAAGTTGACCGGGTCGAAGTACTGCAGCACGACTGCATGAAGGGGCGCGACGCCGAAGAGCGGATACGCGACGGGCGGAATGCACGCCGTCGCCCATAACGGCAACGGCTCGGTGATCCACCACGTCGCCATCAGGATGACGACCGCGCCGGCCCAGCTCGCTTCGCGCGACAGCCCTTCGCCGCCGAGCCAGAAGCCGACCGCGAGAAACAGCAACGGTCCGAGGACCAGCCCGACGCGCTGGCGCGTATCGAATCGCCGGATCACAGCTCGATCTGCTCGATCGTGCGGCGGGCCTTATCGAACGACGCGTCGCGCATGTCCGGGCGCAGCATCGCTTCGGCGAAGATGAATTGCGGTGAGACGATGCCGAGGAACCCGAGCATCGTCGTCAGGTACGGCACCTGATTTTCGCGCGGCGTCTCCGCGTATTGACCGCCGCGCGCGGCAACGATCCAGCAGCGGCGAATGTTGCGCAGTTGGCCCTCGGCCCCTTTCGCGCCGGCTTTGAACGTGCGATTGACGCGCGTGACGTGATCGATCCACGCCTTGAACGCCGATGGCACGCCGAAGTTGTACATCGGCATACCGATCAACAGATCGTCCGTCGCTTCGAGTTCGCCGATCAATTCGTCCGACAGGCTCAAGCGAGCGCGGTCATCGGCCGTCAATGCCGAAGCGGGTGTTGCGAATGCCGCGAACGTCGCCGCGTCGAGGTGCGGCAGCGGCGGATTCTGCACGTCGCGCACGACGACGGCCGCATCGGCGTGAGCGTGCCGGTATTTCTCGACGAGCGATTCGGCGAGCTGCGACGAACGGCCGTCCCCGCCGAAGATGCTCGCCCTCACGTACAGCAAACGATGCATGCGCGACCCCATCGGAAAGCGCGCATCTTCTCACACTCGATCGATTCGGCACCCGTTGACGATCTGTTCGAGCATGATTGCGAGATTGCGCTCGAACTGGCGCTTCGACGCGTAACCGCTGAGCCAGGTTTGGAGTTGCTGGTAGTACACGGAGAACAGACAGTTTCCGAGTACGTCGCGGTCGACGCGCGGATCCAATTCGCCGCGCTGCGCCGCGCGTTCCGCGAACACGACCAGCTTGTCGATGATCGATCGCGTGATCGCGACCAGATCCGCCGCGCGCTCGCGATTGCTCAAGAACGTGATCTCGCGAATCAATTCGCGCGCGATGCCGACGTCGCGCCCATGGTAGGCGATGAAGCGCTTGAACAGCGCGCCGACCTGGTCGAGGAGCGGTGCGTCGAGGTCGATCGACCGATACGCGCGCTCGATCAAGTCGCGCATCTCGTCGGCGAACACCAGCGCGAGCAGGTCTTCCTTCGACTTCGCATACAGGAACAGTGTGCCGGCGGCGATCTCCGCCCCTTTGGCAATCTGTTGGGTGGTCGTGTTGGCGTAACCTTGTTCGCGATAGAGTCGCCGCGCGGTCGCGACGATGCGATCGCGCTTTTCGCGCTTGTTGCGCTCGCGGCGACCTTCGCCGTCGGCGGCATTGGTGCGCGCGGCGCCGTTCCGCGATCGATCGCCTTTTCGCCGTTCTTGGGTAGCCCGCTCACTGCGGGGCCGTTCGCTACGAGCCGATTCGCTACGAGCTGCGCGCGCGTTGTTCGCCGATCCCGCCAAGAGAAACCTCGACCGATTTGAGCTCCGCCATCATACGGACGCGGCGCCGTTGACATCCAGCACCGGCGAGAGAAACATGAGCGTGGTCATTTTTGGGGGCGAGACCATGCCGGCACGCACGGGAGCGCAGTTCCTCGAAGGACTGCGCGGCGACAGGGAGGTTTGGGTCGAAGGGGAGCGGGTACGCGACGTCGTCGATCACCCCGCGTTCACCGGCGCGGCGCACGCGCTCGCTGACGTGTTCGATCTACAACACGCGCGTGCCGATTGCTGCTTGATGCCGGACCCCGAGACCGGCGAGCGGATCAACGTGAGCCATCTGATTCCGCGTTCGCGCGATGACCTGCGCCGGCGCCACGATGGGCTCGTCGCGATCGCCGAATACTCGGTCGGTTTGATGGGCCGTACGCCGGACTACATGAACGTGACGTTTGCGGGCTTCGCCGGGCACGCCGAGGAATGGGCGATCAACGGCAACGAAGGCGGAGCGGCCCGACTCGTCGCGTATCAGAAGAAGTTGCGGCGCGAGGACATCTCGCTGACGCACACGATCGTGCAACCGACGATCGACAAGGCACTCGGCGACGCGCCGAAGGCCGGCAACACCGTCGCGTTACGCAGGGTCGGCGCGACCGCCGGCGGCATCGTCGTGTCCGGCGCGCGCGTGCTGTCGACGCTCGCGCCGTTCGCCGACGAACTTGCTGTGTATCCAGGTGCGCCGCTGCCGCCCGGCGCCGACGAGTTCGCGCTCGCGTTCTGCATCCCGATGTCGACGCCGGGTCTCAAGTTTCTGTGTCGCGATTCGTACTCGCGGCCGCGCAATCTGTTCGACCATCCGCTGTCGTCGCGCTTCGACGAGCAGGACGCGTTTGTGATCTTCGACAACGTCGAAATACCGTACGAGCGCCTGTTCATCGACTGCAATCTGGCCGTCTACAACTTTGTGATGAGTCAGACGTGGTGGCACAACATCATGCAGCAGACGACGATCCGCGCGCTGACGAAGCTCGAGTTCGCGTGGGGACTCGCGACGCACATGGCCGACGCGATCAACGCGACGAGCCAGGCGCAAACGCAGCAGATGCTCGGTGAGATCTGGACGTACGCCGAGATGACGCGCGCGTGCCTGCAAGCCGCCGAAGACGGCGCCGCCGACACCGGCAACGGCGTGTGGCTGCCGGACAAGCGGCCGTTCACGGCGCTGCGGCCGACGATGCCGGGCTGGATGACGCGCACCAACGAGATCATCAAGGAGCTCGGTTCGCACAACATCTTCACGACGCCGTCACGCAGCCAGCTCGACGATCCGCTGTTGCGGCCGCTGCTCGATCATCATTTGAAGGGCGCGGGCGATGTGGGCGCCGAACGACGTGCGCGGATCTTCAGGCTCGGTTGGGATTTCGCCGGCACGGGGCTCGCCGGTCGCAACGAACAGTACGAACGCTTCTATCTCGCGTCGGCGGCGCGCAACTATCAGATGGCGCAGATGTTCGCCGATCGTACGCGGGCGAACGCACTCGTTGGGCGATTCTTGGACGAGCCGTTGTCGTGAAGACGTCGGGCTTCGCGAGCTGCCTACACGGTCGTCGCCAGCGTCGCGCGAATTTCCGCGACGATGGCCGCGATACGTGCGTTCCAACCGACGGCCATCGCGGGCGTCCAATCGCCCGCGCACGCGGCGCGCACGACGTCGCGCACGGCGGTCAGCAGATTGTCGTACATGTGCGACTGCACGCCCCACGTCGAGTGGTTCTTGGTTTCGAAACGCAGATACGCGAATTGTTCGGCGATGTCGTCCGCGAGCAACAACTCGAACAGGCTGTCGAGCATGCGGCCGCGCATGTAGATGTCGGTCAGTTGCATCAGGTCGCGCGATCCGGCGCAGCGCGCGAAGTAGGCATCGTAAATCGCGGGATAGACGTCGCCGCCGCGTTCGGCGGCGAGTTCCAGCGAGCGATGCAGTTCGGCGACGGACATGGCGGCCTCCGGCGGATCGATGCGAGTGTGTACGCGTCGTTGTATGGCAGAGTAAGCTCCAAAACTGACCCTGGTCAATTTCGATGAGGAGGGTGAAACGATGGTTGCCGTGACGGAACTGGGTTACGTGTGTTTCGGCGTGTCGGATCTCGCCGCGTGGCGGGATTTCGCCGGTAATTTGCTGGGTCTCGAGGTGTTCGAAGAACCGGGCGAGTCGGACCGTCTGTATCTTCGCACCGACTATTGGCACCACCGGATCATCCTCGAGAAGAACCCGATCGACGATTTGACGGCGGCGGGGCTGCGCGTCGGCGGTGTGGAGGAATTCGGCGCGATACAGAAGGTGCTGAAGGATGCCGGGATCAAGTTCGAAGTCGGCGGGAAGGATCTCGCGCGGTCGCGCCACGTGCTCGATCTGATTCGTTTGTCGGATCCGGCCGGCAATCCGCTCGAGATCTTCCACGGTCCGCGGATCGAGCCGCACAAGCCGTTCCTGCCGGGTCGGCGCATGCATGGCCGCTTCCTGACGGGCGACTTCGGGGGCGTCGGCCACATGATCATGCGCAACGCCGGAATCGACAAAGCGTACGAGTTCTACAAGTTGCTCGGCATGCGCGGCGGCGTCGAGTACCAAGTGCCGATGGGGCCGGGCGGCGCAGTCGCCGAGGTCCTGTTCATGCACTGCAACGAGCGCGATCACACGGTCGCGTTCGGTCCGCCGAGCAAGAAGAGCATCAACCATTTGATGCTCGAGGTGGAGAACATCGACGACGTCTTCATGACGCACGACCTCATCCAAGCGAGCAAATATCCGGTGATGATCAGCCTCGGCAAGCACGCGAACGACCACATGTTCTCGTTCTACGTCGCGTCGCCGTCCGGCTTCATGATCGAGATCGGCTACGGCGGCCGGCCCGCGACGCATCAATCGGAGTACTACACGCGCGACACGTACGGTCACGTATTCAGCCAGGCAATGGGTCCCGGCATGAGCATCGACAAATGACGGTCGACGTCGTGCGGAGCAGCGCGCGTTGAGTTCGCAACCGATTGCGACGAAGCCGGTCGTGTTCCGGCCGCGCGCGCACCGGCGCAAGCTCGAGAACCGTGAACGGATCTTGACCGAAGCGCGCCGGCTGTTCGGCCGGCGCGGCTTCGCCGGAGTAACGACCGCAGAAATCGCCGAAGCGGCGGACGTCGCGAAGGGATCGGTGTTTGCACAAGTCGGCTCGAAGGAGCGGCTGCTGGTGCTCGTATTCCAGCGCGACATGAACAGGTGGTTGGACGACGCGAGCGCGGCGGCTCGACGCAGCCGCGGCCCGCTGATCAACCAACTGGATCGCTTCTTCGACGCGATGCTCGACGGCGCGGCTGACGCGCCGGAGCTGACCGAGGTATTCATGCGCGAGATGCCCTACGCGCGCAACGAACCGGAGATCGTCGATGCGATGGCGCGCACCTATGGTCTGCTTGGCGAGCTGATCGATGCCGCGAAGGCGCGCGGCGAGGTGTTGCAAGCGTTCGATACCGGGACGCTCGCGCACAACCTCTTCGCGCTGTATTTCAATTTTCAGTACCTGTGGCTCGCGGCCGACATGCCGCCGCGCGACGAGGTCGAACCGTCGCTGCGCGACCGGCTGGCGATGCAGATCGGAGTGGTGAGCGCGCGATAGTGCATGCGTGACCTTGGTCATACTTGACCGGGGTCAATTAGGTCATTAGCGTACCTGCGATCATCAAAAGGCGCGGGGGTGTCATGCGGGGAGAACATCGAATCGACGTCGCCGAAGCTGCACGGTTGGTGCAGCCGGACAGCGGCCGCATCAACCGGCGCATATTCGGCGACGAGCGCGTTCACGAACTCGAGCTCGAGCGGATCTTCGCACGCTGCTGGTTGTTCGTCGGGCACGAGAGTCAGATCCCGCGTGCCGGCGACTTCGTGACGACGTACATGGGCGAGGATCCGGTGATCGTTGCGCGCGATACGCGCGGCGCGATCGGCGTATTTCTCAACAACTGCACGCACAAGGGCCGCACGGTGTGTCAGCTCGATCGCGGCAACACCAAGAGCTTCACGTGTCCGTATCACGGTTGGACCTACCGCACGGACGGGACGTTGTCCGGCGTGCCGTACACGCGCGAGGCGTACTACGGCGAGATCGACAAGGACGCGCTGGGTCTGAAGCACGCTGCACAGGTCGAAAGCTACCGCGGATTGATTTTCGCGACGTGGGATCCGTCGGCGCCGTCGCTCGTCGACTATCTCGGCGACATGGCGTGGTATCTCGACATCGCGCTCGATCGCACGGCGGCAGGCACGCAGCTGGTCGGCCCGCCGCAGAAATTCCGCGTGCACGCGAACTGGAAGACCGGCGCCGAGAACTTCATCAGCGACTTCCAACATGCGCAGACGATCGCGCATGCCTCCGCGTTGAAGGCGCTGCAAGGCAACGACTTCCGTGCGGCGGTCACCGACGGGGTGCAAGCGAACCCGGCGCCAGGCCATGGACTCTTCATGTTCCGCGCCAACGACGACCCGCGCACGCGCGGCAACGTCGAATTCATGACGCTGAACACGCCGGGCGCGCCCAACAGGTTAGGTGAGCTGCGCGGTACGGGCCAGATCGATCCGATCGCCGGCACGGTGTTCCCGAATTTGTCGTTCAACTTCATGCCGGGCATTCCGAACCTGCGCATGTGGATGCCGAAGGGTCCGCACGAGATGGAAGTCTGGACGTGGGGCATCGTCGACGCCGGTCTGCCGGACGCCGTGAAGACGCAGATGTACCGCAGCTTTCAGTTCATGTTCGGCGTCGGCGGCGTCGTCGAACAGGACGACGGCGACCAGTGGCAAGAAGTGTCCGAAGCGTCGCGCGGATGGATCGGCCGCAACGAATGGTCGCACATCGGCATGGGGCTGGGGCGCGAGTTCCGCGATCCGGAACTGCCGGGAGAGCTCGGCTTGTTGATCAGCGAGTCGAACGCGCGCGCATTCTACCGGCGCTGGCGCGATCTGCTGCTCACCGACGATTGGGCCGACTTACCAGCATCGACGAACCGAGTGCCGCAATCGTGAGTGCAGTGATGTCGCGCGACGTTGCGCAGGAACTGACCCAGCTGTTGTATCGCGAGGCCGAGTTGCTCGACGGCGGGCGCTACGAGGAATGGCTCGCATTGCTGGCGGAGGACGTACGCTACGTCGCGCCCATCCAACAAGACCTCGATCCGTACGCGGAGGCGCCGGGCGCCAACGAGCCGACCGGGGTGCGGCACGAGATTACGTACCTGTACGAGAGCTTCGGGTCGCTGTCGTTGCGGGTCGCGAAGATCCGCACCGGCCTGCAGCAGATGGAGAATCCGCCGTCGCGCACCGTGCGGCTCATCGGCAACGTGCAGGTCGAGCCCGCGGCCGACGGCGCCGATCGCGCCGTGCGCAGCGCGTTCTTGTTGTATCGGCAGCGACGTCAGCGCGACGTCGAGATCCTCGCGGGGCACCGCAGCGATCGTTGGTCGTGTGCCGCCGGGGGTTGGCGACTGCGCGAGCGCGAAATCCGCTTCGCGGCGAACGTGTTGCCGACGAAGAGTTTGTCGTTGTTCTATTGATTTTCCGCGGCCGCGGTCACGGAGGAGGTGAGCATGAACGCAGTAGCAAGACCCGCGGTGCCGACACCGCAACATTTCATCAACGGCGAGTTCGTGTCCGCGCGATCGGGCGGAACGTTCGAAGTCGTCGATCCCGCGACCGAGCAGTTGACGACGATGGCCGCGCGCGGCGACGCGCAGGACATCGAGGCCGCCGTGAAAGCCGCGAAGGACGCGTTCGACGGCGGGGCGTGGTCGCGCGCGAAACCGTCGTTCCGACGCAAGGTGCTATTCAAAGCGGCCGAGCTGATCGAGGCGCGCTCCGACGAGATCATCAAGCTGCAGTCGCTCGAGATGGGCGGCCCGATCGGTCCGCCGATGCAAGGTCCGCATCCGATGATCGAGCGCTCGGCGTGGAATTTCCGCTTCTTCGCCGAAGAGCAGGAACTCGCCGGCAACGAATCGTTCAACCGCGACGACAGCTTGCTGACGTACACGATGCGCGACCCGGTCGGCGTGTTCGGCTTGATCACGCCGTGGAACGGGCCGTTCATGCTGTCGACGTGGAAGATGGCGCCGTGTCTCGCGTACGGAAACTCCGCCGTGCACAAGCCGTCGGAGTTGTCGCCGCTGTCGATGCGGATCCTGTGCGAAATCTTCAACGAAGCCGGTATGCCGAGAGGCGTTTACAACATGGTGCTCGGCTACGGCGCCGAGGCCGGCGTGCCGCTGGTCGAACACAAGGACGTTGCCGGCGTGTCGTTCACCGGCTCGGTGCCGACCGCGCGCGACATCGCCGCGCGCGCCGCGAAGCAGCTGAAGCGCGTGTCGTTCGAACTCGGCGGCAAGTCTGCGAACATCATCTTCGCCGACGCGAACCTCCAACGAGCGGTCCCGGCCGCGGCGATGTCGATCTTCATGAATTCGGGGCAAGCGTGCGTGGCCGGCTCACGCATCCTCGTGCAGCGGCCGATCTACGAGCAATTTCTCGACGCGTTCGCAAAGGTCGCGTCCGGCTGGACCGCCGGCGATCCGTTCGATCGCACGACGCGGCTCGGGCCGCTCGTGCACAAGCGTCAATACGACCGCGTCATGGGCTATCTCGACGTCGCGAAGAAGGAAGGCCGCGTGCTGTTCGGCGGCGGGCGACCGGCGGGACTCGACAAAGGCTACTTCGTCGCGCCGACCGCGATCGTCGACGTCGAGAATTCTGCGCGCGTCTGCCAAGAAGAAATCTTCGGGCCGGTCGCGGTCGTGATGCCGTTCGACGATGCGGACCACGCGCTCAGGATCGCCAACGATTCGTCGTACGGACTCGCCGGCTACATCTGGACCGAGTCGCAGACGACCGCGCACTACGTGAGCCATCGGCTGCAGACCGCGATGATCTGGATCAATGCGGGCTTCGAGCGCGACTTGCGCCAACCGTTCGGCGGCGTCAAGCAGAGCGGCACCGGCCGCGAAGGCGGCGCGCACAGCCGCGAGTTCTACACCGAGACGCGCTTCGCGTCGTTCCCGTTGACGCCGCGCTGAGGACGGAGGACGCGATGGCGAATGAAACCACCGGTGACGTTCTGACTGACGAGCGCATCGAGGCGCTGAAGACGATCGCGACGTCCACGCTCGCGCACCAACTGCAGATGCGCGGCATCCGCAGCGCATTCTTCTCGGGCTTGAAGCCGCTGCATCCAGAACTGCGGATGGTCGGCCGCGCGCGAACGCTGCGATACGTCGCATTGCGCGAGGATTTGCAGCAACAGTACGGCAGCGGCATGAACGCGCAGCGCCGCGCGGTCGAGGGTCTGAAGCCCGGCGACGTGCTCGTGATCGAAGCGCGCGGCGTGCCGGATGCGGCGACCATCGGCGACATCTTCGCGACGCGGGCGTTCAAACTCGGTGCGACCGGTATCGTCACCGACGGCGCATTGCGCGACACGCCGGCGATCGCCGAACTCGATCGGCCGGTCTATCACCTGTCGTCGCACGGCGCGACGCTCGGCCGCCAGCACATGCCGTTCTCGGTCGACGAACCGGTGACGTGCGCGGGCGTCTTCGTCGTGCCGGGCGACGTGATCGTCGGCGACGGCGAAGGCGCGGTCGTGATTCCGCTTGCGCTCGTCGCGGACGTGGTGCGCGATGCGCTCGTGCAGGAAGAGCGCGAACGGTTCGCGGTCGAACGCGTGGCCGCCGGCGAGTCGACGGTCGGATTGTTTCCGCTGTCGAAAGAACGCATGCCCGAGTTCGAACAGTGGGCGGCCGATCGAAAGAAAAAGGGCGCTCCGAGTTTCGCGGTGCCTTCGAAGGAATGAGAAGACCGAAGGCTCAGCGGAGCCAACGATCGACGTGAGGGGAGGAGTGACATGACCGCGCGCAAGAGCATCCACATCGACGGCTTGAGCCACCTCACAGGCATTCCCGTGGCGACGCGCATCGGCCCGTTGCTGATCTCGAGCGTGATTGCGCCGTTCAATCCCGGCACTCGCCAAGTGCCCGACGGTTATTCGGCGCAATACGCGAACGTCTTTCGCCACGTCGGCGAAATGCTGAAAGCGGCCGGCGGCGATTGGCGCCACGTCGCGAAGATGGAATTCTGGGTGCCGGTCGCGGAAGCGCGCGACGCCTGCGAGCCGCCGTGGATCGAGAAATTCCCCGATGCGAATTCGCGCCCGGCGCGCCACACGCACATCGTCGCGGACAGCCGAGCGATCTCCGCGTCGTTCATCGCGTATATCGAGAGTTGACGACGCCGCGGCGCGCGCGATTCACGTTCGAAATCGAGTCGCGACGAACGGTCGCCGAACAACCGACGAGACCGCGCGAACGCGGCCAAGGGAGGATCGAATGCTGAGCAAGAAGGACATCGACGACGCGGCGGCCGCGCTGTGGCGCGCCGAGCAGACACGCGACTGGACCGAACCGGTGTCGAATCGCTTTCCGAACGCCGACGTCGCGGATGCATATCGCATCGGCCTCGCGGTGCGCGATCTGAAACTCGCGGCCGGCCGTTCGGTGAAAGGCCACAAGATCGGTCTCACGTCGAAAGCGATGCGTTCGCTGACCGGCGCG
>Ga0335076_10008176_pt1 | contig 10551 bp, 12 predicted proteins | sample Lox_Sample_25_FD_206717 | JGI IMG/M metagenome (GOLD analysis project Ga0335076, IMG submission 206717) | Soil microbial communities from Loxahatchee National Wildlife Refuge, Florida, United States - Lox_Sample_2.5 | ecosystem: Environmental > Terrestrial > Soil > Wetlands | place: USA...
TTCCCTGATGTTCCAGGCCCCAGCTTTGGAGAAAGTGCATCGCTGCCACCATTTCCTTGATCCTCCCACGGTCTCCCCCATTCTCCCGTTACAACTCCTGTAAGGACGGGCAAATTAGAAATTTGCGGGAAGATGACTATCGGCCCTGTACTTTCGATTCCTTTGCGACAAACGGAGTTCAACGATTTAGAAGGCTCTAAATTCAGGAATTGGCAGCATTTCCATTCCTGCCATGTCTCTGAACCATTGTACCACATTTGTCCTCTGTTCGATCCTCCTTATCCATCAGAAATGAGTCCTTGCGCTTCATAGCAGTCAACTTGGTCATGTTGAAATGCATGCGATGGAAGCGTTGTCCAAATTTTTCGACTGCGAATTCAAAACTTTGAAGGATCATCTCCAGTTTTAATACTGCGCATGTCATACTGACATCTCGATCTGTATTGTCCATGAAGAAGCGGTTCAAGACCCAGTACCGAACGCACGCTGATGCAAAATCGGCCAACTGGGTTCCCAATCTATGGGATCTATCGACATTGAAAGTGAGACCATTCTGAAAATATTCTATATCCTTCATAGTCAAGTCAACTACCTGCACTCTTCTTGCATTTCGAATGGAACAAACAGGGTCATGTGCAAGACTTATTGGCCGAGATTTTTCGTTGTGACCATCGGTTAATCGTATGGAACTAGAAATTGAGTGATATAAATGATTCAGAAGATGACATCGAGGCTGATGAAAAGGAGGAATTTATCGGGGCCGACCAACGTGAAAATGACAATGCTATTTAATGCGCTATTATTTTGGCCGTCGCACTGTCATTGCACTGACGTACGGATAAATTGAAATTACCAACAGACTCTTCCCTTTACCCAATGCCTACTTCGAAACCAGCCCTTGTTCTGGCTCTCTTTTAATTTTCGCGAACAACTTCTCCACTTGGGCCATTTCATCCTCCAAAATCGATTCTGCATCAAAGCGTACCGATTCAAAGTCGACGATGTAGACGGATTGGTTGCTGGATACCAGAATATTGGCAGCCCGGACGTCGCCATGCAGGACATTCCGTCGGTGAATTTCCTGGTATGCCTTTCTCACTTTGTTTTCAATCGATGTGCAGATATTATCCTTCGACAGAGGTGTGGCCTATTGTTATCGGGCATATTAGAAGAGTTCACCTTGAGATCTTCAACAATAATCACATGGCAGAACGCAACCCTGCCGACGGCAATGAATGTGGGAATGCAGATCCGCCATAATTCTTGAAGTCTGAGATATGTACCAACTTCTGAATTTTGGGCCTTGTCATTGTACTTGTATGCATCCCAACACTTGACGATGACAGGAGTTTTTTCGGGAAGAAGGAGGGCACTCCAGGCCCGTCCGCCACGGTGGTTTTGACGTAGCCAGGGCTTGAATTCCAAGAGAAGGCTCGTGGTAGACTGGAGGGTATAAGCTCCAGACCCAGCACCACCAGTAGCAGGTGGCAGTGGAGGTAGGGAGTAGTTAGACGGAACTGCCATGGCATACACCGTGATTGTTGGTAACTGTTGAAAGGTGCGATGAGCTGCCTGAACCTGGATAGCGGCTGCCATTCGGGTCTCGGGCAGCGGTGGTGTCACCTCGGACATTGCCGTAAACCAATAGAGCATATGCGAAATCATGAACGTGCTGTGAGAAGCCATTGACGACGGCAGCTCGTACCGAAAAAGCTCCAAACTGCGATGACTTCCATACAGGCATGAAAGATATAATATTCCACCATCGGCATGCGGAAGGAATCCGAAACCTGTCGTGGTTGTAAGGATTCCCAACTGAGTAGAGTTCCAGCACATGTACCCATACAGTTGCTCAACAGCAAGGCGGCCAGCACTAGTGGTGCCGGCATCATCTGGCACATTAGCGGTAATCTACTTTCGGTCAACTCGTAATGACATCATCAATTTCCGAAGGACCGACATTCCACGGTGACTTGGCTTCGCATATCCCCGTTACTTGACCTGTATACCGGTTTCAAAGAAGATAATCCGGCTCTCCAAAAACGACGTTTTCAAAAACCCGGATGGAAGAGTGGGCGTCGCTCGGAGGTGGTTGGCTCGACATTGAAAAACCGTGCGCCAATGATATGCCCAAGTCAAAAATACGGCGAACGTGTGATTCGAGTGTGGCAGGCGGTTCCTGAGTAATCATTCCACAAATCCTGTCTATCATTGTCCAAGAGGCGACAGGTTGGGATTTGTCGTTTGCGGTGACTGTTGAGTCCCAGTACTGCCGGAAGGTGGCTGCTATCTCTCGGGGCGTCCAATAATGCAAAGTGGTCCAGTGCTCGCCCCATGCCGAGTTGGTTGAGCCTGTCGTGTGGCCTGGATAAAAGCGCGGCAGCGGAAATTCATGGTTTAGAAGCGACGACCGATGACAGTCCATGCAAGACGAAAGAGTTGTTTGCGGATGACCCCGGATGACGGCAGTGGCGCGGAAACGTTTTGTGTGGGTGGACCCGGGAAATTCCGAGCTGTGCGGCAATTTCCGAGTTGCAGAAAATGGTCGGCTTAAAACCCCAGGGCAGTGTGGATACACGGCAATTTGAGAAGGCTTGATTAAATTGTGAATACGGATGAGCTACGGATATATCTAGGGCTAACCCTAGGATTTAGCCAGCGCAACCACACATGCCCCTTCTCAAGGTGAATGCACCGCATTCAGAACTATTCTACTGAAAAGAGACACTAAAAGAGAAACTAATCCATCGACATGTTCTCCAGGACTCGACGGGAAGGTTTGCGAAGTCGTAAAGGGCGTGTTGGGGGTGTCGTGGTTGCGGATGCATCCAATTTCACAAGGTCGGTGGTGGCTTCAGCCTGCAAAGCCTTTCGCAGTTTGGTGATCTCTGCGAAGCGGTTCAATGGTGCCGGTTCTCCTAGTCGGGTGCGTTCCCTGACTTCAGCAGCCGCTTCGTATCCTTCGATCTCGAGTTCTTGGATGCGTTGCCTTTGTTTCACGAGGGCATCATGCCGCTTCAACCGGTTCGACGCTTCCCAGAACTCGTTTTGATATTTGGCACACTCGTCAATATCCAACTTCCGGAGGCGTGCCTTATTGATGAGGTTATTGATAATGTATCCATTCGCTGAGGCCAATTGAATGGCATCTTTGTCAGTGACTTCCAATACAACAAAGGGGCCGTCCCATTCAGGGTGAAGCTTCGACTTGCAGTTGATTGGGGAGCACATCACCAAGTCGCCAGGCTGTAGAGGGTCTGTCAGGAATGCTGTGTTGTCACGAGCTTCTGCCAGGCGTTGCATCGCCGCATTGTAACGTTCTGCTGCAACGGTTCCGTATTTCCGGAGGTTTCGGATCCTTTGGCGATCATTGATGGTGACAGCTTTTTCTAATCGAGTCGCGGGGCCTGCTTCTGCTGTCGGCAACCTGGGTTCGACATCATATTGCAGCTTGAAAGGTGACATGCCGGTACGTGCATTAGTGTGTACCGCAAAGGCAAAGAGTGCTTGTTGAATATAGAGATCCCAGCAATCAATCTTGTTTCCGGGTTCATGCGAGATCCGTTGAATCCTTTATAGCAACTCGTAGTTCAGGCGTTCGACCTTTCCATTGGATTGTGGATGGCCGGGTGTAGTAGGAACTTGTTTGATTCCATAGCGCCGTAGGATTGCTCTGAATTCATTTGCGTCGAACTCAGCACCGTTGTCTGTGGTGATCTGAGTGGGTGCGCCATACGTCCATACAATCTTGTCAAGGACATCCACTGCTGCTTGGGTAGAACGTGCCAGCAAGGGGTAAACAATTGCTTTGGCTGTGCAGTAGTCAATGGCTGCGACGAGGTAGCAATTGCCAAGCGGGGTCTTGATCCACGGGCCGACGAAATCGATCTGCCAGAGTTCGAAGGGTCCTTTTTCGCCGTATGGATGGATCGTGGCTGTGTTGATTTTGTCAGGCGTTGCCGCCTTGAAGAGTTAGCAAGGAATACATCCATCCGACACCTTCCTCCCCTCAGTCCAGAGATCTTTCGCCACCTCAAATCTTTGTGCAACTGCCTTCGATGTTGCTCGCTTGCCATAATGCCCAATATCCTTGTGCGCGAATTCCAATGTCTCTTTCATAAACTCCAAATCCAATATAACGCATCGGCCTGTGCGTGCATTGTATAGGATTCCATCGCGCAGCTCGTATTTTTCACATTCATCCTTGAATTTCTCGTCAACGTTGTCGAGTTCAGCGTGCTTCTGCAGGTACTTTTGGATTCGGTAGTAGTATGGCGAGTTGTAATTGACACGACTTGTTTCTGGGTTGTCGTCGTCATGAGTGGTGCCAGCCGGGAGGACCCATAGAGACCCAGTTTGGACCCAGGCAGACCCAGGTGGACCCAGGCGGGACTCAGGTAGACCCAGGCGGGACAGGGGGGTGTCTGGCACTGGGCGGCGTGCTTCATGCTGGGTTGGCGTCAACCGCGCTCATGGGGCTTGCTTCGCGCTGTGTTGGCATGATTTCGGCTGGGTCGGCGTCGTCTGCGGCAAACAAGGTGTTTTCCATCTCAGCAACCATGAATCGGTCTGTGTCGGCAGGCTCTCCTTCGGATTGACCTGCCATGCGCAAGAGAGCATCCAGAACTACTTGTAGTTTGCCGGGTCGGTACACGATTGTGGGATTATAATGTTCCACTTCATCCATAAATCTCGCCAAACGCTTCGTCATGGGCCTCTTTGTTCTGTAAACTTTGAGCGATTCGTGATGCGTGCGAATGGTGATCTCAGATCCTTCGAGCAAGTGTCGCCAATGATTGAGTGCATACTTGGCGGCAAGAAGTTCGCGTTCCTGAGATGAATAGCGTTGCTCAGTAGGGGTCAGCTTCTTTGATTCATAGGCAATTGGGTGAAGCCATTGCTTTCCGTCACAATCTTCGGCATATTGCTGTAACACTGCGCCGATTCGATACACCGAGGAGCCAGGATCCAAGATGAATGGTTTTGCCATGTTGGCATGAGCCAGAACGCGGGCCGTGGTAAGCGCCGTCTTGATCCTGTCAAATACGTCTTGACAGTCAGGGGTCCATTCGATTGCGGCGCCTTTAGGTGGGCTTCCTTTCTGCAAATCTGTCAGGGGTAGAGCCAACTCGGCAAAGTTCTCGATGTAGCGTGCATAATGGTTCGCCAAATTGTTGAATCCACGAACGTCGGTAATCGTGCGAGGTACCGGCCAGTCCAGCACCTTCTGAATGTTCCTGGGGTCGGGTTTGACGCCGTCTGCCGATACAATGTGATCAAGGAATCTGACTTCGGTAGCAAAGAACTCACATTTGTCAAGGTTAAGGATCATGCCAGCTTCGCTGAGTGCCTCAAGAACCTGCTTGACATGCTCAACATGTTCCTCGAATGTTTGTGAAAAGATCATCACGTCGTCCAAGTAAACAACAACAAAGACGTCAAGGAATTTCGCAAGAACTGTGTTCATCCGGCGCTGGTAGCCGCCGGGCGCATTGGTTAAACCAAATGGCAGAACATTCCAATGATAATGACCATTCCGTGTAGAAAATGCCGTCTTAAGCTTTGCTTTGGGAGTGAGTGGGATTTGCCAATAACTGGATTTTAGATCCAATGTCGTGAAGAATTTCGCTCCGTGGAAGTGTAAGAATGATTCGTTAATGAAAGGGAGTGGATGTGCGTCTTTGATTGTAATCTCGTTGAGTGCCCTGTAGTCAATGCAGATACGAGGTGATCCATCTGCCTTGGTGGCAACGACAATGGGAAAGCTCCAGAGTGACTCTGACTTTGAGATAACTCCGTTCTTGAGATTCTCATCTACGAAGGTCTTAATGGTAGCCAGATCTGTGGGAGACTAGCGCCGTGCCGGGATCTTGATGGGTTCATGATCCTGTGTGTTGATGACAAAAGGTGTAAGCTTTGCCGGGATGCCGATGGGCCGCAGAAGGTTCCGACACTTCTTTTCGATCCAGCGATTCACCAAGCGTCGGAAGTATCGTAGCTTCATACGTGGGTCGATCAATTCCTTTCCCCTCTTACAAAGCTTAGCGTCGGTATCGTCTGCCTCCAACATTTCCTTGATCTGAGCCAGTATATTCTCTTTCACCGCCGCTGGGATTGTCTGCTGGGATTCAGCATCTTCTTCTTTCGGGATAGACTCCATTGACAGCAATTGGTCATCCAGGTAATGCAGGGTGTGAACTTCGTCTTGTACTCTGAGACGTGGGACTGGTTTCGGTGGGTTTATCTGATAGCGTTGGCCATTGCATACCATCTCGCATACATCCGTGCATCAATCCATGATGAGATTGTGTTTGCGCAACCAACCACGTCCAAGGATGAGATCTGGATCTTCAAGTGGAATGACATATGCGTAAATCCTTTCAATGGAAACATCTCCAAGTTTGACATCCCGGACAGCAACCTGGTTGACCGTCCTACGTGCAACTTGTCCTCTTCCCACAACCTTGACGCGATGTGGTGGGATAACGATGATTTGGGCTTTAATAGTACATGCCGTAATCTCATCAATAAACTGCGTGGTAGCTCCGCTATCAATGACAAGTTTGGTGGCTGCTCCATTGATGTCAGCATCATAGCGTGGGAGTGCAGATGAAGCAACAAGGTCACCGGTGAGCATGTGCTCCATGTCATTCTCACCGTCAACTGCCAAAACCATATCCGTATTGAGTTCATACGTAGCAATCAGGTTGAGATATTCTGTACCATCGGCTGTATGGTTCTCGTCCACATAATCCCCGTCGTAGTAGTATGAGTCCCTTTCTTCCTCCTCGTCGGATTCGGATTCGGATTCTCCGCCTTCCGCTTCCAACTGGTACAATGTCGACCTACCAAACCTTGTCTTCCTGATAGGTTTTCTTCCTGCCGTGCTCGATCGAGACTTGGGTGGGTGTCTGCAAGAACGTGCGAAGTGACCAATCTTACTGCATTTATAACATTCCGTGGTCTTTTCGTCGATAACGTCAAGTTCTTCCTCTGGTCTGTCAGATGTTTGTATCGCCGGTGGGATCGTTGCAACTGGGATAGCTCTGACTGTAGGTAGAGATCGCCGGTGGTGATGTTGTTTGCCATGAGGGGTGTTTGCCGGTTGCAGTTTATCAAGATGATGGGAGTACATGGCACTGGCAGCCCAGTCGCATGCTATGCGATAAGCCAATTCCATATCGTTAGCTTGTCGGATCCCGGAGGTAGTAAGAATATGCATTCGACAGTCTTGAGGGAGCCGCCTGATAAAATGTTGCAACCGATCAGCATAGTTCATGTCGAAGATTTCGTTCTCGACTTTCCTGACCTCGGCAACGTATTCCTGTAGGCGAGGTACACTGTGGAATTGCACACGAAGAAGCATCTCACGTTTGTCGTATGTCGATGCGGTATCTTCATCAAACTTCTTGATGAATGCATGTCGAAGTTGGCGATACGTTAAGGGAAAACCATTGTTGAGCCGCATGGAGTGGAAATAGAAGCTACGCGCTTGGCCGGCAAGGAACCCGAGTAAGTTATCACCTTTGATGTCCTCATTTGTAACACCATTCGCGTGGTAGTAACGATCCAGTTGATGGAACCAGAATTCAGCGTTCTTACCAGCTTTGCCTGAGTATTTCACTGGTCTGTTGGTGAGTCCTACAAGGATCATGGGTCCTCCATGATGTCCGTGCCACCATCCACCTCCACCTGGGGGTCCTCCCCCTGGCGGGCCTCCACCCGGTGGGCCAGGGCCACCCATTCCTCCATCTGGCGGACCTCCACCACCTGGCGGGCCTCCTGGCATATATTCGCGGATCGTTTGGCGCTGCAAAGGGACCGAGTAATGCTCCAAATTATCTGCAAAGGGGTTTGCGCTGCCAAAGGATGGTGCGGGTGTTCCGACGGGGGGCGGTGGAATCGTGCCATCAGTGCCGGAGGGGGGAAAAGGATGAATTGGAGCCCATGTTTCGCGCCTGCTGGGGGCAAACGGCATGTACTGGTGGTCCTTGGGGTTGGTAGGGCATGCCGAAGGGGTGAGCTCACGGGAAGGTCCGGTAGGGAGTTCGCGTTGACGAGCTGAAGGTGTGGTATCGTCATGGCCATCGGATGGACTGGGGGAGCTCCTGTCATCTCGTTGGGCAGTCAGACGATTGAGGGTTTCCTGTTGAGCATCAAGGCGGGCAACAATGGGATCCAGATGCGTCGTAAGGATCTACAGGATCCTGTTTTCGAAACAGGCCAGGATAGCGTCCATGGTGGGTGCCGCCGCCGCTTGATTCTCAGCTACCTCAGTGTCGGGGACCGTCCTCAAGGTCTCGGTGGTCCTTTTGGGGGGCATCTGGTGGCCGGGGTGTTGCTAGAAGCTAAGCGAGGTAGGTTCGGAACGATGATCTTCCCGACGCGAAAAACTCGGTAAGGCCAGTTCTCGATCCAACCAGGTCGGGGGCACCCAGCAAAGATGCAGGGTAGGAAATCAATGATGTAGAATCATTTGGAATGATGGATTGGTCGCCTCTCACGCCTTGCAACCCACAAATACGTATTTGTGGATACATGGCAATTTGAGAACGTTTGATTAAATTGTGAATACAGATGAGCTACGGATATATCTAGGGCTAACCCTAGGATTTAGCCAGCGCAACCACAGCGGAAATGGTGGGAGACGATGGAAAATGGAAAGACGAAGGAGAGCGGGAGAACACCATCTCGCGTCCGATCGGAGCTCTTAAAATACCTGGGATAATCCCTGCCCCTTCCCGTTCCGCTCATTGGGGTTGATTGATCAGATGTAAACTTTTAAATTCTATTCCCTGGACACATAGTGATTGCATGCCATAAGGAACAAAATGTCTAGCCAACCATCTGTTAGAAAGAAGGTCCCTGCCTAGTCCATCCTGCAAACACTGTCCAACACCACCTTCAATCTTCATGTTGTTGGATACATTTTAACCCAACCTGCTTGTATAGAAAACTTGAATATAATCAAGGAAAAACTTGAAGGTGAAGTTGACGTATGTAAGGTATGCATACTCGGATGAAGTTTCTATGTTTCGAGATTAAGATTCTATGACTCTATCTGAGTGGCTATAGGATCTTTATATACTTATTGAATATTCTTCTAGAAATTTCCATCATATAACGTTGCTTAGTCATCCTTTTCTTCCGAGACTTTCCAGCACTTTTTAATATCTTCTATGTAATCCTTCCAGTATCTTCTAGTAGCTTCCGTTATTGTCCTTAGTCTTTTGTTGTATCAGATCTGTTGGCATATCACAATGTACTTGAGCGCCTGTATTTGCAAACCCTATCAAACATTAATAATCATTTTCACTGAATACAATTGAGCGTTATTTCGTCAAATCTATTGCCTCCACAATATTCATCAAATCTCATAATATTCGCTTGATCCTCTTGCCAATGATGTTCTCAGATTCATTGATGCTCTTTAATTTAGATTTCATGAAGTAGAAATTGGACACATTTGAGAGAGTTATCGAAATGAACAATAGATCTGTTACATTTCAGTTAGAAAGATAGAAAATTCAAGAAGTCGAGTTGCTTTTATTCAAAACAATAGCATTATTGAAGATGCTGCTGCAAAAGTATGGTCGAGACTCATCTTTTCTGTGGGTAATGTATGTAACTTCAGTGATGAGCTTGAAATGATTCCTACATCAAGAGAAAAGGATGGCATCAATTTCACTTCATGACTACCTCTAAAAATAGCACATTTTAAACTTGACTACATCTACTCCTAAGATAGAAAGCTAGAACAAGCTACAGCTGGAGAGCCACGTTCAAAATCTTGATTTTCAGGTTATACTGTACGAGATGATATTAAAACTCTCACTATTAGATTTTAAGTCTCTGGCCTTATAGATCCACTTATGAAGGAGTGAGCTAATGGATAATCGGTCTATGTGACGCTTGTCTCTGAAGATGTCTGCATGGCTTTGGTTACTTGAAATAATGAGATCTGAAAGAATGAAAATTTGTTGCAGCCACTAAGAATATCATGAAAATAATTAAATATCCAACATTTTTCTCTCTTCAAAACTCCATTCTTACCAAGCGGTCTCCTGTGCAGACTCTATAATTCTATCTTTTAAAGAGGCTGTATAATTACTGAAGATATAGTAAACATGTAGAATTCAATATTGAACCCAACATACCTCGCTTCACCAGTTAACTTTTCCATTGACCGCAGCAAAGTATATATAGATGCACTGAGATCTTAGCCACTCCGACCACTTGGCTATCCACAATCAATAATTTTATTATTGCACCATTATGCAATCTACAATACCTGGCACATAAATGCGATCACCCCTCCATTTTACAGCTTAAAAGTCATTTTTGTGACATGTACAACTCTATTAAATTGTAGTCAAATTCTATACTGAATATATCGATAGAAAGCTAATGGTTGTTCCTTAAAATTTCATTCTTTGGAATTTTAAATTTTTGTTTTGTTGTAAAGTTATAAACTACTGAAAACTTCTATTTCAAAAAATTTGCGTGGAGTACCATATTAAAAGTGTAGGTTTTTGGAAGTAACCAACTTTG
>Ga0335076_10008178_pt1 | contig 10550 bp, 12 predicted proteins | sample Lox_Sample_25_FD_206717 | JGI IMG/M metagenome (GOLD analysis project Ga0335076, IMG submission 206717) | Soil microbial communities from Loxahatchee National Wildlife Refuge, Florida, United States - Lox_Sample_2.5 | ecosystem: Environmental > Terrestrial > Soil > Wetlands | place: USA...
ATCGACGCTTCGTCAGGACCCGGAGCGGCGCAAAACGCGTTTTCTGGCCCATTTCCCGCGTAAGCCATTGATAAGGCTTAAATCCGGGTCAAGAATTGCAATTTTTTGCACGTTTTTGCAACAAATGGGCTCTGTTCGGAAGTCTTCCGGTCGGGTTCGGTAGTCTTCCGGGCGGGTTCGGAAGGAATTGCATTCCGCGATGAGAGCGGCTTGTCGTCTGAGTTCAATCGCGATTTTGTAGACGCGGCCGCTGACCCGCGTCGCCGCGCGCGGCGACAGTCGAGCGGATCGACCCAAACGCGAACGGCTCTAAGGCTTCACCCAGCGGCCGTTGGCTTTCGACGACTTGACCGCCGCCTCGATGAAGGCGAGGCCCTTGACCCCGTCCTCGATGGTCGGGAAATGCACTGCCCGCGGCGGCTTCTTGCCGAGGCGCGCGGCCCTTATGGCGAGCGCCACCTCGTTATAGATGGTGGCGAAGCCCTCGAGATAGCCTTCTGGGTGGCCCGGCGGGATACGCGTCACCCGCGCCGCGGCTTCACCCGCCTCCGGGCCGCCGCGCCCAATGATGCGGGTCGATTTCTCATAGGGCGAGAAGTGAACATAGTTCGGATTGTCCTGCCGCCACTGGAGGCCGCCCTTGGTCCCATAGACGCGCAGCATCAGCCCGTTCTCGTTGCCGGGCGCGACCTGGCTCGCCCAGATCGCGCCGCGCGCGCCGTTGGCGTAGCGCAGCATGATCTGGGCGTTGTCGTCGAGCTTGCGCCCGGTCCCGAATGAGGTGAGGTCGGCCGCGAGCTCGGCGAGCTCGAGCCCGGTGACGTAGTCTGCGAGGTTGTAGGCGTGCGTTCCGATGTCGCCGAGCGAACCGCCCGCGCCCGAACGTTTCGGGTCGGTCCGCCATTCGGCCTGCTTGTTGCCGGTCGCCTCAGTCGCGCCGGTCAGCCAGTCCTGCGGATATTCCGCCTGGACAAGACGGATCTCTCCGAGCTCGCCGGCGCGGACCATCTCGCGCATCCGGCGCACCAGCGGGTAGCCGGTGTAGTTGTGGGTCAGCGCGAACACGAGGCCTGACTTCTCGACCGCGGCGCGCATCTTCTTGGCTTCCGCGAGACTGACCGTCAGCGGCTTGTCGCAGATGACGTGGATGCCCGCCTTGAGGAACGCGTAGGTCGGGCCGGCGTGCGCGTGGTTGGGAGTGACGATCGCGACCGCCTCGATCCCGTCGGCGCGCTTGGCCTCGGCCTTCGCCATCGTCTCATAGTCGTCGTAGATGCGGTCCGGCGCGAGGTCGAGCGCCGCGCCCGAACGGCGCGCCTTCTCCGGCGTCGACGAAAGCGCGCCGGCGACGAGCTCGTACTGGTCGTCGATGCGCGAGGCGATGCGGTGAACCGCGCCGATGAAGGCGCCCTCGCCGCCGCCGACCATGCCGAGCCTGATCCTGCCGCCCTTCTTGGCGTCGCTTTTTCCCTCGATGGCCATCGGTCTCCTCCCCTTACTTCAGTCCGAGCGCGCGCTTGATCTGCTTCTTGTCTACCGCGCCGCCGGCAAAATCGTCGAACGCTTTCTCGGTGACGCGGATGATGTGATGCTTGATGAAGTCGGCGCCCTCGCGCGCCCCGTCCTCCGGATGCTTCAGCGCGCATTCCCACTCAAGAACCGCCCAGGACGAATAGCCGTATTGCGCCATTTTCGAAAATACGCCGCCAAAGTTCACCTGACCGTCGCCGAGCGAGCGGAAGCGGCCCGCGCGCTCGACCCATCCCGCATAGCCGGAATAGACGCCCTGCCGGCCGGTCGGATTGAACTCGCCGTCCTTGACGTGAAACGCCTTGATTCGCTCGTGGTAGATGTCGATGAACTCGAGATAGTCGAGTTGCTGCAGGATAAAGTGCGACGGATCGTAATTGATGGCGCAGCGCTTGTGACCCTTCAGCGCGTCGAGGAAGCGCTCGAAGGTCGTTCCGTCGAACAGGTCCTCGCCAGGATGCAGTTCGTAGCAAACATCGACGCCGGCGTCGTCGAACGCGTCGAGAATCGGCTTCCAGCGTTTGGCGAGTTCCTCGAAGGCTAGTTCGATGAGACCGGGCGCGCGTTGCGGCCAAGGGTAGACGTAGGGCCAAGCGAGCGCGCCCGAGAAGCTCGGGCTTGCGGTGAGGCCCATCCGCTTCGAAGCCTTGGCGGCGAGCATCATCTGCTCGACCGCCCACTTCTGCCGCTCGGCGGGCTTGCCGTGGACTTGCTTCGGCGCAAAGGCGTCGAAGGCTTCGTCAAACGTCGGGTTCACCGCGACGAGCTGGCCCTGGAGATGGGTCGCAAGCTCTGTGACCGCGATACCGTGGCTCTTGGCGGTTCCCATCACCTCGTCGCAATAGGCCTTGGACGAGGCGGCCTTGGCGAGGTCAAAAAGACGCCCGTCCCAGGCGGGAATCTGCACGCCCTTATAGCCGAGCGACGCCGCCCATTTGCACATGCCTTCGAACGAGTTGAACGGCGCCGAATCTCCTGCGAACTGCGCCAGAAAAATCGCCGGACCCTTGATCATCCCAGCCATGATCCCCTCCTTCCCATTGCGCTCTTCTCGCGCGCTTCTCGTAAAAAAGAGGAAGCTCGCGAACGCGATTCCTCGACTGCTTCCCTATCAGAACGGTGAGTCCTGAAGTAGAGGTCCTCGGTGTTGTCCAGGGTGATCAGCGGCCCTCTAGCACATAGCCGACGCACACCGTGACGCCGAGCGCGGCGACCTCCATCGCCACCGAGACGGTCGGCCGATAGCCGCCTGGAGCGGCATTCTCGGCGCGGCGTCGATCATCCCATTGCAGGACCGCGAGCGCGCGGGCGATCCGCGCCAGCTGGCGGATCGCGACAGCCCAACCGCTTCGAGAACAGGGCCCGCAAGACGGAGCGCCGGCGTGCTCCGTTGCGCCGCCCTCACACATCCGCCCCGCTCCAAATCGAGCCTCCCTGGATCGGCCTTGTTGTCCCTTTTTGATGACATGTCAGCGGGAACGCTAACACTCGAAAGAGGCGCCCGTAAAGCGCGCCCCGGGTATCCAGCGACAGTCGCCTGAGCGCGGCGCCAACCGCTGCCGGCCTCTCGTAGCGGAAATCCCCAATCTGTTCGCCAGTGGCGGAATCGATCGCCGGACTGGGCGAGGCGCGCTCACACAACAGTAACCCGCAAGGATTAAACAGGGGCGGGTCCGGATGATTTGGACCTACCCCCGCGTCATCGCCGGCCGCAGCGCTGCCGGCCGCAGCCATGATGGCCGCTCCACACGCACTGATCGGAGGCTGGCCGGAATGCGCCGCGCAGACTGCGAAGACATGGCAAGAGTCGCGAACGGACTCGTCCTAATGAACTGCGCGTCATTGGGCGTGGGATCGGCCCGATCATGAAGGTCCCCGGACTTGCTCGATCGAACGCCCGCGCGGCAATGGCCCTCGGCGCCGTCCCCCTCGGAGTCCTGGCGCTGGCCGGGGCGCAGTCCTTTGTCCCAGGTGAAGCGCTGACCCCGCTGCGGTCGTTCATTCCCCGCGAAGCGCCGATCTTTCAGGTGCTGCTGTTCGGCTGGCTCGGCGTGGCGCTCGGCCGGCTTTCGATCGCGACCGAGCCGAGCCCGGTTCAGGCCGGCCGGACGGCCGCTCGTCGAGAAGCGGTGATTAAAGAGGAAAGGGTCGAGCGGATCCTGCGCCAGATCGCCAAAGTCCTGCAGACGCATGTCAGCGACAGCGAGAGCTTTTCCGACCGGCTCGACGGCGCCAATGAGCGGCTGTCGCAGCAGCAAAGCGTGGGTCCGGTCAGGGACATTGTGCTCGCCCTCATCGACGACAATCGCGACATGCGCGACAAGCTCGCCAACGTCAGAGACCAGCTCGAAGAATCGCGGCTCCAGGTCGTGCAGCTGCAGACGAATCTCGAGCGGTCGGAGCAGGCCGGATTGCGCGACACAGTCACAGCGATCGGCAATCGCCGCTTCTTCGACGCCTGCTTCGCCGACGAAGCGGAGAAAGCGCAACCCGCGGGCGGCAGTTTCTGCCTTGCGCTGGCCGACATCGACCGGTTCAAACATGTCAACGACAGGTTCGGCCATCTTGTCGGCGACCGCCTGCTGCGTCTGTTCGCCAATATCCTGGTCCAGAATGTGCGCGGACAGGACAAGGTCGCGCGATTTGGCGGTGAGGAGTTCGCCCTGATGTTCCCGGGCGCGCGTCTCGACGAGGCGGTCAGCGCCGTCGAGCGGATCCGGGGGATTCTGGAGATGAAGCAGTGGACGGTCGAGCCGAGTGGCGAGCGGGTCGGCAAAGTGACGGCGTCGTTCGGCGTTGCGAGGCTCGGCGCGGACGAATCGGCCAACGATCTCCTGCGCCGGGTCGACCAACTCCTCTATGAGGCAAAGGTTCAGGGCAGAAACCGGGTCGTCGCCGGCGGCGAGAGGGATGGTCCGGCGCCGTCGATGCGGACTTCCCGCGACCGACGGGCCGCGGCCAGCTGAGTCCATCGACTGGTCCCAGACGATGCCCGGCCTACAAGCCGATTCGTTTGAGCGCGCCCTCGACGAAGCGGGGCAGCAAGAGACGCCCAACAACAGCTGGTTGGGCGCGGCGGGGGGACCGCGCGTCCGCGCGAGCCTCGAACTTTGTGCGGCGCCGGGCTCTGGAGGAGAGGCGCGCTTCGGCTTGGCTCTGGACTGGACCGACGAGCCAGCGGATCGGATGGGACCGCCGGCGCCCATCTCGAAGAGCGAAGCGGTTCCTCGTCACGCCGATACGCCGGCCGACATCGCCGCTGAACTCGGCCTCGGCGGGCCGCTGACGCTCGATCAGCTTGCCTCGCGCTGGCGCGAGTATGTCTGGCGCAACCACCCCGACCGCCAGCCCGCTCACGCGCGAAGCCGCGCCAACGCCCGGGTCGCGATCGCCAATAACCTCTATGCCCGAGCGCGGCGCAATCTCGCCAAGCGACGATGAGGCGGCCCGATCATTCGAAGATCCGGTCGCGGCCGAAGAGCGCGGCCCCATTCGCGCCTTTCGTCACCGCAAGCAGCGCCGCCCCCTTGTCGTCAACCACGACCCAGCCGCCGTCGCGGGCGACAATCGCCCCGATATGGCCGATGCCCGCCACGCTGTCGCCGGGAACGGCGGAGCGAATCGTTCCGTCGATCCGGAGCCAGACGCGATCCGCTCGGGCCGCGACGATTTCAACTGGCCGCGGTTCCGGCGGGGCCATACCGCCAGAGGCGTTGAGCGAACCGGTCGTCGCCATATCTACTCCGCCATCGACGGTCGGCGGCTCCGGGTAGTCGGCGGGACGCGGCGCCCCCGCGGTCCCGCGCGGCTGGGCGAAGATCGCCAGATGTTCGAGACCATTGATGCGCGTCTTCCCGCCCCCATAGGCGAGCATATAAACGGCGAACGCGAACGACATGCCGGCGAGCGCCGTTCCAACCGCGCGGATCGCTATTTCCTGACCGGGCGCCATCGCCGGGAGCTCACGATTCGGGGGTCTTGGCGTCGCCGCGCAGCGCAGCGGCGAGATCGATGAAGGGATCCTCGCATCTCGGCGCTTCGACCGCCTGGTTCATCGCCTCGTAAATGCGCGGGACCGACTTGATCGCCTTGTCGAGAGTGGGGTCGGCGCCGGCGGTGTGGCCGCCCATGAGGCGCAGCTCGCGCGTCTCCTCAAAGCGCGCGATAAGCGATCGCAGGTTCGCAACCACTTTGCGCTGCTCGGGGCGCCAGGAGAGATGGGTCATCCTCGAGACCGATGCGAGAACATTGACCGCCGGATATCGGCCCTCGTCGGCGATCGCCCGGTCTAATACGATGTGCCCGTCGAGGGCGCCCCGAATGGCGTCAGCGACCGGATCGTTGTGATCGTCGCCGTCGACCAGAACCGAGAAGACGCCGGTGATCGAGCCTGATCCCTCCAAGCCAGGTCCGGCCCGCTCGAGCAGCCGCGGCAGATCGGTGAACACGCTCGGCGCATAGCCACGGGCGACGGCGGGTTCTCCCGCCGCCAGCGCCACATCGCGCGCAGCATGGGCGAAGCGGGTGACCGAATCGACGATCAGCAGCACCGATTCTCCCTGATCGCGGAAGTATTCGGCGATCGCCATCGCGGTCTTCGGCGCAAGGCGACGCATCATCGGACTCTCGTCGCCGGTCGAAACAACCGCGACCAACGGCGATGCTCGGTCCTCGCCGAGCCTGTCATGGAGAAATTCGCGCACTTCGCGTCCGCGCTCGCCGACGAGCGCGACGACGACGGTGTCGACTGGAGTCGCCTGGGCCAGCATCGCCAGAAGGGACGACTTGCCGACCCCGGACCCCGCGAATACGCCCACTCTCTGGCCCAGACACAAGGGCGTGAAGAGATCGATCACTCGAACGCCTGTGCGAAGGGGGGCGTGAACGCGCCCCCGCTTGAGAGGTGGAGGAGGAGCAGCGTCGAGCGGCGCTAGTCTCTCTCCGCATGCGAGGTCGCCCAAACCGTCGATCGGGCGCGCGAGCGCATCTACGACCCGGCCTTTCCACGATCGATCCGGCGTGAGCGACAGATTATCGGTGCGATACGCCCGGGCTCCGATCGTCGCGTCGCTGCGCGCGTCGAACGGCTTGAGCGTGGCCGAGGCATCTTCGATCCTTACGACTTCGCCGATCTCAACGCGATTGCCGACGGCAACGGCGACGCACTCGCCGAGTTTGAGAAAGCGCGACAGGCCAGCGACGCGAAAGTGCGACATCGAAACCTCGACGACCCCGCCGCTCACACGCGCGGCCGGCAAGTTACGGACTCCCCACGCGACTTGCCGCTCCAAGCGCTCGAGCGGCGATCGCGCCGGCTCGGAGCGAACGCCGATCATGCGGACGATCCGAGGGTCTTGATCGCCTCTTGCAGCGACGCCTCGGACTGCGAAGCTTCGGCGGCGACGCCATCAAAGGCGCGCGTCACGTCGATCAGTCTGGTCATTTCGCGGACTGGATCGACGTTGGAGCCCTCGACTGCGCCTTGGACGACTCCCTCCCGCGTAAATTCGAGAATCGGCGTCGCCGGTTTGTCGGGAACGACCCCTGAATTTTCGGCCCGGACCAATGAGGCGCCAGGATCGATCGCGAACAGGCCGATCGCCCCGACCTGCCGTCCGGCCTGGGTGATCATTCCATCGGCGGAGACCGTGAGCGGGCCGCCGGCGCCGTCGATGAGGATCGGAGCGCCCCCTGCGTCCAGGATGGGGTCGCCGTTCAGCGTACGCAGCGTTCCCGATTCGTCGATGCGGGAGCGGCCGTCACGGGTGTACGCCGGCCCGCGCGGCGTCTGGATTCCGAACCAGCCGTCTCCCTGCACGGCGAAGTCGAGCAAATTGTCGGTTTTGACGAGACTCCCGCCACGCCGGTCCACATAGTCGGAGCCGGACGAGACGTAATTGAGTTTCGCGTCGCCGGCCCTGGCCATCGTTGTCTCGAACGATACGCCGGTCGCGCGATAGCCGACCGTGTTCATGTTGGCGATGTTGTCGGCGATGGTTTCCAGCCGTCGCTGCAGCGCCACCTGGGCCGAGACCGCGACGTAGAGTCCGTTCTGCATGACGCTATTCCGCGAAGCTCGCGCATTGGCGTTTCGCGCCCACGATCGCCTGTGCGGCTTGCCCGGGCCTGACCTCGGCTGTGACAGCTTCGCGTAAGTCTGAAGCCGCAAATCTTCTCCCGCCGCGCGCACCCGGAGCGAATCTTGAATTTCGCCATTGGCCTCGTCATCACCATCGGATGCATCCTCGGCGGCTATGCGGCGCTCGGCGGACATCTCGACGTGCTGCTTCAGCCTTACGAGTTCGTCATCATCGCCGGATCGTCGCTCGGCATTTTCATCGTCGCCAACGCCACAACGACGATCAGGGATTGCGGCAAAGCATGCCTCGAAGCGGTCCTCGACAAGGCGCCGAAGCCTCGTGATTTCCTCGATGTGCTGTCCGCGCTGCATGCGTTGATGAGGGAGCTCAGGGCCAAGTCGCGCAGTGAAGTCGAAGCGCATTTCGACAACCCGGAGGAATCCGAGATTTTCCGCAACTTTCCCAAGCTTCTAGCCGACAAAGACCTGGTGACGTTCATCTGCGACTATGGCCGTCTCATCATCATCGGCAACGCGCGCACGCATGAAATCGAAGCGCTGATGGATGAGGAAATCGAAACCCTGGCGCATGACCGCTACAAGCCGGTTCACGCGTTCCAGGCGGTCGCTGACGGACTTCCCGCCCTTGGCATCGTGGCCGCGGTGCTGGGCATCATCCACGCCATGGGCGCGCTCGACCAATCGCCGGAAATCCTCGGCGGACTGATCGGCGCGGCGCTCGTCGGCACCTTCGCCGGCATCTTCCTGTCCTACGCGGTCATGGCGCCGATCGCGCAAAAGGTGAGAGCCGTCCGGCAAAAGCAGCTCAGGCTGTTCACACTCGTCAAGCAAAGTCTACTCGCCTTCATGAACGGCGCGATGCCGCAGGTAGCCGTCGAGTTCGGCCGCAAGACCATTCCCTCTAAGGAGCGGCCGACGATCGACGTAGTGGAGAACGAGACGACGTCGACTGGCGGCGAGGCGGCGATCAAGGAGGCCGCGTGAGCGTCGACCGCGAAGCGAACGGGATCGACCGCGGCACGCGCAAGTTCCAAGGCGCGATGCTCGAGCATTCGAGCCTCGCAGTCGAACGAATGCCAGGACTTGGCGCAGCCCTCAATCGATTTATCGCCGAGGCGCCTCTGCGCCTGTCGTCACTGATCGCCAGTCTTTCGCCCGGCTCGATCGAGGAGGCCCGGGCGACGACGCAATTTCGAGCGATCGAAGACTGCTCGGGCCTGACCGCAGTGATCTACGCGACGGCCGAGCCGGCGGCGCGACTCATGATCGCCCTCGACGAGCGGATCGACCACCTCATCGTCTCCTCGATTTTCGGCGAAGTCGGCGCGGATGTCCCGACAGAGACTGCGAGCCAGTCGCGAAGGCCGCGCACGGCGATTGAAACGGCGCTGATCGAGGCGTTCGCACGCGCGCTCGGCGAGGCGCTCGAGGCCGCCTTCGCCCCGCTCGCGCCAATCCGGCTCAGCTTCGAGCGGCTCCAGGCGCTCAGCGATCCGTTCGCGCTCGGACGGCGAGACTGCGAGGCCGTGGCGGCGCGGTTCTCCCTGCAGATGAACGGCGACGCCTGCGAAGGCCTCGTCCTGCTTCCGCAGGCGTTCCTCCTGCCCTTTCGCAGCCAGCTCGCGCACGATCCTGACGCGCAGGCGCCGGCCGCCGACCGGCGGTGGTCCCGGCTCATGGAGTTCGGCGTTCAGCAGGCGCGGGTGCCTCTAACCGCGATCCTTGAGGAGGTCCCGATGAGTCTCGGCGAGATAGCCAATCTTCGCGTGGGCGGGCTCCTGTCCTTGCAGAGCAACGATTTCAACGCCATTCGACTCGACTGCTCGGGCCGCGGAATGTTCAGCTGCAGACTCGGCCAGGCCGACGGCCGCTATCGGCTCGAAATTGAGAGCCCGGTCGCGCCAGGATCTGATGTGGCCAAACGGTAGACCGGAGCCAGCCTAATAACCTGCGACAACGTCTGACGCCAGCGAGCAAGATCTCAATCCATGGACGAAGCCGCCATCACTTCCGAGCCGTCAGCCGCCGTCGACGCGCCGAAGCCGGACTCCCCCATGAGCCATCCCAATCTCAGCGCGATCCTCTCGATCCCGGTGACGGTGCAGGTCGTGCTGGGCTCGACCTCGCTGCCGGTCTCGGGGCTCATGAAGCTCGCCCGCGGCGCCATCGTGCCGCTCGACCAGCGGGTTGGCGATCCAGTCGACGTCATCGTCAACGGCACGGTGATCGCGCGCGGTGAAATCGTCATCGTCGACGATGCCAGTCAGCGATTCGGCGTCTCGCTCCTCGAGGTCGTCGCCGGCGCCGGCCTTGAACGCGCGGCATAGGCTCACTTCGAGGAAGACGCCGATGCCAGAGGCGGCGATCAACGGCGACAGGGAACTGAGCGGACCCGAAAAGGCCGCAGCGCTTTTGCTCATGATGGGCAAGCCCCCCGCCGCGCGGCTGCTCAAGCAATTCGACCAGCCCGATTTGCGCTCGGTGGCCCAGGCCGCAGCGGGGCTCGGCGCCGTTCCGGCGACCACGCTTGACCGGCTGGTCGAGGAATTCGCAGCCGATTTTTCGACCGGAGCCGATCTGCTCGGCGACACGGGCCAGGCCAAGAGCCTGCTCGCCGACGCCTTGCCGCCCGATGAAATCGCCAACATTCTTGGACTTGGCCCTGTCGAGGCCGGATCGCGCGATCTTTGGCGGTCGCTCGGGCAAGCGCCGGAAAGCGCCATCATCGCTCTGCTGACAGCCGAGCGCGCGGCGACCGCGACCTATATCCTTTCCAGGCTCGACTCGGCCGTGGCGACGCGACTTGTCGCCGCCCTGCCGCGCGATCGCCGCAACGCCGCGCTCTGCGGACTGGTTGCGCCGCTCGAGGTGACGCCGCTCGCCGCCAAACTCATCGAGGACGCGGTGGAAACGGCGCTGA
>Ga0335076_10008179_pt1 | contig 10550 bp, 11 predicted proteins | sample Lox_Sample_25_FD_206717 | JGI IMG/M metagenome (GOLD analysis project Ga0335076, IMG submission 206717) | Soil microbial communities from Loxahatchee National Wildlife Refuge, Florida, United States - Lox_Sample_2.5 | ecosystem: Environmental > Terrestrial > Soil > Wetlands | place: USA...
CGAGGACTGCCGGCTCTCAGTGCTCGCGGAGCGCCGCGCGCACGCGCCGCGCGGCGCGCTCGGCGGCGCGGACGGCGCGCGCGGCCGCACGCTGGTGAACGGCGAGGAGCAGCCGGCGAAGACGACGCGGCAGCTCGCGGCCGGCGACGTCGTCCGGATCGAGACACCGGGCGGCGGCGGCTTCGGCGCGCCCCGCTAGACCGGGTCGATCGCGGGCAGCCCGTCGATGCTCGCGGCGTTCTTCTCCGCGACGTACGCGGGGAGCGCGCCGTCGCGCACCTGCTTGTCCACCCAGGCGTCGTACTGCGTGCGCTTGCCCTCGAATTGCATGAGCGGGACGCCGTAGCCGCACGAGTCGGCAATCCGCTCGACCTCGACACGGACGACGGAGCGCACCGCGTCGCTCGCGGGGCCGAACCGCGCCCGCAGCTCCTCGAACTCGGGCTCGCCGGCGAGCGCGACCGTCGCGCGTCCGTGCAGCCGCACGATCCGCGGCGGCCCGTCGAACGCGCAGAACATGAGGACGATGCGGCCGTTCTCGCGCGCGTGCGCGATCGTCTCCGCGCCGCTGCCGACGAAGTCGAGGTACGCGACCTCGCGGGGGCCGAGGATCCTGAACCACTGCAGGTCGCCCTTCGGCGAGACGTTCACGTGGCCGTCCGCGGCGAGCGGCGCGGTCGCGACGAAGAACAGATGCTGCCGCTCGATCCAGGCGGCGAGCTTCTCGTCGATCTCGTCGAAGATCTTTCCCACGCCCTGAGCCTAGACGGCGAGCGCGTGGATGCGCCGGAAGGACGCCGCCTGGACGCCGAGCGCGGCGGCCGCGGCGCACGCGAATGCGGCGACCGAGTCGATCCGGCCGAGCAGCGCGGCGAGCGCGAAGAAGAACGTCGCGAACGAGAGCAGGCCGAGCGCGACGCCGCGCAGAACCGGCAGCGCCGCGGCGCGGCCCTCGTGCCGGTACGCGAACACGGCGAGCACCGCGGCGTACACGGGGAACACGGGAGCAGTCCGGTCGGCCGCGGCTCCCGCTCCAGGCGAACCCGAGGCAGAACGCGCCCTCCGCGACCGCGCCCGACAGCGAGCCGACGGCGCCACGCGCGGCGAACCGCGGCCCGTGCCCGACGAGCCAGCCCGAGACGGCGCCGCCTCAGCGCGGGCGTGAGCGCGAGCTTCAGGGCGAGCGCGGTCACCGACGCCAACGTACTCCCAACCCCGGGCACTAGGCTCCCCGGCATGGAGCGCGCCGTCACCGTCGCCTGCGTCCAGGCCGAGCCGGTTGTCCTCGACCGCGAGGCGACGCTCGACAGGCTCGCGGCGCTGACCGCGGAGGCGGCGGGCAACGGCGCCGAGCTCGTCGTCTTCCCCGAGACCTTCGTCCCCGTCTATCCGTCGTCGCGCTGGGCGCACGCGTTCGCCGGCTGGAACGCCGACGGCGCGAAGGAGACGTTCGCGCGGATCGCCGAGGGCTCGGTCGCCGTCGGCTCGACCTCCGAGCGGCGGCTCGGCGAGGTCGCGAGGGAACACGGCGTCTGGCTCGTCACCGGCGTCAACGAGGTCGAGCCGGAGCGGCCGGGGACGATCTACAACTCGCTGCTGTACCACGCGCCCGACGGCTGGCTCGCGCTCCACCATCGCAAGCTCGTGCCGACGAACCACGAGCGGCTCGTCTGGGGCCAGGGGGATGGACGAGGCCTGCACGCGGTCGAGACGGGCTTCGGGCGGCTCGGCGGGCTCATCTGCTGGGAGAACTACATGCCGCTCGCGCGCGTCGCGCTGTACGAGTCGGGGGTCGAGATCTACATCGCGTCGACGGCCGACGACGGCGACGCGTGGCAGCCGACGCTCGTGCACATCGCCCGCGAGTCGCGCGCGTTCGTCGTCGCGCCGAGCCACTTCCAGCGCGCGTCCGCGTATCCGGCGGACTTTCCGCTCCGCGCCGAGATCGAGGGCGTCGACGTGATCGGCCGCGGCGGGAGCGCGGTGCTCGCGCCGGGCGGCGCCTACCTCGCCGGGCCGCTCTACGACGAGGAGGGGATCCTGTACGCGGAGCTCGACCCGGCGCGGATCCTCGAGGAGCGGCAGCGGTTCGATCCGGTGGGCCACTACAGTCGGCCCGACGTGCTCGAGCTCCGCGTCAACGTGCCCGACTGACGCACCGCAAGTTTCCTCGTCGTCCCGCGTCTTTATGGATGCCGGGGCGGCACCGGCACTCGCAGAGCCGTGGGGTTGTGCTGTCGGGACTCTCGCTAGGGCGACAGCATGGCGGCCGCCCCGGTCTCAGATCTCGCGCGGGCGGTGCGAGGACGAGTAGACGTCCTTGCGCGCGATGAGGCCGTCGCGGATCGGGAACACGTCGACGCCGTCCCACTCGAGCGTGCGGCCGTCGCGCTCGACGGTCGCGGTCCACTCGTTCACGGCGAAGTCGTCCGCGGCGCGGAGGCTGCGGCCGCGGAAGCGCAGCGTCGGGTTGTTGCGGAAGATCTGCGCGATGTGCTCGCGCACGGCGTCGGCGCCCTCGGCGCGCTCGCCGGCGGTGTGGTTCTCGAAGACGATCTCGGGATGGTGCATCGACGCGACGGCGTCGATGTCCTGCGCGTTCCACGCGTCGTTGTAGCGGTCGATCAGCGCCGTGACCTCGTCGCGGCTCACGGCGCGATTGTCCCACGCCGGCGCAGCACGCGCGCGTCGCCGGCCCGGCGGGTGAGCCCGTCGGCGTCGAACCGCTCGAGCAGGAGCTGCGCGGTGCGGCGGCCGACGCCGAGGAGGTCGCGGAAGCGGGCGAGCGTGATCGAGCCCGCCGTCTCGCACTCCGCGACGAGCGCCGCGCGCGCCTGCTCGTACGCGGCGGCGGACACGGCGTAGCCGTCACCGACGCGGACGAGCCGGCCCTGCTCCTCGAGGTACGCCGCGAGCGCGCGGTCGTCGACCTTCACCGGCTCGAGCCCGAGCTCGGCCTCGAGCGCGGCCGCCGCGTCGGCGCGCGCGCCGAGCTGCGCGGCGGCGCCGGGGAGGTAGAGCTTCGCGCCGCGCCGCTCGAGCCCGAGCAGCGGCACGACCTCGGCAGCCCACGGCTCCGCCGGCGGCGCGACGCCCGGGTCGAGCGGATCCGCGTCGGCGATCCGCCGCTCGAGCTCGGCACGCAGCCCGTCGAGCCACGCCTGCGAGAAGACCCAGTCGCCCGCGTGGACGAGCCCGTCCGTGTCGCCGAGGCGGCGCAGCGACTCCGCCCGCACCGGGGACGAGACCGTCGCGGCGACGTCGCCGCGCTCGACGAGCTCCATCCGCTCCGCGCTCGCGTGCCGCGGCGGCGCCGGGTCGAGCACGGTCCCGCCGCCGACGGTCGTGCCCGCGCGGAGCACGACGCGGTCGCCGCGGGCCGCGACCACCGGCGTGCGGAGCCGCAGCTGCGCGAAGCGCCCGCCGACGCGGACGACGCGCGCGGGCGTCTCCGCGGTGCCGTGGTGCACCTGCACGCGCGCGGGGATCTCGGCGATCTCCTCCAGCGCGACGTCGAGCCGGTACGACGGCGTGAACGCACCGTCCGCAACGAGCGCGTCGCCGCGCCGCAGGTCGCGGCGCTCGACGCCGGGGAGCGCGACCGCGACGCGCTGCCCCGCCTCCGCGCGCTCGACCGCCGCGTCGTGCACCTGGACGCTGCGCACGCGCAACGCGCGCCCGCCCGGCTCCACGCGGAGCTCGTCGCCCTCGCCGACCGTCCCCGACCAGAGCGTCCCCGTCGCCACCGTGCCGATCCCGCGCAGGCTGAAGACGCGGTCGACGTAGAGCCGCGCCGGGCCGTCGCCTCCCTCGTGCACGACCCCGCGCGCGACCTCCGCGAGCGCCGCGCGCAGCTCGTCGAGCCCGGCGCCGGTGCGCGCGCTCACCGCGACCACCGGCGCGCCGGGGACGAGCTCCACAGCCTCCTCCCGCGCCAGCTCCAACGTCTCCTCGTCGACGAGATCCGACTTCGTCAGCGCGACGACGCCGCGGTCGACGCCGAGCAGCCGTAGGATCGCCAGATGCTCGTGTGTCTGCGGCCGCGCCCCCTCCGCGGCGTCGACGACGAGGAGGAACAGGTCGATCCCGGTCGCACCGGCGACCATCGTGCGCACGAACCGCTCGTGCCCGGGCACGTCGACCACGGACAGCCGTGGCCCGTCCGGAAGCTCGAGCGGCGCATAGCCGAGGTCGATCGAGATCCCGCGCTCGCGCTCCTGCGGGAGCCGGTCGGTGTTCTTCCCGGTCAGCGCCTCCACGAGCGTCGTCTTCCCATGGTCGATGTGACCCGCGGTCCCAACCGTCAGCGGCATACCGCCTCGATCAGCCCGGTCCGGATGCTCACCGGCTCGAATCCCGTCTCCGCGAGCAGCGCGCGCCACTGCGCCTCGTCCCGCTCGCGGCCCGCGAACAGCGCCAGCATCAGCAGGTCGAGCCACTTGACGGGGTTGCGCTCGTTCCCCGCAGGGACGACCGAGTCGATCACGAGCAGACGCGCGTCGTCGGGCGCAGCCGCGCGGATCGTACGGAGGATCCTCGCCGCGTCCTCGTCGGGCCAGTTGTGGAGGATGGTGCCGAGGATGTAGACGTCGCCGCGCGGCACCGAGTCGAAGAAGCTGCCCGCGGTGAACTCGATGCGATCGCCGAGCGTCGGCTCGTCCCGCACCGTCTCCGGCAGGTCGAAGACGATCCCGTGCACGCCGTCCGGCAGTCGCGGGAGCAGCGCGACGAGCAGCGAGCCGTTGCCGCCGCCGACGTCGACGACCGTCTCGTCGCCGCGCCACTCGAGCGCCGCGAGACGGTCTGCGCGCGGCCCGGCGCCGTCGACCATCGCGGTGTCGAACGCGGCGCGGTCGTCGGGATGCGAGGCGAGCCACTCCCAGAACCCCTGGCCGTGCGCGCGCGGAAACGTCGCCTCGCCGCTCGCGTCGAGCGCGCCGGCCGCACGGTGGAAGACGCCGCCGAAGAGGTACGCGAACTCGCTCACGCCGAGCTCGAGCAGCTGCACCGAGACCTCCGTGTTCGCGAAGACGCCGGGCTCGACCTCCTCGAAGACGCCCTCGCTCGCGAGCGCGCGCAGGATCCGGCGGAGGGCGTCCGCGTTCGCGCCGCACGCCGCCGCCAGCTCTTCGACGGAGCGCGGTCCGTCGGCGAGTGCGTGTGCGACGCGGAGCTCGGCGGCGAGCCCGAGCGCGCGGCTGACGAGCGCACCGTCCATCAGGTCGTAGAAGCGCTGGCGTGGCGAGAGCTCCGTCATCCGCGCGCTGCGTCGACGGCTGCGGCGACCTCGTCCACCTCGTCGTCGGCGAGCGTCAGGCAGTCCAGCAGGAGCCTCCCGTCGCGGACGACGCCGACGACCGGCGGCTCCGCGCGCCGCAGCGGAGCCGCGAGCTCCTCCTCGACCGCACAGGCGAAGCTCGGCAGCTCGGCGAGCGGGAGCGCGCCGCCGCCGACGCGCGCGACCGTCTCCTCGAGCGAGCCGCCCGTGAGCGAGGCGAGCCGCTCCGCGCGCGCGCGCACCGCAGGCGTCTCCTGGCGCAGCATCCGCAGCACGGGGATCCGCTCCGGCGCGTCGAGGTAGAGCAGCAGCGTTCCCTCGAGGGCCGCGAGCGTGAGCTTGTCCGCGCGGAGCGCGCGCTGGAGCGGATGCCGCCGCAGCTTCTCGACGAGCTCTGCGCGGCCGGCGACGATCCCCGCCTGCGGGCCGCCGAGCAGCTTGTCGCCGGAGAAGCAGACGAGATCCGCGCCGGCGGCGAGCGACTCCCTCGCGGACGGCTCCGCCTCTCCAAGTGACAACTTGTCACTAGCGAGAAGCACGCCGGAGCCGAGGTCGTCGGCGAGCGGGAGCCCGTGGCGGCGCGCGACGGCCGAGACCTCCTCGAGTCGCGGCGACTCGGTGAAGCCGACGAGGCGGAAGTTCGACTGGTGCACGCGCAGCAGCAGCGCCGTCTCCGGGCCGACGGCGCGCTCGTAGTCGGCGGCGCGCGTGCGGTTCGTCGTGCCGACCTCGACGAGCCGCGCGCCCGAGCGGGCGAGCACGTCGGGGATGCGGAAGCCGTCGCCGATCTCGATCAGCTCGCCGCGCGAGACGACCACCTCGCGCCCCTCCGCGAGCGCGGCGAGCGCGAGCAGCACGGCGCCCGCGTTGTTGTTGACGACGAGCGCCGCCTCCGCGCCGGTGAGGCGGCGCAGGATCGGCGCGACGTGATCCTGGCGCGAGCCGCGCGCGCCCTCGGCGACGTCGTACTCGAGGTTGGAGTAGCCGCGGCCGGCCTCGACGACGCGTGCGAGCGCCTCCTCCGCGAGCGGCGCGCGCCCGAGGTTCGTGTGGACGATCACGCCGGTCGCGTTGAGCACGCGGCGCAGGCTCGGCGCGCGCACGGCGCGCAGCTCCTCGCGCAACCGCTCGCCGAGATCTCCGGGATCGGCGCCGGCGCGGATCTCCTCACGCGCGCGCGTGAGCACCGCGCGCGCCGCGTCGACGGCGAGCGGATCGTCGACCGAGCGGCAGAGCTCGTCGACCGAGGGCAGGTCGCGCAGCCTCACGTGTCGCCGTTCCTCGCCGTCCAGCTCGCGAGCACGCGCTCGACCGCCTCCGCCGGGTCGTCCGTCACGGACAGGAGCTCGAGATCGTCGGGCGCCACCATCCCCTCCGGCACGCACCGCGTCCGCACCCAGTCGAGGAGCGGCGACCAGTACTCCGAGTCGAACAGCACGACGGGGAAGTGCGTGACCGTCGCCGTCTGGATCAGCGTCAGCGACTCGAACAGCTCGTCGGCGGTTCCGAAGCCGCCGGGGAACACGCAGAACCCCTCCGCCGCCTTCACGAACATCGTCTTGCGGGCGTAGAAGTGGCGGAACGTCATCCCGATGTCGACGTACGGATTCGAGCCCTGCTCGTGCGGCAGGTGGATGTTGAAGCCGACGGAGAGCCCGCCCGCCTCCTGACAGCCGCGGTTCGCGCCCTCCATCACGCCGGGCCCGCCGCCGGTGACGACGGCCCAGCCCGCCTTCGCGAACAGCCCGGCGGTCGTGCGCGCGGCCTCGTACGGCGCGCTGCCCTCCTTCACCCGCGCCGAGCCGAAGACCGACACCGCCGGGCGATCGATCTTCTCCACCGCCTCGAAGCCGTCGAAGAACTCGTCCGCGATCCGCTCGACGTGCTGGCGGCGCTCCGCGAGCGTCACGTGCGTCGTCAGCAGCTCACGGGTCTCCATCAAAGGGCTCCGTGGTGGCGCGTCGCGAGCATGCCCGCGACGAGGAGCGTCGCGAGCCCGAGGTACAGCGCCGTCATCAGCAGCGCCCGCGCGCGGTCCGGCGCGAACGCCTGCACGGGCACGCCGGCCTCGAAGTGGATCACCGGCATCCGCCACGCCTCGCCGATCGAGCGCGAGATCGAGCCGCCGTCGAGGAAGCCGATCGGCAGGAGGTTGAACGCGTTGAGGAGGAAACCGATGTTCGCGAGCACGACGAGCATCTCCGAGCCGCGCTCCCGCCCGACGATCCAGCACGCGAGCGCGGCGATGCCGCCCGCGAGCGGGCCGGCGTACGAGATGAGGAAGTTCCGCCACGGCGACAGCCCCGCGTGCCGGATCGTCACGAACGCGCCGAAGAACGGGATGAACGTCGGCGCCGACACGTGCAGGCCCTGGCGGCGCGCCTCGACCGCGTGGCCGAGCTCGTGCACGAGGATCAGCAGCACGAACCCGATCGCGAACGTCCACGTCCCGAACCAGAGCTTGTACGCGGCGACGGAGATGAAGAGCCCGAAGAACTTGAGGAAGACGAAGCCCCACTTGAGCGCCGTGCCGCCGATCACGAGCAGCGCCGCGCCGACGCGCTCCAGCGCCTTCTTGACGTTGAAGCCGCCGTGCGGCTGCAACGGGTCGTAGTTGCGCAGCTCGTCGGTCACGATCCCCGCCCGATCCATTCTTCGCCGCCCGCGTAGACCTCCTTCTTCCAGAGGGGGATCGTCGCCTTGATCGTGTCGATCGCCTCGCGGCAGGCGTCGAGCGCGGCGGCGCGGTGCGCGGCGGAGACGGCGATCACGACGCTCGGCTCGCCGATGTCGACGCGGCCGACCCGGTGGTGGATGGCGACCGCGGTGAGCCCGTGGCGCTCCGTCAGGTCCTTTCCCAGTTGGAACAGCATCGGCTCGGCCATCTCCGCGTACGCCTCGTACTCGAGATACTCGACCTCGCGCCCGCGCGAGCTGCGGCGGACCGTCCCGACGAAAGTGGCGACGGCGCCGGCCTCGTCGGAGGAGACCTCGGCCGCCGCCGCGGTGGGGTCGAGCGGGTCGCCGCTGAGGAGGAACGCGCCGCCGGAGACGGGCGGGATCAGCGCGACCTCGTCGCCGTCGCGGAGCTCGCGCTCGGCGCCGGCGTATTCGCGGTTGACCGCGTAGAGCATCCCGCCCGGCTCGTCGCCGAGCGCGAGCGCGGACCAGACGTCGCCGACGCGCGCGACGCCGTCGAGCTCGATGCGTCCTGTCCCCGCGCGCTCGCGGAGCCCCGCGAAGAGGCGGACGGTGACCGCTGCCATGTGCTCATCGTACGGACTCGTCTGCAGCCGGAGATACTTCGCGCCGATGGGCGATCCCGCCGATCTCGGGGTGGTGGAGGCGTCGGCGCTGCTCGCGCGGCGGGAGCTCGGCGCCGTCGAGCTGACGCGCGCGTGCCTCGACCGGATCCGCGAGCGGGACGGGAACCACAGCCGCAACGGCGACCCTGCGTCGGTCAACGCGTGGATCCGCGTCTACGAGGAGGACGCGCTTGCGGCGGCGGCGCGCGCGGACGAGCGGCTCGCGGCGGGCGACGCGCCCCCGCTCTGCGGGATCCCGATCGGGCTGAAGGATCTCTACGGCGTCGCCGGGAAGCCGCTGACGGCGTCGAGCCTGCTGCTCGACGAGCGGCCCGAGCGGTCGTGCGAGACGTGGGAGCGGCTGGAGGCGGCGGGCGCCGTGCTGCTCGGGCACACGCACACGCACGAGTTCGCCGCCGGCGGCACCACCGACCAGGTCGGGAACCCGTGGGCGCTCGACCGCTCGTCCGGCGGCTCGAGCGGAGGCTCCGCCGCGGCGCTCGCGGCACTGACGGTGCCGGTGGCGACGGGGACGGACACCGCCGGCTCGCTGCGGATCCCGTCCGCGCTGAGCGGCCTCTCGACGATCAAGCCGACGCGCGGGCACGTCTCGCTGCGCGGCGTCGTCCCGCTCTCGACGAGCCTCGACCACGCCGGCCCGATGGCGCGCTCCGTCGCCGACTGCGCCGTCGTCCTCGCGGCGATGGCCGGGCCGGACGGCGGGCGCGCCGCGAGCGCGCTCGCCGCGCAGCCGCCGGAGCGCGTCGAGCCGCGCCCGCTCGCCGGCGTGCGCCTCGCCGTCTCGCCGCGCGTCGGCGAGCTCGACCCCGACGTCGCCGCCGGGTTCGACGCCGCGCTCGACGCGTGCCGCCGGCTCGGCGCCGACATCGTCGCTCCGATCTCGGATGTGCCGTCGCTCGACGTGCTCGACGACTACATGACCGTCTTCCTCCCCGAGATGCTGGCGTACCACCGCCGCTTCGACGGCAGCCGCGACCTGTACCGGCCCTCGATCCGCGAGTTCATCGAGCTCGCCGAGGAGTCGGCGACGCACGCGGAGGAGTACGTCGCGGCGATGACGCGCCGCCGCGCCGTGACCGCGCGCTGGGTCGACCGGCTCGCCGCCGAGCGCGTGACCGCGCTGCTCGAGCCGACCGTCCCCGTCGTCGCGCCGCTGCGCGGCGCCGGCTACGACCACGCGCTCTCCGACCTCGACCTGATCTCGCTCACGCACTACTGGAACTGGACGGGCTTCCCGGTCGTCGCGCTGCCGTCCGGCGTCGGCGCGGCGAGCGGCCTGCCCATGAGCGTCTCGCTCGTCGGCGCGCCCGGCGCCGATTGGGAGCTGCTCGCGCTCGGCGCCGCGCTGCAGGAGGCGCTCGGCGCGCCCCGGCCCAGCGGCTACTAGAAGACGTACCCTGCTCTCGTGCCGGGGCACCGCATCATGGAGTACATGCCGGAGCCGGTCGAGCGGACCGCCGATCCGGAGACGCGCCGCCGGACCCTGCGCCGCGCGGCGCGGCTGTTCACGCCGTACAAGCTCCGGCTCTCGGCGGTGCTCGCGCTGATCGTGATCTCCGCGGTGCTCGGCGTCATCCCCGCCTTCCTGCTGCGCGGGGCGCTGACCGCCATCGGCTTGAAGGACACGTCCCGGCTTGCCCTGCTCGCCTCCGGGATGATCGTGATCGCCGTCGCCAACGGCGCGATCGGCGTCTGGCAGACGCTGCTCTCGAACCAGGTCGGCCAGCGCGTGATGCACGACCTCCGGGCCGCCGTCTTCCGCCACCTGCAGCGGCTCTCGCTCGCCTTCTTCACGCGCACGCGCACGGGGGAGGTGCAGTCGCGGATCTCGAACGACATCGGCGGCATCCAGAACGTCGTCACGAACACGGCCACGTCGATCGCGTCGAACGTGACGACGATCGCGGCGACGATGGTCGCGATGCTGCTGCTCAGCTGGCAGCTCG
>Ga0335076_10008180_pt1 | contig 10550 bp, 9 predicted proteins | sample Lox_Sample_25_FD_206717 | JGI IMG/M metagenome (GOLD analysis project Ga0335076, IMG submission 206717) | Soil microbial communities from Loxahatchee National Wildlife Refuge, Florida, United States - Lox_Sample_2.5 | ecosystem: Environmental > Terrestrial > Soil > Wetlands | place: USA: Florida...
TCGGCTTTCCGATCGCCGAGGTCGATGCCGAAGGTGTCTGCGTGATCGGAAAGGCCGACGGCACGGGCGGTTGCGTCGATATCCACACCGTCACGGAGCAACTGCTTTACGAGATCCACGATCCCGGCGCCTATCTCACCCCGGATGTCGTTGCCGACATCGGGCAGGCGAGGGTGGAGCAGGTCGGGGTCGATCGCGTGCGGCTGACGGGCGTGCGCGGCCACCCGCGCCCCGACACGTTGAAGGTCAACGTATTTCATCGCAATGGCTGGCTCGCCGAGGGCGAGATCTCTTATGCAGGCGCTGGTGCCGAGGCGCGTGCACGACTCGCTGCGGAGGTGCTGCGCGAACGATTGGCCGGCTGCGGCCCGATGCGCGTGGACCTGATCGGCGTCGCGAGCGTCTTCGCCGATGACGCCGGGCGCTGGCTCGACGGGTTACCGCCAGGCGACGCGCGCGATGTGCGGCTGCGCGTCGCGATGAGCGACGCGGACAGGCGACGTGCGGAGCGTTTGTTGCGCGAGGTGACGGCGCTCTATACGTGCGGCCCGGCCGGCGGTGGCGGCGTTCGGACAGCGCTGCGCGAGCGATTGGGGACCCGCTCCTGTTTCGTGCCGCGCGATGCGGTTCGCGTGCGCGTGGAGTTCGTCGCGTGAGCACGGTCGTGGTACCGCTGCGCTGCCTCGCGCATGGACGCACCGGCGACAAGGGCAACCGGTCGAATATCAGCGTCATCGCGTGGCATCCGGCGCTGTACGACGTTGTCGTGGCACAGGTGACCGAGGCCGCGGTCGCCCGTCAGTTCGCGCATCGGCGCCCGAGCCGCGTGACGTGCTACGCGCTGCCGGCGCTGCACGCGATCAACGTCGTGCTCGACGACGTGCTCGACGGCGGTGTCAACGACGCACTGAATCTCGACAGCCATGGAAAGGCACTTTCGTTCCTGCTGCTCGAGCTCAGCGTCGCCGTACCGATCCGACTCGTTCCATTGCTGCGCAATGCGCCCGCATCCGCTTCGAAAATCCACGAAGGAGACAAACGATGATTTCGCTGCACCGGCGCCGTGCGTTGGTAACGGGCGCCGCTCTGTTGGCTGCGTGCGTAACCGCTGCGGCAGGAGCGCAGACGCGTTTTCCTGAGAAGCCGATCACGTTCATCGTGCCCTTTGCGGCCGGCAGCGCCACCGATCAGCTCGCGCGGGCGCTCGGGCAATCGATCACCGCGCAGACCAAGCAGGCGGTCATCGTCGACAACAAGGTCGGGGCCGGTGGTTCGATCGCGGCCACCGCCGCGGCCAAGGCCGCACCCGACGGCTACACCGTCTTGATCACCACCAACACCACCCACGCCGCCAACGAGCACCTCTACAAGAAGCTTGCGTACGACCCGGTCAAGGATTTCGCGCCGGTCACGGGTCTCGGCAAAGGAGGGCAGGTGCTGGTCGTGCGCGCCGACGCGCCGTACAAGTCGGTCGCCGACCTCGTCGCGGCCGCAAGGGCGAACCCGGGGAAGCTCAGCTTCGGTAGCGGCAGTTCATCCAGTCGGGTCGCGGGCGAGATGTTCAAGCAACTCTCGCATACCGACATCCTGCATGTGCCCTACAAGAGCAACCCGAACGCGATCATCGACCTGCTTGGCGGCCAGATCGATTTGATGATCACCGACACCGCGACCGGCATTCCCCAGGTGAAGGCCGGCAAGTTGCGCGCGCTCGGCTATTCATCCCGCAAACGCAGCGTGCTTTTGCCCGACGTGCCGACCATCGACGAAGCGGGCGTGAAGGGCTACGACATGGGCTATTGGTTCGCGGCCTACGTCGCGGCCGGTACGCCGCCCGCAGTCGTGGCGCGCCTCAACGAGTTGCTGGTTGCGGGCACCAAGAGCGTCCCAGCCCGGACGTTCTACGAAACGGCAGGCGCCGACGCGTGGACGACGACGCCAGCCGAACTCGCCAAGTTCCAAGCGGCCGAGACCGAGAAATGGGGTCGCGTGATCAAGGCCGCCGGCATCGAGCCGGAGTGAGCAATTTGGGGTCTCGCAGCGTGCCCTGAAGCCTCAAACTAATATGCGCATAATTTGCATTATGTTAACTAATCTGCGTCCCTGGCTCGGTGAAATGACGCCGCAGGCACCGCGGTTGCAGAACAGACACCTTCGGCGCCCGACGCCGATACCCACCGAACGAGGAAGCATCATGGTTCGACCCACGAAAGCCGATCAGGCCCGATCGCAATCCCAACCCTCCCCCGAAGGTCACCGCCGGATCGATCCGGCCCGACGGCCGGACGAGCAACTCCAGGACCCACTGAAACGCGGCTCGCAGGGCAAGAAGAAGCAGAACGAGGCGACGCAGAACCAGAAGACGCCGGGCAGTCATGATCCAGAACGCAAAGGAAGGACGGATCCTGGCAGGCGCAAATCGATCGGCCGTGAAAAGGAGGACGCGAGTCGCTGACTCTGCGAACCAGTCGGGGCCGATCCGCGATCGGCTCCTTGTAGACGCCAGTCACTCCCACCGCGCGTGCGCTCGCGGAATCGCGCAGGACGCACCCGCAGGACGCCTGTTTGCGCGTTCCCCCAATGACGGTGGTTCGGGGAAATTTGATATCGCTTCCGAGAATCGAGTAGCACGATCGCCCGCCTCGGCTGTTCCGGCGCGCCAATGGCCGAGCACGCTGCCCGGGGGATGTTCTGGATCTCGCGGGCCGAGTACGCGCCGCGATCGCAACCAGAGTTTCCGGGAGACGCTACATGTCCGAATCAGATCGTGTTCCCGAATCACGCGAAGAAGATGCATGGCTGAGCGACGAGCAGCTTCGCCAGGTCGCGCCGGCCGAAGGCGAGCCGTTCCATGGCCCGGTGCCGACCCGCATGATCTCCAACGGCGAGTACATGCCGCATCCGCAGACGGTGAGCCAGAAACGCGTCGAGCACCGCGTGCAGGATCTTGCGGCGAAAGCCGCGTCGCGGCTCAACATCAGCCGGCGGCGCTTCCTGGAAAGCACCGGCGGCCTGGCTGCCTCGTTCATCGCGATGAACGAGGTGTACGGCCAGAACTTCTTCAATGTCGCCGATTCCGAGATGTTCGACCCCGCGCATCATCGGATGCATGGGCCGCCGAGCGACCTGTTCGTGTTCGACGACCAGACCCACATCGTGCGCTCGTCGCAGAACTCGCCGAACGCTCTGCGTGCGCTGGCGCAAGGACCGGGCGCGGCGTCGACCGCCGGCGGCTACGCGACCAATCCATTCCAGGGTGCCGGCGGAAATCCGACCGGTCCTGACGAACTAGGCAGCCTGTGGACGCCGTGGAACCCGACTCAACTGCACCCGGATGCACCGCCGAATCCCGGACCATCGACGACGGTCCAGGGCGAATTCCATCTCGGCCAGTACATCGCGCGGCTTTACCTGCAGGCACAGACCAGCATCTCGATCATCAGCAACGCCAATTTCGCGTTGTTCACGCCGCCCGGCAGCACCACGCCGCGTGCCGCCAAGGAAATCTCGGAGAGCCTGCAGCAGGAGATCCTGACCGGCTGGCAGACCTCGCAGTGCCGCGACTTCATCAACAACCTCGCCGGCTCGACACGCGCGCTTGCGCACGGGCAGATCTACCCGGGTGTCGGCAACATCAACGATCCGCAGTTCGGCGACTACACGCAGTGGCAGATCGAGAACATGAGTCCCGACTCGTGGAAGGGCTACAACGTCGCGCCGGCGGCGAGCGCGGGCCCGGGCATGCTGTTCACGCAATGGCGCCTGGATGACGAGGTCATCGCCTATCCGACGTACGAGATCATTGCGCGCAACAAGCATCAGCTGAGGAAGCATCCGGGCTTCTTCAACATCTGCATCCACAAGGGACTGTCGCCCTCGCCTGACGGCAACGTCGCGACCAACAACCAGCCCGAATTCGGCAACCCCGACGATCTCGTCAAGGTGTGCCACGACTGGCCGCAGTTCAACTTCATCATCTATCACGCCTGCTGGCGGCCGTCGTTCTTCGCGCTGCAGTCGCTGCTCGACCTCGAGAATCGGCCGGGCGCGCAGGGACCGACCACGCTGCGCGACAGCGACGGGCGCGTGTTCCCGAACATCCGCTGGACCACGCAGTTCGCCCAGATCGCGGCCGGCAAGTACGTCGCCGGTGCGGAACCGACGTCGACTTCGCCGGCGAGCACGCACCGCTTGCAGAACCTTTATGCGGAACTCGGCACGACGATGGCGTCGATGATCGTCACGTTCCCGACCGTTTTCGCACACACGATCGGTCAATTGCTCCATTACATGGGCGAGGACCACATCGTGTTCGGCTCCGACTCCGTCTGGTACGGTGGCCCGCAATGGCAGATCGAAGCGTTCTGGCGCTTCCAGATTCCCGAGAACATCCGTCGCAAGTGGGGCTACCCGCAACTCACGGAGCGCGCGAAGCGCAAGATCCTCGGCCTGACCTCTGCACGCTTGTACGGGCTCTCGACCGACGACCGCCGTTATCGCGACGGCGGACTACGCGGCTACGCGAGTACACCCGAGCTGCAACCGGGCGGACGGCTCGACGTGGCGATGTCGGGCGTGGGATATCCGACGCCGATCGTCGCCGCGAACAGCCTGCTGCCGAAGGATCGTCTCTCGGTGATCAAGGGCTGGGCCGATGAAATGAAGCTCGCACGCAGCAACGTGCGCGACGGGTGGTTCAGGACCTGAACGCGCGCTAGGTCGCTTTCGGATCCAGCGCGTCGCGCAGGCCGTCGCCTAGCAGGTTGAACGCGAGCACGGTCTGGAAGATCGCGAGGCCCGGGAACAGCGCCATCCACGGTGCCTGGGTCAGGAATCGTTGCGCCGTGTTGAGCATCGATCCCCAGCTTGGCGCCGGCGGCTGTTGGCCGAGGCCAAGGAACGACAGGCTGGCCTCCGCGATGATCGCGGCGGCGATTGCGAGCGTCGCCTGCACGATGATCGGCGGAAGGATGTTCGGGAGTATGTGACGCAACAGGATGCGCGCCGGCGAATTGCCGACGGCGCGCGCCGCCTCGACGTACTCCTCCGCGCGCACGTTCATCACCTGCCCGCGCGTCAGGCGCACGAAGATCGGCGTGCCGGTGATGCCGATCGCGATCATCGCGTTCGACAAGCTCGGTCCCAGGAACGCCGCGAGCGCGATGGCGAGGATCAGGAATGGCACCGCGAGCATCGCGTCGGTGATGCGACTCACCACCGCATCCAGCCAGCCGCCGGCGTACCCGGCCAGCATGCCGAGCGGTACCCCGACGCCGATCGCGATCGCGACCGAGATGACGCCCGCGGCAAGCGATGCACGGCCACCCCAGATGACGCGCGAAAGCAGGTCGCGGCCGACTTCATCGGTGCCGAACCAATGCGTGCTGCCAGGCGCCTTGCGAACCAGCGCAAAGCTGGTGGCGAGCGGATCGAACGGCGCGATCCAAGGCGCAAGCAATGCCAGCCCGACCATCGCCGCGACCACGCAGAGTCCGAACACTGCCGCTCGGCGTCGAACCAGGCGTCGTCCGGCGTGGCGCCACGGTCCGTCGCGCGGCACGGCCAACTCGGTCGGAGTGATGACGGCAGCGCTCATGCTCAGTCGCGCAGGCGCGGATTGACCAGTATGAAAAGGATGTCCGCCAGCAGGTTCAGCAAGACGTATACCGTCGCGGTGACGAGCACGACACCCTGCACCACCGCGTAGTCGCGGTTGAAGACGGCATCCACGATCAGCTTGCCGAAACCCGGGATCGAAAACACCTGCTCGGTCAGGACGGCGCCGCTCAGCAGTGCGCCGAACTCGAGCGCACCGAGCGTGATGACAGGCGTCAGCGCATTGCGCAGCGCGTGTTTGAGGATCACCACGTGTTCGAGCAGCCCTTTTGCGCGCGCCGTGCGCACGTAGTCGCTTCCCAGCGCCTGCAGCATCGCCGAACGCATGTGGCGCATCAGCACCGCGGCGATCGCGTTGCCCAGCACGAAGGCGGGCATCACGGTCGCGGCGATCGACTGGCGCAAATCCTCGAAGGGACTCACGAAGCCGGACGCGGGCAGCCAACCGAGCTGCACCGAGAACAGGAAGATCAGCATGATCCCGAGCCAGAAGTTCGGCGTGGAGATGCCCCAAAGCGCGAACACATTGGCACCGATGTCCCAGGCGCTGCCCTTCTTCACCGCCGACAACACGCCGGCCGGGATGCCGATCACGATCGCGAAAAGCATCGCCATCGTGGCGAGTTGCAGCGTCACGGGAAGCTTGGTTGCGATGAGCTGCGACACCGGCTGCTTGATGCGCATCGACTCGCCGAGATCGCCCTCGGCGACGCCTTTGATCCAATACAGATACTGGATCGGCAGCGCTCGGTCGAGCCGATATTGCTTGCGGATCTGCTCGATCACGGCGGGGTCGTGCTCTTCTCCGGCCATCACCGTGGCCGGATCTCCCGGCAACAGCTGCTGCAGCCCGAAGATCAGCACCGACACCAGGAAAAGCGTCGGCACCAGCTGCAGCAACCGGCGCGGAAGAAACTTCAGCACGGCGGCGTCGCGCGGCGACCCGACGCTATTGCAGCTTGAGATCGGTGACGCGGATCAGGCCATCCGGCATGACCTTGAAGCCCGACAAGCCAACGGTGTGCGCGAACAGCAGCGTGCGGTGATAGAGGTAGAGCACGCCGCCTTTCGGCAGGATCTCGGCCGCCGCATCTTCGTAAATCGCCTTGCGTTCCTGCAACGTCGTCGCCGTGCGCGCCTTGGTCAGCAACTCGTCGACCCTGGGGTCGCAGTATTTGCCGTAGTTGAGCGGCCCCGAGCAACTGGCGAACGAAAAGATGTTGCCGTCCGGATCGGTGCGGCCGCTCCAGGCGAGGAAATACAGCTGGTAGTTGCCTTTCTCGGCCTCGTTGAGCGAGGTGGCGAACTCGGTTACGCGGATTTTCAGGTCGAAGCCTGCCTCGGCAGCCATCGACTGCATCACCTCGGCGACCGCCCTGCTCTCCGGATTGTTCGGCACCATGAAATCCAGCGCAAGCGGCGTGGTGACCCCGGCTTCCTTCAACAACGCCTTGGCTTTCGCGACGTCGCGCTTCGGCGTCGGGTACTTCGCCATGTAGTACGGATTGAGCGGGCTCACCCATTGGTTGTTGGTGCGATTCAAGCCGTTGAACACCACCTGGTTGATCGCATCTCGATCCAGCGACAGCTCGAACGCCTCCCGCACCTTCCAGTTCTTGCCGAGCGGATTGTTCGCCTTCTCGCCGTTGCCGATGTTCATCGTGATGCCCTGGTAGCCGAGTTCGGTACCGGTGGCAAGGCGCAGCTTTGCGTCCTTCTTTACCTCGTCGACATCGGTGGCGAGCAGCCGTTCGATCAGGTCGAGCTGGCCCGATTTGAGATTGGCCAGCCGCACGGTCGAGTCCTGGATCGGCCGATAGACGATCCGGTCGATGAACACGTGATCCTTGTTCCAGTACTCCTTGAAGCGCTCGATCACGATGCGATCCTGCGGAACACGCTCGACGAACTTGTACGGACCGGCGCACACGGGTGCCGTGCCGAACTTGTCGCCCAGTGCCTGCGCCGCCTTCGGCGAAACCATCATGCCGGCGCGATCGGTCAGCTGTGCGATCAGCGGCGCGAACGGCGCTTTCAGCAACAGGCGCACCGTCAGCGGGTCGACCACTTCGACCTTGTCGACCTGTGCGATCTCCACCTTGCGAAACGAGCCTTGCATGTTCAGATGGCGCTCGATATTGAACTTGGCCGCCTCGGCATTAAACGGTTCGCCATCGTGAAACTTCACGCCCGGGCGCAACTTGATCGTGACGGTCTTGCCGTCGGCAGACACCTGGTGGCTCAAGGCGAGCTGCGGGACGACGTTGAGTTTCTCGTCGATATCGAACAGCTTGTCGCACAGCGCCGCGAAGACGATCCGCCCGACGTACGTGCGCGCGAGCGTCGGATCCAGCACGTCGGGATCCTCCGCGAGTCCGATGTGCAGCGTGCTTTGCGCTGACGCCGCTCCCCCGGATGACATCGCAAGCAGCAGCACCAGCCAAAACCGCCGAATCATCATGTTGCGCCTCTCATGGATCGCGTCACTCGGTTCTCGCGCCGTGCTCGGCAAACGCCGCCTGCAGGCGAGCCAGCGCGGGATTGTGCCCGCGCTTCGGCATCTCGATCGTCGCGGTCCCGATCTCCCGCCAGCGGTGACATGCGACGGTACGCGCGCCCTGCGTCTCGACGCTGGGAACCTCGTGTCGACAACGCTCGACGACATGCGGGCAGCGTGGGTGAAAGTGGCAACCGGGTGGCGGTGCGAGCGGACTCGGCACGTCACCGGCTGTCACTGCACCGCCGACGCGTTCGCGAACGATTGGGACCGGTACCGCGCTCAGCAAAGCGCGCGTGTAGGGGTGCAACGGACGTGCGAAGACGTCTTCAGCGGTGCCCGTCTCCACGAAGCGCCCGAGGTACATGACCGCGATGCGCGTCGCGATCTGGCGCACGACAGCCAGGTCGTGCGAGATGAGCACGAAAGCGAGACCGAACGTGCGTTGCAATTCGGCAAGCAGGTTGAGGATCTGCGCCTGGATCGATACGTCGAGCGCGGATACCGGTTCGTCGCAAACGATCACGCGCGGCTCCGAAGCCAGCGCCCTTGCAATCGCGATGCGTTGGCGTTGCCCGCCGGAGAACTCGTGGGGATAACGAAGCGCGGCGTCGCGCGGCAGGCCGACCAGCGCAAGCAATTCGACGATCCGCTCCGCGCGCCCGGCATGCGGCACGACGCCGTGCAGTCGCAGCGGTTCGTCGAGCATCGCCTCGACGGTCATGCGCGGGTTGAGCGACCCGTACGGATCCTGGAAGACGATCTGCAGCTTGCCGCGCGCGGCGCGCAGCTCCGATGCGCTGAGTCGCGCGAGATCCCGGTCTTCGAGGTGGATCGTGCCCCGGGTCGGTTCAAGAAGGCGCAACAGCAGGCGCGCGATCGTCGACTTGCCGCAACCCGACTCGCCGACGATCGCAAATGCCTCGCCGGCATCGAGCGCGAACGACACGCCATCGACGGCGCGAACCAATGCGGAAGTCCGTCCGAGCACGCCGGTGGCGACCGGAAAATGCTTGGCGAGATCGATCGCCTCGAGGATCGCGGTCATGCTGCCATCTCGGGGCGCGCCGGCAACGATGCGGCCAGCTGCTGCAGTGGAACCTTCCAGCATCGCGATCGATGCAGTGGTCCAACCTCGATCAACGGTGGCACGTCGCGCCGGCAGCGCGCGTCGACGAAGGGACAGCGCGCTGCAAACCGACAGCCCGCGACGACCTCGGTGGCTGCGGGGACTAGCCCCGCGATCGCCGGCAGCCGCGCGCGCGGTTGCGCGAGCGATGCGACCGCGCCCATCAGCCCCACCGTGTACGGATGCTGCGGCATCGCGAACAACGCGTCGACACTGGCCTCCTCGACGACCTGGCCTGCGTACATCACCACGACCCGATGCGCCATCTCGGCGACGACGCCGAGGTCGTGGGTGATCAGCAGGATCGCGGTCCGCATCTCGTCGCGCAGCGCGCGCATCAGGTCGAGCACCTGGGCCTGGATCGTCACGTCGAGCGCGGTGGTCGGCTCGTCGGCGATCAGCAGCGCGGGCTTGCACAAGAGCGCCATCGCGATCATCACGCGCTGGCGCATCCCGCCCGACAGTCGATGGGGAAACTCGTCGATGCGCGACTCGGGCGCCGGAATGCGCACTTGCCTCAACATCGCGACCGCCGCATTGCGCGCTTCGCCGGCGTTCATGCCACGATGGCGAGTCAGGACTTCGGTCAATTGGGCGCCGACGGTGAATGCCGGATTGAGCGACGTCATCGGCTCCTGGAAGATCATCGCGATCCGGTCGCCGCGCAGGTTCGCTAATTCGCGCGAAGGCAACCGCAGCAGCTCATGCCCGTCGAAGACGACGCGGCCGTTGAGGGTCGCGCTCGCGCGGTCGAGCAACCCCATGATCGAGAGCGCGGTCACGCTCTTGCCGCAGCCCGATTCTCCGACCAGGCAGACGGTGTCGCCGGTCTCGATCACAATCGAGATGCCGCTTACAGCGTGCGCAGTACCGCGTTCCGTGCGAAAGTCGACCTGCAGTTCTTCGACCGAAAGCAGCGGGGTCATCGCGCAGCGGTGGCGCGGGCGATCGCCGCTTCGATGACGGCCCGGTCCCAGACACCCCCCGGCGCATCCCGGGTTGGAAGAAATGCGGCGAAGGGAACGAACCGCTCGCGACTCACGGTCTCCAGGCGGTCGAGTTCGGTAAGCGGATCGGAATGATCGTCGACGCGGATGTCGAGCGCCGGGTACTCCTCGGTTGAATAGATCTTCAGCGCAGCAGACTGCTTGCCTCGCTTGTCGCCGCCTGCCGCCTCGCCCGCTTTCAGGGCAAGGATCAAACGGCGCGGAAATGAGAGCGTCGCGTTCTCGACGTAGGCGCGGGCGGTCTCCTCGATCACCCCCCCGCCGGCGAGCATGTTGCCCGCGACAGAGAAACCGGCGTGGA
>Ga0335076_10008182_pt1 | contig 10549 bp, 10 predicted proteins | sample Lox_Sample_25_FD_206717 | JGI IMG/M metagenome (GOLD analysis project Ga0335076, IMG submission 206717) | Soil microbial communities from Loxahatchee National Wildlife Refuge, Florida, United States - Lox_Sample_2.5 | ecosystem: Environmental > Terrestrial > Soil > Wetlands | place: USA...
GTTCAACAAATTCCTCGGCCAACTTCACCACTGCCTGCAATCCGGCCAGCTCTACAGCGAACACCTGGCGTTTCCACCTCCTCTCCCTCTCGCGGCTTGACTTTTAACTTCGTGAGATGTCTTTCGGCACGACACCCGCGGCGATCCTGGTTTCGCTGCGCGTAATGCCGGCTTCGCCCATCGCCTCGAACGATTCCAGCGGGATGGACAATGAATCGGCCAGCGCGGCCAGCGAACCCGCGTAGTGCCGGCGCACATGTTCCAGGCTGCGTTCGTCGAACTTAAAGGGCGGCTTGCCGAAGCGCATAACCTCGAAAAGCATTTCGGGGGAATTGCGGGACGAAACATCGGCATATTCATCGATCGTGACCAGATCGAGCCGTCGCTCAAGCGAGCTCAGCACAATCGGCAGGGATTCGGTGATGAAGCCAGGACTGCTGCCGGCGCAGTGGATGGAGCTGTTCCCCTGGCGGCAAGCCTCTTCGATCCTCTGCCGGGCCGCGGGCTCGATAAAGTCAGGACGATGGAAGTCCGGAACCGTGGAGACGATGTTGGTGCCCGAGGCGAGGATGCGGCAAACGTCGTCGACGTTGTGCCCCTGCTGCATGTAAAGGACGCAATCGGCCTTCAGGGCAAGGATGTCATCGATCTCGTTCGTGGCCTTGATCCCGACCGGTCCCAGCCCGCAGAACTCGCCTGCGTCCTTGCCGACCTTGGACGGACTGTGCACATACAGGCCGACCAGGGTGTAATGGGGGTGCTCGATGACCGCCCGAAGGGAGCGGGTGCCGACATTTCCGGTCGCCCATTGAACGACCCGGAATTTACGCCCCCCCGAAGGGGGATGAGCTGGCTGGCTGGGCATTCATGGCGGCCTCCCTATGGGTGCAATTTTTGATTGGGGTACCGACTTGCGCGAACGCTGCTTTTCAAGCGCTTCAAGGAGCTCGGCCTAGGATAGGCATCCCTGATGACGGCGAGTTTGGGGCGTGTATTGGATTGGGCGGCGGCCCCCTACTCGCCAGACTTTGGTGACGGGCTGTCGTGCAGGCCGAGCGTACCCGGCAGTATGCGAGCGAGATCATCGTCGGGGATGGCTTCGGGGTTGGCGGCGCGTTCAAGCGCAATACCCGCGGCTTGCGCCAGGATGAACTCGGCCATCGAGCGCACCGGAACCGGGGGCTGCAGGCCGGCCCGCTCATGAAGTCTAAGCAGCACGGACGCGAGTTGCGCGACAGTACGCGCATGCGCGGCGGCATAGCGCAGGTTGAGGTCAGGATCGCGTATCGCGAGCGCGCGGAACTCGGTCAGGAGATACTGCCACCCGGCGTCCACTGTCGCTTCCCGCTCAGCCGCTCGAAGCAACTCCTGCACCCCCTCGGCACCCGCGAACTCGGCGGCGATCCGCTCATTCTGGGCCGCCCACTCCTCGATGCGGCGCTCGAGTAGGGCGAAGAACAGGTCTGCCTTGCTGCCGAACTGTGAGTAAACAACACCTTTGGAGAACCTGGCTTCCTCGGCGATGGCCTCCAGGCTGGCACCGACGTAACCGCGCCGGAGGAACACCCGCCGCGCGGTAGCGAGAACGACCGCGCGGTTGCGCTCGACCTGGTCGACCCGTCGGAGTTTGCTGGCGGACTCTTGATAGGATACCGATGGTATTTGGACTTCGACGATATCTGAGAGGCGCCTACGCTCGTTGATCAAACCCCGCGTCAGGTACAGGAGCGTGGATCGAAGCGTGTCGTCATCGAGGTCCCTAACGAGCGGGTGCGTGACGGCGCTGCCGATTGCGCCCGACAACATCGCTGTCTGCACCCGTGGCTCGACGCCGGGATTATCACCCAGCAGCGCGCGGTAGACACGATCAATGAACTGTTGGAAGGGTTCATGCTCCCCGAGAAACCGCACGATGACGGGATCGAACTGTAGGAGGCTTACCATGTGGCGCTCCTCGACGGCCATGTCGATTACTCGTTTGAGCAGCAACTCACGCGCCTGAGGCCGATTTTCCGCGGCCTCCAGCGCGTCCTCCAGCCTGGCGAGTTGCATCTCGGTGACGGCAACGATGATCTCGTCCTTGGTCTTGAACTGGTGGTAGACCGCCGCCTTTGTCACGCCGACGGCGTCCGCGATCATCTGTAACGACGTTGCGCTGACGCCGTGCTCGGCGAACAGGTCCAGCGCGGCGATCAGGATGCGGGTCTGCGCGGCGCTGGGCGGGTTGGACCTCAGCCGGCCGACCGCCGTTTCTGCGGAAACCATACCAATAGGGTAGCCGATAGGCTATTGACATCCTTAGCCGACAGGCTACGCTGGCTGCTGGCCGATCGGTGATTTGCCCTCGCGAAGGAGCCAAGGGAATGCCCGATGACGGTGAGATGAGCGACAAGCGCTATCGCGTGGCGCAGTGGGGCACGGGCCACAGTGGGATGGCCGCTCTGCGAGCCCTGATCGAGCATCCGGATTTCGTCTTGGTCGGCGTGAGGGTGTACTCCGATAAGAAGGCCGGCCGCGACGCCGGTGAGCTGTGTGGGCTTGCGCCCACGGGGGTCATCGTCACCAAGAGCATCGAGGACATCATCGCTGCTAAGCCCGACTGCGTGGTCTATATGCCGGTCACGTACGACATCGACGACATGTGCCGGCTCCTGGAGTCGGGGGCCAACATCTCCACCTTGCTCGAGCATTTCCACGACCCACAGAGCCTCGACCCGCAGGTGCGACAGCGGATCGAGTCGGCCTGCCAGCGCGGTGGCACGTCGCTCTACAGCGCGGGGACCAGTCCGGGGTTCGTCACCGAACCCCTTCCGATCGTGCTCACGTCACTGCAGCGTCGGCTCGACTGCCTGAGAATCGAGGAGTTCGCCGACATTTCGGATCGCGGCTCACCAGAGATGATGGCTCTGTTATTTGGCGGCGCGCCCGCCCCGGAACTCGTCAGTGGTATCGAACAGAGCACGGCCTCGTCTTACGGAGCTTCCCTGCGAGAGCTGGCAAAAGCGCTTTCCGTGCCGCTCGATGAGGTTACCGCGACGGCAACGGTGGCGACGGCCACAGCGCCCGTGCAGACCGCAGTGGGGACCTTCGACGCCGGCACCGTCGCCGCGTGGCGGATCGAGATCAGCGGGATCCGAGGCGGTAAACCCCTGCTGCAGATGATCCCCACCTGGTACATCACCACCGATTTGCAGCCGGTGTGGCGCATTCCCTTTCCGGGCCAGGGTTGGCACGTCACGGTAGAGGGTGACGTGCCATTGGACGTCGCCATCCGTTTCACGTGGCCTACGGAGGAGGAGCGGGCCCTCAGCGGTTACGGCAATGCGAACCGTCCTGTGAACGCGGTGCCCTATGTCTGCCAGGCGCCGCCCGGCATCCTGAGCACATTTAAGCTGCCCCAGATCATTGCGAAACTGGGCTGAGGTCGGTCCAATTCCAGTGTTTGCGTGGCCCGTCGAAATGACGTGAAAATCCATTAAGAGGAGGTAGGAGCCAATGTTTGTGGAGAATCCGGAAGTGACACTGGAAGAAGAGGGACACGGATTTCCTGAAGGGGCGGGACGGAATGGCGGGATTGAATGGTCCATCACTGTCAATGCTCAAGGAGATGATGGGAGACAGTATTGGATTGACACCGGTATGGTGGGCTACCGCAATATGAACATCTTGTTACCCTCCTCGGGCATTTCAGAGGGAGCAGATATGGGCTTCATGGCAGTCCGCTGGCAGCCGGGAAAGGTCGTGCAGCCGGCCGGATCGGCATATAAGATTGCCGACTTTCCACCGGTCGGTGCGATGACATTTCAGAGTCATCCCGAGAATTCTATAACTATCGAGAGATCGAAAAATCAGGTCGCCGTTAGTCTGGGGCATTCCCAGTTCATCTGCAAGGATGACAACACATGGCACTACCTGGTGGAGGACCCTGAAAAAGGGATAAAAGCAGAGTTGGTTCACTCCAGTGTGGGTTTCCCGATGTGGTATCACGACAAAAAGAAGCTGGAGGCGTATACCACCCACAGTATCGGCGGTGGGTACTTTTGGCCGGGGACCGTTGAGGGCACGCTCACCATCGAGGGGCGGGAAGTGAGAATACACGGTAAGGGCGGTCGACAACGGTATTACGCGAAGGACTATTGCTCAGACGAGGTCGGCGGGTGGCATGACTGGACGTGGTTTCACTTCGATGAGGTGTTTGGCTGCCTGGACGAAATGAAGCGCAGCAAGCACAAGGTTATGTCACTTCACCTCATCGACGAGAACCAGTTCCTTCCGGACGGCAGCTTCAACATCGAGCACCATGACTGGGCATACCTTCGCGAACTTGGAGTTTTTATCCCAACCCGATACAAAGTGACCGTGGAAACAGAGGCGGGATCCCTGGAGATCACTGCCGATGTGGTAGGGACTTATTGTTGGGCTGTTACTGAAGTGCCGGACTCTCCTTTTGCAATGCTGGACTTTGACAAGCTTGACGGCACCTTTACCTATAACGACGGGCGTAAGAGGACATTAACCAACGGGCGGGGAGGAACCGTGATTCGCCAATGGCGGCCATACCCAAATATCTACGACTGGTTCATACCTGAAATCACCGGCGCAAAGTAGGCCATGAACATGAATCCGATGCAGAGTCCCTTTTCTACGGTTGACCACGCATCCTTGGCCGACTGGAGAGGCAAATTATGAATCTGACTCGTTATCGCGTGGTCCAGTGGGCGACGGGTAACACGGGACAGCGTGCCCTGCGAGAGGTGATCCGGCATCCGGCGCTCGATCTGGTCGGAGTGAAGGTATACGACCCCGCTAAGGAGGGTGTCGACGCGGGTGAGCTTTGCGGAGAGGCCCGCACCGGCATTGCCGCGACTTGCGATCGGGCGGCCGTGTTCGGGCTGAAAGCCGACTGCGTGCTCTACATGCCGCGCGCCGCCGGGCCGCCGGACGCCCGAGCTGGCCTGACGATCCCCGAGGTCCTCGACGACGTGGTCACGCTGCTCGAATCCGGCACAAACATCATCACCACCTGCACCGACTTTCACGCCGGAGGCCATCCCCGGCTGGGCGAGGACGGACTTTCGCGCATTCGCGCCGCGTGCGAGCACGGCAACTCGTCGCTGTATGCCAGCGGAACCGACCCGGGACTCGTCTCGGATATCGCGTTGGCATTTCTGTCTGCGCAGCGGCGGGTGCAGTCCGTGGAAATCATCGAATACGGTGACGTATCCCAGCGACCCTCGGCACACATGCTGTTCGACCAGATGGGGTTCGGCAAACCCCTCGCGGACTTCTCCCCGGAGGGATGGGCGTCGTACCTGCACAACGAGTTTGTCCCTTCGCTCAGCATGCTGGCGGACGCGGCCGGCTTTACCGTCGACGGGTCGTCCGCCCGAGGCGAGGTCGCTGCTGCGCGGCAGGATACGTCAATCGTCGCCGGCACCATCAAAGCCGGGACGGTCGCCGCCCAGCGATTCATCATCGCCGTACACAGCGGCGGCCAGCAGGTGGTACGGCTCGACCAGTACGCCTACGTCACCAAGGACGTGGACCCGGCGTGGGACATCGGAAACGTCGGATGGCGGGTGCGCGTGCACGGCGACGCGCCGTTTGACGCCGATCTCGCCTTCCCCGTCCCACCCGACAAAATTGGGGACTTCGTTCCTGCCTACAACGCCAACCTGCCGGTGAACGCCATTCCCTATGTCTGCGCCGCGTCCGCGGGAATACTTACGCCCGAGGACCTTCCCCCCATCGTCCCCCGTGGCCCGCGCCTCACGAAGCGATACGAACCCCACGCTTGAACCCGGACCTTAGGCGAGTTTCCGGCCAGAGCCGGTGTGCGGGTGGTTGCTGCTGCTGCGCTGCAGCTCAGCGAGCACCTTGAAAGGGGTCGAGATCGTCGGCTACTCGCGTCAGGGCCAGACGGGCGAAAGGCCATTCTTGGAACCTGCTCGCGGCCACGCGGTGATAAGCCGATCAGCGCTCGGACCTGGCATGGAGGAGAGCTAAACATGGGGTTACTTGACGGCAAGGTTGCGCTGGTCACCGGTTCGGGTCGGGGGCTGGGGCGGGCCTGCGCGCAAACCTTCGCTCGGGAGGGCGCGAAGGTGGTGGTCGCTACCCTCACCCCCGGGAACGGCGAGGAAACCGTCCGGCTGATCAGCGAAGCGGGAGGCGACGCGGTTCTCGCCCGAACGGATGTCGCGAAATCGGCCGATGTCCAGGCCATGGTGCAAACCGCGGTTGACACCTACGGTGGCCTCGACTGTGCCGTCAACAACGCGGTGCACAACGTTGGTCCACGCCCTCTCGCAGAGATACCCGAGGAGGACTGGCACCGATCGATGGCCGTGAACCTCACAGGCGTATTCCTCTGCATGAAGTACGAAGTCCGCGCGATGCTGCAGCGGGGCGGCGGCGCGATCGTCAATGTGGGCTCCGGCAACGAATTCAGCGCGCGCGGGGGGCTGAGCTGGTATCTGGCCGCCAAGCACGGCATCCTTGGCCTGACGAAATGTGCCGCCCTCGACTACGCCACGCGTGGGATCAGGATCAACGCCCTCGGCCCAGGTGTCATGTGGACGCCCGCGTTGCGCGAGGCGGCAGCCAACGACCCAACTCACCTCGACCAATTGATGAGCATCACCCCGGCGCATCGGTTCGCGGAACCCGAAGAGGTCGCCGAGGCGGCGGTGTGGTTGTGCTCAAATAAGGCGTCGTTTGTGCTCGGCCACACGCTCGTTGCTGATGGTGGGGCCGTCCTCGGTTAGTGCCGATCTTCGGGCTTTGAAGTCAAGGGGGAGAATACGATACGTGATTCGCTGGCTTATCTACGCCGCGCACTCTTTATTCGAATCGAATGTTGGCGACATGCGCAGAAGCGTCTGGCGGGCGGCCCGCAAAAGTCAGGCACCGAACGCTGGCGAGGCGCGGAGCCCTGCTGCAGCGGTCTTTAGTCGGAGCCCCGGTTGTTTGGGGACCAGTTTGGGACCACACGTTATGCGCAATGCTGAACGACCTGCGCGTCTGTGCACGCAATACGCCGCCATCGCAGGCCCATCAACTGCCCGCGACCTGGGAAAACGTGCTACCGCTATTTACTGGGGGTCAAGTGGTCGCAGGTTCAAATCCTGTCAGCCCGACTTCAGAAAGGCGGTCTGAACTGGCCTTTTTCATTTCAGCCGATTGCACAGATGTTCGACGGCGCCAAAAATTGTCACAGATTGTCACAAGATACCGATTGGTGTCACCGCACGCGTGTGCGAACGCGTCAGTCTCTGGTGCTCGACGTCGGCGGAGCAAAGCTGCGCGCCGCGAGTTCGAGTGCCTCGGGCTGCGCGTGGACGTAGGTCCGAAGAGTGAACGATACGTCGGCATGGCCCAACCAGGCCGCCACCAACGCGATCGGTACGCCCTGCAGATGCATGAGCGTCGCACACGTGTGCCGGGCGTCGTGCAGCCGCACCTGCGGCACGTCGAGATCCTTGATGGCCGCCTGCCACATGGTGGACAGGGTCGAGGGGTGGTATGGCTCGCCGGCCTCGTTGCAGACCACGTAGCCCATGCCCGCGTAGGCCTCGCCCAGGGCCAGCCGTTCTGCGGCCTGGCGCGCCTTGGCCGCGGTGAGTTCGCTTAATAGGGCCTCAGGTATGGGCAGTACGCGGCCGGCTGAGGCGGTCTTGGGGTCGTCTTGGTCGAGGGCGCGACCCCCGACGTCGACGCGCGTTTTGCCGATCCGCACCGTCCGCCGGCTGAGATCGATGTCGTCCCATCGCAGGCCCGCGATTTCACCGCGGCGTAGGCCGGCAAGAGCAAGGTGCCAGGTGTGCTGGTTGCGATCGTTGGCGATGCCGCCCAGAACGGTGCGCACCTGCTCGGCGGTGAACGTCTCGAACTTCCTCGCCTTGCCAGGTACGCGATCGACCAGTTCGGCAACGTTTCTCGCCAAGCGTCCCTCGGCGGCGAGCTGCGCGAGGACCTGAGAGAGGGCGCCGAGCATGTAGTTGCACGAGCGCGCGCTCCAGGCCTTGCGCGGTCGGCCGCCGGGCCGCTCCAAGCTGCCGGCGACCTCGCCGTCCAGGACCTGACCCGCCGACATATCGACGACCTGATCGTTAAGCTGCGCCGAATTCGCTGCGCACCGGCTGCAGCACGTATTCATAGCCTGCGGCCGTGGTGGGTCGGATCTTGTGGCGAGACCGGAGCCAGTCGGCACACGCCCGCTCCACCGTGAGCGTTGACGGCTGAACATAGCTGCCCGCATTACCTGGCCCTGGATCTCCACCAGCGCCGCCCGCGCCTCCTTTTCGGTCCGGTACCGCCGCCGCAGCTGCTTACGCTTGCCGTCGACGATGCCGGTGTCGACGGTCAGCTGGTAGCGGACGACAGGCTTGCTACCGGCGCGGCGAGCGAGCTCGACGCGTCGGATCTGTGGGGGCAGCTGGCGGCGCTCAGCCATCTTCGTGAAACGTTACGACGCAGCTTCCGTATGCGCCGCGATGAAGCGGTGAATCTCCGCCGAGGTAACCCGGCGAGCGGCCCCGATCTGGACCCATGCCAGCTCACCGGCTTCGAAGAGCCGGTAGATCGACGAGCGTGAGATGCGAAGGGCCGCAGCTGCTTCGGAAACTTTGAGAAGCCAACTGCCGTTGATGGGCCTGCCGGTGAAGGAGTTATGCTCGCTTCGGCTTGGGGAGTGTATCTGGGTCATCGGATCCCCTCGTGGTGAGTGCTGTTCCACCACTGTAATTCGGCCTGGTGACTACGTCGTGCACAATCTTTGGGCGACGCTAGTTGATAACGCTTTACGTTAATAACGCCTGGCGTTATCATTGGCTAGTGATTCGCTCGTTCCGGGACAAGGACACCGAGGCGATCTGGCAGCGCCGCTACGTCAAGAAACTCAGCCCGGAGCTCAGCAGGCTCGCATACAACAAGCTGGTTCTCATCAACGCCGCCGAGACGATCAACGACCTGCGTGTGCCCCCGGGCAACCGACTGGAGAAACTTGCCGGGAGCCGCGCCGGTCAATACAGCATCCGCGTCAACGACCAGTGGCGCATCTGCTTCACCTGGAATGCCAGCGGCGCCGGCAACGCCGAGCTCGTCGACTATCACTAGAAAGGACATACATCATGGCCGACTTCGCACCCACCCACCCTGGCGAGATTCTCAAGACTGAATTCCTCGACCCGCTGGGGATCTCGCAGTACCGGATCGCCAAAGTCATTGACGTACCGGCCCGCCGCATCAACGAGATCGTCCACGGCAAGCGCGGCATCAGCGCAGACACTGCGCTGCGGCTTTCGCGTGCGCTCGGCCTGAGTGACATGTTCTTTATAAACATGCAGGCTCACTACGACGCCGAAGTAGCGCGCGAGCAACTCGCCGGCCAATTGGCAAGTATCGACCGCATCGCCTGACCAAGAGTCATCGTTGGGCGAGTCAGCTGTGATCTGGAGCAGTGATGGACTATTACCGCGAAGTGCTGACTGATGACCCCTCTCGCCGCAGCGAAAGGGAACGCGAGGATGAAAGCGCAGACGAGAACGATAAAGGCGATCTGTTCGGCCTTCGGCGACGTCCGCGACACCTTCGCATTCTCGTAGATAGGGAATCCTTCGGCGAGCCGGCGAACGCGGATGAGATAGAGACGAATCGGATCTTAGATGCGCTCACCAGGAGGCAGGGTTGTGTCGACGTGCTGTCTATCGACATGTCTAAAGTGAACGACCCCAACGACAACGACCGTACTCCGGACGTAGTGCACCTTCGCGATTACACCGCCCACAAAGGTTGGGCATCGTATCCCGGACCGCAATACGGATACCGAATCGTGTACAGCGAGGGCAGGGTCAAAGAGACGGCTGGCAACATCTCCCCGCAGCCGCAGCTGTTTCAGAACCTGTTTGGGTTCGCGGGGGAAGGCGGCCCGCAACTAGAGGAAGTGTCGGCAGAAGAGATTCAGCGCTATGTTCTCCTGACAGCAACGGGACGCAAGGTTGCCGACATGGTGATCAGCGAATCATCGGTCGCACAACGGACCGATGTGCCTGCCAACTACGACGCGAACGTGTTCTCGCGGTCACAGGCGATACCAATTATTGCGCACTACCTCCGGTCGCAGCAGATCTATCACCTAGACCCCCTGGCGAACAGTTACTGCAACCGCAAGACGTTTTACCATTCCGCGGTTTACGCAATGGCACCGAACATCAGCTACTGGGAAGCCAAGGCAGACTACGTCATAGGAAGCCGCTATATCACCGATGTCCGTGAAATGATCGGCCGACTAATTCGAGCACTTAAGGCCTCGGATGACCTGCGCTTTCACCTTGGTGCCCTTCAGACCCTGGATGCATACGACGATGTCGCCGATTGTGTCGACCGGATTCTGTGGTCTCTATGCGGTGCAGTCGATGTTCTTGCTCGGTCATTGCACCAAGCACTACAGCTGCCCGGGGAGCCCCGGTTCGCGAAGCTGCATGGTGACTGGTACACCACCAAATTCAAGCCCGAATATGCCAATGCGGCGGGGATCTCAAATGTAGAT
>Ga0335076_10008183_pt1 | contig 10548 bp, 12 predicted proteins | sample Lox_Sample_25_FD_206717 | JGI IMG/M metagenome (GOLD analysis project Ga0335076, IMG submission 206717) | Soil microbial communities from Loxahatchee National Wildlife Refuge, Florida, United States - Lox_Sample_2.5 | ecosystem: Environmental > Terrestrial > Soil > Wetlands | place: USA...
CCCCGACCAGCATCGCGAAACCGACCGGCTGCTCTACGGCAGCGACTACGCATGGACGCGCCGTGAGCACAGCCTGCATCTACTCACTGCACTTGACGTGGCGTTTGATGGCATCAATGCGGGTTGGCGGGCGCGCACCACCCGCAACGCCGACGTCCTTCTGCCACAGCGGCGGTGAATCACAGCATAGGGCTAGCACATCTGGCTGATACGGCTGCATTCATCGAGAACGAACTGGCGCAGAGCCTCTCTCGGTCTGTTCCTGCCTGAGTTCAATCTCGACGCCAACACCCAAGATCGGGCCGCCGCGCCCGCGCGCGGGGGCCTAATCGTCGAAGGTGATTCGCACCGAGATCGGGTCGCTCTCGAGCGCCCGCATCGCGGCAGCGGTCGCCGCGGCGGCGATCTTGCCGCGGGCGAAGCTACGAGCGCGGACGCGAACGTCGTCCTCCGGCACGAACGCGGCGGTGCCGGTGCGCCAGCGTCCGTTCACCTTCACCCGGACCCGCGGCTCGGCGGCGATGTTGTGCGCCCACCCGGAGCGGCGGCCGTGCTGGGAGATCAGCCAGACGCCGTCGCCGTCGGCGCTGCCGGTCAGCGGAACCCGCCGCGGCTGTCCCGACTTGCGCCCGGTGGTCTCCAACTCCACGACCAGTGCCGAGCGGATGCCCGCACGCTCCAGCGCCGCGACCAGTGGATTGACCACGGTGCGACCCACCTGCCGCTCGAACCTGAACTTGCGTAAGCCTGCCGCGGTCATCCACCCGTCCCTTCCGGTTAGGCCCTTCCGATGGTTAGGTGAACGACGATAATAGAACGATCACTCAACTACAAGGGGCCAGCCCCACATCGAACCCCGGTGCCCAGGTTGTGGGCCGACGCGACGGTGTGATTAACCTCACGTCACATGCCCGACTCTGCGGTCACGGTGGTGCTGCCCTGCCTGAACGAGGAGGCATCGCTGCCGGGGGTGCTAGCCGGGATTCCGGCCGGCTATCGGGCGTTGGTCGTCGACAACAACAGCACCGATGCCACGGCGCAGGTGGCGCGCCGGCACGGCGCGCAGGTGGTGATCGAAACCCAGCCCGGTTACGGGTCGGCCGTGCACGCCGGGGTGGCCGCCGCGACGACGCCGATCGTCGCCGTGCTTGACGCCGACGGGTCGCTGGACCCGGGCGAGCTGCCGCTGATGGTCGCCGAACTGGATCGCGGGGCCGATCTCGTGACTGGCCGTCGACGCCCGGTGCCGGGGCTGCGGTGGCCCTGGCATGCCCGGCTGGGCACCGCCGCGGTGTCGTGGCGCCTGCGCACCCGGTACGGCCTGCCCGTGCACGACATCGCCCCGATGCGGGTCACCCGGCGCGAGCCGCTGCTCCGGCTGGGTGTGCAGGACCGGCGTTCGGGCTATCCCGTGGAGCTGTTGATGCGTGCCGCCGCTGCCGGCTGGCGTGTCGTCGAATGCGACGTCGGCTATGGCCCTCGCACCGGCGGCAAGTCGAAGGTCAGCGGATCGGTGCGCGGCAGTGTCATTGCCGCTGTTGACTTTTGGCGGGCTATCTGATGAAACCGCTACCGGTGACGCTGCTCGTGGTGGCCAAGGCGCCCGTCGCCGGGCTGGCCAAAACCCGGTTGGCTGCCGCGGTCGGGCCGGCGGCGGCCGCCGACATCGCGGCCGCCGCCCTGCTCGACACTCTCGACGCCGTGGCCGCCGCGCAGGTGGCCGCGCGCGTGGTCGCGATGACCGGCGATCTCGACAAGGCCAGGGCGGCGGACGAAATTCGAGAGCGGCTGCGGGCATTCACCGTGATCCCGCAGCGCGGGGAAAGCCTCGCTGACCGCCTCGCCAACGCGCACATCGACGCCGCCGAGGCCGCCGGACCGATGGCGGTGCTGCAGATCGGGATGGATACCCCGCAGGTCACCACCGCGCTGCTCACCCGCTGTGCCGAGATGCTTCTGCGTGCGACCGCGGTGCTGGGCATGGCGCCCGACGGCGGATGGTGGGTGCTCGGCGTTCGGTCGGCGCAAACCGCCGATGTGCTGCGCGGTGTGCCGATGTCGCGGGCCGACACTGGCGCGCTGACGTTTGCCGCGCTGACCAACCGCGGGATCGACGTGACGCTCGTCGATGAACTTCGCGACGTGGACACCGTTGACGACGTGGCTGTTGTGCGCGGGGCCGGCGCGGCCGACTCGCGATTTGCCCGGGTGACACGAGCGGTAGGGGTGTGAGGTGCTGGGCAACTGCCGAGCAGGTCGCCGCCATACCACCGAGGTTCACCGGCCCTGCCCTGATCCACGTGGACGCGCACTTCGCCGGCGCGCCAATAGGATTCGGATTATGTAAAGCGCCGCGCTGCCGCCGAACATCGCCGCCGTGAACAGAAGCCACCGGCCGAGGAAGGGTTCCTGGGTTTGTCCGGTCGCGGCCAGATATGTCGGTCCGCCCTGCTCGATGATGCCGGGGAGGAACACCAGCAGCATCAGGCCTGACGCGAGCGCGGGTATCCGGATGTAGTTGAGCGCGGGAACCGGGGGAGCCGCGCGGTGCCGGTACGCGGGAATGGCCAGCAGCCGGTCGGCCAACGCATACACCGGGTAGAGCACGAAGTCGTGGAGGACGATCGCCGCGGCGAACCACACGGCGATCGACTGCCACCAGACATGCGGGTTCCACAACGTCACGGGTTTGAAGGTGGCGAGGACGTAGCCCACGAGCGCGAAGCCGGCCAGCATGGTCAACAGGTGCAGTGGATGGGATCCGTACAGGTCGCGGTAGCGCGCCAGTGCCCCGCCCATGTCAGCGGCCCTCGAAGTCGATCGACGCCACCCACTTGGTGTTGTGCACCCCGGGCAGCGCAGGCACGATGATCCGCGCCGGATAGCCGTGGTCGAGGGACAGATCGGCGCCGTTGACCCGCAGCGCCAGGAGTGCATCCGGGTGGCTGATCTGATTGGCCTGCAGCACGGCGTGGTTGAATGCGCCGTAGCGCTCCAGGGACACCACCAGGGCCGACCGCGGCTGGGGCACCCCGGCGAGCCGAGCGAGGTCGGCCAGCCGCACCCCGCCCCAAGTTTCGGTCGTGGACCAGCCCTCTACGCAGGCGATCGGCAGCCGCGCGGTGTGTTGAGGCATCGATGTCAGCGCCTTTCGGTCCAGCGCCACCGGCGAAGGGCCGCCGCGAAGGGTCAACCGCCAGGAATCACCGGCGCGCGGCGGACCGATCGCGGCCGCCGCTGCTGTCCGGTTGATCTGAAAATCGTTGGGGCCGTCGCCGTGATCGCGGCCGCGGGGCAGCAGCAGCGCGGCGTGGCGGGTGAAGCCGCCGAGGGCCTGGCCGGCCGTTATCGCCGCCATGAGCACGGCACCGCCGCCCACCAGCGCCAGGGCACCGCGGCGGCTCATCGTCGGCGGTGTCGGATCGACGGCGACCAGCCCGTCGGGGTCGGGATCTTCGGGCTTGGTGCCAGCCCGGTTGGTGCGCAACACGTCTCGCAGCGACATCGATCGCAGCGCGGTGACCATGCGCGGGATCTTGAGCGTGATGTGCATCAGAAACCCCGCGATGAACACCCACGCGCCGAAGTAGTGGGCGACGTAGAAGTTGAACCCGAAGATGTAGTCGTATTGGATGTTGAGCACACCGGTGACGATCTCGAACAGGATGCCGCCGACGAGCATCACCAGCGATACGCGTTCGAGCGCCTGGGCCACCGAGCGGACCGGTGGCCAGGCGAACAGCCGCGGAATCACCGACCACAGCTTGGCCAGCACCACCGGGATCAGCACCAGGCCGAGTCCCACGTGCAGCCCCTGGCTGAGCCGGTACAGCCACGCCGGGTCGGTGGGCCAGTCGAACGTCGGCAACTTCAGCCAGCCAACGTCGGAGGGAATGGCCTGGCCGAACCGAGGGCCGTACGCGATGTAGGAGAGCAGCCCGGTGATGATCACGATCGGCAATGTGCTCAACAGGACCAGGCCGAACACCGAGGTCAACCATGGGCCCCGAAGCGGGCTTCGCCAGCGGTTCATCTCTGCTACCAATTCGTGAAGATGAAATGGTTGATCGCCAGGGCACCGACGATGTTGAGTGCCAGCCACCAGCGGTGCGATGACCGCGCCAACAGCGCGGGTGCCACCGTCAGCCATACCATGAATGGCAGCCAGATGCGTTCGGTTTCGGCCTTGCTGAGCATGGTCAGGTCGGCCCAGACGATCGCGATCAACGCGGCGATCACCAGCAGGTGCAGCCCGGACCGCGCTCGGATCGCGGCGCTGTTGAACACCTTGCTGATACCTGCGACGCTGCCCAGACCGATCGCGCACACCGCCGCTGCCAAATCGGCCCAGCTCCAGTACTGAAACGGCCGGTCGCTGGCGATGCCCTGCCAATAGCGTTTCTGCACGAGGATGTACCCGTCGAACCACCAGAAGCCGGCCCACGCGAACACCGCCACCACGGCCGCCACGGCGGGGACGGCGGCAGCCAGCGCGACCATCGCCGGCCGGGGTTCACGCGCGGCCAACAGCACGGCGAGCGCCGGCAGCGCCATCAGCACCAGCCCGTAATTCAAGAAGATCGCCCAGCCCAGGAGCAGCCCGGAGCAGATCGCCGCGAGCACCGGGATGCGCGCCCTGCCGGTGACCGCCAGCGCGAGCAACGCGATGCCCCACGCGGCGACGCCGGCGAAGTAACCGTCCGCCGAGACCGCAATCCAGATCGCCGTCGGCGCGACGGCGACAAACGGTGCCGCCAGGCGCGCGGTGACCTCGTCGTTGAGCGCCCGCACGGCGACGATCACCGCGGTCGCCGCGCTCGTTCCGACCAGCACGCAGAACGTCGCGGCCCAGGCGCCGCCGCCCAGCCCGATGCGGTCCAGCCAGACGAACGTCAGCAGCGCGCCGGGCGGATGCCCGGAGACGTGTGTGATCCATGAATCGCGTTGAAAATCGGGGATGCGTCGCGCGAAACTGCGCACGGCGTAAGGAATGTCGGTGATGGTGGGCACTTGCCGAAGATACTCGTGCCGTGCGGTGAGTCGACCCGCGAAGCCGCCCTTCCAGCCGTCGACCATCGCAAGCGAGAATGCCCATGCGAACGACGTGGCCCAGGTCACCAGCGTCAGCGCCCGCCAGGGCAGCCGCTGGGCGACTTGCGGCCCCCAGATGACTGCCCCGATGCCGATGGCGACCGCGGCGGGGGTGCCCCAGCCGGCATGTGCGTACCACCAGCCGAATATCGGCGCCGTGTTGGCGAATTGATAGATCCGCGCGGCGTTGGCGTGAATCAGCGGTGTGACGATACCCAGGTGCAGGAACGGCACCACGAACGCCGCCGCCACCAGGACAGCCGCAAGCGGGACGGCCACGGCTTCGCTGCGGACCTTCACGCGACCAGCCTATGAGCGGGTGCCGCCGCCGACAGCCGCGGAGCCACCCGAGCACCGATCACCCGATCCGCACGGTTGCGGAATGTTTTGCGCCAAAGCGGCGTATTAGCCGCATGGGGGCACCAACCGCCTCCGGTGAAGGGCGTTGACCATGGGCATTCTGATCGTCGGGGCTGGCGCAGCGGGCGGCTACATCGGGGCGCAGTTGCTCGCCGCCGGCCGCGATGTCACCTTCCTGGTGCATCCGCATACGTTGACCCGACTCCGTTCCGACGGCTTGCGTCTGCAACACGGTGCCGCGGTCCGGACCGTGAGCGTCCGTGCGGTGACCGTCGAGGATCTTCACGAACCGTATGACGTGATCGTCGTGGCGGTCAGGGCAGACGCGGTGCAGCAGGCAATCGACGACATTCGCGCGGTGGTGGCGGCTCAGACGCGAATCGTGCCCATCATGAACGGGATTGGGCATCTGTCCGTGCTGACCGCCGCGTTCGGGACGCGGGCCGTGTTGGGTGCTGCGACGAGGCTGGCGGCCTCCCTGCTGGCGGACGGCACGATCAACGTGGTGGCGCCGGGAATCGAGATGGAGATCGGCCAGCTCGACGGTGGCGTCTCGGATGCGCTCGATGACACCGCGGCGGCACTGGATGTGGACGGCATTTCGGTGCGCGTCCGCCGCGACGTGATCGCGGCCATGTGGGAAAAGTTCGCGTTCATCGCCTCGACGGCGGTGTTGACGTGCCTGGTGGGCGGCGAGATCGGGCCGATCGCTCGTGCCCACGGCGGAGTCGAACTGGCGCGCCGGATCCTCGGCGAAGTCGCATCCGTGGCGGCCGCGGAAGGATCTGCGTTGCCTGACCCCGCCCGAGACCGCCTCGGCGCCGTGCTCACCGATCCGTCGTCGACGTTCGGGCCATCGATGTTCCGCGACATGAGCGCCGGACGGCCCGTCGAGAACGCGGTCCTGGGTGATCTGTCCGACCGCGCCCGCGCGCACCGGATCAGCACACCGCTGGTCGACGCGTCGATGGTGGCCATCGATGTCCACAACCGACGGCTCGCGGCCGGCGCGCCGCGAACGGTGTCCGTCTAACCGGGCTTTGTCGCCGTCACCGCCTTGATGATCACCGCATGGACCTTGTGCCACTGCAGGTTTGCAAACCCGGCGCGCAGCAGCAGACGATTGGCCAGCAGCCTCGTGCGTGCTTTGCCCCGGCGGCTGGTGACCAGAGTCGGCGTCAGCCACCACGAGAACTGGTCGACGAGCAACAGGTGGCCGCCTGGACGCAGAATCCGTGCGCACTCGACGAGTCCGGCCCGTTGGTCGGACCAGTGATCGAATGACGTCGTGCTGACGATCAAGTCGATGGCCGCGTCGGGGAAGGGCAACCGCTCAGCCTCGCCGACGGCGAACCTCAGCCGGTCGTCGTTGGCGAGGTCGTGGGCAACCTCGATCATCCGAGGTGCGGCATCTATGCCCGCGAGCTCCTCGGCGTCCCGGTAACGGCCGGCCAACGTGCGTAGGAGATAGCCGGTCCCGCATCCCACGTCGACCACTCGGTTGGGTGAGGCTGCGGTCACGGCGGCCAAATGGGCGGTGCGGTCGCTTATTTGATGGTGGAGGCGACCCCTGCAGCCAGTGTCGTATTCACCGGCGCGATCATCGAATGCGCCGAGGTCACGATATGGCGGCATGGCAGGTGTCAATGCCCGGCGCGCACATGCGCCCTCACCAGTGCTCGCACCGCATAGGCGACCACCAGCACGGCGAGCAGGGTGGGGAAGAGCCACCACATGTCCAGAGCGATGCACACAGCCAGTACCACCAGGCCGTAGACGATGGCGGTGAGCAGGTCAACGATTCCGACGGGGACGATGTACTTTCGGTAGGCCGTGTTCATGAAAGACATGAAAGACATGGGTTCAGGCTACGACGCCGCCCACCGCAAAGCGGCCCAGCCGGCAGACACCCACCGCCATCCGGAGCCAACGGCGTTCACCCTATGGGCGGGTGAGCAGGGTTGCGAACTTCGGCGCCAGCCAGGGCTTGCGGCCCGAAGCAAGCAGCTTGCCCCGAATGACGGGTGCCCACGGGGGGATTCGTCCGTAACCGAGCAATAGAAAGGCGGCGGGGTCGGCGCTGATGACGCAGTCGGCTTTCTCGCCGGCCGCCCCGATGTGCGCAGCGCCGTCATGCACCGCGAACCGGTACCGGCCGCCGCCACGCATCCGAAGCTCGAAGCTCACGTGAACCCCCGCGCTCCTGGCCGGGTGCACGTAGTGTGGCGCGAGGCTCAGCACGCCCGGGATGACGAGCAGTGCCTCGTCGCGACTGATCGACCACGGACGGCGCGCCGCGCGGGCGATGTCGAGCCCGTGGATCAATTGCTCGCCCAGCAGCAGGCTCGTCATGGTCGGAGCAGTGGTGACCAGCCCGTTCGGGATGGTGACGACGGAGTCCTCGGCAATGGCCGTGGCAACGGAGAGGTAGCGGGTCGCTGCGTCGTCGAGCAGATCGGCGAGGCGTCCCATGTCGCGTTCGCGGACCTCGGTCAGCTGCTGCGCGTTGACAGCGGCGCTGATCCGTGACGGCGATGCCGACGCTGTGTTCACATGCGGCGCACGGCCGCTCAGGGCTTCGGTGTTCTCCCGCAGGTCACCAACCACGTGGGCCGCGGTCTCACCGGCGGTCCACGCGAGACCGGGCACCCGCGCATCGGGGTCGCCGATGCTGCGCCACAGGCCGCAATTGCGGGTCACCGCGCGTTGGACCGCGGTCAGCGCCGCCCGATGCGCGCGTCGGATTTCTTCGGCGGGGTTGGCTTGCTGCAATGTCACGGCTGGTTCCTCTCGCCCATTCGGCTTCAGATAGGGTAACTATTTCACATAGTGACGATATGTCAATATCCTCGACGCCGTCGATTCGACCGAGTGGAAGGGACATGGCGAACGTGACGTCTGATCCACCGCCGCGGTCGTTGCGAGCCGAACAGGTTGCCCAAACGCGCGGGGCCCTGGTGGCCGCGGGGCGGCGGCTGTTCGGCGGGAAAGGATTTCGCGCCACGTCCGTCGAGGATTTAGCCCGCGAGGCCAGGGTCACCACCGGCGCGCTGTATCACCACTTCCCGACGAAGACGGCACTGTTCGAAGCCGTCTTCGAGCAGACCCACGTCGAGCTGATGGCGGCGTCCGCTGAGGCGGCGCAGGACGCACCCGACACCGTCGAGGCGCTCACCCGAGGCATCGACGCGTTCCTCGACGGCGTGCTGCACTCCGATGTGCAGCAGATCCTCGTGTTGGACGGCCCCGCGGTGCTGGGACCGGCCCGCTACACCGAACTGGATGAGCGGTACGCGTTCGCGGTTATCACCGCCGCGCTTCAGGAGGCGGTTGCGGCAGGCACGCTGCGGGTTGACGATCCCGAGACGGTCACCAGGCTGCTGCTGGGAGCACTAAGCCGCGGCGCGATGCTGATCGCGTCATCGCCCAATCCCGCCGAGACCCGCCACGCCGTGTCCGGGTCCATGCGCAATCTACTGAACGGCTTCCGACAACCCCACCGAGATTGAACATGCGCAGAGCCGCTCTCGAACTTTCCATGCCCACTTTCAATCTCGATGACTGCCGAACCGTTCCGCCAACGCCCGCCGGTCAACCTTGCCGATCCCGCGCAACGGCAATTGATCGACGATGTGCAACTCCCGCGGTGCGGCGGTCAGGTCCAGCGACCGCGCCACCCGAGCCCGCAGTTCCTCGAGCCTAGGCGGCGCCACACCGGGCGCTACCACGACCCCCACGGCTACCCGCTGGCCCAATCGATCGTCAGGCACACCGAACACCGCACACGAAGCCACGCCCGGGTGGCCCGCCATCGCCGCCTCCACCAGCTGCGGCAGCACGGTCAGCCCGCCGGTGCTGATCGCCTCGTCGAGCCGTCCGTGGACCCGAAGCACACCGTGCACGTCGATGCTGCCCGCGTCGTCGGTGAAGAACCAGCCCGGCTCGGCGAACGGGTCAGGCACCACGGGGTCGCGGTAGCCCTTCGCCAGCGTCGCGCCGCCGATCACCACCCGGCCGTCGTCAATCCGCACCCGCACGCCGTCCAGCGGCACCCCGTCGTACACGCAGCCGCCGGCCGTCTCGCTCATTCCGTAGGTGTGCACCACCGGAATGCCTGCTGCCGAGGCCTTTTCGGCAACCGCCGCCGGCAGCGGCCCACCGCCGACCAACACCGCGTCCAGCGACGCCAATGCGGCCGTCGCGTCGGCTGCCTCCAACGCCTTCGCCAGCTGCGCGGCGACCAGCGACGCGTAGCGCCTTCCGCGCCCCATCGCGGCCACCGCGTCCGGCAGCGCCGACACGTCGAAGCCCCCCGACACATTCATCACCACCGGCGTCGTGCCGGCCAGCACACTGCGGATCAGCACCTGCATGCCCGCGATGTGATGGGCGGGCAGCGCCAGTAGCCACCGACCCGGGCCGCCCAGCCGCGAGTGTGTCGCAGCAGCGCTCGCGGTCAGCGCCGTGCTGGTCAGCATCGCGCCCTTGGGCACGCCCGTCGTTCCCGAGGTCGACACCACCAATGCGACGTCGTCGTCGACGCCCGAATCGACCCGCAAAGCCGTTGTCAGCGAAAACTTTTCACGCGCATCGAACGCCGGCACCGGCAGCAGCGCAACATCGCCGGCCAGCATCGCGCGCAGGGTCGGCAAGACGCGAAGGACGTCCGAGCCCGCCGGAACGTCGAGGGAACGCAGCGTGGCTATCCGGCGTCCCCGCTGTCTGGTCGGTCGTCAAGCGGCCAGCCGTTGGCGGCCAGCCGTTCCCGCACCCGCTGGATGTCCGCAGGCGTCGGCAGTTCATCGGTCATCTGGCTGATCGCCACCCCGATGTCGATGTCGTCGAAGTCGGGGTGGCGCATCACTTCGGCGGCGACGGCCTTCACCTCGTCGGTGGTCAGCCGACGCGAGAGTAACGCGAGCACCGGGATGTAGTCGGTCGGCGGCACCCCGTTGGGATAGCCGGCGCGCAACCAGTTGATGATGGCAGTGAGGAACCGGGTCACACAGCCAACCCTAAGGTGAATGTTCCCCGCGCTGTCATCACTTGTGGGGCTTTGCTCCCAAGATGTACCAACCGGTGTGGTGGCCGATGAAG
>Ga0335076_10008185_pt1 | contig 10546 bp, 8 predicted proteins | sample Lox_Sample_25_FD_206717 | JGI IMG/M metagenome (GOLD analysis project Ga0335076, IMG submission 206717) | Soil microbial communities from Loxahatchee National Wildlife Refuge, Florida, United States - Lox_Sample_2.5 | ecosystem: Environmental > Terrestrial > Soil > Wetlands | place: USA: Florida...
CACCCCATCCGGAACGCCGAGGGAGACACGGTGATCCTCGCCTCCTCGCTGATCCCCGGCAACGAGACCGCCGTCTACCGGGTGATCAACGAGCTGATCCGGCTGGGGGCACGGGTCGCGCACCGCGGCAACGCGCTGGTGCACGTGTCGGGCCACGCGCCCGCCGGGGAGCTGCTGTACGTGCTCAACCTGGTCAAGCCGCGCAACTTCATGCCGGTCCACGGCGAATGGCGGCATCTGCGGGCGCACGCCCGGCTCGCGGCCCTGACCGGGGTGCCCGACGAGAGGATCGCGGTCGCCGAGGACGGCGTGGTCGTCGACCTGGTGAACAGGCAGGCCTCGATCACCGGCGCGGTCCCGTGCGGCTACGTCTACGTGGACGGGCTTTCGGTGGGCGAGGTGACCGAGACCTCCCTGAAGGACCGGCGGATCCTCGGCGACGAGGGGTTCATCTCCATCGTGATCGTGGTCGACTCGACCACCGGCAAGCTGACCGCCGGACCGGAGATCCACGCGCGCGGCTCGGGCATCGACGACGCCGCGTTCAGCGAGGTCACGCCGCGCATCGACGAGGCGCTGGCCAAGGCGGCCGCCGACGGCATCAACGACGCCTACCAGCTGGGGCAGCTGGTACGGCGGACGGTCGGCCGGTGGGTCAACGAGAACTACCGCCGCCGGCCTATGATCATCCCCGTGGTGATCGCGGTCTGAGCACGGGAATCGCGGCGCAGACCGCCGCCTACCCTGACCACTATCCGGTCGCTCCGCCGGTCAGCCGGCGGCTAGGCGCGGCCCGGAGCAGGCGGCGCAGCAGCGACTTGTAATAGCCGAACGCGGGCGGGCTGGCCGCCGGGTCCTTGGCCGCGTCATCCCAGCGCCGCAGCCGCAGGGCCGCGCCGGCCTGCGGGTTGGCCTCGAACTCGGCCCGCTCGGCCGCGTCCATGGGGCCGCCCTGCACGTTCAGCGTGTAGACCGACGCGGGGGACAGCGAGGCGAGGTAGCCGGGCTCGACCGCGCACAGATAGCGTTTCGCTGCCACGTGCAGCCGGACCGGCCCGGTGACCTCCTCGCCGAACCATTGGGCCAGCCAGTCCGCGCCAGCGTCGCTGTGCCGGTTGTCGGTGCCGCACATCAGGTCGTGGCCGCTGATCGCCGAGGTGAAGTGGCCGACGTCGTGCAGCAGCGCGGCCGCGATGAGCGGCGGGCGCGCGCCGGCCGCCTGCGCCAGCGCCGCCGCCTGCAGCATGTGCGACGCCTGGGTCACCGGTTCGCCCAGGTAGTCCCGGCCACCTTCGCCGGCGAACAGGTCGGCGATCAGCTGGATGGGATCGTCGGCGGTCATGAGCCTGCCCGTCCGTCCCGCCCGTCCCGGCCGGGGTGGCCGCCGTGGCCGGGGTGGCCGCCGTCGCTGCGGGCCAGGACGGCGGCGGCCGACGCGAGCCCGTCCAGGTCGGCGTAACAGCCCTGGAGATGCCGCTGGCCCGTGCTCTGGTTGTGCGTGCCCCCACGGTGAGCGGCTGCGGCGTCGGTGAACCCGGTCCGGCCGTGCAGGACGCGGGTGTTGTCGAAGATGGCACAGTCGCCGGGGGCTAGCAGGGCCGTCACCATCGCTTCCGGGCTGGCGGCCAGTTCGGCGAAGGCGCGGTATGCGGCGTAGAACGACCGCGCCTGCGCCGCGGGCAGGCGGATCGGGGTGAGCGAGCGGCCGTTGAGGCGGATCTGGCGTATCCGTCCGCGCGGGTCGAGGCCGATCATCGGGCCGGTGGCGCGCAACTCGGTGCCCGCGTCCGAGTAGGCGAAGGTCACCGGGGTGGTGGTGAGGCAGTCGAACGCCGCCGGGTCCTGGCTGCGCAGCACGGCGGCGGCCTGGAAGCCGTCGGTGAAGGTGGACTCGCCCCCGCCGGGGGCGCCGCGCAGGCAGTGCAGGAGCTGGACGGTCGGGACCGGGTCGCGGTAGGGGTTGTCGGTGTGCGGGGCGATCGGCAGCCTGGTGAAGGCCAGGTTGGCCGGGGCCCGCTCGGCGCGCACATCGAACAGCTTGCCGTAGTTGGTCTCCCGCACGTAGCCCAGGCTCCGGGCCACGGCGAGCACCGCCCCCGGCTCGCACGGCACGTCGTGCAGGACGATCACGCCGAGCGCAAGCACGGCCGACAGGCACGATCTGCGGTGCGCCGGATCGGCCAGATAGCGGGGCCACCAGCCCTGCGGCGGCTCGCCGCCGAGGTCGGCCGCGGCCCACAGGCGCTTGGCATCCTCCGTCCGGTCGTCGTCCTGCTCCGTTCCGGCCCGCCCGCCCCGGCCCGGCCCGGTGCGGTCCCCGCCCGCCGGGTCGCCGTAGCGGGCCAGCCAGGCGGCGGGAAACACGGCGCGGTGGCCGTCGGGCCCGAAGACCACCTCGACTGTGGCGTCCGCCGCCCGTACGCCGGTCACGGTCACCTCGGCCGGCAGGTCGGTGATGGTGACCAGCCGCTGCCCGCTGCCGGGGTCCCGGCAGCCGGCGCACGGACAGTTGGCCCGCAGCCATACCGCGGGCAGCCCGCGCAGCGCGGGATGCCCCGTGCCGTCCGGTTCCCCCGTCGGTGTGGGCGGCCGGGCCTGCCCCGTCGGCTCGGCCTGCACCGGTTCGTTTTCTACCGGGGGCTGGGCCCGTACCGGGCCGCCAGCCACGCTTGTCACACAGCCCTCCGTCGTTTCGCGGCCATGGCGGTAGACGCGTGGCGCCGGGATGTCCGTTCCGCCGGCCAGGCGGCTGCGTCACGCCCCCCGCCGCGGCTTCCTACCAGCCTGAATGCCATCGCACCGGATGCCAACGGGTTTGGCGGAGTCTTCCTGACTCTGCCACGCAACTGCCCATTACCGTTTACCCCCGCGACCGTCCGCGCGCCGGGCCCGGACCGGGCAGGCGGCGCCATGCACCGGGCTGCACCCTACCCACCGGCGGCGGGCTCAATCCCGGTGCGATGCAGTCGGTCGGCGGGGACCGGCCGGGCGGTCGTGAGCGCCCGCCGCAGTGCCGCGACACGCCCCCGCGCTGCTTCGGCAAGTCGGCGTTTCTGGCTACCGTGGTCATCATGGCGACCCGTGTCCCCAAGGGCGGTGCCCGGCCTCAAGGTGGGACAGCCGTACGCAACCGCCCCTCCGGCAGCGGCGGCGGCCGGCGCACCCGCAACAGCATGCCGGCTTCGGGCCGCGGGCCCGCGCGCAAGGGCGGCGGCCGGAACACCAAGGGCAAGGGCCGGGGCAAGAGCAAGCGCAAACCGCAGCCGCAGACCGACCCGATCATGATCTTCATTGGCTGGGTGGCCCGCGTGGTGTCCGGCGCCTGGATGCTGGTCGCCCACGCGGCCGGGGCCGGAGCCCGGGCATTCGGCCGCAGCGCGCGCGACCTTGATCCGCTCCACCAGCGGGACGGCGTGGGCCTGGCCTTTCTTGGCGCGGCGATCGTGGTCGCGGCCACCACCTGGTTTCACCTGGGCAACGCCGCCAGCCAGATCATGACCAAGCTGGTCCATGACCTGTTCGGCTCGCTGGCATGGACGGTACCGATCCTGCTGACCCTGCTGGCCTGGCGGTTCCTGCGCCATCCCGATCGCAACGCGGAGACCGGCCGGCTGACGATCGGCGGGTCCGCCCTGCTCATCGGCGGCCTGGGCCTGGTGCACATCGCGCACGGCACCCCCACCCTGGCCGACGGGAGCGCCGCGATCCGCGCGGCAGGCGGCTTCATCGGGTACGCCGTCTCCGCCCCGCTGGTGGCGCTGCTGACGCCGTGGGTCGCGGCCCCGCTGCTGGCGCTGCTGTGCGGGTTCGGCGTGCTGGTCATCACCGGGACGCCGCTGCACCGGGTGCCGGACCGGCTGGCCGAGCTGCGCGGCCTGGGCCGGCGCGGGCAGGCCGGTGAGTCCACGGGTGACGCGGCTACCGGGCAGGGCCCGGCCATTCGTTTCGGGCGTAAGCGGCAGTCCGCGATCGAGGCGGGTGACAACAGCAAGCCGTATGACACCCCGCTGCTGCGCGGCGCGGGCGGGGCCGAAGGGGCGCCCGGGGGTGCCGTGGGCGGCACCGCGGCGCTGACCGGTCCGGCCGGGAAGGTGCAGGAGCGGGAGGCCTCGGGCGAACCGGATGGCCCGCCCGAGGGCGAGGACCGCCTGCTGGAGGTGCTGGGGTTCGGGCCGCCCACCACTGGGCGTCATCCCGTCCCGGCAGCCGGGCCGGGGCCAGGCAAGACCGAGCAGCTCACCCTCACTGGGGCGAGCGACGCCAGCTACACCCTGCCGCCGCCCGCGCTGCTGCGGCCGGGCACCGCTCCCAAGGAGCGGACCCAGGCCAACGACACGGTCGTGCGTGCGCTTACCGCCGTCCTGGACCAATTCGAGGTAGACGCACGGGTCAAGGACTTCCAACGTGGACCGACCGTGACCCGGTACGAGATCGAGCTGGGCCCGGCGGTCAAGGTGGAGCGGGTCACCCAGCTGTCGAAGAACATCGCCTACGCAGTGAAAAGCGCGGACGTGCGGATCCTGTCCCCGATCCCCGGCAAGTCGGCGATCGGGGTGGAGATCCCCAACGCCGACCGCGAGATCGTCAGCCTGGGTGACGTGCTCCGCTCCTCGGTGGCCGTCTCCGACCATCACCCGCTGGTTGTCGGACTCGGCAAGGACGTCGAGGGCCGGACCGTCATCGCCAACCTCGCGAAGATGCCCCATATGTTGATTGCCGGGGCGACCGGTGCCGGCAAAAGTACCTGCGTCAATGGGCTGATCACCTCGATCCTGCTGCGGGCCACCCCGGATGACGTGCGGATGATCCTGATCGACCCCAAGCGGGTGGAGCTGGTGATCTACCAGGGCATACCGCACCTGATCACCCCGATCATCACCAGCCCGAAACGGGCGGCCGAGGCGCTGCAGTGGGTGGTCGGGGAGATGGACCGCCGCTACGACGACCTGGCCGCCTCCGGGTTCCGGCACATCGACGACTTCAACAAGGCGGCGCGAGCGGGCAAGCTCACCCCGCCACCGGGCAGCGACCGGGTCTTCCTGCCCTATCCCTACCTGCTGGTGGTCGTGGACGAGCTCGCCGACCTGATGATGATCGCCCCCCGGGACGTGGAGGACGCGATCGTCCGGATCACCCAGCTGGCGCGCGCGGCCGGCATCCACCTGCTCGTCGCCACCCAGCGGCCCAGCGTGGACGTGGTCACCGGGCTGATCAAGGCGAACATCCCGACCCGGCTGGCGTTCGCCACCTCCAGCCTGGCCGACAGCCGGGTCATCCTCGACCAGCCGGGCGCGGAGAAGCTGGTCGGGCAAGGCGACGCGCTTTTCCTGCCGATGGGCGCGAGCAAGCCACTGCGGGTGCAGAGCGCGTTCGTCTCGGAGAAGGAGATCCGCGAGATCGTCAGCCACTGCACCAAGCAGGCCCAGCCCGCCTACCGGGAGGACGTGGGCGTGCCGGAGGGACAGCAGCGGGAGATCGACGCCGACATCGGCGACGACCTCGAGCTACTCGTGCAGGCGGCTGAGCTCGTGGTCAGTACCCAGTTCGGCTCCACCTCCATGCTGCAGCGGAAGCTGCGGGTCGGCTTCGCCAAGGCGGGCAGGCTGATGGACCTGCTGGAGAGCCGGGGCATCGTCGGGCCGAGTGAGGGATCGAAGGCCAGGGACGTCCTCGTCGCCCCCGACGATCTTGCTGGCGTGCTGGCGTCGCTGCGCGGCGGACAGGATGGCTGAGCAGGGCAGCGATCGTTTCCGCGGCACTGCGGCGCGGGTCTAGACTTGAGTACCGGTTCCGCACTCCCATCCGGCCACCGCGCCCGTGCCCCGGACGGCGGCAGTGCCCTATGTCCAGTGGAGGCGCAGCGTGAGTATCGGTGACGCTCTGGCGCAGGCCCGTAGCCAGGCCGGTCTCACCATTACCCAGGTCAGTCAGCGGACCCGCATCCGGGAAACGATCATCCGGGGCATCGAGCACAATGACTTTTCCGCGTGCGGCGGCGACTTCTACGCCCGCGGCCACATCCGCAGCATCGCGCGGGTGGTCGGGCTGGATCCCGAGGAGCTGATCCGCGAGTACGACGCCACGCACGGCGCACCCGAAGCCATCAGGGCCGCCGACGTCTTCGAGCCGGCCACGCCGATCAAACTGAAGGAGCGGCGCTCGCCCAACTGGACCGTGGCGATGATCATCATCCTCGTCCTGGTTCTCGGGTATGGCGTGTACCGGGCGGTGGCGGCGGTGGCCTCACCGCACCATCCCGCCGCGGCGGCGCAGACAGGTGCCCGCCAGTCGCCCGCGGCCGCCGCCCATTCCGCCTCGCCGACGCCCACCCCTACCCCCAGCCCCACCCAGGCCAGCCACACCGTGGTGATCCGGCTGACCGCCATCGAGGACTGCTGGGTTGGATTCAACAAGCCGGACGGGACGTACCTTTCCCAGGACTACATCGTCGCGGGAAGCACCAAGACCTGGACGTTCCACCACGCGGTGACCATGCAGATCGGTAACCCAGGCGGGATCCTGCTGACCGTGAACGGCCAGAACCTGGGCCGGACGATCGGCAATGCCGGGCCGGTGACGCTGAGCCTCGGGCCGGGCAAGAAGCTGTCCAGCCAGCAGTCGGGCTGAGCGGCGCGCCGTGGCGCTCAGCCGGTGGGCCCGCGGCGGCGCCGTTCGTCGGCACGGCCGGGCTTACCGTAGTCTTCCCGTGTGCCGAGTAAGGACAATCCACAGGCGGGGGAGCGCACCGTCAGCCTGGTGACCCTGGGCTGCGCGCGCAACGAGGTCGACTCCGAGGAGCTTGCCGGGCGGCTCAGCGCGGCCGGCTGGCGGCTGGCCGGGGACGAAGGCGCCGGGGAAGCGGGGGTCGTGCTCGTCAACACCTGCACCTTCATCGAGTCGGCCAAGCAGGAATCCATCGCCGAACTGCTCGACGCCGCATCCGGCAGCGCCCGGGTCGTCGCGGTGGGCTGCCTGGCCGAGCGCTACGGATCCCAGCTGGCCGAGGCGCTGCCCGAGGCGCAGATCCTGAGCTTCGACGACTACGGTGACATCGCCGCCCGGCTGGATGCGGTGCTGGCCGGCGAACGGCTGCCCGCCCACGAGCCACGAGACCGGCGGCGGCTGCTCCCGATCACCCCCGCCCGGCGCCCCGCCGCCCTGCACCCGCACGTCCCCGGCCACGCCATGCCGGGCACCGGCATCCCCGGCGCGGGCAGCGCCATCGCCGACCTGCCGCCGGGCACCGCCCCCGCGTCAGGGCCGCGGACCGTGCGGCGCCGGCTGGGCGGGGGGCCGGTAGCGCCGCTGAAGATCGCGTCCGGGTGCGATCGCCGGTGCAGCTTCTGCGCGATCCCGGCGTTCCGCGGTGCGTTCCTTTCCCGCCCGCCGGAGGACGTGATCGCCGAGGCGGGCTGGCTGGCCGGGCAGGGGGTGGCCGAGCTGCTGCTGGTGAGCGAGAACTCCACTTCCTACGGCAAGGACCTGGGCAAACTCGCCCTGCTGGATGAGCTGCTCCCCGCCCTGGCGGCGGTCCCGGGGATCGCCCGGGTCCGGGTGAGTTACCTTCAGCCCGCGGAGGTCCGGCCCGGCCTGGTCACGGTGATGACCTCGACCCCGGGCGTCGCGCCCTACTTCGACCTGTCGTTCCAGCACGCGAGCGGCGGCGTGCTGCGGGCCATGCGCCGCTTCGGGGACACCGAGCGGTTCTGCGGCCTGCTCGACCAGATCAGGCAGGCGTGCCCGGATGCGGGCGTGCGGTCCAACTTCATCGTGGGGTTCCCGGGTGAGACGGCCGCGGACCTGGCCGAGCTCGAGCGGTTCCTGTCGCTGGCCCGCCTGGACGCGATCGGCATCTTCGGCTACTCCGACGAGGAGGGGACCGAGGCCGCTTCGCTGCCCGGGCAGCTGGACCCGGCGGAGATCGCCCGCCGGGCCGACGACCTGTCCGATCTCGCCGAGGAGCTCATGGCCCAGCGCGCTGCCGACCGCGTCGGCGACCTGGCCGAGGTGCTCATCGAGGAGGATCTCGGCGGCCAGCTCTATGAGGGCCGGGCGGCCCATCAGGCGCCCGAGGTCGACGGGGTGACGACCGTGGCCTCGCCCACGCCGCTGGCCATCGGCGACATGGTCAGCGCCAGGATTGTGGTGTCGCAGGGAGTGGACCTGGTGGCGGACGCCATCCCGGCCGCGTCACCCGCCGCGGCGCGGGTGGGCCAGACGCGCTGATCGGGCGGGCCGGTGCTGCCGGGAGGTGAGCCGCCCCAGGGTGCGGCAGTGCCCGCCCGGCCCAGCCCCGGGCTGGTCAACGCGGCCAACGCGCTCACCGTGCTGCGCCTGATCCTGGTGCCGGTGTTCGTCCTGTGCCTGCTGGCCGGCGGCCCGGGCTGGCGGGTGGCGGCGTTCGCCGCGTTCGCCGTGGCCTCGGTGACGGATCTGCTGGACGGCAAGATCGCCCGGAGCCGCGGCTTGATCACCGACTTCGGCAAGATCGCCGATCCGATCGCGGACAAGGCGCTTACCGGCTCGGCGCTGGTGACGCTGTCCGCCCTGGGCGAGCTGGCCTGGTGGGTGACCGCGGTGATTCTCGTCCGGGAGATCTCCGTGACGTTGCTGCGGTTCTGGGTCATCCGCCGGGGCGTGATCGCGGCCAGCCGGGGCGGCAAGCTGAAGACGCTGCTGCAGGTGGTGGCGATCGCGCTGTATGTGCTGCCGGGGCCGCCCCAGGCGCTGCGGGAGGTGGTGATGGCGGCCGCGGTGGTGGTCACCGTGGTCACCGGCGTCGACTACGGTGTGCGCGCGGTCCGCCTGCACCGCCGGCCGCCCGCTGGTCGCGGAGTCGTTCCGTGAGCGGCGGGCCGGCGGCCCAGGGCCCGGCCCGGGCGGAACCGGAGAGCCCGGGCCTGGCGGCGCGGATCGTGGGCGTGCTCACGCAGCGGCGGCAGACCGTCGCGGTCGCCGAATCGCTCACCGGCGGGCTGCTCGGCGCCGCGATCACCACGGTCCCCGGCGCCTCGGTGGTCTTCCGCGGCGGCGTGATCGCCTACGCCACCGACCTGAAGGCGGCGCTGCTGGGCGTGCCAGCGGCCCTGCTGGCGGAGCGGGGAGCGGTCGATCCCGATGTCGCGGGTGCGATGGCCGCCGGGGTCAGGAAACGGCTGGGCGCCGCGATCGGGATGGCGACCACCGGGGTGGCGGGACCCGATCCGCAGGACGGCAAACCCCCTGGTACCGTCCACATCGCGGTCAGCGCGGACGGCGGCGCGGTGATCCAGACGCTGGCCCTGGCCGGCAGCCGTGAGGAGATCCGGCGGGCCACAGTGGAGCGGTCGCTGGGGCTGCTGTGGAGCGTTCTGGGGGAAGAAACCCTGTGATTACAGCGTTACGTCATCAGCGAACACGGCTGCATGCGCTCTCCCATACTGTCGGTGAAGCCAGGTACCGTGGAGTTGTGAGGCTGAGTTTGGGAAGACTGACCTCGGGAAGGGAGCGCGACCATGGTGCTGCTTCGTCACTTGCTCGGTGACGCTCTGCGGCGGCTGCGTCTGCGGCAGGGTCGCACCCTCCGTGAGGTTTCCGCCGCGGCCAGGGTGTCGCTGGGATACCTGTCCGAGGTCGAGCGCGGCCAGAAGGAAGCATCCTCGGAGCTGCTGGCGGCCATCTGCTCGGCGCTCGGGACGCCGCTCTCGCAGGTCTTCCGGGAAGTCTCAGACAACTTCGCCCTCGCGGAGCTGCAGAACGAGCCGGTGCTCGCCGGGGCCAGGGAGCCCGCGCTGGAGGCGCCCGCCACCGTCGGCCGTTCGCCGGCCGGCATGGGCGCCCCGCCGGAGGCCCCGGAGACGTTCACCGACGCCGGCCGGCCCGGGATCCAGCTGACCTCGGGCGAGCTCGGTGCCGCGACCGCCCCGGTCCTCGACGCGGTGCAGCTGCCGCCGGGCCGGAAGGCGGCCTTCGACGACGAGGTGGCCCGCCGGATCCGCGACGCCACGGACATGGTCCCGGTTTAAGGAGCCTGCCCGGGAGGGCACCTAGGGCCCGCTCGCCCACGCCCGCGGGTCCTCCGCCAGCTCGCGGACCCGCAGTGGAAGATGACGCGTCACGATGTCTTCCAGCGTCACCTCCTCCAGGATGGCCCGCTCGTTGGCGCGCAGGGCGATCCATACGGTCTGGAGCGGCTCCGCGGCGCCGCTGTAGCCGACCTTCTCCGGGCGTTCCCCGCGCACGCCCACCAGCGGCCCGTCGATGGCCCGGATGATGTCGGCCAGTGAGATATCGGACGCCGGCCTGGCCAGCCAGAACCCGCCTTCCGGCCCGCGCTGGCTCCGCACCAGGCCGGCCCGGCGCAGCTGGGTCAGGATGGCCTCGAGAAACTTCCCCGGGATGTTCTGCGCCCGCGCCAGCTGCTCGGCCGTGATGTGATTACGCTCGGTCGCGGCGAGTTCGATCGCTGCGCGCAGCGCATAATCAGCCCGGGCGGATAGTCGCATGTCAAGCATTATGCCGGGTCTGATGCCGTGATGAGCGTCACGACTGGCCGGGTGGCCGCTGA
>Ga0335076_10008186_pt1 | contig 10546 bp, 14 predicted proteins | sample Lox_Sample_25_FD_206717 | JGI IMG/M metagenome (GOLD analysis project Ga0335076, IMG submission 206717) | Soil microbial communities from Loxahatchee National Wildlife Refuge, Florida, United States - Lox_Sample_2.5 | ecosystem: Environmental > Terrestrial > Soil > Wetlands | place: USA...
ATATCCTCATAAAGTTTGAAGACATGAAGCCTCATGGTGGTGGAGCAATTCAAGAAATTGTGGTTGCCGAGAGGGGTTGATTTCATGATCGTGCCAGAACTTTCCGCCGATCATTGTAAGGAGCCTAAATCACGGTGCGAGCGCAGCGAGGGAAATCAGCATTTCCCTCTCAGGCAATCGGTAAATCCGTGATTGAAAAAACAGGAGCCCCAGACCCTTCGGCCTCTCCCAGTCAAGGACGTCGCTGGGTAACTCCATCGCCGCTGGCAGACTCGCGGTCCTTTCGCAGCCCCCTCTGTCAGGGCAGCGCACGTGGAGGCCATGCGACGCCGCTGGATCGAGCTGCTCATGGGCATCGCCGCAGCAGCTCTGCACAATCCCCTTCCCTCCTCCGCGGCAGCCGTCTCCCTCCACCTCACCGACATCGGCCCTCCGGCCCCGCAAAACACCTTCTACATCAACAAACCCGCGAACAGTGCAAACCGGGAGGTAATCGCTCGTGGTGGTAGTCCTGCACAGCCCGCCCCCCCCCGCCTGCAAGCTGAGCGACGATTGGTGTTTGATACGTCAGATTCGAGGACGGGGTTGGATGATTGGGTGTTGGAGGATTATGTGCTTGTTGCGACGATAGAGGGCAATTTGTATGCGTTGGACAGGTATTCGGGGGCAACGAGGTGGGTTTTGGATGGCCAGGGGGCGGCTGTGCAGGCAGTGGGCACTCGCTACTCTTCGGACCCCGTCAATACTACCAACGAACATTCTTCTTCACCACGTTGGATTGTTCAACCTGTTGAAGGAGGACAGTTGTTTTTGTTCGATCAGGAGTTTGGTGTGGTTGTACGCTCCCCCCTCCCACACGCTCTATCGATTTTGACATCTGAAACTGATTGACTGAAGGAATTACCATTGACCGTCAAACAATTAATCGACCATGGACCATTTAAGATTCCTGGGGATGATAAGGTGTATACGGGGAAGAAAGAGACGCAGTTTATTGCGGTCGATTCAAAGACCGGCAAGGTCTTGAGTCAATATGGAACTCCCGCCGCAGCTTTTCTTGGCGCCAAATGTCGAGCGCCAAGCGATGTCCTTGACGAACTCGATGATGAATGTGATGCTACCATTGACCCGCGAGATATCCTTATGATCGGAAAGACAGGTATAAATTCAGGAGTTCCATTTCTGAGCTGTAGTGTATCACCTTACGATTACTTCCACCGAAGAACTCACGTGGGACGTGACATATATTGAATGGACTCCAAACATGATCGATTCCCACTTGACAGATCAATATGTCAAAGTCCAGGATGACCGCTACGTCTGTCCATCTTCCGACGGACAGGTGTACATGCTTAACCCAACCCACAGTTCGTTATTCTCGCTGCTAAAACCTAATAATAGAAACCACATTATGGACCAAGAATCTAGCCTCCTCCGCAATAAATGCCTTCGACGTCTTCAGACCTTCGTTCGAAGATCCATCAACTTATAAAGACCCACCTGCCCTGGTCCTAGTCCGCCAACCACCAAGCCCGTACTTCGGCAAACCCCAGGGCAATGGGATGACCTTCCTCAACACCACCGAAGAAGGAGCGTGGTACGCGCTTTCCACAGATCGCTACCCGCTCCTAACCTCCTGCGTTCAAATCGCCCCCTGGGCGCAATGGCACCAGGCCCACGACAACACCGAAGGCAAAATTGATGACGACGGAGAGCGGGGCCTGAAGAAGCAGGATCTTGTGGGCATTCATCCTATTGCCAAGACAATGGAAATGAATATTGATAGTCCGGGATTGCCGGCGCCGAATATGCCGGGCTTAATTGAGGGGGGCGATTGGCAGCAGGCGCATCGAGGGATGGGCAGGTTGAATGTTGTCAAGGAACATTCGCTTTGGGTTATGGTGACGCTTTTGTTGTTGTTATTCGCGTTTTGGAAGAGAAAGGCCTTGATGAGTGGGACATTATTCAGGGGATTAGATAGGACGCCGACAATTGTTGCTGAAGAAGCCGCCGCCGAAACTCGGAATGAGGAGACTGTCCCGTTGACGGAAAAAAAGGGTTTGGACGATGAGGCGCATGTTGCTGCGCCGTCAACAGTGTCAGCAGAGGATGCTCCGGCTCTCCCTGAGAAGAAACGACGAAAACGCGGGCAACGAGGAGGTAAGAATAACAAGAAGAAAGTGGGCTTCGTCGATGCTGCGACTGATGTGGACGACGACGACCAAGGCGAAATTGGCGAGCCCAGTGGCGCCGTACAAGTCTCCAACTCACCCACCGCAGGCCCCAAGGACAGCCTCACCAACGACCAAGGAAATCATAACATCGACGGTCTAACCGTCACCGATAAACTTCTCGGTTCTCCCTCTCACCCTCTCCCCGCACTTGAACGTTTTTTTATCTTTTTGGGTTTTGAGTTTATTACGAGTCGTTATGGCTTTACATCAGTGACTAATTTCTGCAGGCAGTGGAAGTCAAGGAACGTTTGTGTACGAAGGAACCTGGGAGGGTATCCGCGTCGCAGTCAAACGCATGCAAATCGAAAACTTTGATCTCGCAGAAAAAGAAATCGATCACTTACGCGAATCTGACGAGCATCCCAACATCGTCCGCTATTACACCAACAAACGATCTGATAAATTCATTTATATCGCTCTTGAATTATGTCCGGCGACATTAGAACAAGTTATCGTGCACGGGAATAAAGAACCCTTTTCCCACCTCGCCGGACCCAACCTCCAAAAGCAATACGCCCTTTCACAAATTGCGAGTGGACTCCAATTTTTACACTCGTTAAAAATCGTCCATCGAGATTTAAAACCGCAGAATATCCTTGTTGCTCCGCCGAAGCTGAGGAGTGCGCCGATGGGATCGGTGCTGTGGAGACACTACAAACAAGACCAAACGCGGTGTCTAATCTCCGACTTTGGCCTCTGCAAAAAACTCGAACCAGACCATTCAACGTTCCAGGCTCAGTCGACCATGGCAGCAGGGACAAGCGGTTGGCGAGCCCCCGAAGTCCTCCGTGGCGTCGAAAATGAAAGAAGGGGACTCCAAAAAGACCCAACGAGTGTCCTTTCGAATCCGACGACGACGAACCCTTCAGATTCAGGAACAGATCGACGGATCACAAGGGCGGTGGATATTTTTTCGATGGGATGTTTGTTTTATTACGTTCTCACGGATGGGGAACATCCATTTGGGAGTTTAACGTATCTACGCGATGGACGGATTATGGATAATCAGTTTGATCTGAGTGCTTTGGATTGTTCGACGAATGATGGTGTTGAAGCGAGAGACTTGATATCACGTATGATCTCGCCGAATCCTGCTGATCGGTAACAACCCGTCCCCCCTCCCCTTGTATATCTCCTTTTTCTCTTTGTTTTGCAAAACGGGGCTGACGTGGGGCAGACCCAATGCGGCGAAAGTGCTGGAGCACCCATACTTTTGGGATGAGAAACGCCGAACGGATTTTATCCTTGAATTTTCCGATCGATTAAACCAGGAATGCCGTGACCCGCCCTCTGAGATGGTCCAACGCGTTGAATCTAGCGCCTCAGACATATGCGCCAAAGACTGGACTCGTCTTCTTGACGATGCGTTCATGAAAGATTCCCGCGTCAACCGCTCCTACGACGGAAAGAAAATAAATGATCTAATCCGATTGATCCGGAATAAAGTACTTTCCCTCACATACCCGCCTCTCGTTGGATTTGGGGTAATGCTGACCTTTTGAAGAAAAACCATAATCACGATTTACCGGAAGCATTGAGACGGAGACTGAATGAATTCGAGCCAGGCGGGTACATCGGTTATTTCCTGTACAGGAGATTTCCTAAATTATTATTGCATTTGTATTATATTTGTGAGGACGAGACGTTGGGCATCGTGCGGGAAGCGTGGTATCAGGCGTTTGTTCACTCATAAGGTGCACTCGGTAGAGTGGATGGGAGATTTTGGCGGAGAATTTCACGCAAAATTTAGCAGGGGGAAGGTTTTTATGTCTTTTGTAGATTGGTTTTTCTTTATTTTAAGGAGTTTTGGAAAGCATATTTTTGGACTTTTGATAGGAACTCAATGGAAAAAGTATATATTCTCTATTTCGTTGTTGTTTGGCAGCAATCATGATGGACTTGTTATCACCGATGGCGACTAGACTAGACCCCAAGTTTCCAGTCGGCTTCTTCTGGGCGAGTATTCCTTCTATATCTACTCAATCACCTCGAACGGCTTCATACGACGTCCTTTCAAGCTATGTGTCAATAAGACTTCCTCCTCATCCTCAACACAATATTCGCCAACCTTGCAACCCCCTGAGCGAACCGCCGGCGATGAGCCTTAGACTTCCTCATATTCCTCACCTCATGAGGCGGATATCTCTCGGAATACGTTCTGCTCTCGGCAATAACCTGATTTTCCCTCAAAATCCTGTTCAATTTGGCCATCCCAAGGCCAAACCGATCCCAAAATACTTCGACAGTACGGCCACTCAGTGGGCCTGTCTGGGACAAAAGACGGAGCTGTTCTTGTCGCAGGCTGCCGTACTTGTCTACGGTTCCGCCTGGGGACCGGGAGGTGGAGGGACGGGTATCGATGTCTTCTGGGTCTTTGACGGGGCTTCCGCGGAACGAGGGTTTTGTGGTGGACGCAGCGGGGACGAAGATGGCTCCGGTTGTTGAGGGATCTTTGCCGTCAAGGAGACGGGGGGAGATGGAGAGCATGCGGCCGAATCGGGGCAGGCATTGGCCGACATTTGGCTTCAGCCGTGCTACGCTTCGAAAGGCCTGCATCACGTCCACGTTCGACGAGACAACGGAGGGAACTTCGGTTTTACAATATTTACATACATAATCACAAGAATTAAGGCAAACACTTACAGGCTTTTATCTCATATTCGGCAACGCCAACAGAACAGACATATTGAATGAGCTTGTCGCTTTCTAAATACACAGAAATGTAGAAGATATCTAGGACTTTCTCCATTCAGAAATCACTGGGACGCTGGCATATGCTTCGAGATCGCCATTTCGGGGACAAGTCGGACTGCCGATCAGTCGAGAAATTTTCCAGCGACAGCAACGCAAGGGCGGTTAGTCACAGCAGCAGCATGGCACGAGCCCGGCGAAAAGGCAGGCATGTACAGGATTCTGCAGGTGAAAAAGGACAGCATGCCGATGTCCCCGAAGACACAAATATTCCGATTCTTTTACCCAAGAGCCTTGCTGCTCAGCGAGAAGTCGAACAGGTATGCCGGCACTAGTAGAATTGGTTAATGACCTATTCGTAGCCCTCGATCTCGGCGAAAAAGATGAGTGGAAAGAAGAGGAAACGTTTGGAAAAGTATATGGTAATATTCCTTATCAATTTACTCTGATTCCTTAGGAAAACAAGCGACGGAAGGAGGAAGCTGCTTCGATCATAAAGAAACTTGCGTATGTGGACTCTTTGCTGCAATTTAACGTCGTTAGGGAGCGTAAAATAGATACATCGTCCCTACAAAGCACAAAACGTATTGGGCAGTTGGGAAGAACTGTGACCCGGCAACCTCGAATAAAGCAAACATCGAATGTCGTTGAACATGGAGTTGAGCCGCCGGATAACAGTGAAAGCGAGGCCGAGAAGGATTTCCTCGAGAACAGAAACGGAGATAGCGACCATTCGAACTCTTTTGAACCACGAAAGGAAACAGCGCCTACGATGGTTGGCGCAGCCTTGAAATCAAACGGGTTTGCAGTCGTAAAGCGAAAACCGAAGAAAGCAGCGACCGGACAAACATGGAGAGAACGAATACAAGGGACATATGCATTCATAGAAGACGAATCTAGCTTCTCCGACGAAAGCGAGTCTTCTTCCGAAAGTCAGGGATATAGTGAGTGGGGAGGCCTTTCAGACGATGGGCGCCAGGAAAACGAAGGTCAGGGCGAGGTTGGAGGCCATATTCTTTCTGATTCGCCTAATGAGGAAACAACGTCGGGTGATGACGACGACGATGAAGGCGAAGAGGCGGAAAATAAGGCCCCCGAGTCCAAGAGCAACGTTCACGAGCGAGCTAAGCAGTTCACAGATTGGGCAAGAGAGCAATCTGGTTTTGGCGGCACCGCCCCCAATCTCTCGACCCTCCCTCAAATTCCAAACGAACTTCGCAAGCCGGTCGAACACGTCCCTTCAAAGTCGTCTCCTCCCTCTGATATCGCGAAGACAAAGGTTCTCTATCATTCTCTGCTACTTACTAACAGAAGACCTTCTATGTCCGTGTAAAGCGAGATCCTGGCATCGAAGAATCCCGTCTGGCGTTACCAATTGTGGCCGAGGAACAACAAATTATGGAGACCCTAAGTAACCACGACTGCGTTGTCATTTGCGGAGAAACAGGCTCAGGGAAGACAACGCAAATCCCTCAATTTCTGTTTGAAGCTGGATACGGATTCAAAGAGAGTGAGAGACCAGGAATGATTGGAGTTACGCAACCACGACGAGTTGCAGCGGTATCAATGTGCTCTCGAGTTGCAGAAGAACTGGGCCCTGAACATGGCTCTCGTGTTGGCTATCAGGTTTGTGCCTTGTTAGCCCAAACTTTCTAATTGAGAGATCCGATTTGATGTATCGATGAGTCCTGATACTGTAATCAAATTCATGACGGACGGCGTGCTTTTACGGGAGGTCGCGCAAGATTTATTACTGAAGAATTACTCTGCCATCATTGTCGATGAAGCGCATGAAAGAAGCGTGAATACCGATGTTCTAATCGGAGTTTTAAGCAGAGTCGTCAAACTACGAAGAGAAATGAGCCAAGAAAAGGATTCCACCGTCAAGGTATAAAATCCTCAAGCATAATCTAATTTGTACAGCCTTTAAAACTTATTATCATGTCAGCGACTCTGAGGGTAACCGATTTCACAGCCAATCCACATCTCTTCCCGCAACCACCTCCCGTTAACAACGTCGAGGCCCGACAATACCCCGTCACAATTCACTTCAGTAAGAGAACGAATCTCCATGATTATGTTACCGAAGCATTCAAAAAAGTATCAAAAATCCACGAGAGACTGCCACCGGGTGGGATCCTCGTGTTTTTGACTGGGAAAGAGGAAATTCGAAACCTCGTCAAGAGATTGCGTGAGCAATTTCCGCTGCAGTCTAGCAAGCCGCAGGAGAAGGGGGATCCCTGGACCCCGCTTGTTAAAGTCTCGGCCAAGGACATGGATGTGGAACTTGAAGATGTCGATGTAGACGTCGAGCCAACTGTGGACGATCAGAATCCTGCAGACTCATCCGAGGAGGAACACGATTCTGATCTCTCCGACTTCGAGACAGAAAATGTCGAGCCTTTTTCCCCCGCCGAACCCTTATACGTCCTCCCGCTTTTCTCCCTCCTTCCCGTAACCGAACAATTAAAGATCTTCCAATCTCCTCCAGACGGCTGCCGTCTGTGTGTCGTCGCGACGAACGTCGCTGAAACCAGTTTGACGATACCAGGGATTAAGTACGTCGTCGACTGTGGCCGTGTAAAGGAGCGAGTGTATGATAAACGGACGGGCGTAGAATCGTTCCGAGTGGGATGGGTGAGTAAAGCGAGTGCAGGACAGCGCAGTGGACGAGCTGGTCGAATTGGACCTGGTCACTGCTATCGACTTTATTCTTCAACTGTTTTTGAGCGAGATTTCCCGATGTTTGCTGAGCCTGAGATTCTAAAGTATCCTATTGAAGGTTGTGACTTTGAGGTTGGGTTATTGATTTCTCAGGTATTGTTTTGCAAATGAAGGGGATGAATATCGACAAAGTTATCAACTTTCCGTTCCCTACTCCACCAGACAGACAAAGTCTCCAACAAGCGGAGAGGGTATCCGAAGTCGTATTGCAGTGGACTAACATTAGGTTCTGGAAAATCTTGGCGCGCTGGACAAAGCCAAGCACATTACCCCCCTTGGTTATTCCATGTCACGATTCCCTCTTCTTCCACGGTACTCTAAAATGATCATTATCGGCCAGCAATTCGGCAATATGCCTTACATCATCTCGATTGTCTCGGGTCTCTCGGTGGGTGACCCCTTCATTTCCCTCGACGAAATGGAAGGTTTCAAATTGAACGAGGATGAAGAAAAGGTAGAGGTTGAATCCGAAGCTCTCCGATCGAAACGACGGACCTATGAAAAGACTCTAGAACAGTTTAGCGCGCTAGACCCGGGTTGCGACGTCATCCGCTTGCTGTGTGCGATTGGCGCGTACGAAGCGGCAGGTGCAACCGACGAATTTTGCCAGCGACATTTCCTTCGCGTCAAGACGATGAGAGAAATTAGGAAATTGCGCATCCAGATTACGAATATTGTCAATAATCAGTTGGCTGGAATTGTTGCTCCGGTTCAATTCTCGTCGGATCTTGCGCCTCCATCACCGCTTCAGATTCGTACTATAAAGCAAATTGTCACGGCAGCGTATTTGGATCACGTCGCCATTCGGGCGGACCTCCTGGAATCCGCCTCTTTGAAGCGAAATCCTGTAAATATTCTGAGAACAGAGTATTCGCCCCTAACGGCTCCGGCGAACCGCAAGGATGAGCAAGCCGGAACGTTTATTCATCCCAATTCCTCCCTCGCCAAGTTACCCACCGCCCCTGAATATGTTGTTTACAGCGAGTTACGAGAATCACAAAATACCGGACGATTACGATTATTACCCTTGACTGCGGTCAGCCCACGGGACATTGAACCTCTTGCAAAAGGCACGCCTCTCATTCAATACTCGAAACCGTTGAATTACCCTCCACCACGGATTTTCACGGAGGATGGGGTAATGAAGAAGGAGGTGTACGTCGTGCCACGATTTGGAATGCAAGGAAAGGGGTGGGAATTACCCTCAGTGAAACGAATAGAGGTAATGAGTGGAAGGTGAAAAAGTAGGAAAAAGATTGAATTAGAGTAATCAAAGATATCCATTGTCGGGTTGTGTAGAATGTAGAAGGGCTCGTAGAGCAACGAAGATTGATGTATCATTAAGTTACTGAAAGAATTTCCCTCCCAATCTTAATATCCGCTGTATTAGTATCTTCCTAGCATTATATACCCATTCCTGGGCGCTTGGAAGAGAATTGACCAGCGTGCGAAACACGACAGGAAAAGGCGCGGGCCTAAGAAAGACAAAATCTGAATTAACGATAGTTGTATAGGGACCGCTAAAAGTGGCTCCGAAAACGTGATGAAAGAATTAGATCCAGTATCGAGCCGTGGAATGGTAGAGGTTTTTGTCTACGTTGATTGTTGCTGGTCCCACGAAAGGACGACAAAAATAAAAAAAAAAAAAAAAGAGTGAAATTACGTAATAGTCCTGAATTGAGCAGACGCCTGTACGCCTCAACCTTCCCCACTATCTAAATTTAGTTGCTCCAAAGGAAAAGACATTATATAACAATAACGATTATGACAAACTTACACTACAAGAACAACGAGAGAATTCTATTCAGCCGCCCCGCCTGCCCTTTTTCTTCTCGCCAGAGGTATTATGCCATTTCAAAAACCGATGCTCTGGGACATGCAGACTCGTAATTCGAGTGGACCGTCTCACCACCTCAACAGGCTGGGTATCAGGATGCAAATACTGGAAGTCAGACAAGACGATTCCCAAGAATAACTGAAAAGGGCGAAATGAAGATTGAATGAGATTTGAGATGCTGTTGGTTGTTTTGTGGGGGGTACCTTATCTCTAGCTTCCATAAGCCTGGAGAGTTCGTCTTTTCGGGAGATGATCGCCTGACGGAGCTTCGCCTCTCGAATTCCCTTAGGATTTAACCACGCAATCAATCCCTCAACACTTTCCTGATCATCATAATATCCCCACTGACATTCATCATACAACACACTTTGCCCCTCCTCCCGTTCTTTCCGGGCCAAGACGCGATCCCGTATACTGCTGTCCTTAGGCACAATCGAAGTATCGACAGCAGACACTCTTCCATATGGAAACTCGCCTAGATCCACCCCTGCACCACCTAGGAAGAACGTCGCGTCCTCAACAGAAGGACCCTGGACCCATAACCGTGCCGACATAAATGGAGCTTCGCCGCGAATCTCGTTTTGCGACAGACCATTGCCTTCAAGAACCCAATACCTATTGAAAAACCGGTCTTTCCCGACCAAGCGCAGGCGTTGACAATCTCGTTCCCGCAACTCCTGGTCGTAATTAACGACTCGTTCTTCACAGTCTTTGATTTCGGTGCGTTTAGCCTGAATCGCCTTGATCCGTTTCGCGTATTCTTTGTTGCGTTTGGCAAGGGCTGCAGCTTCCTCGGCAGCAGCAGCCTGCTCTTCCCTCTTCCTCTTCAAACTCGCCTTGACAGACCGTTTCTGTACCACGATCTCCGTCATCTCTGTTGTGGTCTCATCACTATCCTCCTGTGAATCCACCGACTCCTCCGGTGTGAACGGCTGAAGCTCTGCTTCCAACAATGCCAATTCCTCGATTTTAGCCTTTCTTTCCCGCTGAACTTCCACCTTCTCCTTCCGGAGTTCGGTCATTTGACCCATGCTCTCCTCGATGAATTCCCGGACTGTGG
>Ga0335076_10008187_pt1 | contig 10546 bp, 7 predicted proteins | sample Lox_Sample_25_FD_206717 | JGI IMG/M metagenome (GOLD analysis project Ga0335076, IMG submission 206717) | Soil microbial communities from Loxahatchee National Wildlife Refuge, Florida, United States - Lox_Sample_2.5 | ecosystem: Environmental > Terrestrial > Soil > Wetlands | place: USA: Florida...
GTACCGCGGCGCGCTCCAGCCTGTCGCGCAAGGGAGCGACGGCCGCGTAGCGTTCCGGCCCGCCCTGTGCCGCATGAATGGCTGCCACACCAAACCCCGCGGCTGCGACGGGGTCGACGGTCCCCGGTCGGATCCCGCGCTCCTGCGCCCCGCCGACCAGGACCGGACGGGGCAGACCCGGGCTCCGGAGCACGAGCGCGCCGATCCCCTTGGGCCCACGGATCTTGTGTGCGGCGATCGACACGGTATCGCCAGCTTGCCAACATCGCACGTCCACTTTGCCGACGGCTTGCACCGCGTCGATATGGAGGCGTCCGCCGCGGGCTCGTATGGGGCCTTCGATGTCCTGCACCGGCTGCAGCACGCCCGTCTCGTGATTCGCCGCCATGAGCGCCACCACGAAGCCGGCGGGCAGACCCGCGGTGGCTTCGAGGACCTCGTCGGCATCGAGCGCGCCGCTCTCCGGGACCCGCACCCATCGCACCGTGACTCCCGCCGCTTCGAGGGCCTCGGCGACGCGGACGACCGAGGGGTGCTCGAGCCGGCTGGTGACCAGCGCCGGCGCGTGCCGTAGCGCGAGGTTGTTCGCCTCGGTCGCGCCGGCCGTGAAGATCACGTCGCGCGGGTGGACCCCAGCGAGGACCGCGACCGCTTCCCGCGCCCCTTCGACGACGGCGCGCGCCGTCCGGCCAGCGCGATGGACGCTCGCCGGGTTCGCCCACGCCGACTCGGCCGCCTCGCGCATGGCGTCGAGCATCGCCGGCAAGGGGGGCGTCGTGGCGTTCCAGTCGAGATAGACGTCCCGGTCGCTCGCGGAGACGAGCGTCACGACGCGGTCGCGCCGACGACGCTGGTGGCCTGTTCCGCGATCGTCAGATAGAAGGCGGCACCGGTGAAGCGGAACCCGCCGATCTGCTCGTTGGCGGGCGACACGACGCGGACGTCGCCACCGTGGCCCTTCGCCACGCCGCGGACGATCGCGAGCCCGACGCCCGCACCGCCGTGGAGGCGCGTCACGGAGCCGTCGGCCTGGTAAAATGGTTCGAAGACGCGCGCGGTGGCGTCGCGCGGGACGCCAGGCCCGGTATCGGCGACGCAGAGCTCGAACTGCTTCGTCGGCAGACGCCGCAGGCGGACCCCGACGGCGCCCCCCTCGGGAGTGAACTTGCCGGCGTTGGCGATCATCTCGGTGACGGCGCGGCCGAGCCGGGCAGCATCGCCGCGCCCGTTGAGGCTGTCCGGGATCTCCGTGGCGACCCGCAGCCGCCGATCGATGAACGCCGCATGAGCGCGTTGTAGCTCCTTGCGGACGGCGTCCGCGAAGTCGTAATCGCGCAGCATGAACCGCATTCTTCCGGTTTCCAGCGCGGTCACGTCGAGCAGGTTGTCGATGAGGGCCCGCAGCCGCTGCGCGCAGTCGTCGACAGCGCGAACGGCCTTGAGCTGAGGCGCGGAGAGTTGCCCGAGCTCCCCGTCGGCGAGCATGCGCACATACCCGACGATAGGCGTCATCGGTGTCGCGAGCTCGTGCGAGATGTTGCGATAGAACTCGCGGCGGGCCTGGTCGAGCTCACGCAGCCGGGCATTGGCTTCGCTGAGCTCCGCGACTTTCTCCTCGAGGTGGCCGACGATGCGCTGGCTCTGCGCGCGCAGGTGCTCGTCCCCACTGACGGCCGCGGGCCGCTCGCGATGCCCGCCGAGGTAACTCTGGATCGTCGCCGCGAACGTCCGCGCGTCGATCGGCTTCTGTAAGAACCCGTCGCACCCCACAGCGAGGCTCGTGTCGCGGCTCCCCTCCGCCGTGATCGCGACGATGGGCACGTTCTCGAGCGCCGGTTCGGACCGCAAGCGCAGGGTCACTTCGTACCCGTCGAGACCGGGAATCGCGATGTCGACGAGCACCAGGCTCGGCCGCAGCTCACAGGCGCGGCGAATCCCCTCGAGCCCGTCCTGGGCGTCGACAACGTCGATTCCAGCCACCATCAGAAGCTTCCTGACGAGCAGCCGATTCGCTGGGTCGTCCTCGATGTGGAGGATCGTGGGCATCAGCTCGAAAAACTCCTCTATTCTAGCCGCGTGAGTTCGGCTCCCGAAATACCTTGCAAGGCCCGAGGTGGGCGCCGTACGTGTAGGCGCCGATGAAGATGGGACGGCCGCTATCTTGGCTAATCTTGCTCGCCGGTGCGAGCTCTTGTGCGGATCTGACGGAGCCGGCTTCCACTACCGTCGTGACAGCTCCACCGCAGGCTTCGGCTCCGGCCGCAACAGCGGAGGCGGCCCCGACGCCGCCGACACCGCCAGCGCCGCAGGAAGAGATGGTCGCGGCCTCTCACGTGCTCGTCGCTTACACCGGCGCCATGCGCGCGAGCCCCTCGATCACCCGGACCAAGGAGGAGGCGAAACGGCGAGCGGAAGGCATCCTCGCCCGCGCTCGCAAAGGCGAGGATTTCGCCAAGCTCGCCGACTCGAGCTCCGACGACCCCAGCGCGAAGCTGAACCACGGATCGCTCGGGAAGTTCACGCGGTCGCAAATGGTTAAGCCGTTCGCCGATGCAGCCTTCGCCCTGAAACCCGGTGAAGTCAGCCCCCTGGTCGAAACGCCCTTTGGATTCCACATCATCAAGCGCACCGAGTGAGGCGACCTATCGCGTCGCTCCGCGCGTTGCCTACGGTCTCGCCGTAGCGACGGGGCTGCTCTATTTCGTCGCCTTCCCGGGCGTCGACGTCTGGCCGCTGGCCTTCGTCGCCCTCGCTCCGTTGATGATCGCTTTGAGGAACCAGCCGGTACGGCGTGCCGCCGGGCTCGGGTGGGCGGCGGGCTTCACCATGACGATGGCCGGCTTTTACTGGCTCCTCGACATGCTGAGGACCTTCAGCGGCTTCCCGACGCCGATCTGCCTGGTCTTCATGGCCATCTTGTGCGGCTACCAGGGTGGTCGCATCGGTCTCATGGGGTATCTCTACGGGCGCGCCGAACGGCGCGGATGGCCTGCCGGCCCGGTCTTTGCGCTGGCGTTCGTCGCGAGCGAGCTCGTCTACCCGCTGCTCTTTCCGTGGTACTTCGGCGCGACGGTGCACCAGGTTCCGGCGCTGACCCAGGTCGCCGAGCTCGGAAACCCGATCCTCGTCGGGCTCACGCTGATCGCGGCGAACCTCGCCGTCACCGAGGTGGTCTGGGCCTGGCTCGTGAAGCGGCCTCCGAACATGCGGCTCGTCGGCGCGCTTTCCGCCGTCCCGCTCCTCTCCGCCGTCTACGGCGCAGTCCGCATCTCGCAAGTGGACAAGGAGGTCGCGAGCGCGCCGAAGGCGGAGGTCGGCGTGGTGCAGGCGAACATGAGCCTCATGGCGAAGCGTCACGAGGCCGGCGAGGGCCTGCGACGTCACCTCGCGCTGACGCGGCAATTGCAAGCCGAGACGCCACTCGACCTCGTCGTGTGGAGCGAGACGTCGGTGACGTCGGCAGTGCCGGAGGACGCCGTCGACATCGAATACCCGAGGCGTTTCACCCGTATCCTGGGTGTTCCGGCCGTGTTCGGCGCAGTGCTCTACAAGGAAGTGCCCGACGCGCGTCGGTTCGTTCTCTACAACTCGGCGCTCCTGTCCGACGCCCAGGGCGCGATTCGCGGGCGCTTCGACAAGACGTACCTGCTCGCCTTCGGCGAGTTCCTGCCGTTCGGCGACACGTTCCCGGTGCTCTACGAGTGGTCGCCGAACTCGGGCAAGTTCTCCCAGGGCACGTCGCTCGCGTCGTTGCCGCTCGGCAATCACAAGCTCACCGTGCACATCTGCTACGAGGACGTGATCCCCGGCTTCGTGAACCGGATGATGCGCGCCGATCCGGGCAATCTTCTGGTGAACATCACCAACGACGCCTGGTTCGGGGATTCGACGGAGCCGTGGATTCACTTGGCGCTTTCGACGTTCCGCGCCATCGAGCAGCGCCGGTTCCTCGCGCGATCGACGAACAGCGGCGTCAGCGCGATCATCGACCCCGTCGGACGCGTCGTCCGGCACACCGAGACGTTCCGCCAGCAAGCCACGCACGCGCAGATCGCGTGGATGACGGGCCGTACGCCGTACAACCTGTGGGGTGACGTCCCGTGGTGGCTCGCGACGATCGCGGTCGTCGCGATGGGATTCGTTTCGCCGAAGTCACGTCGCGCACCCCGGGCCGCGTCGTAGGTGGGAGAACCGGAGCAATGGCGCGGTCACTTACGACACCCAGACGAGGCTCGGCGCTCGAAGACGTCGTGAATGCCCGAGGGCGGGGCGACGTGGCGCGGTCACTCACAATCCGACGAGGCTCGGCGCTCGAAGACGTCGTGAATGCCGTAGGGCGGGACGACGTCTGAACGTCGATATCGAGTCCGCGCTTCCCCTCACCGAGCTCGATACCCGCGGTGCGGGGTCAAGTTGACCCTCACGACACCCTATGGCAGAAGTGCCGGTTGATTCCGCGGAGCAAGTGCATCGGCGGGACCGACCGACGACACTAAACGGAAGGAATATCAATGGCTTGGCGTAATGCTCTTATTTGCGGACTGGTCGCGTCGGCGGCCGTCGTGGGCTGTAAAGTCACCGTAAACGATTGCTCGAATGGCGGCTGCTTCGAGGATTCGGGCGCTGGCGGGACGACGATCGACGCCGGTACCGGCGGCACGAAGGAGCTCGGCGGCTCCGGCGGTGCGAGCGGCTCGGCAGGGTCAGGCGGAACCAGCGGCGCGAGCGGCAGCGCCGGCGCCGGAGGCACGGCGGGGTCCGGTGGCGTCGATTCCGGCGTCGCGACGCAGTGTCATCCCGAAGAAGACACCGGCAAGCCTTGCGCGCAATGCATCGAGACCAAGTGCTGCCAGGAGTGGCTCGATTGCGTGAACGACGCCGATTGTTTGAAAGATGTCGGCAGCAAGCCCGCGGAATTCACGTGCATCCAGGACTGCCTGGTCAACGTCGATTCCGGCGTGATGACGCTCGAGGAGTGCGCGGGCAATTGCCAGCACGACACCGTCGGGGTTTCCGCAGCGACGAGCTCGCTCATCGCCTGCACACGAGACACCGGCGACTCGGGTACGACGCAGAACTGCACGAATCAGTGCTTCTTGCGCGACCTTCCCTGAGCACCGCCGTCGGGTCACTTCGCCGGGAGATTCCCGCCCGTCCGGGGCGCGGGAGTCTCCCGGTTTTGCTCGGTGTGACCCGACTACATGCCGAACGCCTTCTTGAAACGCTTCGCGTCGGCAAACATGTCCACGTTGGTGAACACGTAGTGAGCGGCCTCGTTCTTCGCTTCGTGCGCGATCTCGGCGAGGCGCTCGATCGCTGGATCCTCATAGCGTGACTTGTGCCCCGCCGGCCCGGGAAGCCGGTAGTACGCGACGGGACGCTTCGACCAGCCATGTCGCAGCGGATCGCGGGCAGCGAGGGTGCCCGTTTCCGATGCGAGCGCGTCCGCCCGATCGGCGTCCCAGTCGAGCCCGGGCTCGAAGACGACGACGTCGAACTTGCTCTTTGCCAGCAGCAGGAAATCGCGAAGGGCGGCCTTGTTCGGACGAGTCTCGGCGAAGTCCGGGGGCGCAACGAAGACCGCCGTTCGCGCCTCGAGCTCGCCGGCCACTTCGAGCAGGCCGGCAAGCGCCGTCTCGATCACTTTCCCGGGCCGAAAGCCCTCTTGCGCGACTTCACGCGGACCAAGGACTGCGAACTGAAACTCGGACGGCGCCTCCCGCCGCCAACGACGGATAGTCCCGGGCCCTGGCACGGCGCGGTGCGTCTCCTGGATTTCAACGAACCCGTATTCCTTGAAATATCGCGTGGCGGGCACGGCAAAGCCGGCGCACCCGACGGTGATCATTGCCGGCGAACCGTAACACAGGCCGGCGCTACGTTCACATCGGCTCGATTGCTGGCTCAGCCAAACCGAGTGCCCTGCGGGCGACGGCCCGTCCCGCCTCCCGCGCTGCGGCGTGCACCGCCTCGAGGGCGGAAGTGCCGGCGCCGACCGGGTCGCTCCCCTGGAGGACCGTCTCGAGACGTCGGACGTCGCCAGTGTCGTTCTCCGGGGGAACGCCTTCCCGCTCCTCGATCCAGCCGCGCGCCGTGACCCCGACGTCGGAACCGCGCGCCATCGGGCCTTGCCCCCGCGGCGCCGTGATCCCCGCGGGCAATTCGTCGACGCGCACGACTTCGACCACCAGCCGTGGGAACCGGCCAGCACCCAGCACGCCCGCGCTGGACAGCTCGTCTCGAGCCCCCGACATCGCTTCGGCGGCAGCCTCTGGATAGGGCGTCGTGAAGGGCGCGGCGGCGACGGAGAGGCGACCGTCGAAGGCCGACACCATCGCCGCGGGGCGATAGCCGCACGACGCGCTCAGGGCGCCGGCGAAGGCGCCCAGCACGAGACACTTCTTCGGGCCAAGTTTCACGGGAAACAACAGTATTTCCACATCGGAACGCCTGTATCTGACGGCGCGTTCATCCGCGCCGTCGTTCAGTGTCCGGTCAACCGACGATCAAGTTCAGGATCCGACCGGGAACATAGACGACTTTGCGAACGGCTTTGCCGGCGACGTGCTTCTGGACATTGTCGTCCACGAGAGCGGCCGCCCGGGCCGCATCCTCGGTGGCCGTGGGACTGAGGGCGATCTTTCCGCGAACCTTGCCGTTCACCTGAACCGCGATCTCCACGACGTCGTCGACGCAGAACGCTTCGTCGAAGTCCGGAAACGGCTGCGCCGCGATGCTCGGCGGCCGGCCGAGGAGCCCCGCCCAGAGTTCTTCCGCGAGATGCGGTGCGAAGGGGCTCAGACAAAGCACGAGCTTCTCGGCGGCCTCGCGCGGCGTCGCGGGAAGGCCGTGCAGGTGATTCGTGAAGATCATCATCGCGCTGATGGCGGTGTTGTACCGGAGCGCTTCGATGTCCTGGGTCACCTTCTTCACCGTGCGGTGCAAGAGCTTCGTCGTCTCGCTATCCATCGCCTCGACGAGGGGGCGGCTCAGCACGTTCTGAACGCGTTCCAGGAAACGTCGCACGCCCTGGATGCCGCTCGTCTGCCATGGTTTCACCGTCTCGAGCGGACCCATGAACATCTCATAGACGCGCAGGCTGTCGGCGCCGAACTCCTCCACGACCTGATCCGGATTGACGACGTTGCCGCGTGACTTGCTCATCTTCTCCGAGACGGCGACGAGCTTCACGCGATACTCCGGGTGTCGCGCCACCGGGCCGTCCCAGAGGACCTCCGAAGGCCCGAGCCAGCGCTCCTCCACGGGCTCGCCGGTGGACGAGAAGACGTGCTTTCCCGTGTCGCCCTCGCTCTGCACGTTCGGGTCGTCGCCGTCCAGCGCGCGCCTCACGGAGTCGTCGTCGGCGACCACCGCGTAGTAGCGGAAGGCCTGCCCGAGCATCATTCCCTGGTGCACGAGCTTCTGGAACGGCTCCGGATGCTTCACGACGCCGACGTCGTAGAGGACTTTGTGCCAGAAGCGCGCGTAGAGAAGGTGCAGCACGGCGTGCTCCGCGCCGCCGACGTACAAGTCGACGGGCATCCACTCGTCGTACGCCTTCTCCGAGAAGATACGCTCGTCGTTGTGCGGATCGACGTAGCGAAGGTAGTACCAGCACGAACCTGCCCACTGCGGCATGGTGTTCGTCTCGCGCGCGTACCAGCGACCGTCGCGCTGGAAAAAGCGCCAGTCGAGCGCCCGGACGAGCGGCCCCTGCGGATCGCCCGGATGATAGTCGTCGAGCTCCGGAAGCAAGAGCGGGAGCTCGCTCCTGTCGCAGGCAGTGGGCTTCGAGTAGTCGATCGAGTACGGCGCGCCCTTGCGCGGATCGCCGGAAGTTTCTACCGGAAAGTAGATGGGGATCGGCTCGCCCCAGTACCGCTGGCGGCTGAAGAGCCAGTCACGCAGCTTGTGGTTCACCTTCGCGCGCCCGATGCCCGTCGCGACCAGGTGCTCGGTGATGCGACGCTTCGCTTCGGGTGTGTGCAGGCCGGTGAACTGGGCGGACCTTACCGTGATGCCATCGCCCGTGAACGGAGACGCGAGCGGGCCGTGCTCTTTCCCGTCGGGGCTCACGACCTCGACGATGGGCAGCCCGAATGCCTTGGCGAATTCGTAGTCGCGCTCGTCGTGCGCGGGTACGGCCATGATCGCGCCCGTTCCGTACGCCCCGAGCACGTAGTCCGCCGTGTAAATGGGAATGGTCTTGCCGGTGAGAGGATTCGTCGCATGCGCGCCGGTGAAGACGCCCGTCTTCTGCTTTCCGAGCGCCGTGCGTTCGAGGTCGCTCTTGCGCGCGGCGGCGTCGGCGTAGGCGTTCACTTCGGCGCGGCGATCGTCCGACGCGATCTCCCGCGTGAGCCGGTGATCGGGCGCGATGACCATGTAGGTGGCGCCGAACAGCGTGTCCGGCCGCGTCGTGTACACGGTGAGCGAATCGGAGCGCCCGACGAGCGGAAACTCCACCTCGGCGCCGTCGCTCCGGCCGATCCAGTCGAGTTGCTTCTGCTTCGTCTCGGGCCAGTCGAGCCCCTCCAGATCCGCCGCCAGCCGGTCGGCGTACGCCGTGATGCGAAGCTGCCACTGCCGGAGCGGCTGCCGGATGACCGGGTGATCTCCGCGCTCGCTCCGTCCGTCGATGACCTCCTCGTTGGCGAGCACCGTTCCGAGCGCGGGACACCAGTTGACCGGGATTTCTCCTTGAAACGCGAGACCGCGCTCGAACAGCTCGAGGAAGATCCACTGCGTCCAGCGAACGTATCGCGGATCGGTGGTGTTCACCTCGCGTGACCAATCGAACGAAAACCCGAGCTGCTTCAACTGCCGGCGAAAGGTCTCGATGTTCTTCGCGGTGGTGACGGCTGGATGGGTGCCCGTGTTGATGGCGTGCTGCTCCGCGGGGAGCCCGAAGGCGTCCCAACCCATGGGATGCAGCACGTCGAACCCGCGCATACGCTTGTACCGCGCGAAGATGTCCGTCGCGATGTAACCGACGGGATGCCCGACGTGCAGGCCGGCGCCCGAAGGATACGGAAACATGTCCAAGACGTACGCCTTCGGGCGCCCCGGCCGGCGCTCGGTGCGGAAGGAGTCGTGCGCCTCCCAGTACGCTTGCCAGGTTCGTTCGATGGCCCGATGGTCGTAGGGCATGGGAGGCGTTCTTTAGAGGCCCGGGACGCGTCCCGCAACAGGATCTCCGCTGCGTCGCGACCGGGACGGCATTCCGGGCGAAGACTCGATGCTGCCGCTTTGGACGAGTGGTTCAACCGCGTCGCTTCGCGCGATGCGCCTCGGCTTTTCTCTCGAGCCGGGCCCGCCTTCGTTCGACGGCTTCGGGCTGCTCGCCCGTCCCCTGAGCGAGCCAATCGAGCGCGCGGCGGGGCTCCTTTACGAAGTGCTCGTAAAGCTTCACTAGCTCGAGGCGCGCGGCCGCGTCGTCGACCGCGCCCGCGAGCGCCTCGAAGTCCGAGAGGGCCCGCCACCGATCGCCCCTCGCCTTCGCGATTTCGCCGCGGACGCGCAGCCCTTCTCGCCCGGCGCCGCGCCGCACGGCCGTCTCGGCGGCGGCATCGGCGTGCTCGAGCGCCCGCGCCCGCCGGTAAGTACGCGCGAGCCCCACGAGATCGTCCTGGTGGAGCGCTTCGAGCGGCTCGCCGTAGAGCCCGACCAGCGCGGCCATGGAGACGACGTCCCATGAGTTGTGCTCGACGACGCAGGTGAGGACGCTCTCGTCGCCGGTGCGCAGATAGTGTCCGTAGCGTGGCGCGACGTCGGAGCCGTCGATGTCGGCGTCGCGCACGAAGCCGAGCACCTCGGCCTCGACGGCGCGCAGCGTGCAAGAGCCGACCCGCGAGCGATGTAGTCTTCGCGCGACGTGCAGGAGATCGAGGTGCGGCCGCGGCGTGAGCACCGGAAGTCGGTTCATCACGAAGCGCCCGGCGAGAGTCGGAAGATCGAACGCCTTGCCGTTGAAAGTGACGAGCGACGAGGCGGCGTCGATGCGCTCGCGAACGCGGGCGAGGAGCGCCGGCTCCTCCGAGGGCCGACGCAACAGGAGCTGTTCGACCACGAGCTGTCCGCCCTCGAAATACGCGAGCCCGACGAGGAACGCGATGGTCCCCGAGCCGCCGAGGCCGGTCGTTTCGGTGTCGAGGTACAGCGCCTCTGCGGGATCCGCGAGCGCGAGCGCCGGATCGAGCGCGAGAAGCGAAAGCGCCTCCGCCCGCGCAGCGAGAGCGCCGTCCACGGGCATCCTCCCGACGTGGTGCGAGCTCCGCAGGCGTTCTCGACGGAGATACACGGGGCCGAGCGGCGTCTCCTGGCGAGCGAACGGCAGCTCGACGATGTCCGGCTCGACGGGAAGCGCGCGCGGCTTCGGCTTCGATTCACGACCAAGAATGCTCTGCATCTGCGCGCGGAGCGACGCGAGCGCGTCGGCACGATGCGCGGACGCCTCCGACGCCGAGTCCCGCACCGACAGCGGAGCGCCACGTTCTGCGGTTTCGGCGCCCGCGGGCTCGGGCCCGTCGTGATATGTCCGGGCGGC
>Ga0335076_10008188_pt1 | contig 10545 bp, 8 predicted proteins | sample Lox_Sample_25_FD_206717 | JGI IMG/M metagenome (GOLD analysis project Ga0335076, IMG submission 206717) | Soil microbial communities from Loxahatchee National Wildlife Refuge, Florida, United States - Lox_Sample_2.5 | ecosystem: Environmental > Terrestrial > Soil > Wetlands | place: USA: Florida...
CAAGGCCGAATTTCTACCGCGCATCGGCAAGGTGCTCAATCATCTGAACGGGGCGCCGCTGAAGTTGCGCATGGAAGTCGGAGCGCTGGCGGGCCGCCGTCTCGACAAGGTGGTGCCGCGGCCGGCGGCGAACGACGCGCCGGAGCACAACCTCGACCCGCACTACACCTTCGATTCCTTCGTCGAGGGCAAGTCGAACCAGCTCGCCAAGGCCTCGGCCATGCAGGTGGCGAACAACCCCGGGCGTGCATACAACCCCTTGCTGCTCTACGGCGGGACCGGCCTCGGCAAGACGCACCTGATGCACGCTGCCGGCAACCTGATTCACGCGAACAATCCGGCAACGAAAGTCGTCTATCTGCGCTCGGAGCAGTTCGTGAGCGCGATGATCGATGCGCTGCGCACGAAGAAGATGGATGACTTCAAACGCCGTTTCCGCGACGTCGATGCGCTCCTCATCGACGACATCCAGTTCTTCGCCGGCAAGAACACGACGCAGGAAGAATTCTTCCACACGTTCAACGCGCTATTCGAAGGCAAGCAGCAGATCATCCTCACCTGCGACCGTTACCCGAAGGAGGTCGACAACCTCGAGCCGCGTCTGAAGTCACGCCTGGGCTGGGGTTTGTCGGTGGCAATCGAGCCGCCGGATTTCGAGACGCGTGCGGCGATCCTGCTGAGCAAGGCGGCGGCACGCGGCCTGGAGATGCCGGAGAATGTCGCGTTCGTGATTGCCAAGCGCATGCGCTCGAACGTGCGCGACCTCGAAGGTGCCTTGAACACGCTTGCCGCGCGCGCGAACTTCCTCGGCCAGCCGATCACCGAGGAATTCGCCCAGGAGACCCTGCGCGATCTGCTCACCGTGCACAGTCAGTCGATCACGCTGTCGAACATCCAAAAAACGGTGGCAGACTATTACCAGTTGCGCCTGTCGGATCTGCTGTCGATGAACCGCAGCCGCTCGCTGGCGCGGCCGCGGCAGATTGCGATGACGCTGGCGAAGGAACTCACCGAGCACAGCCTTCCGGAAATCGGCAAGGCTTTCGGTGGCAGGGATCATACGACGGTCCTGCACGCGTGCCGGACGGTTCGCGAACTGTGCGTGGTCGATGGCAAGCTGCGCCAGGATTGGGAGAAACTTCTCCGCGAGCTGACCGGCTAGACTGTGGATATCGTGTGCAAGAATGGGGAGCCCGAAGTTATGCACAGATTGGGCACAGGTGGAAGCATCAAAGGCAAACAGCCGTATCTTAATTAAACTATTGATTTTAAAAACTATTTTTAGAAAATTGCTCCATCAACAGGCTCAACTACAACCGCATCTATCCATATCTAGACAATAATCCGAACAAGGTACGGAACCTGCCCATGCAATTCAGCATTCAGCGAGAGGTGCTTCTCAAGCCATTGCAGCGCGTGATCGGCGTCGTTGAGCGTCGACAGACGCTGCCGGTTCTGTCGAACCTACTGGTGGCCGTGACGCCGGAACGGGTGACACTGACCGGCACGGACCTGGAAGTTGAAATGTCGGCGAGTGCAGCCGTGCAGGGTGCGCAGGCGGGTGAAGCCACCATTCCCGCGCGGAAGCTATTCGACATCTGCCGCGCGTTACCGGACGGGAGCAAGCTGCAGTTCAAGATGAGCGGCGACCGCGTGACGATGACCTCCGGCCGCAGTCGGTTCACGCTGGCGACGTTGCCCGCGGCGGAGTTTCCCGTGATCGACAATATCGAGCTTGTCGAGCGGGTGAGCTTGCCGGAGGGAACGCTGAAGGAACTGATGGAACGCACCGCATTCGCCATGGCCAACCAGGACGTGCGCTATTACCTCAACGGCCTGCTGCTGGACTTGCGTGAGAAGACGCTGCGGTGCGTGGCCACCGATGGCCATCGTCTCGCCATGGCAGAAACCGAACTGTCGGCGGGCGGTGCCACCGCGCCTCGGCAGATCATCATTCCTCGCAAGGGCGTGCTCGAGCTCCAGGGCCTGTTCGAGAGCGGAGAAGGCAACGTCGACATCGAATTCGGACGCAACCACCTGCGCGTGCGCCGCGATGAAGTCGTTTTTACCTCGAAGCTCATCGACGGCCGCTTCCCGGACTACGAAGCCGTGATACCGATCGGCGCCGACAAGGAAGTGCGGATCGAGCGTGAGTCACTGCGCGGGGCTCTGCAAAGGGCGGCGATCCTGTCGAACGAGAAGTACCGGGGAGTCAAGCTCGAGGTGAGCCAGAACAAGCTGCGCATCGTCGCGCACAACCCGGAGCAGGAAGAGGCGGTCGAGGAACTCGAAGCCAAGACCGGCACGAACGAGCTCAGCGTGGGCTTCAACGTCAACTACCTTCTCGACGCACTGAACGCGCTGGCGGGCGACGAGGTGCTGCTGTGCCTGCGCGACGCCAACTCCAGCTGCCTGCTTCGCGCGCCGGCGAACGAGCGTTCGCGGCATGTCATCATGCCTCTGCGCCTCTGACTTGGCAGCAACACCTGCCGGACAGCCGGTGTGCGAATAACGCGGTTGCGCCTGCGCAACCTGCGCAACGTCGCATCCCTGGATCTTGAGCTTGGTCCGGGAACGTGCGTTTTCTCGGGCCCGAACGGGGCTGGCAAGACGACCATCCTGGAAGGTGCCTACCTGCTCTCGCATGGGCAGAGTTTTCGTGCCGCCCAAAACGACGTCCTTCTGCAGCGGGGTCAGGATGCCTTCTCGACACGGGCCGAGGTGTCGCGCGCCGGCGGAGCGATCCGGCTCGGGCTCGATTGGCGTGACGGCGAATGGCGGGCCGCCATCAATGAAAGCCCGGTAGCGAGCATCGGCAACCTCTTGCGCGAATTTGCCCTCGTGGCGTTCGAGCCAGGAAATCACGGCCTCATTTCGGGAGACAGCAGCGAACGGCGCCGATTCCTCGACTGGGGTGTGTTCCACGTGGAACCCGCCTATCTGTCATGGGCCAGGCAATACCGTCGTGCCCTGCGCCAGCGAAATGCGCTGCTTAAGCAGGCCGGGAGCGATCGGGAACTGGACCTGTGGGACGCCGAACTGGCGCGCGCGGCGGAACCGCTGGCGGATCAGCGCCGGCGTTATTTTGCCGGGTTCGAACGCGAGCTCGCTGCGGTGGGCAAGCGGCTTCTGCCGGAGCTCGGGCTGGCCGAAGTGGCGCTCAATGTAGGTTGGGCTCAGGACGAGTCCCTCGCAGAGGCGTTGCGTCGGGCGCGCCCGCGCGATCGCCTGCGCGGTCACACCAGCCGGGGCCCGCACCGGGCGGACTTTTCGCTGCGCTTCGCCGACGCGCCTGCGCGCGAACACCTTTCCCGTGGCCAGGAAAAACTTTGCGCCCTGGCTTGCGTCGTGGCCCAGGCGCAACTGCACGCATCCATGACCGGCGACTGGCCGGTCGTCGTGCTCGATGACCTTCCCTCGGAGCTTGACGAGCCGCACCAGCGTGCCGTGCTCGAACTGCTGGCGGCCACGCCGGCGCAGGTTCTGATTTCAGGGATCGAAGCGCCCCGTTATGTTGCAGGAGGCCCGGTCCGCGTGTTCCACGTGGAACGTGGCCAGGTGTCCGGCTTGCTATAATCCGCCGGTTGCATTCCCGTGGCCAAGCGAACAGCCGCGCCGCCCAGCCCCAGTGACCCGATGAATCAGCAAAACTCCGACCCGAATCAGTACGACGCCAGCAAAATCAAGGTTCTCAAGGGACTCGAGGCCGTGCGCAAGCGGCCGGGAATGTACATCGGGGATACCGACGACGGCACGGGTCTGCACCACATGGTGTTCGAGGTCGTCGACAACTCCATCGACGAGGCTCTGGCCGGTTACTGCGACCACGTGGTAGTCACGATCCACGGCGACGGCTCGGTCAGCGTGACCGACAACGGCCGTGGCATCCCGGTCGACATGCACGAGGAAGGGCGCTCGACGGCCGAAGTGGTCATGACCGTCCTGCACGCCGGCGGCAAGTTCGACGACAACTCGTACAAGGTCTCGGGCGGATTGCACGGCGTCGGCGTCTCCGTCGTGAACGCTCTTTCGGAGCACCTGTGGCTGACCATCGATCGTGAGGGTTTCCGCCACGAGCAGGAATACCGCTTGGGCGAACCGCTGTATCCGCTGCGCCGCCTGGGCGCATCGACGCGACGCGGCACGATCGTGCGCTTCAAGCCGAGTCCCGAGATCTTTTCCAACACGGAGTTTCATTACGACATCCTCGCCAAACGGCTGCGCGAGCTGTCGTTCCTGAATTCGGGCGTGAAGATAGAGCTCGTGGACGAGCGCGTGGGCAAGAGCGACGTCTTCCAGTACGAAGGTGGCATCCGCTCGTTCGTCGAGCACCTGGCGCAACTGAAGATGCCGCTGCATCCGAGTGTGATCACGCTCGGCGCGACGCAGGATGGGATCACTGTGGATGTCGCGATGCAGTGGACGGACGCCTACCAGGAAACGACGTTCTGCTTCACCAACAACATCCCGCAGAAGGACGGCGGTACGCACCTGGCCGGTTTCCGCGCGGCGCTGACCCGCACGCTCGGCAACTACATCGAGGCGAGCAACCTGTTGAAGTCCGCCAAGGTCGCGTTGTCCGGCGACGATATGCGTGAGGGCTTGATCGCGGTGTTGTCGGTCAAGATGCCGGACCCGAAGTTCTCCTCGCAGACCAAGGACAAGCTCGTGTCCTCGGAAGTGAAGGGCACCGTGGAATCGATCCTCAACGCGAAGCTCGAGGAGTTCCTGCTGGAAAATCCGGGCGAAGCACGCGCGATCGCCGCGAAGGTGGTCGATGCGGCGCGCGCGCGCGAGGCCGCGCGCAAGGCGCGCGAGATGACGCGCCGCAAGGGCGCACTCGACATCGCCGGTCTGCCCGGCAAGCTGGCTGACTGCCAGGAGAAGGATCCGGCTCTGTCGGAGCTGTTCATCGTCGAGGGTGACTCTGCCGGCGGGTCGGCGAAGCAGGGGCGCAACCGCCGCTACCAGGCCGTGCTGCCGCTCAAGGGTAAAATTTTAAATGTGGAAAAAGCGCGTTTTGATAAAATGTTGTCTTCGGCCGAAGTCGGCACCCTGATCACCGCGCTCGGTTGCGGGATCGGCAAGGAAGAATTCAACATCGGCAAGCTGCGCTACCACCGCATCATCATCATGACCGACGCGGACGTCGACGGTTCGCACATCCGCACCCTGCTGCTGACGTTCTTCTACCGGCAGATGCCGGAGCTGATCGAGCGCGGCTACATCTACATCGGCCTGCCGCCGCTGTACAAGCTCAAGCAGGGCAAGCAGGAGATGTATCTGAAGGACGATGCGGCGCTCAACGCCTACCTGATCTCCAATGCAGTGGAAGGAGCGGAATTGCGCCACAGCACCGCGACCCCGCCGCTGCGCGGCCCTGCCCTGGAACGCCTGCTGCTCGATTATCACGTGGCGCAGGATCAGGTCGAGCGGCTGGGCCAGCGCTGCGATGTCGCGGTCCTGCGCGCGATGCTCGACGTGGCGCCTCCGGCACCGGAACAGTGGCAGCAGGCCGGGACGCTGGATCCCTGGATCGCGCGCCTTTCCGCCAAGGTGAACGGCGCGGGTCTGGGCCGTCCGGTTTACCGCTTGCGCGTGCGCGCGGCGACTGCGGAGCACCCCGCGGCGCTGCTCGTCGAGCGCGAGCACCACGGCACGCGCAACGTCCAGGTGTTGCCGGCGGCGTTCTTCTCCGGCGTCGAGTTCAAGCCGATCGGCGAAGTGGCGGCGAGGCTCGACGGACTGATCGAACCCGGCGCGGAGCTGCGGCGTGACGGCGCTGCGACGTCGGTGAGCAGCATCGCCCAGGTCGACGCGTGGCTGCTCGATCAGGCCAAGAAGGGGCGGTCGGTCCAGCGCTTCAAGGGCCTCGGCGAGATGAACCCCGACCAGCTCTGGGAGACGACGGTCAATCCGGAAACACGGCGCCTGTTGCAGGTCAGCATCGAGGACGCCGTCGCCGCCGATCAGATCTTCGCGACCCTCATGGGTGACGTCGTGGAACCGCGCCGCGACTTTATCGAGCAAAACGCCCTGCACGTGTCCAATTTGGACGTGTAGGCCGGAACGTCGCGAACACCCGGCCGGCCATGCATTTTGGACGTCCAGAAATTGGGCCGGCGCTTTGTGCGCTGGCAGCTTGAGCTTATCCGGCGGCAGGGTTAACCTCGTTCGCTCCACTGTCGCGTTACCAGCACGAAACATCGTCGGGGAGTTCGCCATGAAATTGAGCAGCGTGATGCGGGTTTGCGCCGCGGTGTTGTTGTTCCTCGCCGCGAGCGGGGGAGCGCTGGCGGCAACGAAGAAAGAGGAAACCCGCTATCCGAACGCGCTCCGTACCGCGCCCAAGAGTGACCTGACCAGCACCTCGGAGCAGAAAGCCCTGCAGGACGGGCTCGACGCGCTCAATTCCGGCGACGACGCCAAGGCGCAGGAGCTGCTGCAGAAAGTCATCGACACCAGCAAGAGCAAGTATGCGCGCGGCATCGCTTACGAAGGCCTCGGCAACGCCAAGTACAACTCGCAGGACTTCAAGGGCGCGATCGAGGATTTCCAGAAACTCATCGAACTGAACTCGGTCAGCAACGACGCGTATTTCGACTCGATGTACTACATCGCCGCGGCGTATGCCGCGGACGGCCAGCACCAGGCGGCGCTCGACCAGCTCAAGGCGTGGCGCGAGCAAGGCAAGCGCGAGACCGCCGAGTCGTATGCCATCGAGGGGAATTCTCATTACCAGCTGCATCAGTACCAGGAAGCGATCACGGCCATCAAGAAGGCGCAGTCGCTCACCGATCAGCCGAAGGAATCCTGGAACAACATCCTGCTTGCCAGCTACGCGGAGACTGGACAAAGCGCCCAGGCAACAGGCGTCGTCGACGCCGAGCTGGCAAAAGACCCCAACAACAAACAGGTCATCCGCAACGCACTGGTGCTCTACATCCAGGCCGACGCGTATGACAAGGCGTTTCCGCTGCTCGAGCGCGAACACCAGCAGGGTCTGATCACGGAGGAAAGCGACTATCTCACCGCGGCAAGGTTCTACGCGAACATCGCCCAGGGTGCAGACAAGCCCGACGCCGCGATCAAGGGAGGCGACCTCCTGCAGGACGGTCTGAACAAGAAAATCGTCAAGGCCACAGCCGAAAATTACAAGCTCCAGGGCGACCTGTACCTGATCGCGCAGGAACAGCAAAAGGCACTGGCGGCCTACACGAAGGGATCGCCGCTGGCGAGCAATGGCGACCTGGACTACCTGCGCGCCCAGATCACCGGTTCGCAGCAGAACTACGCCGAGGCCAAGACCCTCGTGCAGACGGCGATCTCGCGCGGCGTGACGAAGAAGGGCAAGGCCTACCTGCTGCTCGGCAAACTCGACATCGCGCTGGGCGACAAGGCGGGCGCGAAAGCTGCACTGCAACAGGCGCAGGCAGATGCCGATACCCGCAGCGAGGCCACCGACCTGCTGGCAAAAGCGCAGGGGGGCAAGAAGTGAGACGCGGGCGATGTGCGAACCGTCTCGTATCTATACAAATACGAGGCGCTGGTGTAACTTACCGCGCCTTCCGTCGAGCATTCGAAACCCCGGGGATTTGCGCGCCGCCAGGGTATGGCGGGGTCGCTCCGGAAAGCGCAGACCAATTCAAGACAGTGGTTTAGACTGATGGCGTCCGATCTTTACCAACTTCAGAGCGAGCCGTTCAACTGGCGGCGTACGATTGGTCTCGCCGCGACGTTCGCGCTGCACGCCTTCGCATTCATGATGCTGATCTCGCCGGTCACGCCGCCGAAGGCCAAGGACAAGGAAAAGGACAACGTCGTGCGGGTCGAGTTCATCGAGCCGCCGCCGCCCCCGCCGCCGCCCCCGCCGCCGCCGCCGGAGCCGCCGAAGAAGCCGCCGCCGAAGATCGTGGAGAAGATTCATCTGGCGCCACCGCCACCGGCGCCACCGCCGGCCCCGGTCGAAGCGCCGCCGACCCCGATGTCGATTCCGACGCCGCCCGCGCCGCCCGCGCCGCCGCCGCCGCCGCAGGACATCGCGCCGAGCGAAAACATCAGCTACCGCAAGCTGCGGCCGCCGAAGTATCCGCCGCAGGCGATCCGTGAGCACCACACCGGCAAGTGCATGCTCAAGGTGCTGATTGGCGTCGACGGCTCGCCGAAGGAGATCACGGTGGAGAAATCCAGCGGCTTCCGCGAACTGGACCAGGCCGCGATCGCCGCCGTGAAGACGTGGACGTTCAATCCGGGCGTGCGTAATGGCAAGCAGTACGAGGGCTATGCGCTGGTGCCGTTTGACTTCAACCTGAACGAGCTTTGAGAAGTTTCGGCGGGTAGCGATCTGCCGCGACTAGTGCCACACTAGACCACCAACTTAAGGGTAGCGTTATGCAACAAGATGCAGCTCAGACTCCTGTCCCGCCGGCCGCAGAAGCCGCGGCTCCTGGCATGCCCGCCGCCGGCCATGGCGATGCCGCTGCCCTCACGCAGATGGGCTTCGACCACCTGATCCGCAACTTCGATGCGCTCGGGTGGGTCGTCTTCCTCGTGCTGTCGATCATGTCGGTGGGTTCGTGGCTGTTCATCGTCATCAACGCGTGGCGCGCCCTGGCCATCCGCGGCCGCGCCGACCGCATCCGGCACGTGTTCTGGGAAACCACCTCGGCGCAGGATGCCGTGCGCTTCATGGAAGACCAGCCCAAGTGGGAACCGTTTTCGAAAATCGCGCTCGACTGCGCCTCTGCCGCTGCGCACCACCAGCGCCATGAAGGCAGCCGCCTCGTCGAGGCGCTCAATCGCTCCGAGTTCATCGACCGCGCCCTGCGCCAGGGTGTCGCTCGCGAGAGCGGTCGTCTCGAAGGCGGTCTCACCTGGCTCGCCACCACCGGTTCCACCGCTCCGTTCGTCGGCCTGCTCGGCACGGTGTGGGGCATCTACCACGCCCTGATCCGCATCGGCGCATCCGGCAACGCCGGCATCGAAACGGTCGCCGGCCCGGTCGGCGAGGCGCTGATCATGACGGCGCTTGGTCTCGGCGTCGCCATCCCGGCGGTGCTGGCGTACAACATCTTCATTCGCGCCAACCGCATCACCAACGCCCAGTTCGACGAATTCGCGCACGACCTGCACGACTTCTTCGCCACCGGCTCGCGCGTCGACTCCGGCGCAGCCGCGACGATGGTCGCGGCCAAGTCGGGCGCTGCGCCGAGGAAGTAAGCCATGGCGTTCAGTTCCGGCGGCACCGGCGGCGTGATGGCCGAGATCAACGTCACGCCGCTCGTGGACGTGATGCTGGTGCTGCTGATCATCTTCATGATCACGGCGCCACTGGCCGCGCACAAGATCAAGGTCGAGCTGCCGATTGCCAGCCTGGAGAAGCCGCCCGACGAGGCAGCGAATCAGCCGATCACGCTGACGATCAAGGACACCGGCGACCTGTACTGGAATGACGAGCCGATCACCGAGGCGACGATGCAGGCGCAGCTGCGTGTCGCCGCGCAGCGCACGCCGCAGCCGGAACTGCAGATCCGTGCCGACAAGGATACCGAATATCAGCTGATCTCCACGATCATGTCCGACGCCAAAAACGCGGGCATGGTGAAGCTCGGATTCATCACGCAGGCGCACGGCAACGAGCCTTGAGCCGCCCGGCGGCTCGCGCACACCATAGAGGTTTCAGGTCATGGCATTTTCCACAGGTGGCGGCAGCGGTCCGATGGCGGACATCAACGTGACGCCGCTCGTCGACGTCATGCTGGTGCTGCTGATCATCTTCATGATCACGGTGCCGATGCTGTCGCACAAGATCAAGATCGACCTGCCGCAGCCGACGCCGCCGCCCCCGGTGCCGCCGCCGCCGCCGCCCGATCCGATCAACCTCGTGATCAAGTCGTCCGGACAGATGTTCTGGAATGACACGCCGATCACCGAGGAAGCGCTGCAGGCCCAGCTCGGCGTGATTGCGAAGAAAGATCCGCGTCCGGAAGGCCAGCCCGAGCTCAACATCCACGCCGACCGCAATACGAAGTATCAGCTGATCGCGACGGTCATGGCCGATGCCAAGAACGCGGGCATGATCAAGATCGGCTTTGCCGCCCCGCAGGGCGAGTAAGCATCCATCCAACCGGATTCCAAACGCCGCGTCGATCGCGGCGTTTTCTTCTCGACTAGGCGAGCGCGCGCAGGTAGGCGCGCACGGTTTCTGCGAGACCGGCATACAGGGCATCGCCGATCAGCGCGTGACCGATCGACACCTCGGCGAGCGCAGGAATCGCCGCCTTGAGCACGCGCAGGTTGGTCTGATTCAGATCGTGTCCCGCGTTCACGCCGAGACCGGCGCTGCGTGCACGTTCGGCGGCGCGCACGCAGGCGGCAAGTTCGCGCGCATGATCACCGCGGACGCAAGCCTCCGCATAGGGTCCGGTATAGATTTCCACGCGCTCGGCGCCGAGTTCGGCGGCGCGGGCGATGTCAGGTGCGTCGGCATCCATGAACAGGCTGACGCGGCAACCGTGTGCCTTCAGCTCGCTGATCAGCGGCTGC
>Ga0335076_10008189_pt1 | contig 10545 bp, 7 predicted proteins | sample Lox_Sample_25_FD_206717 | JGI IMG/M metagenome (GOLD analysis project Ga0335076, IMG submission 206717) | Soil microbial communities from Loxahatchee National Wildlife Refuge, Florida, United States - Lox_Sample_2.5 | ecosystem: Environmental > Terrestrial > Soil > Wetlands | place: USA: Florida...
CTCCTTGCCGCCAGCCTCCCGATCGGACAGCTGCTCGCCACCACGAGCGACGGGCTGCGGGTGCTCGCGACCGGACCGCGACTCGCCGCCGACTGCGCGCGCGACGGCATCGAGCTGCTGCTCGATCATGCCCGCCGGCGCTACGCGCTAACCGTGATCGACTGCGGCACGCTCGCACGCGAGGCAGACCAGATCGCGCTCGCCAACGCGACACACGTCGCGTGGGTCCTGCGCGCCACCGCCGGCGCCGCGAGCCGCGGCCGCCAACTCCTCGACGCGATCGCCCCGCACCAGTCGGGCCGAGAAATCCTTGTCGCGCGCCACGACCCGCGGGACCGCAGAAAGGCGCTGCGCGAGCTGCGAGAGCTGGCCAGACACCGCCGCGCCCTGTTGATCCTCCTCCCGAGCGTGCCCGAGCTCGCCACGGGCAACGCGGACGCAGCGCTAGAGACCGCCCAGGTTCCGCTGCAGGCGATCCTCGGAGCGCTGGGTCGATGAACACCGGCGCGATCGCGCCACCAACGGCCGGACCCTCCGCCGCCGCGGGTAGAGACTCGCGACCGGATCCCAGCCCGAGCACCGCCTACGTCGCGGGGATCGTTGCCGCCGCGCTGACTGCGGCCGCGCTGCTAACCGCTGTGGTGGTGCGCCTCGCGCTCGCCGCTCAAGCGCGCCGCTGGCTTGGCTACCGGTTCCCCGGCGTCCCCGCCCACCTCTCGACCACCGTCTGGATCCTCGCCCACAACGCCCGAGGCCTCGCGGGCGTGCTCGGACTCCTCACGGTCGCCCAGCTCGCCGCGCGCTCCCCCGGCCCGGCCCGCGCGCAGCTGGTGCTGCGGTCGGCGGGCGAGGTCGTAATCGCGGGCGCGATCACCGCCAACCTGCTCGTCATCGGTGCGGCAATCGGCGGCTACGGGACCCGGATGCTCGTGGCGATGCTGCCGCACGGTCCGGTCGAGCTCGCCGCGTACTCACTCGCCCTCGCGCTGTACCTGATCGGACGTCGCCGAGCGCTCCCCGCAGCCCGCGTGGCCGTGGTTGCTTGCGCGAGCGTGGCGCTGCTCGCGCTCGCCGCCGCGCTCGAGACCTGGGTGAGCGTATGAGCGCAGGACGCGTGTTTGCCACCCTGGCCGTGATCGCCGCCGGAATGCTCGCCGCCGGCCTGCTGATCTCCAGAGCCGCCAGGACGCTGCACAACGACGGGCTATTCAAGACCGGAGCACCAGGCCTCCTCCAGCCCGGCCCCCCGGCACCGCCAACTCACCAGGCGCGCCACGGCCCGACAACGCGCCGCGTACCCGCAGCGCACCCGCGCCGGGCCCCTCGCCCTGCGCGCTCGGCACGTCGCCCCACAGCGGCACCCGTGAAGCTGGTCGGTCAGCGGCCTGGCGCGAAGCGCTCAGGTGGGTTGCTCGGGCTCGGAGGGCTGAAGCTCGTGCTGGTCGCCGCGCTGGAGATCGCCGCCGGCGTGGCGCTGACCGCCGTGCTGGGCGCGCTGCTTGTGCTGCGGCGCGTACGTCGCCGCTCGCGGCGCCGCTACGAGCTCTACGAGCTCCACCTCTCCACCCACGATCAGGCCAAACCCCAGGACCTCGAGGACATGGTCGAGTCGATCGCGAACATCACCCGCGCATTTCCCGCCGAGCGCGTCCGCGACGGACAGCCGTACGTCGCGCTGGAGCTGATCTCTGGCCAGAGCGAGGGGGGCACCGAGTGGTCGGTGAACGTACGCTGCGAGCCCTCCTCAGTCCGCGCGCTCGACGCGGCCATCAGCGCCACCTACCCCGACGTGCGCATCGGACGCCACCACTCAGACCCGTCCCGCCCCCGGCGCGGGGCGCTGCGAGTGCCCGGATGCGTGATGCGGTTTCGCAAGCGGCGAAGCTTCGTGTACCCGCTGCTCGCCGCCGGCGAGGACCTAGCCTCGCCGCCGCTCGAGCAGATCGCCCGGGCGCAGGTCGAGCTCGGCGAGCCCTCGATCGTCCGGTTCCAGCTCACCCCCACCGCAGCGTTCTTCGAGGACGCCGCGCGCCGCGCATTCCGTCGCCACGAGCGGCGGCTCGTGCGTCGCGAACATTCCACGCCGCGCCCAGCAGGGCTCGCCTCGACGCTTGACCGCTCAGAGATGCAGAACGCCGGCCGCGCCCAGAACCGCAGCCTGTTCTGGCTCGAAACCGTCATCGCGGCCGACACCACGCACGCGTGCAAGACGATCGCGGCCGCCGTGCAGTCACGCCGGGGCGAGAACCGCCTTCACCGCCGCATCATGATCGTCCGCCAGCGTCTCTACCGCCGGCGGTTCCCGCTCGCGCTCGGGCCGCTGATCCCGTCCATGCGCTGCCTGGTCTCCGCCGCCGAGGTCGCCCACCTGCTCGAGCTCCCAACCGCGCGGATGAAGGGTGTCCCCGTCCGCCGCACCGCGCTCCCGCGGATCCCTGCCCCGCCCAACATCCTCAGGGCAGCCCCCGGGCGGCTCGACCCCGTGTTGCGAGCCGAGAACGCACAGGTCGCGATCGCCCCCGCCGACCGCAAGTACGGCGTGCTCCTGACCGGCGGGCAGGGCAGCGGCAAGAGCGCCGCACTGCTCGCCCTGTACCTCAACGACTGCAAGGACCCCAACGCCGCGCCGATCGTGATCGACCCCAAGTCAGAGCTCTCCCGGCTGTGCCTGAAGTTCACCCGCCCGGACGCCGGCAAGACTGTCTGGTACCTGGACCTTGAGCACCCCGCGTTCGGGATGAACCCGCTGCGCCTGTCAGGCGACCGGCCGCTGCCGGTCGAGGCCGGCGCGATCGCCGACAACATCGTCGCGGCGCTGCTCGACATCAACGCCAACCAGATCTACCAGTCATCGCGCCGCTACCTCTACCACGCCGTGATCGGCGCGATCGCGCTCGCCCACCGGCACGATCGCCGCGCGAAGTTCGAAGACGTCTACAACCTCCTGCTGCCAACCAAGACGGACATCCGCGCGGCCGTCGCCGAGGCATGCTCGGACGAGCCCGACCTGGACCAGACCGCCGAGTTCTTCGCCTACGAGCTCCCCCACGAGCTCCACCTCGCCGGCAGCGCCACCGCCCAACGCCTCGACGCGCCACGCAACAAGGTCAGCCTGCTCCTACAGGTCCCGTCGCTGCGCCGCTGGTTCAGCCACCCGACCGACATCCCGCTGCGGGAGATCATCGACGCCCGCGACGTCCTGCTCATCGACGCGAACATGGGCGCGATCGGCGAGGAGAACAGCAAGGCGTGCATGCACTTCCTGCTCAGGCTCCTGCACACCCAGATGCAGCGCCAGGTCCACCTCCCCGAGACCGACCGTCCCCGCGTCCCCTTGCTGATCGACGAGGCGCACTACGTCATGGGCGCCGAGAACGTGATCGACCAGTTCGCCACCCACCGCCGCGCCGGCCTCGAGCCCGCATGCGCGATCCAATACTTCTCTCAGCTCGGCTCCGGCTCAGAGCACGCGGAGAAGATCCGCAAAGGCGTCCTCAACCTGCTCCAGAGCCGGCTGCTGTTCCGGATCGGCGACGCCGACGACGCCGAACAGGCGACGAGGATCGCGATGGCCGTCTACTCCACCATGATCCACGACGACCCCGATTCGCGGGCCCGGCTCAGAGTCACGCCCGAGCAGCTCCTCAACTTCCCCAACTACCACTGCCTCGCGTCCTGGATCGCCGACGGCACCCGCGCCCCCTGCTTCATCGGCCAAACCTACCCCTGGGCTACCGACACCCCAGACGCGTGGGCAGAGGACCACGTCGCCCAGCAGACCGCGCGCGTAGCCCCCTATCCGGAACGACTCGACTCCACCCTCGACCGAACCAGCGCTGCCGCCAGCGACTCCGACGCGCCCCACAGCAAAGCGCCCAAGCCAAGCAGCTCGGCCGAGGGCGACAGTCGCCAGTTCGGCGGCAAGCGCGAGGTGCAAGTCGACTACGAGCCGCCGGCCGAGCCGCCCCGGCTTGACGACAGTCCCGTCCGGCGCGTCGTTGGACGCCGGGTAGCGGGGCCCGCGCCGGCCGAGCACGACGGGCCGGCGCCCGACAGCCTCCGCGAGCTCGCGTTCCTCGATCGCATCAACGAGATCGGACGTGCCGACCAGCTCGGCGGCGCGGCCAGCCTCCCCCGCCTTTACAGCGAGGACTACGCGATCCTCTCCCTGCTCGATCGCGCCGGGCTCGCACCCCGCTCGCTCATCGGCCGCGCGGCGCTCCCCGACCGCGCGCCCCGCACCGTCGCGCACCGCCTAACCAAGCTGTACCGCCACGGGCTGATCGCCCAGCACCACACTGGCCTCGCCGGCCACGCGCAGAACGACGGCACCCCACCTCTTCTGTACTCGCTGACCCGCCGCGGCCTCGAGGTCGCGCAGACGCGAGAGCCGCCGGCGATCTCCCGCAAACGCGAATGGCGCGCGATCGAACAGCACAACGCCGGCCGCCTCGCACACGACTTGCACGCGCTCGCGTGGGCGATTGAGCTCCACCGCGTCGTCGGCAAGCTCGCCACCGACCACTGGCGCACCGCCCGATACGCAACGGGCCGCTACCCCGTTCCCCAAGCCGGCAGCGGCCGCGACCGCCACCCGATCACCCTCAACGAGATCCCGCTCGCCGACAAGCAAGCGATCATCGACCTGCAGCTCAAGAGCTTCACCCAGCTGCACCCCGACCTCTCACTCGAGCTCAAAATCCCCACGCTAAATCTCACCTTCGACCTGCTCATCGAACTCGACCTCACCAGCCGCCCTTCCTACAACCACGACAAGCTCCTCGCCTACGACGCCTTCCTCTGTGGCTGGAGCCTGGCCCACCCTCGCTACCGCACGCAGGGCACCCGACCCGCCGTCATCTTCGTCTGCCCCGGACCTCACGCAGCTCTCGCGCTCGCGGGGGAAGCCGACCAAGCCCTAACCGGCCGCACCGGCATCATGGGCACCCCCGCGGAACACTGGTATTACCCGGGCCGGGACCACACGTTCATCGCCGTCGAAGCCGACATTCATCACCACTCCCTCGCCGCGCTAGCCCTCCCACCCCAACCCCCCGGACTCCGAGAGCGACTCACCGGCCAACGCGATCTGGAACTAAGCCCAGTCCAACTTCTCCCCGACAAGCTGCTAACGCGCTGAAATGCCGCGCGGACCGAGGCTGGTGCGAGGCATGTTGACGCAGTACCTAGTCTCTGATCGGGAGCGTCGCAGGCAACAACATGGCGCTCAACGGACGCGCCGATCCTGCCCGTAGCCCGCGATTGCCATTGCGCCTTGAGCGGACACAGCCGTGAAGCGTTGCTCGTATTGTCCGACCTTGCGGTCATCGAAATACGTGGCTACGACGGCTTCGATCGCGTCAGCAATGTCCGCCCGTACGCGCGAGAGGGTGATCTCCCAAGGTGGCTCGTACGATCCGTCTGGCAGTGGGGAGGACTCAAAGCGGTTGCGAGTGGCTTCGTCCGGATTCCCGCCATCGCGATACCGGATTTCGATGTGTACGTCGATTGCGGGCGATCCCGACCGATTCCAGACCTGAAGCGACGTGGGCACGGTATCCGTGCCCATGACGGTGGCAAGGCGGATATGGGGTTGCGCCGTGCGTGCCCACGCCTCCTCAGCCACGCGAGTCGCGAGAAGGCTGGCCTCGGCTGCACGTCGAGACTGGAATGCCGCGATCAATACTCCGGCAGCACTCGCCACGCTGGCAAAGGCAGCCAGGACGAGTGGCCACGTGGGTGTCTGGTTATCGATGATGATGTGGCTGACAGCCAGCGCGGTCATCAGGCAGTTGAGTCAGGGCCCGGTCGGCTTCTGGTCGTCGTGGAGCAACTGGCCGGCAGGCACTGGGTTGTCCTTGGCGACTTCCGCGAGCGCGTTGTATGCCTTCGTGGCGTTCTCGCGCATCACCACGAGCATGGGGATCATCGTCGCCGGCAGCGTCCACCAGTAGGGCTCGTCGCGTCCGCGCGGTGCGTTTCGGATCTCGCGTGCAAACCGCGTTAGTTCGCCTACGGACTGCGTGACGTCCTCGAACTCCGTGGGGGAAAGTCGCGAACTCAAAGTGTCGGCGTACTCCATCCACGCGGGTACCGTGTCAACGTCCCGAAGATCCACCACTTCTTGTCGTACCCCGCATCGCGAATGGCGCTTGCCGTGAGGGACAGATCAATCTGACTAAGCGCGCTCCCGCCAAGGCACGACGACGATTACGTGCGCGTTCGAGCGCATGGCTGACGAGGCCACCCGCGGCGGAGCCGATCAGTGCGCCAGCGGCAGTATCGCCCGCCGCGATCCATGCGACCGTCCCGGCGCTCGTGCTCACGCTGGCGGATGGTAAGTAGACCCCCGGACGCAACTTGGGCGCGTCAGCGCGGTCCGCGGCCCGTCCCGACTAGACCGCGTGGCGACCTGAGGCAGTGCGATCTGGCCCGCAAGACCAGCACCGCGACGAGCAGGGGCCGGGATCCCGTCACAGCGAGGCCAGGGCCAGTACGACCACCCGCAAGCGAAGAGCGGATGCACGTGGCGATGGCTGGCCCGAGATCGACCTACTGAGCAGGCACGAGCAGGAGGCAGTCGAACGTGACGGCCGGGTACGCGGGGGCGTCCGTGGCTGCGGATTGACCCTCGATCGGATGAACATCCCCCGTTCTGGAGTTCTCAGGCGGCTGCGACATGACGCGCAGCGGCATGCGCTGTCCAAAGCAGCGCTTCAGCTTGCGTCTGCTGTCGCAGGGACAGGGGTCGTTGCGGTCCACAGTGATGTGTGTCCCAAGCGGGAGCGGGCAGACAGGATTGGGCACGACGGGCTCCTCCTCACGCCATTCGAGCCCTCGCTCGATCGTTTGCAGCAGTTCCTCGGCGATGTGGCGTATGGATGCGTGCACGACGCCGTTGGCGATCGGGAGCTGCTGCGACTGCCTCAAGCCCAACGAGTTGTCTCGGCTTAACTGCCGGTATTTCTCGTTGAGAGCGCTATCGATGTGCGCGCCTCCGTCCTGGTCGGCTACGGACAGCACGAGGTCCGCGCGGCTGAACGTGTTCCCTGGTTGATCGGTGAGGATCGTTCGACGCCACCAGTCCTCGAAGGACACGGGTGGGTGCATCCGATCCGGCGCGAGCTGCCGCATCGCGGGTTCGTACCGCGTCCGGCCGGTATCGAACCGACTTTCGACGACACACACCCCGAACGCGATGACAATCGCATTTCGCGGCGGTTCCGGCGGACCACGATCGATCCACCCAAGCCGATCCTGGACTCCGAGATGTCGAAGAAGGCTCGTCTGGCGTTTCGTGTTGTGGACGAGCAATCGAAGCGTGGTCGACAACCGTTTCGCCTCATGCTCCGCGCCGCCGTCATATGCGGTCATCGACGATCGCAAGAAGTCGAGCTGCTCGGCCAGGTGAGCCCTGAAGTCCTGCACCACTCAAGTCTGGCGTATGCACGCGACGTTCAAATGGTGCGCGGGCCGCCGGCGGCGGCCGCGCTCACAGCCGCGGTGGCGACCCTCCTACTCGGGTTGGAGCAACCACTACCTCAGTCCCGCTGCCCGGGTCCACACCGCAACGGCCATGTTTTGCGAATCAGAACGACGGGCATCGCGGCTCTCTCGTTCTTTCGGCCACCACGGTGACGGTCGACTTCATCGAGAGACCGAGGTTACTGGCGGACGAAGCGGGACTGGTCCCGATGGGACGCCCGCCCCGGTTCTTCTACGCTCCGCGCGACTGACCGTGCGCTGCCGGCGCAACGCTCCCCGACAAGCAGCGACCGGCGCGATGATGGCGCACGACGTTTCGTCCCTTCTCGGGGCCTGGCAAAGCCGCCGCTCGACTCGCTACAACAACTCATCGTGCAGGTACAGAAGCAGCAGCTCTCGGTCGGGAACCGCATGGTGGGCAACATGTGGGTGGATGGAGGCGCAGTCCGCGGCGAGGGCGGCGCCACACATCCGCAACTAGTCCTCCCGCTCACGATCGAGATGGCCACCGCGCCGGAGGACGCCATGATGGCAACCGTCTGGGTGCGAGGCCGCCTCTCGACGGAGTCCATTGCGCACCGTCTCGTCACGCAGCCAGTGTCGGAGATGCTCGTCGATGCGTTCCCTGCTCGTTCGCTCCCTTCCGGAACGATGGAGCACCGAGTCGACCTGCGCTTCTTCCTCACGCAGGCCGAGCTGGAGGCGCTGGAGACCCATCGCCACGCGAGCAGCGCCGACTCATTGGAGCTGTACCTCGGCATCGACGCGATCGTCGCCGCGATGCAAGGCCACAACGAGCGGAAACCGCGACAGCAGACACCAACAACGCCGTGGAACCCAGCCTTCGGCATGTTCGTCGAGCTCCATCCCTTCTGGAGCGCACGGATCATGCCCATTCGCGTCGGCATCGAAGTCTCGACGTGGACGCGCGACGTGCTGCCTGGCCTCGGCTACGACCGCAGTCGGCTTCTGGAAATCGGATTTCCGCCACCACTCCCGGACCACCGCAGTGCTGCCACCGAATGGGACAAAGCGCGACGCGCGTTCGACGAGCGCCGTTACGACCACTGCGTCGCCGAGTGTCGAGACCTCTTGTCGATGTGGCGCAAGGAACTCGGCGCCACCAAGGAGAACCCTGTTTCAGCGGTGATCGCCAAACGCCGCGGTTGGAGTGCCAGCGACAGGCGGATCGCCTTCATTGACGGCGTTTGGAAGTCAGCGGTCGACGTCGTCAACGCTCCGCACCATCCCGAGGGTCAGCAGGAGTCCCAGCACTTCGACGCGGCCGATGCGCGCTTGATTCTCCTGCTGACGGCTGCGCTGTCTGCGTATCTCCGCGACTAACGGCGCACGGACCGCTGGCTATGCCTCCGTACTGAGCGAGGTGGCAATCTCTGCGAACTGCGAGAGAGCCGCCTCCAAGTCCTCGACGATTTCTGCGGCAATCACGTCGGGCGGCGGAAGGTTTTCCGTATCCTCAAGCGATTCGTCGCGGAGCCAGAAGATGTCGAGCGACGCTTTTTCGCGCCCCATCAGCTCGTCGTACATGAAAGGCCGGAATCGCTCCGTCTCCGTTCGTTCGTGTCGACTCCCTGCGTTGTAACAAGCGACGAACTCATCGAGGTCGGCGCGAGTGAGCGTCCGCGTCTTGAGTGTGAAGTTCTGGTTCGTTCGGAAGTCGTAGATCCACAACGTCTTCGTCCACGGTGTCTCGGACGGCGGTTTGCGGTCGAAGAACAGCACATTGGCTTTCACGCCGCCGGCATAGAAGATGCCTGTCGGCAGACGCAGGAGCGTGTGGCAGTCGCATTGCTCAAGCATGCGGCGGCGGACAGTCTCGCCGGCGCCACCCTCGAAGAGCACGTTGTCGGGCACGACGATCGCCGCGCGTCCGTTGATCGTCAGAAGAGATCGAACGTGCTGAAGGAAGTTCAGCTGCTTGTTGCTCGTCGTCGCCCAAAAATCCTCCCGGAGATAGCTCAAGCTCTCCGTCTCGGTGCCGCCTTCGGCCGTGATGACCTTGTATGACGACTTCTTTCCAAATGGCGGATTCGTCAGCACCATGTCGAAGTGGTCCGATGGCGTTGCGCGTAACGAATCGTCGACCGTGACCAGGGTGTCGCCGTCAGGCGTCCCGATCCCGTGGAGAAGGAGATTCATCGCGCACAGCCGCGCCGTCGCGTCCACGATCTCCCAGCCGCGGAGCGCTTCGTCGCGGAGAAACCTCTTCTGATCGCGATCAAGATCGGCGGACTTCATCTTCTCGTTCGCAGCGAGCAGAAAACCTCCGGTCCCAGCGGCAGGATCCGCAACGCGCGCCCCGGCAGATGGCTGCATGACGTCGACAATCGCCTGGATCAGGGGACGAGGCGTGAAGTACTGGCCGGCTCCAGACTTCACGTCCTCAGCGTTCTTCGCAAGGAGACCCTCATACGCATCGCCCTTGACGTCGACGTCGAGCGTCATCCATTGCTCTTTGCCGATCAGGTCCGACACGAGGCGCTTGAGCTTCGCTGGGTCTTGAATCTTGTTCTGTGCCTTGCGGAAGATGACGCCGAGCGTTCCCGGCTGTCTGCCGAGCTCCGCGAGCGTGTGGCGGTATTGCACTTCGAGCGGGTCCCCGTCAAGGCGATGCAAAGCCTCCCAGTCGAGCTTCTCCGGCACGATGCGTGGCCGACTGAAGGGCGGTCGCATTTGCTCGTCCGCCATCTTGAGAAACAGCAGGAAGGTCAGCTGCTCGATGTAGTCCTGGTACGACAGTCCGTCATCGCGCAATACGTTGCAGTAGTTCCAGAGCTTCTGAACGATGGAGGCACTGTTCATCATGCGACCACCTTACCGCGGCGGCCTCGGGTCCCGGACGGGCCCGCAGCTCGTTCGTTGCCCAATCGCTCGAGCATTAGACCGGCCGGTTCGTCGGTCGAGTCCTGCGAAACCAGGCGGCCGGCGAATGCCGAGCCCAAAATCGTTGTACGCAGACGGGTGGCCGCGCGTAGCGCGCGGTCGGCCGTCATTTCCAGCTCCGTGGCATGCGAAAGCTGCCTCTGAGCTTCAGCGATG
>Ga0335076_10008190_pt1 | contig 10544 bp, 10 predicted proteins | sample Lox_Sample_25_FD_206717 | JGI IMG/M metagenome (GOLD analysis project Ga0335076, IMG submission 206717) | Soil microbial communities from Loxahatchee National Wildlife Refuge, Florida, United States - Lox_Sample_2.5 | ecosystem: Environmental > Terrestrial > Soil > Wetlands | place: USA...
GAACGCGGGGAAATCAAGGCTCATTACTCGATAGTAGGGCGTGCCCCGCGACGGGCCCGCTAGCCGGGCCCGCCCGCCGGCCGGCCCATCCTCCCCCGCAGGGCGGCGCCCTTGGCCAGCGCCTGTTCCCGCAGCTCCCGCTGAAAACCCGCCATCCTCTCCCGCAGGGCCTCGTCGCCGGCGGCGAGGATGCGGACCGCGAGCAAGCCGGCGTTGCGCGCCCCGCCCACCGCCACCGTCGCGACCGGGATACCCGCGGGCATCGACACGATGGACAGCAGCGAATCGAGCCCGTCCAGGTGCGCGAGCGGCACCGGTACGCCGATGACCGGGAGCGGGGTTACCGACGCGAGCATGCCCGGCAGGTGGGCCGCGCCGCCCGCGCCCGCGATGATCACCCGCAGGCCGCGGCCGGCCGCCGCCGACCCGTACTCGATCATCTCGTGCGGCATCCGGTGCGCGGACACCACGTCGGCCTCGTAGGGGACCCCGAACTCGGCCAGCGTGGCCGCGGCCGCCTCCATCACCGGCCAGTCGGAGTCGCTGCCCATCACCACCCCGACGACCGCACCGTCAGTCATGGCTCAGTCCTTTCCGGTCGCCAGGTAACGCGCCGCGCGCCCGGCCCGCCCGCGCAGCTCGTCGATCAGCCCCGGGTCCCCGAGCACGGTCACGTGGCCGATCTTGCGGCCCGGGCGCACCGCCTTGCCGTACATGTGGATCTTCACGCCGGGGTCGGCGGCCATCACGTGCAGGTAGCGGGCGTACACGTCCGGGTCAGCGCCGCCGAAGACATTCGCCATAACGACCTGCGGCGCGACCGCGCCCGGGGCGCCAAGCGGCAGGTCCAGCACGGCCCGCAGGTGCTGCTCGAACTGCGAGGTGGTGGCGCCCTCGATGGTCCAGTGCCCGCTGTTGTGCGGCCGCATGGCCAGCTCGTTGACCAGCAGCCCACGCCGCGTCTCGAACAGCTCCACCGCGAGCAGCCCGGTCACGTCCAGCTCGGCCGCGAGCTCGAGCGCCAGCCGCTCGGCCTCAAGGGCGCGGCGTTCCCCCAGCAACGGCGCGGGGGCCAGCACCTCGTGGCAGATCCCGTCGCGCTGCACGGTCTGCACGACCGGGTAGACGGCGGCCTGGTCGTGCGGGGACCTGGCCGCCAGCACGGCCAGTTCCCGGTCGAAGCCGATGTGCTCTTCGGCGAACACCGCGACCCGGTGGGCCAGCACCTCCGCCGCCTGATCCGGCGTCCCGCACACCCACACCCCCCGGCCGTCGTAGCCGCCGCTGACCGCCTTGAGCACCACCGGCCAGCCCACGTCCGCGGCGAACGCCGTTACCCCGGCCAGGTCGGAGACCGGCGCGTAGCGCGGGCAGGGCACGCCGAGCTGGCCCAGCCGCTCGCGCATGGCCAGCTTGTCCTGGGTGAAGCGCAGCGCGGCCGCGCCGGGGCGGACCGCCACCGCCCGTTCCAGCTCGGCCAGGTGCTGGCCGGGAACGTGCTCATGGTCGAAGGTGACCACGTCGCACCCGCTGGCGAACGCGAGCAGGTCCGCCAGGTCGGTGTAGTCGCCGACCTGCACGTCGGCGCACACCTGCGCCGCGCTGTCGCCCGCCGACCCCGCGAGCACCCGGAACCCGATGCCCAGTCCGATCGCGGCCTGGCAGGTCATCCTGGCCAGCTGGCCGGCCCCGACCATGCCCACGGTGGGGACCGGTGCCAGCCCGTCAGCCCCATCCATCACCCGCCGTAGCCTACGAGGCGGTTCCACGCGGCGCATCATCTCCGCGCCGCGGGCGCGACGCGGCCGCTTCCCCAGCGGCGGCCGCGGATCTAACATCACGGTAACAACTGGCATTGGAGGCTCGATCTATCATCGGCGCGTCTGCCAGCGTTATCGCCGGTGAGCACCATGGCCGGGCTGGCGCGGCGGCCCGGGACCCACAACGGGCCTGACGGCCCGAGGTCATGAGGAGCGCAGCCGATGGCAACCAGCGATCAGGAACGATCAGCGGTCATCACCGATGACGCCCCCGCCGGCGTGCAGGTACGTGAGGGCGACTACGGAAAGCGCGTCATAGCCGTCGAACCGGGCGGCGCGGAGTTCATCCCGCTGCACGAGCGGCACGGCCGGCCGCTGCAGCTGTTCTGGACGTGGACCTCCCCGAACCTGGAGTTCGCCACCGTCTTCGTGGGCGTGCTGGCTGTGGCCGCGTTCGGCCTGAACTTCACCCAGGCGGTGCTGGCCATCGTCATCGGCACCGGCGTGGGCGCGATCACCCAGGGCATCCTGTCGGCGCGCGGCCCCTCGCACGGCGTGCCGCAGATGGTGCTGTCGCGGCTGGGCTTCGGCTACTGGGGCAACGAGCTTCCGGCCGGCCTGAACTCGATCACCGCGGGCATCGGCTGGTTCGCCGTGAACAGCGTCAGCGGCACCTTCGCCCTAAACACGCTTACCCACTGGCCCAAGCCGCTCTGCCTGGTGATCATCGTGGCGGCGCAGATCGCGATCGCGTTCTTCGGCTACAACCTGGTGCACGCCTTCGAGCGGTACGCGTTCCCGGTGCTCGCGGTCATCTTCGTGATAGCGACGATCGTCATCCTGTCCAAGTCCCACCCGGGCGCCCCGTCCCACGGCGGCGGGTCCGGCGGGTTCCTGCTGGCTACCGGCGCCGCCTTCGGGTACGCGGTGGGCTGGAATCCCTACGCCGCCGACTACACCCGCTATTTCAAGCCGGACACCAGCCGGAAGGCGATCGCGCTCTGGGCCGGGCTCGGGCTGTTCCTGTCATGTGTCGTGCTGGAGATCGCCGGCGCGGGGTCGGCGACCGCAGCCAGTACCGTCGCCTCGCTCGACGACCCCACCGGAACATTCACCGGCCACCTGCCCACCGTCCTCGCTGACCTCACCCTGCTGGCTATCGCGATCGGCGCGGTCGCCGCGAACGTGCTCAACATCTACTCCGGCGCGCTGTCGTTCGTGGCCATGGGGATCAAGCTGCCGCTGGCCCTGCGGCGGGCCATCACGGCGCTGGTCTTCGGCGTGATCGGCTTCATCGTCGCCCTCACCGCCCTGCCCGACGCGGGTACCAAGTACACGCAGTTCCTGCTGATCATCGCCTACTGGATCGCGCCCTGGCTGGCCGTAGTCTTCTGCGACCAATTCCTGCGCCGTAACGAGCCCCTTGGTGAGATCGAGAGGATGCTCTTCGACAAGAAGCACACCAACTGGGCGGGCCCGGTGGCGATGCTCGTCGGCATGGGCGTGTCGATAGGGTTCTTCGCCAACCAATACCCCCGTTACGTCGCCCCTGTTCCCACGCACTGGCCGGCGGTCGGCGACATCACGTTCGAGGTGGGCTTCGTCCTGACCGCCGCGATCTACCTGACCTGGCACGCGATCACCGACCGGCGGCCGGCCGCGGCGAAGGCGGCAGCGGGGTAGGACGGCGGGCCGGGGCGTCAGGCCGGGCCGGCGACCACCGGCGGCTCGGCGCCGCTTTCCCGCCTGCGGGGCAGGAACACGGCGAAGACCGCGGGCTGCGGCCGGACGAGCACCACGTTGCCGCCGTCGGCGGCGGCGATGCTGCGGGCCAGAGCCAGGCCGAGGCCGGTGCCGCCCGGCTTGCCGCTCACGTTGCGCTCGAAGATGCGGGGCACCAGCTCGGGCGGCACCCCTTTGCCCTCGTCCCGCACCTCGATGACCACCGACTTGGGCGTCCGCGACGTGCGGATGGTGACCGTGCCGGCGCCGTGCACGAGCGCGTTGTCCAGCAGGGTGGCGATCACCTGTGACAGCGAACCCAGCCGCCCGTAGGCCCGCAGGTTCTTGTCCCCCGTCACCTCGAGCTTGCGGTTCTTGCGGCGGAACGCCGGGTCCCACTCCACCACCTGCTGCGCCACCACATCATCGATCGAGATCCGCTTCCGCGACCCGACCGGGCTACGGGTCCGCCCGAGTAGCTGGCTGACGACATCGGCCAGCCGCTCGGTCTGCACCAGCGCCGCCGCCCCTTCCTCCCGGACGACGGCGGGCTGGTCGGCGGCGGCCAGCATTTCCTCCAGCCGCATGGACAGCGCGGTCAGCGGCGTGCGCAGCTGATGCGAGGCATCGGCCGCGAACTCGCGCTCGGCGGCGAGCATGTCACCGATCCGCTGCGCCGACCCGTCCAGCCCCTCGGCCACCCGGTCGAGCTCGGCTATGCCGTACCGGCGCCCGAGCGGGCGCGCGTCCCCCGACCCGAGCCGGTCGGCTGCGCTGGCCAGGTCCTGGAGCGGGCGGGCCAGCCGCCGGGCCTGGAAGATGGCGAGCCCGACCGCCACCCCGACCGCGAGGATGGCCAGCGCGGAGGTCACGATCAGGGCCTCGGTGACGCCCTCGGTCGCCACCGAGTCGTCCGCCACCACCGTGACCTTGAAGTTCTTCGTGACGGAGCGGGCGATGATGTTGTCGCCGGGCCCCGGGTAGGTCCCGAATGTGGTCGGCGGGCCCCCGTCCCGGCTGATGGTGACATACCGGTCGGGCAGCGAATGCGCCGCGGCCGCGGCGTCGGTGGGGTCGGGGGGCAATCCCGAGCGGAGCCGGTTCTGCAGGGTCCTGGCCACGGTGGTGGCATCGCGCTGTACCAGCTGGTGAGCGGCGTTGGTCTGCAGCCGGATCAGCACGAACGCCAGCGGCAAGCCGAACAGCACGACCGCGGTGACTGCTACCGCGAGTGTGGAGAACAGCAGCCGGCGGCGCACGTTAGCCTGCCGGAGCCCTGCTCGCTCCGGCCATCAGTCACCTCGTTCGAACCGGAACCCGACGCCGCGCACGGTGGTGATGTAGCGGGGGCTGTGCGCGTCATCGCCCAGTTTGCGTCGGAGCCAGGAGATATGCATGTCGAGGGTCTTGGTCGACCCCCACCATTTGCTGTCCCAGACCTCCCGCATGATCTGTTCCCTGGTGACAACCTTCCCCGCGTCGTTCACCAGCACACACAGCAGGTCGAACTCCTTGGTGGTGAGCTCGAGCTCGTTGTCGCCGATCCAGGCGCGGCGGGCGTCCGGATCAACCCGGACTCCCTGCACCGTGCTGGTCTCCGCGCTGCCCCGGCGGAGCAGGGCACGGACCCGGGCCAGGAGCTCGGCGAGCCGGAACGGCTTGGTCACGTAGTCGTCGGCGCCCGCATCGAGCCCGATCACCGTGTCGACCTCGTCCGCGCGGGCGGTGAGGATCAGCACCGGCACGGACTGTCCCTCGGAGCGCAGACGGCGGCACACCTCCAGACCGTCCAGCTGGGGCAGCCCGATATCGAGCACGATCAGGTCGAGTCCGCCGGCCATGGCCGCTTCCAGCGTGGCCGGGCCGTCGGCCGAAACGTCGACCTCGTATCCCTCGCGCCGCAGTGCGCGGGCCAGCGGATCAGAGATAGAGACATCATCCTCGGCAAGCAGAACGCTGGTCATGATCCGATGGTAAAGCGCTTTGCGGCAACTTCAGCACGTCGACACCGAGACGAGACCCGCCCGGCCACTGAGAGGCTGTGGCCGGGCGCCTGCAGACCGGGGTTATGCCCGGCAGAACCGGTACCTTCAGACCGGGGTGACCCCGTGGCGGCGCCGGGAGAACCGGCGGTCCTTGCCCGCCGCGGCCGCGAACCGCTTGACCAGCTCCGCGCGCAGGCCACCGGGCTCCACCACGTCGTCGGCGACGAGCTCGGACGCCAGCCGCAGCACGTCGATGTCGGCGTCGTAGGCCTCCCGCAGGCGGCGGGTCTCCTCCTCCCGGGCGGCGGGGTCGTCGATGCCGGCCAGCTTGTTGAAGTAGACGGCGTTGACGGCCGCGTCCGCCCCCATGACCGCGATCTTCGCGCTGGGCAGGGCGATGGTCGCGTCGGGCTCGAACCCCGGCCCGGCCATCGCGTACAGGCCCGCCCCGTAGGCCTTGCGCACGATCACGCTGATCTTCGGCACGGTCGCCTCCGACACCGCACTGATCATCTTCGCGCCGTGCCGGATGATGCCCTGCTTCTCAACGGCGGTACCGACCATGAACCCGGGCACGTCGGCCAGGAACAGTAGCGGCACGTTGAACGCGTCGCACAGCTGGATGAACCGGGTGCCCTTGTCCGCGGAGTCGACGAAGAGCACGCCGCCCTTGAACAGCGGGTTGTTGGCGACCACGCCGATGACCTGCCCGGCCAGCCGGGCGAAGCCGATGGTCAGCTCCCGCGCCCAGAGCTGGTGGATCTCGAAGAACGACCCCGCGTCCACCAGCCCACGCAGGTAGCGGCGCATGTCAAAGGCCTGCCGCTCGCTGGCCGGGACCATCGCCGCCAGGTCGACGCCGTCAGGCTCCGCCGCTGAGCCGACGGGAGGCGACTGCCGCCAGCTGGACGGCAGGTAGGACAGGTAGCGCCTGACCGCGGCCAGCGCGTCGCGTTCCGATCCCGCCAGGTAGTGGCCGCACCCGGAGATGGTGCAGTGCATCCGGGCGCCGCCCATCTCCTCCAGCGTGGTCTTCTCCTTGACCACCATCTCGACCATCCGCGGGCTGCCCAGGTACATCGACGCGTTGCCGTCCACCATCGCCACGTAGTCGCAGAACGCGGGGATGTAGGCACCGCCGGCCGCCGAGGGCCCGAACAGCGCGCAGACCTGCGGGATGGAGCCGGAGGCGCGGACCTGGCTGTGGAAGATCTTGCCGGCGCCGCGTCGCCCCGGGAACATCTCGACCTGGTCGGTGATCCGGGCCCCGGCCGAGTCGACCAGGTAGATCATCGGGATGCCGGCCCCGTAGGCCTTCTCGATGATCCGGATGATCTTCTCCACGGTGCGCGCCCCCCAGGAACCCGCCTTGACCGTGGAGTCGTTGGCCATCAGCGCCACGGGCCGGCCATCGATGGTGGCGGTGCCGGTGACCACGCCGTCGGCGGGCAGCCCGTCGGCGAGCACGTTGGCGTACCGGCCGTCCTCGGCGAAGCTGCCCTCGTCGATCAGCAGCGCGATCCGCTCCCGGGCGAACAGCTTGCCCGCCTTCGCCGCCGCCTCGTGGTACTTGCGCGCGCCGCCCTGCTCGATGCGGGCGCGTACCTCCGCCAGATCCGAGTGCTCAGCCACGATCGCGACTGTACCTGGATCGGGCGGGCGGCCCGCACCGCCGTTATGCCGGGATGGTCCTGGTCCGGGGACCGGCGCGCAGCACCTGGGACGACAGCTCACGCCCGACGATGCGTTCCGCGGCCCCGGCCGTCTCGATCATCGCCGCCAGGTCGATACCGGTCCCCACGCCCATGTCCTCGACCATGTACACCAGTTCCTCGGTGGCGATGTTGCCGCTCGCGCCGGGCGCGTAGGGGCAGCCCCCCAGGCCGCCGACGGACGCGTCGAAGTCGTCCACCCCCAGCTCCAGGGCGGCCAGCACGTTCGCGAGCCCGGTGCCGCGGGTGTTGTGGAAATGCAGGTTGAGCGGCACGTCGGGATGCCGGGACCGGAACGAGCCGACCAGGTCCTGCACCCGGCGCGGGGTGGCCATGCCGGTGGTGTCGCCGAAGGAGATCGCGTCCGCCCCGTCCGCGACCGCCCGGCCGGCCACGGTCAGCACCCGTTCCACCGGCACGTCTCCCTCGTACGGGCAGCCCCAGGCGGTGGCGACGACCACCTGGCAGGTGGCGCCCCGGTCGTGGGCCTCGGAGATCATCACCGCGATCTCGTCCAGCGACTGCTCCGTGCTGCGGTTCACGTTCTTGCGGTTGTGGGTCTCCGAGGCCGAAACCACGGCCTCGACCTCGGTGAACCCGGCGTCCAGGGCCCGCCGGGCGCCGCGCAGGTTCGGCGCGAGCGCCGAGTAGCGGATGGCCGGGTCCTTGCTGACTCCCGCCCACACCTCGTCCGCGTCGGCCATCTGCGGGATCGCGTCGGCGCGCACGAATGAAACGGCCTCGATCCTGCTCACCCCGGTTTTGGCTAGCTGGTCGATGAGTGCGATCTTCGCGGCGGCCGGCACGGGGTCCTCGTTCTGCAGCCCATCCCTCGGCCCGACTTCGCGCACGGATATCCGCGCGGGCAGATCGGTCACGGCCGCCTCCTCACTTCCCGGGCCAGTCCGGGGCGCGCTTCTCGTTGAACGCCGCGATCCCCTCCCGCCGGTCGGCCGACAGCGCGGCCGTCCGCCAGGCCGCGTCCTCTACATCCAGCGCCGCCGCCAGGCCGATCTCCCCGCCGTGCCGGATCGCCCGCTTGGCGGCCCGGACGGCGACCGGTGAGTTGCCCGCGATCTGCTGCGCCAGTTCCAGCGCCACCTGGGCGGCCTTCCCGATCGGCGCCAGCCGGTCGGCCAGGCCGATCCGCTCGGCCTCGTCGGCGGGGACCTGGCGGCCGGTGAAGATCAGGTCGGCGGCGCGGCCCGGCCCGAGCCTGCGCTGCGCGAGCTGGGTGCCGCCGCCCCCGGGCACCAGGCCCACGCTGGTTTCCGGCAGCCCGAACACCGCCGTCTCGTCCGCCACGATCAGGTCGCAGGACAGGGCGAGCTCGCAGCCGCCGCCCAGGGCATACCCGTGCACCGCGGCGATCACCGGCTGCGGCAGGGCCAGCACGCTGGCGAAAGCGGCCCGGAAGACCTCGCGCTGCGCCAGCAGCCCGGCGTCGGACAGGCGGTTCCGCTCCTTCAGGTCGGCCCCCACGCTGAAGGCGCGGTCCCCGGCGGCCGACAGCACGACGACGTGGGAACGGGAGTCGGCCGCGAGCTCGGCGCAGGCCTGGGCCAGCCGGGTTGCCATTGCGGTGTTGATCGCGTTCAGCACTTCCGGCCGGTCCAGGATGATCTCGCAGACACCGGCGTGCCCCGCCAGATGGGGCTGCATCGTGATGCCGTCCATGCCCCCCAGCGTAGGCTGCCGCCACCGCCGCGGATCACCCGCCGACCGTCTTGCTTCGTGATCCCCGACGATCTGCTGCGCCACCGCCTGCGCACTGAGCCGAGCGGAGCTCGACGCCGGGTCAAGGTCAAGCCGGGCCGCGGGACCCGGCAGCGAGGAATGCGGTGCCGAAAAACAACTCGGTCCAGGAGAGATCGGCCAGTTCTTCCTGCATGGCCGCGCGAATCGCCTCCCAGGGACGGCGCATCATCCACTCATCTATGGAGGCGAAAGGCCGCACAATCGCGGTTCCGAGCTGCGCCAGCCGCCCAGGCGTGTTATCGGGAACCTTAAGATCCAGCACGACCCAGCGCCCGCCTGCGGAGAGGGCCGCGGCGCCGTGAGCGATGACCTCTGCGCACCCCGGCACCTGCGTCAGGGCGTACGTGGACAGGATCGCATCGACCTGGGCCCCGAAGTCGAACTCGGCCGCGTCGGCTTGCACGAGGCTGATGTTGCTCCAGCCATTCGCCTCCATCCGATCCTGGGCCTGGGCGAGCATCGCGTCGGTCAGATCGACGCCGACGATCCGGCCGCCGGGACCGATCACCTCCTCGATCAGCGGGAAGTTCAGACCCGTGCCGCAGGCGATGTCGATCACGCTGTCACCCGCGCGAAGGCCGAGCGCTTGCACGGCCCGGAGGCGTTGTGCCCGATGGGGGTAGCCGGGCACGGGGTAGAGCCAGGAGGTGATGTCGTAGTGCTTGGCCTTCTTGCGGTATGTCTCGATCAGGCGATCTCGCCCGCGGTCGGTCTGGCTCACGGTGTGCTCCTCGATCCCGCCAGCGTCGCGGTAGAACCGCGCGCCATCCCATCTAGGACTCCGCGCCTCCCCGCGTAGCGGACTCGACCGCAGCCTTAATCGCCGCCATCTCGCGATCGCTTACGCGCTGAATACTGCCCTTGAGAAGGCCGGGGACCGCGCGCATGATGCCCGCGAGGTCGACCTCGATCCACATCTTGGCGTCGGTCTGCCTATCGTCCACCGGCTCGAGTTCCATCGCCCAGCGCGCCGCGGACGCACCCATTCGCCCGGCGAACGCCACGTAGCCGGGCGCCTCGACAGCGGTCACTTCCTGGCTCCGGCCGTGAGTCCGCCACAGGTCCTTCGCCCGCTGCTCCACCCGCGAGCCGGGCTGAAGCGGCCCTCCTCCGCTAACCCAGCATTCGCGAACCGTTGGCGCCCACTCCGGCCAGCGTCCGACGTCACAGACATAAGCCCACACCTCACGGACACTGCTGGCGATCGTTATGCGGCTCTCGGTTCTGATGGTCATAGGGCAGACTTTGTGTTGATCACTTTCCGGTTGCGTACAGTCCCCCGCGACGCTACAGCCTGACTGAGACGCCGGACAACCTGCTCGGCGGCGCAGGCGGTTCAAGCCCGGCCGCTGGTCTTTCAGGGTGGTTGTTCACTCCGGCGGCACAGGCTTACTGCGCCCGTGGGCGGTCAGTGCGTTCGCTATCTCTTGTGTGGTCTGTTCCCAGCCGCGCAGGGTTGACCGCCGCCGTCGCGCGGCGGCCCGCAGCCGGTGCCGGTAGCGCTCGTCATCCAGCCATTCTGCGAGCGCGGCGGCGAGGGCAGCCGGATCGCCGGGAGGGACCAGTTGGCCGGGGCGGGTGCCATCGGCGGCGGAGCCGAGCGCTTC
>Ga0335076_10008193_pt1 | contig 10543 bp, 6 predicted proteins | sample Lox_Sample_25_FD_206717 | JGI IMG/M metagenome (GOLD analysis project Ga0335076, IMG submission 206717) | Soil microbial communities from Loxahatchee National Wildlife Refuge, Florida, United States - Lox_Sample_2.5 | ecosystem: Environmental > Terrestrial > Soil > Wetlands | place: USA: Florida...
CATTCTCGAGAGCCTCCGCTGGCTCGGCCTCGACTGGGACGAAGGTCCGGAAATCGGCGGCCCGCACGCGCCGTACTTTCAATCGGCGCGGCTCGATCGGTACCGCGCGGCCGCGCAGGCGCTCGTTCAATCCGGCCACGCGTATTACTGCTACTGCAAGCCGGACGAGCTGAGAGCGAAGCGCGAAGCCGCCGAAGCCGCGGGCCAGTCGGGCATGTACGACCGCACGTGCCGACGGCTCGCGCCCGAAGAGGTCGCGCGGCGCGAAGCGGCCGGCGAGCCGCGCGCGATCCGCTTCCTGGTCCCCGGCGCCGGCGCGACGACGTTCGTCGATCTCGTCCACGGCCCAATCACGATCGATCACGACGCCATCGAAGACTTCGTCATCCTGCGCTCGGACCGCCATCCGACGTACCACCTGTCGGTGGTCGTCGACGATGCGGCGATGGACGTCACGCACGTGGTACGCGGCGACGATCACATCTCGAACACGCCCAAGCAGGTGCTGCTCTACGAAGCGATGCGCGCGCCCGTGCCCGCGTTCGCGCACGTCCCGCTCATTCTCGGCCCGGACAAGAAGCGGTTGAGCAAGCGGCACGGCGCGACCTCGGTCGGCGAATACGAGAAGCAGGGCTATCTGCCCGAGGCGATGGTGAATTTTCTGGCGCTGCTCGGCTGGTCGCCGGGCGGCGATCGTGAAGTATTCACGCGCGACGAGCTCGTGTCGCTCTTCACGCTCGAGGGCATCAGCGGCGGCAACGCCGTCTTCGGACCTGACAAGCTCGACTGGTTCAACCAGCAGCACCTGATGCGTCTGCCGGCGGCCGAGATCCTGCGCCGCCTCGAGCCGGCGCTCGTCCAGGCCGGTCTCTGGCGCGAGTCGTTTGCCGGTCGGGACGGCGAGTGGATCCTGCGCGTCATCGATCTCCTCAAGCCGCGCGCGCGCAAGCTCAACGATCTCGTTGACGCGCTCCGCCCATTTCTCGTCGATCGCCTGGAGCCGGATCCGGCGGCGGTGGCGAAGTATCTGTCCGCGCCTGATCTTGCGCCGCACCTCGCGGCCTGGCGCGATCGCGTGCGCGACGTCGCGCCGTTCGACGCGCCCACGCTCGAGAGCGCGCTCCGGGCGCTCGCCGAGGCGCGCGGCATCAAGGCCGGCGCGCTCATTCACGCCACACGCGTCGCCGTCGTCGGTCAGGCCGTCAGTCCGGGCCTCTTCGACGTGCTCGCGCTGATGGGCCGCGATCGCGTGGTCGCGAGACTCGACGCCGCACCTATACTCTCAGGGGCTCGACACACCGATGGCGAAGCGCGCGAGGAACGTGATCCCCAAAAAGAGGGTGAAGGCAAACTGGGCAGGGCCCGCGGGCACTGAGCAGGAATTCGAGCGCGCGCGCCGGCGGCTCATGCGCCGCGACGCCCGGCTGGCGCCGCACATCAAGCGCGTCGGTCGATGCCGGCTGCCCGACAGCCGCACGCGGCATCCCTTCGCGGCGCTCGTGCGCGCGATCCTCTCGCAGCAGCTCTCGGGCAAGGCCGCCGACACGATTCATGGCCGCATGGTCGCGCTCCTCGGCGGGGCCGAGCATCTGACGCCGCCGCGAGTGCTGGCCGCCGATCAAGCGGCGCTTCGCGCCGCGGGCATCAGCTGGCCGAAGATCTCGTACCTGCGCGATCTCGCCGAGCGCGTCTCCGACGGCCGTCTCGATCTCGACGCGCTCGAGCACCGGTCCGACGAGGAAGTGATTGAGACGATCACCGCCGTCAAGGGCCTCGGTCGCTGGTCCGCGGAGATGTTCCTGATGTTCCGCCTCAATCGCCCGGACGTCTTTCCCGTCGGCGATCTCGGCATCGTCAAGGGCGTGCAGAAGCTGTATGGGATGAAGCGGCGGCCGAACGCGCGCACGATGGAGCGGCTCGCCGAGCCGTGGCGCCCGTATCGATCGATCGCGGCGTGGTACCTCTGGCGGCTGCTCGAGCCCTAGCGCCCGAGCATGATCATGCCCGTGTCCTGTCCTGTCTGCCGCGCGGCCGTTCCGGATTCGAGCCGCTTTTGTCCGTCATGCGGCGCGGCGCTCGCCGTGTCGTCTGCGGAAACGCGCCTGAGCCACGACGACACGCGCCGGAGCGATGACCGGACGCGCCTCGCCGACGATCAGACGCGCCTCGCGCCGCCGACCCCCTCGAGCGGAGGCCGAATCGGCGCGACGACGAGCGGCTGGCTGAGCTCGTCGGGATCGATCGACCACGGGCGGTTCGCCCCGGGCGCGGTTCTCGACAATCGCTATCGCATCATCGGATTGCTCGGCCGCGGGGGCATGGGCGAGGTCTACCGCGCCGACGACTTGCGGCTCGGCCAGCCGGTCGCGTTGAAGTTCCTGCCAGCCGAGCTGTCGACGGACGCGCGCCGGCTCGCGCAGTTTCACAACGAAGTGCGCACGGCGCGGCAGGTGTCTCACCCGAACGTCTGCCGCGTCTACGACATCGGCGAAGTCGACGGCGCGCTGTACCTCTCGATGGAGTACGTCGACGGCGAGGATCTCGCGGCGTCGCTGCGGCGCGTCGGCCGATTCCCGGAGGATCGCGCGCTCGAGCTCGCGCGGCAGGTGGCCGCGGGCCTCGCGGCCGCGCACGAGCGCGGCGTCATCCATCGCGATCTCAAGCCAGCCAACGTCATGCTCGACGCGTCGGGTCGCGTTCGCCTGATGGACTTCGGCCTCGCCGCCATTGGCGACGTCGGCGACATTCGCGTCGGCACGCCGGCCTACATGGCGCCCGAACAGCTCGAGGGCCGCGAGGTGACGGTCAAGAGCGACATCTACGCGCTGGGGCTCGTGCTGTACGAGCTGTTCACCGGCCGGCGCGCGTTCACGGCGGGCACGCTCGCCGATCTCATTCAGGCGCAGCAGTCGGGCAGCATCACGGCGCCGACCGAGATCGTCAAGAATCTCGATCCCGCGATCGAGCGCGCGGTCCTGCGGTGCCTCGATCGCGATCCGGCCAAGCGTCCCGCGTCGGCGCTCGCGGTCTCGGCCGCGTTGCCGGGCGGCGATCCGCTCGCGGCGGCGCTCGCGGCCGGCGAGACGCCGTCGCCCGAGATGGTCGCCGCGGCGGGCGGCGAAGACGTCGTCTTGTCGCGGCCGGCCGGCTTCACGTATCTGGCCCTCATGGCCGCGCTGCTCCTCGTCGCGCTTCAGACATCGGGCGCGGCGATGCTCTCGCGCGTGCCGCTCGACAAGCCGCCCGAGGTGCTCGCGGATCGCGCGGAGCAGATCCGCGAATCGTTCGGCTACACGGATCCCATCGTCGGTCGCGCCGTCGGGTACGCCTACAACGCCGGGTACTTGACCTGGGCCAGGCGGCAAGGCGCGGGCAGCAGCCGATGGAGCGTGCTCGCCGGCGCGCGGCCGGCGCCGCTGTACTTCTGGCGCCGGACGAGCCCGCGGCAGCTGATTCCGGTCGACGTGACGAGCGATCCGAGTCGCGGCGATCCGCCGATGAACGCCGCCGCGATGACCCTCGTCGACATCGACACGATGGGGCGGCTGCTGCGATTCAGCGCCGTGCCGCCGCAAGTCGAGCGGCACGAGGACGCGCCTGCGCCGACGGTCGATTGGAACGTGGCGTTCTCTGCCGCCGGACTCGATCCGAAGACGTTTCGCGAGGCCACGCCCGAGCGCACGCCGGATACGTTCGCCGACGATCGCCGCGCCTGGGAGGGCGCGTTGCCTGGCACGGACACGAAGGTACGGATCGAGGCGGCCTCGTACCGCGGCCGGGTCGTGTCGTTTGCGCTGGTCGGGCCGTGGTCGGTGCCGACGCGCGACGTCGAGTTCGACGTGCCCGACAACGGCACGCCGCCGGCTCAGGTATTCGTGATTCTGGCGCTGCTGCTCGTCGCCGCGTGGCTCGCGCGACGCAACGTGCAGTCCGGCCGCGCGGACCGGCGCGGCAGCTTCCTGCTCGCCGCGTTCACGTTCTTTCTTCTGCTCGCGCACTGGGCGGTGTCGCCGCATGTGTCGGACGTGTCGTCGGAGTGGAGACGATTTCTGCTGGGCGGCGTGGCCGTTGCGCTGCTGCTCGCCGCCGTGCTCTACATCGTCTACCTCGCGCTCGAACCGTTCGTGCGCCGCAGCTGGCCGACCGTGCTCGTGGGCTGGACGCGCTTGCTCTCCGGGCGCGTCCGCGATCCGATCGTCGGCCGCGATCTGCTGGCCGGCCTCACATTCGGGGTCGTCTTCGGCGTCTTCGATCTGCTTCTGCCGCTCGTTTCCGTCTGGGTCGGACGGCCCGAGCCGATTCCACACCAGGCGCAGATCAACACGCTCCTCGGCCTTCGCGATCTGGTGTCGAGCCTGCTCGGCTGCGTGAACAACGGCCTGCAGAACGGTCTGATCTTTGCGCTGCAGTTCGCGCTCGTGCGCGACGTGCTGATGCGGGTTGCGCGACGGCTGGGACCGAACACGGCGTCGGACATCTCGACGCCGATCGCGATCGTGATCGTCACGTTCGTGAACATGATCGCGAGCGGAAGCGACTGGTGGCTGGTGACCACGCTGTCGACGATCGAGACGGCGCTCACGCTGCTCGTGATGCTGCGCATCGGCCTGCTCGCCACCATCGTGATGTTCATCGTCCTGACGATCATGCAACGCATGCCGTTCACGCTCGACTCGACGAAATTCTTCGCCAACGAAGGCTGGTTTGCCCTGGCGCTGGTGTTCGGCCTCGGGGTGCTCGGCTTCTGGACGGCTCGTCAACAGGCATCGTCTTCCGGGCGTATAGCCGTGAAGGCGTAGCCAGCGACGGCTGGTCTGCCGACTCGCCTCATGCCCCTGCAGCTTCGCCCGCGCGTCGCCATCACGAGCCTGCTCGTTGCCGTTCCGGCGGCGCTGCTGCTCACCTACGCAGTCGGCTCGGTTCGCGCGGCGGACGCGTCGCTCGCGCTCGAGCGGTTCGTCAATTCCCAGCTCAACGATCAGGTGCGCGATCGCTGCGAGAGCGATCCGATGTGGTTCCTGACGGGACCGCTCATCGGCCGGCCGCCGCACGGCACGGCGCCGAGCGCCGATCCCGACGCCCTGGGCCCGCGGCCCAAGCCCGACGAGCAGCCGCTCGAGCTGTTCGCGTACGACGAGGATTTTCTGGGCTCGAGCACCGCCACGCCGCGATTCCCCAACGAGCTGCGCTTCGGCTTGCGGCGATCGTCGAAGCCCATCATCGAGCCGTTCGAGACGAAAGACGGCGCCGGCTTGCAGATGGCGACGTGGACCGGCTGGAACACCGGTCCCTGCGCCGTGTTCCTCGGACGCATGCGCCCGGTGCCGCACGCGTTTCGATCGCAGCTCGAATGGTTCGGCGGCCTGCTCGTGGTCTGCTATGGGGTCGCGCTGCTCGCCCTCGCGCCGACGGTGTTTCGAATCCGGAGATTGGCCGGCGACGTGCGCGCCGCCGCAAGCGAGCAGCATGCGTCGATCGCCCCGGACCGCAAGCGCGACGAGATCAGCTCGATCGCGTTCGTCTACAACGACACGGCAAAGACGCTCCACGAGCAGACGACGGGGACGAAAGATCGCGAGGACGCGTTGAGGCGGCTCGTCCAGAACGCGGCGGACCTCAGCGCGCCGCTTGGCGCGATGACGACGCGGCTCGGCGCGCTCGACATGCGCGACGACGTGCCCGCGAGCCTTCGCGGCGAGCTGCGCCAGGCCGTGCGTGACGCCCACGATCTCGAAGCGCGGCTCGGCAATCTCGCCCTGGCTGCCGAGCTGCACGCGCGCCGCGGGCCGTTTGCGCGCGAAACTGTGGATCTCGAGGACATCCTTGTGGCCGTGGTGGGCCGCCATCGAGCCCTCGCGGCGGCGATGGACGTCACGCTGCACCTCGGCGTGCCGTCCGCGCCGGTCATCGTCTCGGCCGATCGAGCCAAACTGGATCGCGCGCTCGGCAATGTGATCGACAACGCGATTCGCTACAACCGCGCCGGCGGTCGAGTCGACGTCGAGCTCGGCGCAAGCAGCGGCGCGTTCGTTCTGACCGTTCGCGACACCGGCCGCGGGGTGACGGACGACGAGCTGAAGAGCCTCGCGGCGATTCGCCGGTTTCGTGGCGACGAAGGACGCGAGCGACGTCCCGGCGTGCCGGGGCTCGGTCTGGCCGTCGCGCGCGAGGTGATCGAGCGGTTGGGATGGAAGCTCGACCTCGGCCGCCCCGCGTCGGGCGGCTTCGAGGTCGAGGTGCGTGGATCGGCGTCGGCTACTTCGCCGGTGCCTTCGGCGGCGCCGCGAGAATCGGATCCGGCACGTGGTTGACGACGGGCGGAATCGACTTCAGGTACGCGAAGATCGCCTTCAGATCCTCATCTGAGTAGTTGCGGAAGGCCGGCCACGGCATCGGCGGCAGGATCGGCCGCGACGTGCCCATGTGCTTGCCCTCGCGAATCGCTTTGATGAACATGTCTTCGGTCCAGATGCCGAGGCCCGTGTTCTGATCAGGCGTGAGATTCGCGGTGTACGAAATCCCCCACGGTCCGGCCCACGCCGTGAACGTATTCGAGGCCGCCGCCATCCACGGGCCATCGAGCTTGGGCGGCTTGTCGACCTTCATGCTTTCCGGATGGCCGGAGAGCATGCGCGACATGTCGGGCTCCGGCCCGTTCGCGCCCATCTTCATCGGCGTGTGACAGTCGTTGCAGGCGCCGGCGGCCACCAGATACTTGCCGCGTTCCACCGGCGACGGCGCGGGTGTGGCGGCTGCGGCGGGCGTGGCCTGAGCTGGCGGCGGCGCCGTCTCCGAGCATGCGGCCGTGAGCAGCACAGCCGCACCGCCGACCAACCAGATTCCGAGTGACCTCATTCGATACCTCCAGGGAGCATGCAAGCGCGGAAGTATAGCTCAGCGTTCGCTGAGCGCGGCGAGCGGATCGATGCGCACCGCGCGGCCATCCGCTCGTTGGTGCAAGGGGCTCGAGGAAAGGCGCTAGAATACGGCTCGACTTCCCATGAAACGGCGGACGGTGCTCCAGTCGATTGCGGCGTTCGTCGCGGTGCGCCCGTTCGTGCGCTTGCGGCTCTTTGCCCAGCAATCGCTGAGCGAGGCGAACGTCGCGACGCTGAAAGCGATCGCCGAGGTGACGCTGCCGGCGTCGGCGGGCGCCGAGGGTCGCGATCGCGCGGTCGAGCACTTCGTCGGCTGGGTGCGCAACTACAAGGAAGGCGCCGATCGCGGCCACGGCTACGGCAACTCGCAGCTCTCGCCGCCGGCGGGACCGTCGCCGGCGTCGCGCTATCCCGCGCAGTTTGCGGCGCTCGACAAGGCGGCGGTCGATCAAGGTGCGGCGTCATTCGCGAAGGCGCCCGTCGCCGCTCGTCGCGCCATCGTCGAATCCGCGCTCAACACGCCGCAGCCGGTGACGCGTCTGCCGGCGCGGCCGACCGGCGCGAATCTCATCGCCGATTTCATGGGCCTGTACTTCAACAGCGCCGACGCGGTCGATCTTTGCTATCGCGCCGCGATCGAGCGCGACACGTGCCGCGGCCTGGAGAATTCCGAGCAGGCGCCGCGGCCGCTCGGAGGCCGCTAGCCATGGCGCGCTACGAAGCGGACGTTGTCGTCATCGGCGGCGGCGTGACCGGCGCGATGATGGCGCAGAAGCTGTCCGAGCTTCGCCCGACCTGGTCGATCATCGTCGTCGAAGCCGGCAAGCGGCTGTTCGACTTCGAGAATCGCTTCGAGTATCGCCAGCGCAATCTCGACTACGGTGAGAATCAGTGGCCGGGAGATTTCGTCGCCGATCAGTCGGCGCGCGGCGTGATCTCGCGCGCCATGGCGGTTGGCGGATCGGCGCTGCACTGGGGCGGCGTGTGCAATCGATTCTCGGAGGAGGACACGCGGCTCAAATCCATGTACGGCCTCGCGGTCGACTGGCCGATCGAGTGGAAAGAGCTCGAAGCGTTCTACTGCGAGGCCGAGCGCCGGCTTGGCGTGTCGGGCGAGCCGAGTCCGCTCGCCGAGGATTGGCGGTCGGAGCCGTACCCGATGCCGCCGATGCCGATGACCTACAACATGGTCCAGCTCAAAGGCTGGGCCGAGAAGAGCGGCATCACGTTCTGGACGACGCCTCAAGCGAAGAACACGGTCGACGGCTACGGCGGGCGCGGGAAGTGCCGGCGCTGCAACACGTGCGAAGTCTGTCCGACCGGCGCGCGCTACTCGCCGGACTGGACGTTCAAGCAGCTGCTCGACGCCAGGAAGATTCAGCTTCACGATCAGACGCTCGTCCGCAAGCTCACGCTCGACGCCGCGACGACGAAGATTGCGTCGGCGCAGGCGGCGAAGGAAGATGGATCGGACGACAGCGTCGAGTACCGCGCGCGCACGTTCGTGATCGCGTCCGGCTACTGCTGGAGCTCGCACCTGCTGCTGGTGTCGGCGAATTCGCGCTTTCCGGCGGGCCTCGCGAACTCATCGGACCACGTCGGGCGATATCTGACGGGGCATCTCGCGTATCAGACGCAGATCGATCTCGACCTCAAGATCTTTCCGGGCATGAACGAGCAGCACAGCCTGATCTCGCGTCAGTTCTTCCGGTGCCGGACCGATCAGCCCTACGTGCGGCACGACTTCCGGATCTGGGAGAGCGCGAGCGGCCGCGCGCCGCAGCTTCGCGACGGATCGGGCAAGCTGCTGCTGGGCGACGACTTGCTCGCGGACTGGCGGTCGCGGACGACGCGCGGATCGGCGCGCGTGCGCGGGTACTACACCGTCGAGCCCGACAAGGACAGCCGGCTGACGCTCGACGCCTCGGCCAAGAATCGCTGGGGCGATCCGATGCCCGTGCTCCAGCACAAGATCGACGCCGCCGCGGCCGCGCGCGCCGGCGCCACGCGCGAGCACTTCCAGAATCTCTTCGCCGGGCTCGCGAAGGCGAACGACGGCAGGATGGGCAATCTGTCGGGCCTCAACTATCAGGATCATCCCGCCGGCGGCTGCCGCATGGGCGCCGATCCCTCGACGAGCGTCGTCGACAGCCACGGCCGCACGCACGACCACGACAATCTGTTCGTCGTCGGCTCGCCCACGCTGCCGACGGGCGGCTGCACGAACGGCACGCTGACGTTCGTCGCGATGACCCTGCGATCGGCGAAGGAAATCGCCGGGAACTAGACGGACTATCCCTCGAACTCGAGCGATCGCGCCTGCAGCTCGACGCGCGCGCGCGTGAGCCATTCCATGACGATGCTCGACGTGATGACGACGCCGAACGCGATCGCCGTCGCCGCCGGACTCTGGTAGAGCGTCGACGAAAAACCCTGCAGCAGGCCGCTGATCAGGAACATGACGACCATCAGCATGATGATCGAATTCGCGCGGCGATTGACTTGCATCGGCCGCGAGAACGGCAGCTCGGGATCGAGCAGCACGTTGGCCTGCAGCACGAGGTGGCTGATGAGGCCGAGCAGCGCGACGTGGACGACGACGTGCCAGAGGTTGCGCGAGAAATACAAGAAGATCGCGCCGATGAAGAGCAGGTACGGCAGCAGGAAGAACGCGACCAGCACGTTCTTCGCCGAGCGGATGATCCGCAGCCGGTCGGCCGGGCACGCGAAGAACACCCACGAGGCCCGGAACGCGACGAGCGAGGGCCCGCGTCCCGGCGACGCGATGAACGGATCGTGCATGTTGCCGTCGCGCACGCCCAGCAAGACGTAGAGCAGCGTCATCGGCAGAATGCTCAGCACGCCCATGCGAAAGCGCTGGTCGTTGCGAAACTGACTTCGCACGAGCACGGCCACGGCGCGCGCCTCGCCGGTGCGGAACCACCAGCCGCCGCGCGATCGCCCCGCGTTGGCGGCCCGCGGCTTGGTCGACGCCGCGATCGCCGCGAGCCGGTCCGAGTAGCTGAGCGACAGCCGGTTTCCGAGTCCCGCGACGAGCCCCACGAGCCAGCCGACCGAGAGCGCCATCGCCGCCAGCTCGATCGGCTGGAGCTGTCCGCTCGCCGCGTCGAGATAGGCCGCAAACCACATCGGCGGCACGAGGAGCATCCACCACGCTTTCGGCAGCGACATCGACGTCAGCGCCAGCGAGCGCGACACCTGCGACATCAGAAAATATCCGCCGTAGATCAGAAAGCTCATCGCGAGCTGGACGTAGGACAGCGCGCGCTTCAGCGCGTCGGCGCCGACGACGCTCATGAGCCAGCCGTAGCCGAAGAGAATCGACAGCGCCGTGAAGAACGAGCACCCGTAGAGCGCGACAACCGCGGCGAAGCCGACGAGCGCGCCGTGGCGGACGAAGAACGACAGCGCCGGCAGGTACGCCGTGATCGTCGTGATCGCCGTCGTGTAGACCAGCGCGTTGGCGAGCCTCGAGGCGAAGTACGTGCGCGACGACACCGGTCGAAATCCGAGGATGGCGTAGTCCTTCGGCGAGGTCAGCGCCGAGTTGTGATCGAGCAGTACCGTCGTGCCCACCATGAACGTGATGTACGTCGTGAGCACGGTGCCGGCCAGCAGCAGATCGTGCGTCGTCCAGACGACGA
>Ga0335076_10008194_pt1 | contig 10542 bp, 10 predicted proteins | sample Lox_Sample_25_FD_206717 | JGI IMG/M metagenome (GOLD analysis project Ga0335076, IMG submission 206717) | Soil microbial communities from Loxahatchee National Wildlife Refuge, Florida, United States - Lox_Sample_2.5 | ecosystem: Environmental > Terrestrial > Soil > Wetlands | place: USA...
AATTCAAGAATTGGCGCAACGATTTCTTTCCTTCGTGAAAAGTGCCCGGCAAAGATTTACCCCGCTCAAGGAACAAACCAAATCGGCAAAGACGGATTTCTTGAAGCTCCACAAACATGCCCCAGGGAAATGAACGCTGCCGACGAATCCGTCCTTGGAACTCCTGCCGAAAGAGCAGGTCATCGGGCAGGCGCGCGATCAGCCTCGCAGGCAACGTGCTTTGCAACCACGCCTTCATCTCACCTAAGTTGTTGAATCGGCGTCTTTTCACAGTGCAAACCCCTCTGCAAGTTGGGCTACTAATTGGGCTACAGAGAGTAAGGGTGTTTTGTGGTTCGATATCAAGCGCGGCGGCCCGGATCCTCGCGAGAGTATCCGGGCCGTCTCACTTCGTGCCGCTCCCGGCTGCCTGGAATAGGCCACACACAACACCACGAATTTGCAGCGAGCAAGTCGCAACACTTCTGTGGTTGAAGAAAAAACGGGAGCGATTGATTTCTGACCGACAACTCCGCCAATTTCGCAGTATTACGTCACTGGCGCAGCAGCCACGTGAGGATCAGGAATCTGGATGAACTCAACCAACCGTCGTAAAATCTCTCCTCTATGACCCACCCCAAATTGCGGATTATCAATACGGAACTGGATAACCTCGTTGCGAATCTCCGCGGCGAGGTCGGAGAAGTCATCACGAGTTGGACAGTCCTTCGTTATCTAATGGCGGAGGAGCGTCGGCTCTCGTCGACAGACATTGCGGCAGACCTCAAGAATCAGAATTTGATCTTCATATCGCTTCTGCGGCAGAAGATGCACGACGAAATCGTAGCCCGCTTGTCGGAACTCTCGACTGCAAAGATTGGTAGGCTGACCTTTCACTTCGCGTCAGCCAAGTTAAACGCTCTACACGCCGAGGAAGACTCTTTTCGCCGATTCATTCAACGTGAAAGGTTCGAAGAGAAACGAAATTACGATATCAGCCACAAGGAGCTACCGGAGCGATGGTCTGACCATCAGTTCATTTCTATTCCATATCGAGTCTTGCTTCGTGCCGTTGCGCGAGCGTCTTCGCTAATGAAGAAAATCGACAGACTGTCGTTAGGGCCTGCCGCACCCTACCTATGGCAGGAAATGAGGAAAAAGCGCTATTCCGTCATGAATCCCCCGAGCTCCATGTATTTGGTCTTGCCCCACCTTAGGCTGACAAACGAGGTGAGGGCAAAGATAGTAGTGCAAGAGATGGAGGAGGGCCACGAGGTCTGGTCTGAGATGCGGACCAAGATTAATGGCACCGAAAACCGAGTGTACGTTTCAAAGAAATGGGGTGCCGTCCTCCTCGGAAACGTAATACTGTGTTTGGATCAGTACCCCCTACAGGAACTCTCACAAATCAAGTTTGATGTTCCACCCGAGCCGAATGAAGCGCCCGTCCCAGCTACGCCGATCCTTGAGCAAAAAGACATCGCGGCGAAGTATCGGGCCACCGAGGTCACAGACGATAAAATAGTATTTGTACCGGTTCAAAAACTGCACCTCTTAGATAAGGGTGCGGTGACGGAGCTATGTAACTTCACGCTTAACCTCGACGCCAAAATGAAGAAAGACTTCGGACCGATTAAAGTCGGTGATGTCAAGGAATTCCGCCTAACTGTTAACGTCATAACAGGCTACGAACCGATGGGCGGCACACGTGAGCCGACTGTTTAATCTAAACTGGAAATCTAGAAAAACCGAATCGGATAAGCCGAACCAGGACCGATGCCAACCAGCTGAAGACTAAGCCGTCGAAGATAGCCTGACGTACTTGGCCAGCCAATTCGCAAGTACCAATCGCACCAGGCATTGAGCGTGATGCATATCCTCAAATTCCTCACCGAGCCGCGGTCCCGGGCTGAGTCCTAAGTAGTCTGAGGGTAACAGCCGTGCGCCATGAAGCAGCGCAGATCTCACGGAATATAGTTTCTTTCGAGCCGCGGCAACCTGCGGCCCCGATGGAGCCATCTCGTCGAGGAGCGCCATGAACCGTTGACTCACACTCTTTCCGGCTGGCTTCCCACAACTTTCGCACGCGGGTCCATTCCTCTCGGGCTCCATAAGTGCTTCGAGGGAACTCACGAGAGCCGCGAAGGCGGCGGAACGTGAGCAGACATAGAACTGTCCAGCTAGGCTAAACCAGTAACAAGCACGCACAAATTGATTGCGTCGCATCGACGGAAGTTTGAAAAAACCGTCCAATAATTCGGACAGGTTTGTCGGGACCTCGAATTTGCTTTCGCCGCTAAGTCCCCAGCGAAAGTAATAAACTCTAGGCTCAAGCTGCGGGAGCGCCGCCAAGTTCTGGATTGGTGAGAACGCATCCGATTCGTCGACCAATCCTGGGCAAACGTACCCCGCCTGCAAATACTCCGACGTGACGCCCTCCGGCTTCCCCAGGTGCAAAATCCAATGGTGTTCGCCACCACTGAGCGAATGAACTGAACCGGCCAGCAAGCCAGCCAGCACAAAGGCGATTTCACGGCCGCGAGTCTCCTTTCTTATTTTTCTCACAGCCCAGTTCGTGCTCGAAGGAAAGCTGAACTGCAACAGGAAGGGGTGCTCACCAAGAAGGAATTTAGGGCGGGGTGCTTCTCTTGGAGCCGGAACGATCTGCAAGACCGTGCCGTGTTTGTAGTAACCGTCAACCGGCAGGTCCGAAAACAAAATCACGCTGGCGATTCGCGGCCCGGCGGATGTTAGGAGTTCGGAGACGATTTGGTCGCGGAGTGCATCTCTTTCTTTAAAACTTGGGGCGACCAGAATATCTGAAACTTCGCCTGCATCTCCCAACCGCAGTTTCACTGTGTAGTCGGCTAGATCACCTCGGTAAACGACTTCATTGGGCGAAGGTTGGCTCGCACTCCTAGATCGCTGAAGCAGCAACCAATGCAGCTCTGCGAGGTCAAATTGTTCGGGCCGAATTTCTGCGAACAAGCTTTGGCCGGTGTCCATGTTGCCTTCAGAAAGCCATCAACTCGACCCGCTCCCCTTGGTATTCGTCGGTGACATCATCGAAGTACACGAAAGCATATCCCGTTGCTTGCTCGTGCTCCGATGGCTTTGTGCTAATCAAGACGCTCCAAACCAACGGCTGCGCTTCTGGTCCCGCAAAGAATTGAATCCTTGCCTCAATTCCATTCTGGTTGCTCTCCCCGCTGAGAAGATGACACCACTTGTTCAACCGTGCTCCCGGCTGTTGCAAATCCCTGAGAAATGGCGCCTCCACACGTCGAACTACCTGACGACCGGCCGCCCCTTTGTAAATGAATCGCTTAATGTCATCAAACTCCGGCTCAAGCCCAGAGAAGTGCGGGAAATATTTCAAGACAAAGTGGAAGCCAATCTTAGCGATCGCCCGCACATACTTTTCGGAGATCTCGGCCTTCATCTCCCCGTCAATGTCTGCCCCATGCACCAAGGGCGGGACATCTCGCTCTTTCCCCGCTGGCGCTAGAACGTCGGTCAGCGCCTTCATCTCTGCATGTTCCTCGTCCGTATTTCCGACTGCCACTATTTGATCTCCTGCGACACCTTTTTCCTTCAGAATCTCCCTGATCTTCTCCACGGTCCACCTACCTGGGCGAAACGGTAGGCTGAGGCTCTTCCCATCACGGCGAATGAAGACAAGCTGACTCAGCGGCGTACATCTGTGACCTTCCGGGTTCGCCGGATCGTCCACCAGTTCCCAGAGAATTTCAAAGTCGTGGCCCGGATGTTTTCCCCAAACTGCCAACGGTGGAATGCCGAACGTCGGCTCATAGAAAATATTCTTACCCTTGTGGGTCTTCCGTCCTACGCGACCGATCATCTCGCGGAAGAATGCCTCTGGGCTGTTGTGTGCAAACACATCCTCGAGCTGCGAACACACTTTCTGGCAGCTGTTGCAGATTCGGCCCGCAAGCGGCTCGTTATTTTTAAAGTTGCCCAATGCACGGGGTAGATAATGTTCATTCGCGGAGAGTCCGGCCTTGCCGTCACATAATCCTGCCGGAGTCGTATACACACACGCCATCTCATAATTCCTTCTGCTCTGTGCCAGAATCGGGATTCTAGGTGGTCATCGCAACAAGCAGCGTTTCTGTCAACGCACACCAGAAAACAGGTTGGTCTGTCTGTCGTGACGATCAAGCACGACCCAGCCCCTTCGGTCCCGCTTGGCACAGGTTAGCGGATCCAGCTTTTCAACTCTTCCGATCTGCATGAGCGTTGCAAAGTAGGACGACGCTTTGCTTTGCCAAAACCCCGGGTCATCTACGCACAACTGCCTTGCAAAACGCGTTCGAATCAAGTCCCACGCATCCCGATCGAGTTGGTAATACCAGACCTCAGAGATTTCCGCGACAGCGACAATTGGTCCGCCCGATTCTTTGATAAGAACTAAGTCGCCACTTTTTACGCAACCGAAGGGTGGACGGCGATGAATCGAAAATCTCGATTCCACGGTCTTTCGGCCGTCCAGTAGGAATTGTAGGAACGGCTCCACAAAGACAGCCAGGTGAATGCTGTTGGAACGTTTTTGGGATGGACAGAATAGGTCACTATGCCCCTCCCAATATTCGCGGGCGATCAGATGCTTCTCAACTTTGGTGAGCAGGGAGCTGGACCACGTTTTCATTCGCCTCAGTTCTCCAATATTGAATTTCCTGCTCTTCGACGGCGATCATTTCCACTAGTTGTGAAACGGCGCTTCTGACCTCCTTTCTCTGGGATTCGCTCAAAGCAGTTCCAATCGCTGCGGAAAGCGCTGACACAGCACACTCATCCAGGCTTACCGCTTCCGCGATCTTCCAAAACGCGAAACAGCCGTCGCACCCAAAAGCGCGGTTCCCTGAACTCCATACCGCCACGGATTTCAGCCGCGGATCACGCCGGCTCACCGATGGAAGAATATCGCCCGGCACGACACTGCGCAATTCAGGACTTCCCCAACCCGAGAAAACGTCCGCCCGAATCCGCAGCCTGACCTTCCCGAACCGAACTTCTTTCCACCTGCCCTCGATTCTTCCAGTCAAGGCCGGAAGGCAAATCGTCCCATCGACTTCAAAGACTGCCAAGTCGCCCTGTCGCCAGTCGCTCGGGTACGTGTCAATACCAACGCTCCGCAAAGCGTTCCTCTCAAATAGAGGCGAGATGTAAGGCAAAGCGCTCTGATCGTAGTCCAACAATCTTAGCCCGTTCGTTTCCGCCCAACGAACCAGTTCCTTCCACTGTTGGCGAATGCCCGGACGCGTTCCGGTACCAGGCACACTCAAAAACACCCTCGTTCCTTGGCGAGACCGGCGCAGCGCAGCCAGAAGGAACGCTCGGGTTTCCAATGGGTACCAAGGAGGGTCGGCGATTACGAAGTCGAACCTCTCGCCCGTTGCTCCGTCCGCGAATAGATCGCACGCGAGGACCCGGTGTTGCCCTTCGCGACCGGTCGGCGAGTCGCGATCGAGGAGCAACACGGGAGATTTCAAACCGTGCGCCTTCACATAGTGAAAAAGTGTTGGGGTTCCCAACAATAACACTCTGCTCGCGTCTCCAGCCGATTTTCTTAGTTCTCCAAGTAACCGTTCCAAGGCCGCATCGCCAAACCACCACAAGCTATCCTGAGGATGCGGGGTCAGCAATCTTCCGCGGTACCACAGTTTCGACGCAAAAGAACTCTGCGGTACCGCCGCAGACTTGCGTTGGAATGAAACCCTGTCGACTAGCGAGAGCCGCTCCAGGGATTCCCACGCCGTTGCGGGATAGACTCCCGGCAGCGAATACAGAAGTTCATCCCAATCCATTGTTCTTTGGAGTCTCGCAGACACCCACGCGTCCACGAGTTTTTGAAATGCGAGACTTTCCTTCATTTCCCGCAACGCTCCGCTGCGAAACTCCCTTTGCCCATACCGATGTCCGTAATCCGCAATTCTCGCTGGCTAGAAGAAAAACGCTCCTCTAGTTCTCGCTGCCACCCTTCAATGGCGCGCCACTGGTTCTGCAACGCGGTTCTCCGAGTCTCATCCACGCGCTGGATCATCGGCGTGAAGTTCTGGATTTCCAGTGGAACCGTGCGAAGAGGAAGATTCTCGTGGATTTGTTGCAACCGGTCCATGAACCTAGCCAATCCATCAGCGATGGTGCCCGCTTCTGGAGTCGTAAGCGTGGCATAGCCGTAGACATCCATCCCCGAGCCAACCAACCGACTCATAAGCTCAAACTGCCTCTCAAACCAGCTTGGTTCCGCGCTGGTATTGAAAGCGAACGACTGTGGGTCGAATCCCTTAAAGCACGCGACCCGCCCATAATTCCGATAGCTCGCTACAAACTCCTGCTGCGCGCTCGTCAGGAAACGCCAAAAGTGATCACAACTCAGGTTGTCGTCAGACCAGAGGTACACTTCATCTTGGATACCGTTGCGCTCCAACTCCTCCATAGTCCAAAGAACCCATTCCGGCACGAGTTCCGGCTGGCCGCCGGAAAGGTCCAGCACGCTCGGACGATTCCCTTCGCGCAGATAACTCTCCACTAGATGCTGTGGGGTCAGCCAAGTCGAGCGGGATAGATCTGCTGACAGAAGATTGAATGGAACGAAGCAATACCAACAGCGCCAATTGCAAGCCGCATTTTGAAAGACCTGCGCACGAATCTCGTTCTGCGTATCCAGGCCAAGGGCGTCGCAGGCCGGGTCAATGGGCAGAGGATTGGAAGGCCAACCCTTGCTAGTCTCTCGGCGAAAATGCCTAATACGCCCGAACCCTTCGCAGTTTGCAGGTTCCGTCAAATCACGTTCCTGCTCGGAATTCCTGAAATTCGTAATCAGGAGTTCCCTGCTTTCGAGCCGAATTGTTGCGGCGCGGTACTTCGCAGCGAGCGCCATCGTGTCAAGCGGCATGGCGCGGCACCCCTGGTTGACTTTCTTGAACCGGGCCATCCTCCGCCGCACTGCGGAGAGGCGGAACATGAACCGGGGCTTCCGCCAGGTCAGGCACTCTAGCAACCACATACAGCATCGCGAGGTCTGTCAAATAATCGAGCTCCTGTTCCGTGAGATCGCGGTCCATAGGAATCCCGTACCACTCCTCCAGACACTTTCTGCAACATGATGCCGTCGCATGTTGTGCATAGTGAATCGCATTGGCGTGAGGATTCGTTTCGCGGAGAGTTTGCTGTCCCTGCCGAGGATGGTTCGGACTGGCGACGGCTCTCGCAATCTGCTTTCTTGCCGCGCCGCGAAGCTCGGTGCGCCCCTTGCGACGTGCATAGTTCACCGCGTACAGAGCAAGCGGGACATGCCAAAAATAGTGCCGAATCATCTCGTAACGCAGGCTTTCAAACGTATACTTCACATCTTCGAGGTCGCCACGATGTACCCGCTCCCAATCGATCAACTGGACGCCACACGTTCTGCAACGTCCGGCCGGCCCGCTCTTTTTCATCTTCTGAGTCAGTTGGAAGCAATGGAGATTGTTTTTGCAGTCTGTGCTTGTGCACGTAATCTTTAGTGGTTTCAATTCTTCCGATGCATTCGTTGTTGTCACGTTCACCTCACGCAGCACACACGCTCTGTGCACTGTCTCCCTGATGAATCCAAGTCACAACCGTGGACACCAACTCCTCGACTGGACGATCCCCCGGTAGACGAAGGTCCGCCAGTTCGGGAAGCACATTCTTCACTTGTTCTTCCGTTGCATGTGCTTCCACGAGCTCCAAGTTTTCGGGCGCCGCTTGCTCACGCTTTCGCAAGTTGTCCAACCGCTTCTCATCCTTCATATCCAAAAAAACGACACGCATCTCAAGCGGGGCGACAAGTTTGCGCAGTGCGGTGATTACCTCCGCGTGGCGGATTCCGTCGATAACCAGTGGTTCACCGGCATTCCAGCCGCTTTGCGCCAATACTGCCCGGCAGAAATCATCAACCCCCCGTTCAATCAAAGACGACCCGATTTCTTGCAGCACCTCTCGTGATTCATCCAGTCCAGCATTTCTTGCGATCGTTCGCACATAGTCTCCGAAGCTCGCCCGCGGCCATCCGAGTGTTTTCGCTACTTCGACTGAGATTGTGGATTTTCCACTGCCAATCCGCCCAGCAAAGCCGACCACCAGCGGCTCCAAAGCCCTCAGCAGGAGGTCCCGATCCACGGGGTTCAACAAGCTAAGTTGGATTCGTTGCAGTAGCAAATCCCGCGGCGTACACATTGCCGAAGATCCGTCAGATTGTAGGTTGCTCGCGGTTCCCCACCAGTTGATGCCTTGCAGCGACAGTCGAAATGCCATGTAATTCGCAAGTCCGTCTACTCCTACCCCGCCCTTCTGCGCGACCTTCGGCACAACGGTCTTTAAAAGTTGGACTTTGCCTTTGGCCTCTGTAACGCACTGTTCCACGAGCTCTTCCGCCCGACCATCGAGCATGACTTCCCCCGCAAAGCGGCTGGCAGCTTTCTCCTCCGGCGAGTTTCTCCTATCGGGAGACATCTCGCTTGCCTCAATTACCGGATGCTCTTCCAGATCAGGGTTCTGCGCCGCATGAAAGTACTCGTGCAGCAAATCGTGCAACCATCTTGCAGCCGATCTCGTGCGCTGCTTCAACACGATTACGTTCCGACCGCCCAATCTCCAGCAAGCTCCATGAAATCCCCCAGCATCATTGAGCGGAAGTACGGGAATTCCTAGCGACCAAACGTACTTCAAAGCCGTTTCAAAATTCAGGTCCCCATAGTCATCCACGATCGACCGTCGAACTTCTTTCCAATCCGTCGAGAGCTTCCCTCTATCCAGGCTTGGCAGCGCCTGAAGTACTAGCAGGGCCAAGTAGTGAGCGTAAATAACATAGGCGCCCTGTCCGGCCTCGCGAACTCTCGCTGGCAGTTTGAATCTCCCCACTGCCGAGGCAGCGGTTTGGAGTTCCAGAGCGTTTCCGCCGAACAAATCGGGAGGCAGCCATCCGTAAATCCGATGCAGTCCTTCTGCGGCTTCCAAGGCCACACCTTGTTCCTGTCTAGGTTCCTCGCCCGACGCTGGCCCTGGCAGTAGCCGCCTGCGTACAAATTCTCGATCAAGGCCGACTCCAGAAAGTCTCTTCAATAGATTCGCAACGGAATACTCCCCTCCCGGCAGCAAGACGTCCTTTTGCACCTGCAAACCTAGAATCTGCACAATCTCCGAGACCCTTCCTAGACTCGCCCCGAGGTAATCTGTTGCCTCGTATCGCTGTATTTGTTGGGGCTTAACGCCCAATCGTTCCGCCAAATCCTCCTGACTCATCCCGGATGCGATACGTGCCTGAATCAGAGTCCTCGGTAAGTCCTCAAAGGAATTCAGCTCAAGCACGCGACGCTTCCCCGACCGAAGCGCTTCGTACTCTTCCAATTCTTCACGAAGTTCAGTCCACTGACTGCGAAGGGCGTCAATCTGCGCCCGGCGCAATTTCACATGCACCCGCGAGTTCGGTTGCGCCGACTCCAGCTCCCGAATCGCGTTCTCAAACTTCTCGGCTTGAGCTTTCGTGATTCGATACTGACGCTCATTTTTGATCACGATCCCCACCTCTCACAGGCGCACCCCAATGATCCCTTTGGAATCGCCTGTCTGCTTGTCCACCTGAAAGAACTCCAAGAACGTCTTTCCACTTAAACCCTCCAAAAAGTCGGCCGGGAAAAATTCTCCCTGAAACCTTGCTTTTTGCTTCGCGCGCCGATTGCTGAAATCGAAAAATACGTCGTCCAGTTGGTCGGGATCGACCCCGTTAGTACCCCAACAGGCATCGTAGTCGTTGGGCGAGATCTTCGCGGTCACGAAGCTGCCATCCAAGAAAACCTCCTTGCAACCAGCCGCCTTCAATTCCCCGACCGCCTCCAAAAATCCCTGAAGCAGCTGACCACGATGTGGTGTATGGCCGAATCTCGCCTCAATTTCACTCAAATCTGCCCAGTGCACCCCTCGCGGTAGAGTGCCGTCCGGTTGGAAGGGTGGGATCATCAACACAACTATATTGTTGTGTTGACGGACTGTCAAGCTCTAACTTCCTGTACTTTCTGTGAGAAGGAGAGGAATGTTCTTCCGAAGGGCCGCCATCAGGCTTGGTCGCTATCTGCAGTGTTGTCTTATTCTTAGCTGCCTCCTAGCATTTTGCCCCGGAGTTACCGGTTCCACACCCACCCGCGGCGTAAACCGGATTCATCTCGAGGATTTTCATGGCTCCGAATTTGACGGTTTAGGCGCCACAGGTGTTCCAACCGGTGGATTCGGTAACTACCTTTCGGACGCGACAGCGCGGGCATCTTTCACTCTGGGGAATTAGAAAGCGTCGGAATGAGCGCATGATTGCAATCTAGGCGGTCGATTTCAGTTTCCAACTTGCTTCGGACGCACTGAACCTTCGCAAGGTTCGAAGAATGGCGTACTTCAGGGAATCGGCAGGTAAATATCACCCCGCGGGTGCAGCTCTGTTCCGGTGCCTCGCCCCTCAGCCCGCATGAACTCCTTCTGATTTTCTGTCCGTTTTAGAGCCCGTACGAGATCATATGGAAAATCGCCTCT
>Ga0335076_10008195_pt1 | contig 10542 bp, 10 predicted proteins | sample Lox_Sample_25_FD_206717 | JGI IMG/M metagenome (GOLD analysis project Ga0335076, IMG submission 206717) | Soil microbial communities from Loxahatchee National Wildlife Refuge, Florida, United States - Lox_Sample_2.5 | ecosystem: Environmental > Terrestrial > Soil > Wetlands | place: USA...
CCGATCGGCAACGCAGCGATACGGCCCTTCAACCCTTCGAGAACCGCCGCGATAAGGTCAATTCGGCTTCATCGCCTGCGTTTCTCCGCAGCCTGCTAGTGCACCGCGCCTCGCTTCGCGCGCAGCGCGTCGCGCTTCGCGCGGAGCGCCGCGGCGTCGGGGTGGCCGGGCAGGAGCTCCAGCGCGCGGTCGAGGTCCGCGGCGGCCGCCGAATGCAGCGACATGCCCTCGTACACCAGCGCGCGGTCGCGTAGCTCCGTCGGCGAATCGGGCAGCAACATCAGGATGCGATCGCAGCAGCCGAGCGTGCGCTCGAGGTCGCCGCGGTCCGCGTAGATGCGCTTCAGGTTGCCGAGCAGGCGCGCCAGGATCTCGCGCGGCGGCGCGGCGCGCAGGTGCACGGCCGGCTCGAGCAGAGTGGGCATCGGCAGCGCCGCGTCGAGGCGACCCTGACACGCGTCGCGGTCGAGAATCGCGCGCTCGAAGGCGTCGACCACGAGGAGCCCGTCCGGCACCGGGCAGCGGAGCAGGAAGTGACCTGGGAACGACACGCCCTCGAAGACGAGTCCGAGGCGGCGGCCGACAGCCTGCATCACGAGCGAGAGCGTGATCGGGATGCCGAGCCGGCGCTCCAGCACCTCGTTCAGGAAGCTGTTGCGCGGGTCGTAGTAGTCCTGCGTGTTGCCGCGGAAGCCCTGCGCGCGGAAGAAGTCGACCAGGGTCGCGATCCGCTCGACCGCGTCGCCGCCCTGCGCGACCTCCGGCGCGGCCGCGTCGGCGAGTGAATCGAGGCGCGCGAGGTAGCGCGCGACGTCGAGGTCCGCGTACTCCTCGGCCGCGATCCAGAGCGCCGCCTCGGCGAGGTCGATCGCCGCGTCCGGCCTCGCGGCGATCTCGCCGAAGCGCTCGCGCGGGTTCGCGCGCGCTACGCCCAGAAATCGTCCACCGCGTACTGATCGAGCGCCGTCGACCACACCTCGGCCAGTCGTCCGTTCTCGAGCCGGACCAGGATGAGGTAGGTCGCGTCGAGCGTGCGGCCCTCGCGACGACCGCTCGCTCGCATCAGGAACGCGAGCCGCTCGTCGCCGACGAGCACGTCCTCGAGCGACGCCTCGAAGCGCTCGGCCGCCTCGCCGACGCTCGCGAGGTAGCCGAGCACCGCCTCGCGGCCGCGGTGGTCGCCGGCACGCGGGCCGCGTCCGGAGACGTGCCAGACGATGTCGTCGTTGTAGATCCTCTCGAGCGCCGAGACGTCGCCGCTCGACACCGCCTGCCAGGCGCGCGTCGCGAGCGCGCGCGCTCGCTTCGGGTCGAGCTTCGTCATGGCGCAGCATCATAGTCGGCGGCCGCCGCGCCGTGCGCACGAAACTCGCGGGTCTCCGCGGTCGCGAGCGCCGCTAAGATGGCCCCCATGTCCGAGCGGCCGCTGTGGCAGCCCTCGCCCGAGCAGATCGCGGCCGCGAGCCTGACCGCCTTCATGCGGCGCGCAGCGGCCCAGTCGGGTGCGCCGCTGCGCGACTACGCGTCCCTGCACCGCTGGTCGATCGAGTCGCCAGAAGAGTTCTGGCCGCTCCTGTGGAGCTTCTGCGACGTCATCGGCGAAGGCCCGGGGCCGGCGCGCGGTCCGCACTGGGGCGAGATGCCGGGGACGCGTTGGTTCCCGGAGGCGCGACTCAACTTCGCCGAGAACCTGCTGCGACGGCGCGACGCGACCCCCGCGCTGCTCTTCCGCGGCGAGCACGGCGCCGAGCGCAGCCTCTCGTGGTCCGCGCTCGGCGACGCGGTCGCGCGCTTTGCGACTTCGCTGCGCGCGGCCGGCGTCGCGCCCGGCGACCGCGTGGCCGCCGTGCTGCCGAACGCGCCCGAGACGGTCGTCGCAGCGCTCGGCGCGGCGAGCGTCGGCGCGATCTGGTCGTCCTGCTCGCCGGACTTCGGGGCGGCCGGCGTGCTGGACCGCTTCGGGCAGATCGCGCCGAAGTGGCTGCTCGTGACCGACGGCTACGTCTACGGTGGCAAGCGCTTCGACGTGCGCGAGAAGGCGGAGGAGGTGCTGGCGGGGCTCCCCTCGGTCGAGTGCTGCGTGGGGGTGCCGTATCTCGAGGAGCGGCCCGCGCTGCCAGCGCGCGTGCAGCCGTGGCAGGCCCTGCACGAGCGACACGCGGGCGCGACGCACGACTTCGCGCGTCTGCCCTTCGATCATCCTCTCACCATCCTCTTCTCCTCCGGCACGACGGGCGCGCCGAAGTGCATCGTCCACGGCGCGGGCGGGACCTTGCTCCAGCACCTGAAGGAGCACCGCCTGCATGTCGATCTCCGCCCGGGCGACCGCTTCTTCTACTTCACCACCTGCGGTTGGATGATGTGGAACTGGCTGGTGTCGGGGCTCGCGAGCGACGCGACTCTCTGCCTCTACGACGGCTCCCCGATGCACCCGGACGCGATGGCGCTGTTCCAATGGGCGGCGCGCTCCCGCGTCGCGATCTTCGGTGCATCCGCGAAGTTCTACGACGGAGTCGCGAAGGCCGGCGCGGGGCCCGCGCGCGATGCGGATCTCGGCGCCGTGCGCGCGCTGCTCTCGACCGGCTCGCCGCTCGCGCCGGAGGGCTTCGACTTCGTCTACCGCAAGGTCGCGCCGCACGCGCAGCTCGCCTCGATCTCCGGCGGCACCGACATCGTGTCGTGCTTCGTACTCGGCTGTCCGCTGCTCCCGGTCTGGCGCGGCGAGATCCAGGCGCGAGGTCTCGGCATGGCGGTCGACGTCTTCGACGAAGAGGGGCGTCCCGTGCGCGGAGAGAAGGGCGAGCTCGTCTGCACGGCGCCGTTTCCCTCGATGCCGCTCGGCTTCTGGAACGACGAGAGCGGGGCGCGCTACCGCGCCGCGTACTTCGAGCGCTTCCCGGGTGTCTGGTGCCACGGCGACTTTGCGGAGATCACGCCGCACGACGGAATCGTCATCCACGGCCGTAGCGACGCGGTGCTGAATCCGGGCGGCGTGCGGATCGGCACCGCCGAGATCTACCGCCAGGTCGAGCAGGAAGCGTCCGTGATCGAGAGCCTCGCGATCGCGCAGGAGTGGCAGGGCGACGTGCGCGTCGTGCTGTTCGTGCGCCTGCGCGAGGGCGCGGCGCTCGACGAGGCGCTACGCGCGCGCATCGCGCAGCGCATCCGCGCGAACGCGACGCCCCGACACGTGCCCGCGCGCATCGTGCAGGTGGCCGACATCCCGCGCACGCGCAGCGGAAAGATCGTCGAGCTGGCGGTGCGCGAGGTCGTGCACGGGCGTCCCGTGAAGAACCGCGAGGCGCTCGCCAACCCCGAGGCGCTCGCGCACTTCGCCGGCCTCGAGGAGCTCGCGCGCTGACGCGCTACGCGCTCGCGGTGCACGGCGGCGCCGGTGGTCTCGCGGGCGCGCGCGAGCGCGCGACCGTCGAGGCGCTACGCGCGGGCCTCGCCGAGGCGCTCGCGGCGGGCGCGGCGCTGCTCGCGCGCGGAGGGTCGGCGCAGGATGCCGTCGTCGCCGCGGTCACCGCGCTCGAGGACTGTCCGCACTTCAATGCGGGAACCGGCTCCGTCCTGAACGCGGCCGGCGAGGTCGAGATGGACGCGGCGTTGATGGAGGGAACGAAGCGGCGCGCGGGCGCGGTGGCCGGCGTGCGGCGACTCGCGCACCCGATCGAGGCCGCGCACGCCGTGCTGCGCGACGGCCGCCACGTGCTGCTCTTCGGTGCGGAGGCCGAGCGCCTCGGCCGCGCGGCGGGCGTCGCGGAGATCGCGCCCGAAGCGCTGATCGTGCCCGCGCGCCGCGCCCAACACGTCCGTGTCAGGAGCGGCGAAGGCGGCGGGCCGCGCGGCACCGTCGGCGCGGTCGCGCGCGACGCATCCGGTCATCTCGCGGCCGCGACCTCGACCGGCGGCCTCAACGGCAAGCTGCCGGGCCGCATCTCCGACAGCGCGCAGATCGGCGCGGGCACCTGGGCCGACGACGCGACCTGCGCCGTCTCGGCCACCGGCAACGGCGAGCTCTTCATCCGCACCGCCTTCGCGCGCAACGTCGACGCGCTGCTGCGTCACGCGCGGCTCCCGCTGGACGACGCCTGCCGCCGTGCGCTCGACGAGGTCGCCGCGCTCGGCGGCCACGGCGGCTGCATCGCGATCGACCGAGAGGGCCGCATCGCGATGCCCTTCGACACGCCGGCGATGCCGCGCGGCTTCGTGCGGGAGGACGAGTCGCCGCGCCTCGCGCTGATCGCGGACGAGAAGCTCTAGGGGGCGAGGCAGAGGTCCCCGAGGAGGAACAGATGGCCGCCGCAGGGGACCTCTGCCTCGCTCCCTCAGCGACCTCGTAGATGGGATCGCTATTTCGCGAACCCCCGCTCGCGCAGCAGCGCGCGGATCTCGTCGAGGATCGCGGGGTCGTCGATCGTGGCCGGCGTCTTGTACGGCTCCGAATCGGCCATGCGGCGGAGCGTCCCGCGCAGCACCTTGCCCGAGCGCGTCTTCGGCAGCCGCGGTACGACGAGCGCCTGCTTGAAGGCGGCGACCGGGCCGATGCGCTCGCGCACGAGCGCGACCAGCTCGGCCTCGATCTCGGCGTGCGCGCGCGAGACGCCGGCGTTCAGCACCGCGAAGCCGAGCGGCACCTGACCCTTCAGTGCGTCGGCGATGCCGGTCACCGCACATTCGGCGACGTCGGGGTGCGACGCGAGCACCTCCTCCATCGCGCCGGTCGAGAGCCGGTGGCCTGCGACGTTGATCACGTCGTCGGTGCGCGACATCACGTAGACGTAGCCGTCCTCGTCGATCCAGCCGGCGTCGGCGGTCTGGTAGAAGCCGGGGAAGCGCGAGAGGTAGGCGTCGCGGTAGCCGGCGTCGTTCTGCCAGAGGGTCGTGAGACAGCCGGGCGGCAGCGGCAGCTTCAGCACCAGGTGCCCCGACTCGCCGGGCGGGAGCTCCACGCCGCGGTCGTCGAGCACGCGCAGGTCGTAGCCCGGCACGGCGCAGGTCGGCGAGCCCTGCTTCACGGGTAGCGGCTCGATGCCCATGCAGTTGGCCGCGACCGGCCAGCCCGTCTCGGTCTGCCACCAGTGGTCGATCACCGGGACGCCGAGCGCGCGCTCGCACCACCGGATCGTGTCGGGGTCGGCGCGCTCGCCGGCGAGGAAGAGCGTGCGCAGGCTCGCGAGGTCGTGCTGCGCCGGCCGCTTCGCCTCGGGGTCCTCGCGCTTGATCGCGCGCAGCGCCGTCGGCGCCGCGAAGAGTGCGTTTACGCGGTGTCGCTCGACGACGCGCCAGAAGGCCGAGGCGTCGGGCGTGCCGACCGGCTTGCCCTCGTAGAGCAAGGTCGTGCAGCCCGAGAGCAGCGGCGCGTACACGATGTACGAGTGCCCGACCACCCAGCCGATGTCCGACGCTGCCCAGAAGACGTCGCCCGGCTGCATGCCGTAGACGTGGCGGAGACTCCATGCGAGCGCGACCGCGTGGCCGCCATGGTCGCGCACGACGCCCTTCGGCACGCCGGTCGTGCCCGACGTGTAGAGGACGTAGAGCGGGTGCTCCGCCGCGACGGGCACGCAGTCCGCGGGCCGCGCATTCGCTCGCCACACCTCCCAGTCGACGTCTCGCGGCCCGAGCGGCGCGCGCGCATGCTCGCGCTGCAGCACGACACAGCGCTCGGGCGGATTCGCGACGCGCGCGATCGCGTCGTCGAGGAGCGGCTTGTACGCGACCATGCGGCCGGGCTCGATCCCGCACGACGCCGTCAGCACCACCTTCGGCCGCGCGTGCTCGATCCGCTGCGCGAGCTCGGCGGGGGCGAAGCCGCCGAACACCACCGAGTGGATCGCGCCGAGGCGCGCGCAGGCGAGCATCGTGAAGACCGCCTCCGGCACCATCGGCATGTAGAGGAGCACGCGGTCGCCCGTCGCGACGCCGGACTCGGCGAGCGCGCCCGCGATGCGCGCGACCTCGCGCTGGAGCTCCGCATAGCTCACGCCTCGCGATGTGGCCGTCACGGGGCTCTCGTAGACGAGCGCCGTGCGCTCGCCGTGTCCCGCCGCGACGTGGCGGTCGACCGCGTTGTGGCAGGTATTGAGCACGCCGCCCTCGAACCAGGTCGGGCGCAGCGGATCGCCCGCGAGCGCGCGGCGCGGCGGCGTCACCCACTCGATCGCCTCGGCGGCGCGCAGCCAGAAGTCGTCGGGACTTTCGAGCGCCGCGCGCTGGAGATCGGCGAGTCGGCTCGTCACGACGGAGGAGTAGCGCGGCCGAGGGCGGCCGTGCAGCGCGCCACGCCCTCGGCGAAGCGCTGCGCGTCCGCGCCGCGGCTGCCGCGCGCGAGCGTCGCGTAGATCGGCAGCGCGTCCTCGCAGCGGGACATCCGCTCGAGCGCCGCGGCGTAGCAGGCGTGGAAGCCGGGCTCGCTCCACACCTCGGCGCGCCCGAGCGCGTGTGGCGGATAGCGACGCAAGGTGTCGGCGTCGGCGCCGGCCTGCTCGTTCACGATGCACACGAGCTCGCGCAGATTCGACTCGAGCAGATAGCTGTGCCAGCCCTCCGCGTCCGGACGCTGCGAGGCGAGCACGTCGACCTGCTGCTTCGCCTCGGCGATCCGGCCGCTCTCGGCCAGCGCGACGATCCAGTTGACGCGGCCCTCGCGGTGGCGCGGGTCGTTCGTCACGTCGCGCGAGAAGAGCGCGTCGGTCGAGCGCCAGTCCGGCGAGCGCGCCCACGTGCGCTGCGAGAGCGCGAGCACGGCGAGGAGACCGAGCGCTACGACCGCGGCGCGCGGCGCGCCTGTGCGCGCGAGGGCCGCGAGTGCGATCGCGACGAGGAGCGCCGCGCCGAAGATCGAGAGGAAGAGATTGCGCTCGGCTCGCGCCTGGAGGAGCGGCGTCAGCCCCGAGGTCGGCAGGAAGCCGATCCAGATCCAGGCGAGCGCGGCGGCCGCGAGCGCGTGACCGCGCCACGCGAGAAGGACGCAAGCGACGGCCGATGCGAGCGCGATCGCGAGACCCGCGAGCACGGCCGGATCGCCCCACGAGGTCACCACGCGAACCGCGTCGCTCGTGTTCGAGTGGAGCGGCGCGAAGAGCCAGAGCAGCTGTGACGGCCACTGCGCGAGGCTCGTCTGCCACTGCGTGACGAGGCTTCCGCCGATCGGCGGGGCGCCCGTCAGCGCGTGGCCGAGCACGGCGGGGCGCAGCACGAAGAGATGGATCGCGACGAGGGCGAGCTGCGCTGCGACGAGGGACGCGAGCGCCGGCAGGCGCGGTCCCCGCTCGTTCCGTGCGCGCGCCCGCAGCCAGGACGCGAGGCCGAGCGCGGCGAGCAGCGCCGGCGTCACCGCGGCGTTCTCCTTCGAGAGGAGCGCGAGGGCGAGCGCCGCGAGCGACGCGCCAGCGAGGCTCCAGCGAGCGCGCGCGGAGCCCGCGCGCAGCGAACGCAGTCCGGTGTCGAGGCTCGCGAGCAGGAAGAGTCCCATCAGCGCGGCGGAGAGTCCCGCGACCCAGACGTAGATCTCGAGCAGGCCGGGATGCGCCGCGAAGAGCAGGCCGGCCAGCAGCGCCGCGGCCGGCTCGCGAAGCCACGCGAGCGCGAGCAAGCCGAACAGCGCGGCCGTCGCCGCGCCGAGCGCCAGCGAGAGCGCGTGGAAGGCGCGCGCCGATCTCCCGACCTCGGCGGCGAGCGCGCTCGCGGTGACGACCTGCAGCGGGCGGTAGTACGGCTGCGAGAGCATCGCGGTCGCGAAGCCCTCGGCGCGCTGGAGCGGCTCGCCGAAGGCTGCGAGGATGTGGCCCGGAGGCCGCAGGATCGTGCCGGCGACGATCTCGGCCCGATCGACCCACACGAAGTCGTAGCCGAGCGCGCGGCCGTGCAGCGCCAGGAAGAGGAGGGCAGGCAGGCACCATACGGCGACACGGGCGTGCATCGGGGCCGGAGGATAGGCGGCGACGAGGATAGAATGCGCGTCGCGCGCTCGCGCCGAGGGAACGGGTTGGATGCCACGATCGGACTGACGGCGCTGTGGGTCGCCTTCGCGGCCACGCACATGGGCATGTCGAGCCTGCGAGCGCGACCACGGCTCGTCGGCGCGCTCGGCGAGCGTGCCTTCCAGGGCGTGTACTCGCTCGTCGCGCTCGCGATCTTCGTGCCGCTCGTCGCGCTCTACTTCCACCACAAGCACCAGGGCGCGCCGCTCTGGTACCTCGGCGCGCTGCCGGGACTCCGATACGCGATGTACGCGGGCATGGCCATCGTCTTCGTCCTGCTGGTGGGTGGTCTCGCGCGGCCGAGCCCGACCTCGATGCAGGCGGGCCGCACCGACGTGCGCGGCATGCTGCGCGTGACGCGCCATCCGATCTTCATGGCCACGGGCCTCTTCGGGCTGCTCCACCTCTTCGTGGTGTCGGTCTGGAGCAGCGACCTCGCATTCTTCGGCGGCTTTCCGCTCTTCGCGCTGATCGGCTCGCGCCACCAGGACGCGCGCAAGCTGGCGACGGGCTCCGAGGACTTCCGGCGCTTCCACGCCGCAACCTCGCTGCTCCCCGACCCGCGCGGCCTCGCCGCCGCGGTGCGCGACGACCCGGTGCCCGCCGCGATCGGCGTCGCCGCGACGATCGCGCTCCGGATGTTCCATCCGACATTATTCGGACCTTGAGCTTCGGCTACCCTCGCTCGATCGAAATGGAGTCCCCATGCGTGTCAAGCAGATCAATCACGTGTCCTTCACCGTGCGCGATCTCGCGCGCTCGCGCGAGTTCTACGAGGGCGTTCTCGGCCTCCACACCATCGAGCGACCGAACCTCGGCATCCCGGGCATGTGGTACGGCGCCGGCGACGGCCAGATCCACCTGATCCAGATTCCGCCTGGCGCGGCGGTCGGCGCGGCGCAAGGTCGGCTGACCCCGCTCGCGAACCACTGCGCCTTCGAGATCGACGACTACGAGAAGTTCGTCGCGCACCTGAAGCAGCGCGGGCTGCCGGTGATGGAGACGAACCGCGAGCTCGGACAGTTGTTCGTGCAGGATCCGGATGGCAACGTGATCGAGCTGATCCGGCCGCGCGCTGCGATGTGACGAGCCGCGCGGCGGGGGCGCGGCCGGCGAGAAGGGGTGAGAGATGATGCATTCGATGCTGAAGGCTCGCACGCTGCGACGGCTCGCGGGCGCGCTGCTGCTCGCCGCGGGCGGACTCGCGCTCGCGTGCGGACCGAATGAAGAGAAGAAGAGCGCGCAGGGCGCCGCGCCGACCGCAGCCGCCGAGAACAAGCCGGCCGCGCCGGCGCTCGACGTCGCGGCTCTGCGCTCGAAGGCGAAGGGCATCTTCGGCGTGCTCCCGGCCGAGGCGCCGAATCCCGCGAATCCGGTTACACCCGAGAAGGTCACGCTCGGGCGCATGCTCTTCTACGAGCCGCGCATCACCTTGTCGCGAAAGCTCTCGTGCAGCTCGTGCCACGGGCTCGACACCTACGGCGTCGACAACCAGCCGACCTCGGTCGGCCACGAAGGTCAGCGCGGAGAGCGCAACTCGCCGACGGTCTACAACGCCGCCCTCGAGTTCGCGCAGTTCTGGGACGGGCGCGCGCCCGACGTCGAGGCGCAGGCGAAGGGTCCCGTGCTGAACCCGGTCGAGATGGCGATGCCGTCGGAGCCGGAGGTGGTGAGCCGGCTGAAGGCGATTCCGGGCTACGGGCCGCTCTTCGCGGCGGCCTTCCCGGGCGAGGCGGATCCGATCACCTTCGACAATGCGGCGAAGGCGATCGCCGCCTTCGAGCGCAAGCTGATGACGCCGGGTCCGTTCGACGACTTCATGAACGGCAACGACCAGGCGATGACACCCGAGCAGCTCGCGGGGCTCCAGACCTTCGTGGACACGGGCTGCATCACGTCGTCGAGCCGTACCCGACGAAGGACGTCGGCCGCGAGAAGGTGACCGGCAACGAGGCCGACCGGTACTTCTTCAAGGTGCCGATGCTGCGGAACGTCGCGAAGACCGGCCCCTGGTTCCACGACGGCTCGATCCAGAACCTCGACGACGCGATCCGGCTGATGGCGCGCCACCAGCTCGGCAGGCAGCTCGGCACGAGCGAGATCGCGTCGATCCGCGCGTTCCTCGAGTCGCTGACGGGCCGCATCGACGCGGCGTTCGTCGCGAGGCCCGAGCTGCCGCCCGACGCGAACGCGCCGGCTCCGAGCGCTTAGTCCTGTCGGCCTCCTTGCGGCGCGAGCGGCTGCTATAACTCGGGCCTCGCGCCCCAGGAGACCCCCGATGCCCGTCAGCGAGGCCGCCGTCCTCGACGCGCTGCGGCCGATCGTCGATCCCGACTTCGGCAAGAGCATCGTCGAGCTCGGCTTCGTGAAGGGCCTGCGGATCGAGGGCGGACGCGTCTCCTTCACGATCGAGCTGACGACACCGGCCTGCCCGGTGAAGAGCGAGTTCGAGAAGGCCGCGCGCGAGCGCGTGGCCGCGCTCGCCGGAGTGGACGAGGTCCACGTCGAGATGACGGCCAACACGCGCGGCCGCGCCGCCGCGGCGCCCGAGCCG